>Ga0326730_1000006_pt1 | contig 64418 bp, 55 predicted proteins | sample MHFSIPfraction_3_FD_207740 | JGI IMG/M metagenome (GOLD analysis project Ga0326730, IMG submission 207740) | Lab enriched peat soil microbial communities from Michigan Hollow, Ithaca, NY, United States - MHF7AN SIP fraction | ecosystem: Environmental > Terrestrial > Soil > Wetlands > Peat...
CTCGGGACGCCAGCGTATCAGAACGCCATTACGGCGGCACTGAACGGCATCGCCGATGCGAGCGGCAGCAGTGACTTTCGGTCCTTTCACACCGTGGCCACATCGGAACGGAACATGTGGGCCCAGTTTCAGGGGAGCTCGTTCGGCAACGACCTGGTGGCGGGGAAGGCGCTCGTCGACGTCATGAAGGGGCGCAGCGATCCGCGGCTGCCGCAGTATTTCTGCCTCGCCGCGAACGGTGCCTATGGCGGGCAGGACTTCAATATCCCGGTGCCCGATACCGTCGTGTCGTCTTTCACCTGTAAGCCGGAGCGGTTCAGCGATCTGTTCCAGATGCCGTACGCGAGCTACGCCGAGAACGAGCTGATCCTCGCCGAGGCGTATCACGCGACGGCAGACGATCCCACCGCGCTCACGCATCTCAACAACGAGCGCGCAACCGTGCCGTTGCCGGCGCTGGTCGGCATCACCGGGGCCGCGCTGCTCGACTCGATCATGACCGAGAAGTACGTGGCCATGTTCCAGAACATCGAGACGATCAACGACTACCGGCGGACGTGTATCCCGGCGATCACACCGGTGACCCCGAATGTGCCATTCGCATTCACGACGGTGCCGGGGCGGCTGTTCTACGCGCAGATCGAGCGGAACGTGAACCCCAACATCCCGGATGGCAGCACCCAGCTGGCCACGCATGGGTTCCGGAATGAGGGGGACGTGAATCCCTGTCCGTAGGCTGCGGCCGGGGTCCCCGGGGCGTGCGCATCGCGCCCCGGGCTGGTATGTTGTCGGGGAGCGGGCCCCTCGGTGGGTCCGCTCCCTGTTTGCGTCCACCCAGTGTGGGGTCAGCCCATGGTGCGTGTCCTCGCGGTCTTGTGTCTCGCCCCGTCGCTCGGAGCGTGCTACAACTACGAGTCGCTGCATCGAAGCGATCTCGCGCCGTCCACCTATCTCGCCGTCACGCTGACCGACTCCGGGTCCACGGAGCTGATGCGGTATCTCGGTCCGGAGGTCAAGACGGTGCGGGGCCGGCTGGTGTCGGCGGGGCAGGGCGGATTCCGGGTGTCCGTCGACGAAGTCGAGTCCCGTCGGGGGGACGTCCTGCACTGGCGGGGCGAAACCGTGTCGCTGCCGGGGGACTTCGTCGGGCGGATCGATGTGCGTCATGTCTCGCACGGCAAGACCGTGCTGCTGCTCGCGACGTCCATGCTCGGGTTCGCCCTCGCCTCGCGAGCATTCGGCCCGGGCTCGTTCGGGGGCGGCAGCAGCAGTGGGCCTCCACCGGTATCGCGATGAGCCTCCATCGGGTTGGTATCACCCTGCTCGCGGCGTCGCTCGCGGCGGCGTGCTATTCCTACGATCCGCTGCCGACGCCCACGCCGGCGCCCGGCCTGGAGCTCGCGGCGACCCTGACGGACTCGGGCAGCGCCGCGCTCACCGCGTACCTGGGGCCGACCGTGTCCGTGGTGCGGGGTCGCTACATCGGCCCCCCGCCGAGCGGCACCGGCCTGCTGATGTCGGTCGAAGCGGTGGAGACGGTGCGCGGCGACGAGATCGCGTGGGCCGGCGAACGGGTGACGCTGCCGACCGCCGCCATCGCGACGCTCCAGGTGCGACACCTCTCCAAGGGCCGGAGCGTGTTGTTCGTCGGTGTGGGAGCGGCCGGACTCGCGGCGCTGGTCGGCGGCTTCAGTCTGATCGGGAGCGGCTCCCGGGCGCCGTTCGGGTCCCCGCCCGGAGCGAAGTGAGCGGTTCGGCGGGTGGCTAGAAGACGGCGACGCTCGACCGCTTCAAGTCCGTTTCCAGCGTCCATTCGACGTACTCCCCCGGCTCGACGATCAGCGTCTCGGTGATGGCATAGTCATCGCTGCCGATGGGATCGCCGTACAGCTGGATTCCCCCGCCTTGCACCAGCAGCCGGGCCGGCAGCAGAAACAGCTCCGACGACGACCCGGTCACCGTTCCGACCCGGGTGTGCTGCCCGTGGTGCAGCACGTAGATCACCACGTCCAGGTAGTTGTGGTTCGTCACCCGCAGGGCGAATTCCGTGTGGGGGACAGGGGGAGCCGCCTGGGACGGGCCCGCCTTCTTGTGGGGCAGGAAACAGGCGGCGGCCAGGGAAAGGGCCGCAACCCCAGGCAGGAGCGGTCGGAGCAGGGGACTGGGCATGGCTTGGCCCCAACTTACCGCTCTGGCGCGGCGGTGTCAGCGGTGGGGGGGCCTCCGGCTCCCCCGTATCCCTACGTAGTCCTACCCTTGTGACCTGCCGCTTTTTGGTGTCAGAATTAGTCCCACGGGGATGTCGGGCCTGGCCCGGCCGTCTCCGTCTTACGGAATCGAAGTGCCGTCGCGTGCCAGGTGTTCACTCAAGCCGTTGAGTGCCGGGCCGCGAGCATGATAAACGTCACATGGCAAGTTGCAGGCACCGAGCGTGTCGTCCGCGGCGTGTGGCCGTGGCGGTGCTCGGTGTTGTAGGCCCACTCGCCGAAAGGAGGGCGGCATGGGGTTTCGTACTGTGCGTCGGAGTTCGGCTCTCTGTTTCTACGGCTGCTCACATCGACGGGAGGCGTGCGCTTAAGTCCCGGCGTGCGACCTCCCGATTCCGCGTCCGAACAGGAACTGGATAGACGATGTGAACTCCCAACGATCTTGAGGAGACACGATCATGCGATTTACCAGTGGTAATACCAGGCTCGGCGCGCTGCTGGCGGCCGTGTTGCTCGTCGGATGGACGAGCCTCGCGGCGGCGCAGCAGGGGTCGATCTCGGGCCTCGTGACCGATCAGCTGAACAACTCGCCGGTCGCGGGCGCCCGCGTGATGCTCGGGAACACCAACCGTACCGCCGTGACCAATACGAGCGGCCGGTTCGCCCTCGTGGCGGTGCCGGCGGGCTCCTACGAGCTGCGCGTCATCGCGGTCGGCTACGCGAGCCAGACGCGAGTCGTACAGGTTGCGGCGGGGAGCCCGACGAGCGCGGACTTCACGCTGAACCGCGCAGTCATCACGCTGGACGAGGTCGTGGCCAGCGCGGCGGGCGGTGAGCAGCGCGCCCGTGAGTCGGGCAACTCGGTCACCAACATCAATCTGCCCAAGGCGATCGAGAACCAGACCGTCTCGAGCTTCGCCGACGCGCTCTCGGGGCGCGCGGCGGGCGTCCAGGTGCTACAGTCGGGCGGAACGGTCGGGACGGGAACCCGGATCCGCATCCGGGGCCAGACCAGCCTCTCGCTCTCGAACGAGCCGGTCTATTACGTGGACGGCGTGCGGGTGGAGAGCGGCGACAACTCGCTGTCGGTCGGCACCGGCGGCCAGGCGCCCTCGCGCGTCAACGACATCAACCCCGAAGACATCGCCAACGTCGAAATCGTGAAGGGGCCCTCGGCCAGCACATTGTACGGCACGCAGGCGGCCAACGGCGTGGTGCGGATCACCACCCGGCACGGCCTGGCGGGCCGCGCCCGCTGGCGGGTGTACACCGAGGGTGGGGAGATGACCGACCCCAACAAGTACCCCACCAACTTCTTCAGCTGGGGGCACACGGCCACCACTCCGGCGCTGCAATGCCGGTTGCAGACGGCGGCCGCCGGCAGCTGCACGATCGACAGCCTCAATTCGTTCAACGTGCTGGAGGACCCGAAGCAGACGTTCATCGGCACCGGCTATCGGGGCCAGGGCGGCCTGCAGGTCTCGGGCGGCAGTGATCAGGTCCAGTACTACGTCTCCGGTGACTATCAGGACGAAATCGGCACCTACCGGCTGTCGGACCTGGAGTACAACCGGCTGACCGTCAAGGCGGGCGGCACCGCGCCTCCGTATCAGGTCTACCGGCCCAACGAGCTGAAGCAGACCAGCCTGCGGTCCAACATCCACGCGGCGCCGATGTCGACGCTCGACTTCACGGGGAGCCTCGGGATCGTCCAGAGCCGTGGCCGCGTTCCGCAGAACGACAACAACGTGACCGGTGTGCTGCCGAGCGGTCTGTTCGGGCGCGGCGTGCCGGGGTCGCCGGCGATCTACGGGTTCTTCCTCCCGGGCGACGTGTTCCAGATCCTGGTGCAGCAGGACATCAGTCGCATCACGGGGAGCTTCGGCGCCGACTGGCGGCCCACCACCTTCTTCACGGCGCGTGGCAACATCGGCGTGGACTACACGGGACGCACCGACATCCTGTTCCAGTCGCGTGGTCAGGGGACGAACTTCTCCAACTTCTTCCAGGGTCGTCGTGCCGACAACCGGTTCAACATTCTCCACTACACCGGCGACGTCGGCGGCACGGCGGCGTTCACTCTGACCCAGGCCCTGACCTCCAAGACCTCGGTCGGGTTCCAGTACCTGAAGGACAACTTCTTCGGCGCCCTCGCCTCCGGCACGAACCTGCCGCCGGGCGGCAACGCCATCACGGGTGCCGCGGTGCGTGATGCCAGCGAGGCGACGACGATTGCCGTCACGCTCGGGACATATGTGGAGCAGACGTTCGGGTGGCGGGACCGGGTGTTCTTGACCGCTGGGCTGCGCAACGACCGCAACAGCTCGTTCGGCAGCAAGTCGCGCTCGGTCGTGTATCCCAAGGTGCAGGGCTCGTGGGTGCTCTCGGACGAGTCGTTCTATCCCCGCGCCCTCCCGATCAGCAACCTGAAGCTGCGCTTCGCCTACGGCGCCTCGGGGCAGCAGCCCGGGTCGGTGGACGCGTTGCTCTTCTATGCGGCGCAGACGGCGACCGTCTTCTCCGGCGCCACGGCGAGCAGCCAGCCGGGCATCGACAAGGCCGCATTCGGCAACAGCTCCCTCAAGCCGGAGCGCTCGGCCGAGTTCGAGGGTGGGTTCGACGCGGGGTTGTTCCATGATGCCGCGCGGCTCGAGTTCACCTACTACAACAAGACGACGCACGACGCGCTGGTGAACCGGCGTCTGCCGCCATCGGTCGGCATCGGGACCGGCACTGCGGCACAGCGCTTCGAGAACATCGGCTCGGTCCGCAACAGCGGGATCGAGGCGCAGCTCAGCGTGACCAAGAACATCACGTCGGGCATCGGCCTGGACGCGGCGTTGAGCTTCGCGCGCAACACCAACAAGCTGCTCACCCTGGGCGCGGGGATTCCGCCGATCGTGAACGGCGAGAACCGCGAGGTGCCGGGCTTCCCGCTGTTCGGATTCTGGGACCGGCCCATCACCGGTTTCAACGATGCGAACGGCAACGGCATCATCGAGGTGAGCGAGGTGACCGTCGGGCCCACCGCCGTGTTCCTCGGCTCCTCGATTCCCAAGACGTCGATTTCGCTCAACGCGGGGTTCACACTGTTCCACAACCGCGTGCGGTTGGGCGGGCAGCTCGACTACCGCGGCGACTGGAAGGCGTACAACCTGACGGAGCGGTTCCGCTGCGTCGGCGTCGCGCCGTTCAATTGCGCCGGGGTGAACGACCCGAAAGCGTCGCTCTTCGAGCAGGCGCGGGCCGTGGCGGCCGGCAGTTCGGCGCTCGGGTTCACGCAGGCCGGCTACATCGAGAGCGGCAACTTCCTGAAGCTGCGCGAAGCGTCGGTGACCTATTTCGCGCCCGATGCCTGGGCCCACGCCCTCCGGGCCACGTCGATGCAGATCTCCGTCACGGGACGGAACCTGCTCAAGTGGACCAACTACGGCGGGATCGACCCGGAGCTGAACGGCAACGGGCAGTCCGACTTCCAGGACGACTTCCTCACGGCACCCCCGGTGCGCACGATGGCTGTCCGTGTGCAGCTGGGTTTCTAGGGGGCGCGCCATGAGAACCACATACGCAGGAGCACCGACCATGAATGCCAGGCGTGGCCCCCGAGCGACGGGCGGCATCGCGCTCGCCGCACTCGCCGCGGTCGTACTCGCGGCGTGCTCGGGTCTGCTCGACGTGAAGGACCCGGACATCATCAATCCGCCCGACGTCGCCAATCCCGACGGCGCCGTGGCGGCGTACAACGGCGGCATCGGCGACTTCGCCTTTGCCAACGACGGCGACAACGGCGCCACCGAGGGCCAGATCATCGTCAGTGGCGCGATGGCGGATGAATATGCCGACGCCGAGACGTTCCCGACGCGGATCGAGTACGACTCGCGCTCGATCAACGAGCAGAACGGGACGCTCTCGCAGGTGTTCTTCAACCTCGCGAAGGCCCGTGTGGCGCTGGAAGGCGCCACGGCGTCGCTGCAAGCCTTTGCGCCGACCCCCACGTCGCGCATCGGCGAGGTGCTGGCCCTCGCCGGCTTCACCTACGTGTACTTCGGGGAGAATTACTGCTCCGGGGTGCCGTTCAGCGAGCGTCTGCCCGATGGCTCGATCGACTACGGGCAGCCGCTGGCGACAGACGCGATCTTGGATCGGGCCATTGCCCGGTTCGATTCGGCGGCGGGTCAGACGACCGCGGCCAATATCCTGAATCTGGTCGCGATCGGGAAGGGACGGGCGTTGCTGGACAAGGGCGACTTTGCCGGCGCCGCGGCGGCGGTGGCCGCCGTCCCGACCAATTTCCTGTATCAGACGGCACATTCGATCAGCTCGAACCGCCAGTACAACGGCGTGTTCGTGTTCAACAACCAGGCGCCGAACGGCACCGGCCGGTTCTCGGTGGCCGACGGGGAAGGGACCAACGGCCTGAATTTCCGCACGGCCGCCGACCCACGGGTCGTGGCCCCACAGAATGGCGTGGGGTTCGACAACTCGTCCCCGCTGTTCGTGCTGACGAAGTACGGCTCGGCGTCGAGCCCGGTGAACGTGGCCAGCGGTATCGAGGCCCGGCTCATCGAAGCCGAAGCCCAGCTGCATGGCGGGACGCCGGCCGCGGCGGTCACGAGCCTCAACGCGCTCAGGGCCGACGCCGCCAACAACGGGGGATTCACCCTTGCGGCACTGCCCGATCCGGGCACGCAGGTGGGTCGTGAGGACCTGTTGTTTAGGGAACGTGCCTTCTGGCTGTTCGCGACGGGGCACCGCCTGGGTGATCTGCGGCGTCTCGTGCGGCAGTACGCGCGCACGGCAGCGGCCGTGTACCCCACGGGTACCTACGTTCATACCAACACGGTGTACGGCAACAACACCGAGTTGGTGGTCCCGTTCGACGAGCGCAACAACCCCAACTTCACGGGCTGCGACAACAACACCCCGTAGCTGAGGGTGGCAGAACGTGAAAACACAACGCGGGGGAGTCGGCAGCTCGACTCCCCCGCGTTCACGTCCGGCCCCGCCGTGCCACTCAGGTCATGCCGACCTTGGTCCAGATGCGGATCACGCCCTTGGTCGCATTCGTGCCATAATAGGTGGTCGCGTCGATTCCGGAGAGCACTTCGATCTCGAACAGATCCGACGCCGGCATGCTGCCCAGCACCGTGAAATCGATCATCTCGATACCGTCCACCAGGATCATCGGCTGGTCGCGCAGCAAAATGCTCGACCGCCCGCGATGCTCGACGCGCGCCGGCCGGCCGCGGTTGCCTTCGTTGAAGTTGAAGAAGGGGACCGTGCGCTGCAGGGCGTCCCACGCCGTCCGGGCGCCCGAGTGTTCGATGGCCTTCTCGGTGATGATGCGCCGTCCGTCGGGCGTGACGAGGATGTCCTCCGCGGTCCTGCTGGTCGCGCGGCCGCAGGCCACGGCGAGGCTCACAACGGAGACGAAGGCGACGATCGACCTGGGGCGGAGCATGGGACCTCGACGGTCCGGAGTGTACCGGGCATGTTAGCGCGCCGGCTGCCGGCGTCAAGCAGGCAGGGCACGCCAATCGTCGTTAGTTTTCCCCCCGCACCATGCAACTGCTCCTCCTGCTCCTGCTTGCGCAGGTGGGCGGGGATTCGCTCCCTCCACCGCGTGGTTTCGTCAACGACTTCGCCGGGGTCATTCCCCCCGCCGTAGCCGCCCGCCTGGAGGGCATGCTGCAGGAGGTGCAGGACAAGACCGGCGGGGACATCGCCGTCGTGACCCTCCCGGACCTGGGGGGGCGCGAGGCCGCAGACGTGGCCCTGCAGATCGGCCGGCAGTGGAAACTCGGTGGGATCGGTGAAGCGGGCGACTCGGCGCGGAACCTGGGCGTCGTGGTCCTCGTCGTGCCCCGCAAGAACCACCAGCCCGGCACCGGTGCTGTGTTCATCGCGACCGGGAGGGGTGCCGAGGGGTTTCTCCCCGATGGGCGAGTCGGGCGCATCCGCGACGCGATGCTGCCCTTCCTCGCACAGGAAGACTATGGCGGAGGCATCGAGGCCGGGGTGGGATTGTTGATCCAGGCGTTCGCCGAGGAGTTCCACGTCACTTTTAGCGGCGCGCCGGCACCCCAGGAAGCACCGGCCGACCGGCACCTGCCGCCGGCGCTGGCGCTGATCATCGTATTGGTCATCTTGCTGATCGTCTTCAGGGGAATCGGGCCCGCCGCGCTGATAGGGATGGCCGCAGGGCGCGGTGGCCGTGGTGGCTGGGGCGGCGGTGGCGGGTTCGGTGGATGGGGCGGAGGTGGGGGCGGGGGCGGGGGGTTTGGTGGCTTCGGCGGCGGCGGCGGATTCTCGGGTGGCGGCGCGGGAGGGAAGTTCTGATGGCCAAGAAAATCGCCTCGGTGGAGGAGCTGGCGGCGCAGGTTGCCGGCGCGCTGGGAGGTCGGGTGGTGTCGTTCCTGGTATTCGGTTCCGCGGCTCGGGCCGGTGCGCCGTCCTCCCGGGGCTCGGTGGACACGCTGCTCATCGCGGACGGCGTGGACCCGGGGTTGCTCGGCGCGCTGTCAGCGGCTGTGGCGCCATGGGTCGCGGCCGGGCACCCACCGCCGATCGTCCTTTCGGAGGCGGAATGGCACGCCTCCGCCGACGCTTTCGCGATCGAGTACGAAGACATCCGCGCCGCCTACCGTCTCGTGGCCGGGCGCGACCCCTGGCCGGGGGTCACGGTGCAGCGGGACGATGTGCAGCGCCAGCTCGAGCACGAACTGGTGGGAAAACTGGTGCGGCTGCGCCAGGGCTACGTCGGGGCGGAAGGGGACGCCCGCCATCTCACCGCCCTCGTGGCGGGGAGTGCGTCCGGTTTCCTGACGATGCTGCGGACCACCCTGCGGCTGGCCGCCACACCGGTGCCGGCGACCCCTGCGGAAGTGGTCCTCGCGGCGGCGGCGATCGTCGGCTTCCCCGCGACCGACCTGGCGGACGTCGTGGCTCACGTGGAAAGTCGGGCGACCCTGCGCCTCGCGGCGCACGATCCCCGGGCCGCGGCCTTTCTGGAGGCCGTGGCCAAGACCGCCGATTATGTGAATCGATCCTGACCGACAGAAAGGGAGTGAATCGCACGTGAACGCCAAGCGGAAGCTCTGGCCGGTGCTGGCCCTGATCGTGGCCGGCTGCGGCTACAACACGATTCAGACCTACGACGAGCAGGTGAACGCGGCGTTTTCCCAGATCAAGGTGCAGCTGCAGCGCCGCGCCGACCTCATCCCGAACCTGGTCACCACCGTGCAGGCCTACGCCAAGCAGGAGCGGGACATCTTCACCGCCGTGGCGGATGCGCGTTCGCGGCTCTCCGGCGCGATCCAGAGCAACGACCCGCAACAGATGGCCGACGCGAACCAGGCGCTCAACGCGCCGCTCGGCCGCCTGCTCGCGATCGTGGAGAACTATCCGCAGCTCAAGTCCAACGAGAATTTTCGCGCCCTGCAGGACGAGCTGGCGGGCACGGAGAATCGCATCGCGGTCTCACGGCAGGACTACAACGACGCGGTGAACCGGTACAACGCGTACATCCGGCGGTTCCCGCAGGTGCTGACGGCGAAGGTGACCGGGGCGAAGGCGAGGACGTACTTCCAGGCGACGGCAGCAGCGGATACCGCGCCGGTGGTGAAGTTCAACTAGTCGACGATGGCGTCCGGCAGCACGTAGTGGATCGGGTTGACCGGCTTGCCGTTCACCCACACTTCGTAGTGCACATGCGGGCCGGTGGACAACCCGGTCGAGCCGACGAGCGCGATGACTTGGCCGCGCTTCACGCGGGCCCCGCGGCCCACGAGGATCTTGGAGCAGTGTGCGTAGCGGGTGACGATACCGTAGCCGTGGTCGATCGTAAGGATGTTGCCGTAACCATCCTCCCACGTGACCTGGGTCACGACACCGGCCGCAGGCGCTTCGATCTGGGCTCCCGCCTGGGCTGCGACGTCGATGCCCTCGTGCGGGCGCGCCATGTGCAGGATCGGGTGGACGCGCTCGGCCGCGAAGGCGCTGGTGAGCCAGCCTTTGGTCGGCATGATGGACGGCATCGCGGCCATCTGGGACTGATGCCTGGAGAGCGAGTCGTAGGCTTCGTTGATCGACCGCACGAGGACGTTGGCACGCCGGGTCAGACCGTCCAGATCTTCGCGCGCCGCGAGCGCCTGGGCACCGAGGGCGCCGGACGCGGTGAGGCTGTCGCGCTCGGACCAGGTGCCGACCGGACCGCCGATCCCCGCCTGCTGCACGCTCGAATCCATGAGATTCAGACCGGCGAGCACCCGCATCTCCTGGGCCCGCTGATTGAACGTGGAGAGCGTGTCGTGCAGCCCGGCGAGCCGCGAGCGCATGCGCTGGATCTCATCGGCGAGCAGGTGGTTCTCCCGCTCCAGCATGCGGCCCTTGGTGATGCTCACCCCGCGCGACAGGGCGGCCCCGCCCAACACGAGCAACAACAGCACGATCACGCCCCCGATGCCGACGAGGGCTTTCAGGACGGCATGTGATACCTCCACCGCTCGGGACGAACCCGAACCGTGGGGGACCACCATCACCGTCCATTTGCGATCAGAGCTGCGCCGCATAAGGTCGTGTTCCGCTAGTTCTGGCGGTTTTAGGGAAGCCAATAATAGACCTCGTTGCCCACCTCCGTCAACGCCGGGAAAGGTGAGCCAGGTCACATAGTCTTGGGCAGCTTGTCGGGCTCCTTCGGGAACAGCGGTGGGAGGTTGCGGATGGCCCATCCGGCGGGGTCGAGCGACTCGACCGCCGCGTAGCCACCCTCGCCGAGCGCCCGGCCGCTGCCCAGCGCCTCCCAGAGGCGGCCGGCCTTCTCCGGCATGAAGGGCAGCGCCAGCACCGCCAGTCGGGCGACGGTGCGCGCCAGGTTGGCGAGCACCGTATCGAGCTCGGCGTCGCGCTGCGCCTTGGCGAGCTTCCAGGGCGCGGTCTCTTCCACGTATCGATTGGCGCGCGTCGCGAGCGCGAGCAGCTGCGCGGCACCTCCCTCGATGGCGAGCGCATCCATGTCGCGCGCATAGCCGGCCAGGATCTCGCGCGCGTCGCTCTCGAGCGGAGTCGCGAAACCGCCCGGGTCCGGCGGCACCACTCCGGCGCGGTAACGCTGGACCATGGACAGCGTGCGCGACGCGAGGTTCCCGACGGTGTCGGCCAGATCGGCGACGTACCGCGCGTCGAAGCGGTCCCAGCTGAAATTGCCGTCGTTCTCGAATCCGATCTCGCGCAGCAGGAAGTAGCGCAGGGCATCCGGTCCGTGACGGGCGATCGCCGTGTCGAGACTGACGGCCGTGCCGGCCGTCTTGCTCATCTTGGCTCCACCCCACTGCACGTAGCCGTGCGCCCACACGCGGCGCGGCAGCGCGACGTCCGCGGCGAGCAGCATCGCCGGCCAGACGACGCAATGGAACCGCGTGATCCCTTTCCCGATGACATGGAGATCGGCGGGCCACTCGCGTTCGAACCCGGCGTCGGGGAACCCGGTGGCGGAGAGGTAGTTGATGAGGGCGTCGAACCAGACGTACACGGTCTGCTGCGGGTCGCCGGGATAGGGGATGCCCCAGGGGAGCCGCTGGCGCGAAATGGAGATGTCCTGCAGCCCGCTCTCGAGGAGGCGCAGCACTTCATTGCGGCGGATCCCCGGCTCGACGGCGAACGTGCCCGCGGTGATCAGGTGGAGCAGCCGGTCGCGGTAGACGCTCAACCGGAAGTAGTGATTCCGCTCCCGCCGGGACACGAGATCGAGCGTCGGATGCTCGACACAGTGGCCGTCGACGATCTGGCTCTCCTGCTTGAACTCCTCGCAGCCGGTGCAGTACAGCCCCTCGTACTCGGCCTCGAACAGGTCGTCCGGGTGCAGGGTCTGGATGCGCTGCAACAGGGCCGTGACCGCGCGGATGTGGCGCGGCTCCGTCGTCCGGATCCAATCGTCGTTGCTGCACTGCAGGCGCTGCCAGAAGCCCCGGAAGGTCGCGTCCATGCGATCCACCCAGGCCTGCGGGGTGACGCCCGCGCGCGCGGACGCCTGCAGCACCGACTGGCTGTGCTCGTCCATCCCCATCAGAAAACGGACCCCATCCCCTCGCAGGCGGCGCCAGCGGGCGATGCAGTCGGCGCCGACCTTCTCGAGTGCGTGGCCGAGGTGGGGGTCGCCGTTGGAGTAATCGATCGCCGTCGTGAGGTAGTACCTAGGCACTGGGGGGCGCCCCTCCGCCGCCGCGCGGGCGGCGCCGACGCCGGCGACGCCGGCCTTCCCCGGAGCGGGTCGGGGGAGCGGGAGGAGGGGGAGCAGGAGAGGGAGGGAACGTCGCCGCAGCGGCATCGGCGGATGGCGGGGGAGGGGGAACCGCGGGCGCCGGTGCGGGGGCCTCCCCCAGCTCCTCGCGCAGCCGCTCGAGCGGCACCACCCGGGTGCCGTGCTCCTCGGAGCGCAGCGTCACGCGATCCCGAAAGATGTCCACGGCCAGCACCCGCTCAGGCCCCACGGCCGTCTGCAGCACTTTCCCCTCCTTGGGGAATCGCTTGCGGCTCTGGACGTAGAACTCGTGCTCATAATGGAGGCAGCAGAGCAGCCGGCCGCAGGGCCCGGATATCTGCGACGGGTTGAGGGAGAGGTGCTGGTCCTTCGCGACCGACAGATTGACCGGACGCAGCTCGGGGAGCCAGCTGGCGCTGCAGTACTCGCGGCCGCACCGCCCGATCCCCGAGAGACGCCGTGCTTCGTCGCGGGCGCCGATCTGGCGCAGCTCAATGCGCGTCCGGAATACGCCCGCGAGATCGCGCACCAGCGCCCGGAAGTCCACCCGTTGCTCGGCCGTGAAATAGAGCGTCAGCTTGCGGCGGTCCCACTGCCACTCGGCGTCGGAGATCTTCATCGGGAGGTTGTGGGTGCGCACCCGCTCGCGGGCCGTACGCCGGGCCGTCTCTTCGTCGGCCTGCAGCCGATCGGACTGTTCGACATCCCCCGGGGTGGCCCGCCGCACCGCCCGGCGCTCGACCGTCTTCGGCGCATCGGCGAGGGCGCATCCCCCGCATCCCCGGGCGCACTTCTTCAGGGCGATTTCCCCGACCGCGGAGACACGGCCGAGGTCCTGCCCGCGCTCCACCTCCACGATGACCGGGTCGTGCACGGCCGGGGGCTCGTCCGCCGGCCAATTGAAGAACTCCAGCCGGTTGCCCTTGAACCGGACCTCGATGACCGTCGTCACTTCTCGCTCAGGGCGCCCATCGCGAGGTACTTCTCCTCACGCTGCTTCAACAGTTTGTCGATCTTGATGCGGCGCAGATCCCGCAGGTGGCGGCGCAAGGATGCGCCGAGGGCCTGGGCGGTCGCCTCGGGGTCGGCGTGCGCGCCGCCGGGCGGCTCCGGGATGATCTCGTCGATCACTTTCAGGCTCAGCAGATCCGGCGCGGTGAGCTTGAGCGCCTCGGCCGCGCGCTCGCGCTGGGTGGCATCCTTCCACAGGATCGCGGCGCACCCTTCGGGCGTGATCACGGAGTACACCGAGTTCTCGAGCATCAGCACGCGGTCGGCCAGCCCGACGGCCAGGGCGCCCCCCGACCCGCCTTCGCCGATCACGGCGGCGATGGTCGGGGTGCGCAGGGAGGCCATGACGAGCAGATTGCGGGCGATCGCCTCGGCCTGTCCGCGTTCTTCGGCCGCGAGTCCCGGATAGGCGCCCGGCGTGTCCACGAGGGTCACCACCGGAGCGTGGAATTTTTCGGCGAGCCGCATCAGCCGCATGGCTTTGCGGTAGCCCTCCGGGTGGGCCATGCCGAAGTTGCGCTGCAGGTTCTCCTTGGTGTCGCGGCCTTTCTGGTGGCCGATCACCATGACGGAGATCCCGTCGAGCCGGGCCCACCCGCCGACGATCGCGGGGTCGTCGCGGAACAGCCGGTCGCCGTGGAGCTCGACGAAGTCGGTGAACACGCTGCGCAGGTAGTCGAGCGAATACGGCCGTCGCGGATGCCGCGCGACCTGCACGCGCTGCATCGGCGTCAGGTGTCGATAGATCTCGGCGCGCAGCTCGGCCAGCTGGCGCTCCAGCGGCCCCGTATCGGCCGCCGGTTCGCCGCCGTTCTTCTTCAGCTCTTCGATCTGCCGCTCGATCTCGAGCAGCGGACGCTCGAAGTCGAGCGTGTAGGTCGCCATCCCTGGTCAGCTCGCTTTCACGAGACGCACGCCGTCGGCGCCGAAAATGCCGCGCAGCGCGCCCAGCAGCTCCTCGTCGGGCTCCACCCGGAGGCTCCGGCTGACGAGCCGGGCCGCGAGCGGAGCGCCGCGCCCGTCGCTCCCGCCGTTCGCCCCCTCCCATTCGACCAGCACCGGCGCCGGACCGGGATGCGCCGCGCACAGGGCGGCCGCCGCCCGTGTGGCCTCGGGCTCCGGCGGCCGTGCGGCACTCCAGCAGAGGGCGAGGCCGACCTGGCCGGTCGCTTTCAGCTCTTCGAGCGGCCGAGCCGCCTCGACGATGAACGGCGCCGCTTCTTCGCCGCGGTCGCGGGCGCTGTAACTGCCCGTGAGCAGCAGCGCGCCGTCGGTCCGGATCACCGAGTTGAGGCGCGCCCAGGCCTCCGGGAATACGAGCGCCTCGGCGGTGCCATGGAAATCCTCGAGGACCAGGCGCGCGTACTCGGCCCCGGTCTTCTTCGAGATCTGGCGCTTCACGACGGTGACTACCGCGGCGACCGCCACCTTCTGGTCGCTCCAGCTCCCCAGCGTCGCCGTGGTCCGGTTCCCGAAAAGCTCCACCTCCGCGCGGAACTTGGCGAGGGGGTGTCCGGAAATGAAGAACCCCAGGACCGCCTTCTCCCGAGTGAGCCGCTCCTGCTCGGTCCAGGACGGTACGTCGGGCAGCGGGGACTGGGGGGCGGGCGCGGCGGTATGGTCGCCGAACAGCGCCCCCTGGCCGGCTTCGCGCTCCACCTGCCGGGCCTGGGCCTCGCCGAAGGCATGCTCGAGCGCGGCGACGAGCTGGGCGCGGTGGCCGCCCAGGGAGTCGCAGGCGCCGGCATCGATTAACGCTTCCAGCACCCGCTTGTTGCACAGCCGCAGGTCGATGCGCTCGCACAACTCGACGAGCGAACGGTACGGCTGGTCCGCGCGGCCGGCGATGATGGACGCGATCGCGCCCTCGCCCACCATTTTGACGGCCCCCAGTCCGAAGCGAATCCGCCGGTCGCCCACGACCGAGAACTTGAAGCGCGACTCGTTCACGTCGGGGGCCAGCACCTCGAGGCCGAGCTCGCGGGCCTCGTTGATGTACTCCACCACGCTGTCGGTGTCGCCGATCTCGCTCGACAGCAGCGCCGCCAGGAATTCCGCCGGGTAGTGCGCCTTGAGCCAGGCGGTCTGGTAGGAGAGGATGGAATATGCGACCGCGTGCGACTTGTTGAATCCGTACCGGCCGAAGGTCTCGATCTGGGCCGCGATATCCTCGATGACCCGACGATCGTGGCCCCGGGCCACCGCGCGTTCGACGAACCGGCCCAGCTCCTCCTGGATCAGCTCCTTGATCTTCTTGCCCACCGCCTTGCGCAGCACGTCGGCTTCGGCGAGCGAGTAGCCCGCCAGCACGTTGGCGATGCGCATCACCTGTTCCTGGTAGGTGATCACGCCGTACGTGGGCTTGAGCAGCTCTTCGAGCGCCGGATGCGGATAACGCACCTGCTCCCGGCCCAGCTTGCGGTTGATGAATACCAGGTGCATGCCGGTGTCGAGCGGGCCGGGACGCAGCAGCGCGTTGGCGGCGACCAGGTCGTCGAACCGGTCGCACTTCATCTGCCGGAGGCAGTCGGTCGCGAGCGGCGACTCGAACTGGAAGACGCCGGCGGTGTGCCCCGAGCGCAGCAGGCGGTACACCTCGGGATCCTCGAGATCCAGCCCGTCCATGTCGAGCGTCACCCCGTGACGCTCCTGGACCATCGCCACGGTGTCGTGGATGACGGTCAGCGTGCGGAGGCCGAGCAGGTCGATCTTCAGCATGCCGACCTTCTCGAGCGCGACCATGTCGTACTGGGTGATGATCGCCTCGTCGTCCTGCGGGGCGAGGCACACGGGCACGTAGTCGGTGAGGGGGCCGGGGGCGATCACCACCCCGGCGGCATGGACCGACGCGTGGCGCGCCAGGCCTTCGATGCGGCTGCCGAGGTCGATGACTTTGCGGACGCGGTCGTCCTGCTCGGCGATGGACCGGAGCTCCGGGACCTTCTGGGCCGCCTCGGCCAGGGACCACATCGCCGCCGGACCGGCCGGGATGAGCTTCGTGGTGCGATCCACCTCGCCGATCTCGAGCCGCAGCGTGCGCGCGACGTCCCGGAACGCGGCGCGGGCCTTCATCGTCCCGAAGGTGATGATCTGCCCGACCGACTCGCGCCCGTAGCGCGCCCGGACGTACTCGATCACTTCGCCCCGGCGCTCGAAGCAGAAGTCGAGATCGATGTCCGGCATCGAGATCCGCTCGGGATTCAGGAACCGCTCGAACAGCAGGTCGAAGCGCAGCGGATCGACGTTGGTGATGCGCAGGGCGTAGGCGGTGAGCGAGCCGGCCGCCGATCCGCGCCCCGGCCCCACCGGAATACCCCGGTCGCGCGCGGCCTTGACGAGGTCGTACACGATCAGGAAGTACCCGGCGTAGCCCGTTCGCTGGATGACGTCGAGCTCGTAGAGCAGCCGCTCTTCCACCGCCGGGGGCAGGGGATCGCCGTAGCGTTCGCGCGCCCCGGCCCGGGCCAGGTGCACCAACAGATCGTTGTCGGTCGCGAACTCCGCGGGACGGGGGTACTGCGGCAGGAAGTAGCGCTTTTCGAAATCGAACTCGCACAACTCCGCGACGCGCGCCGTCTCGGCCAGCACCTCCGGCCGGCCGGGGAACAGCGGCTTCATCTCCTTTTCGCTCTTGACGTAGCTCTCGGAGCCGAAGAAGCGGAACCGCCGCGGATCGTCCAGGTCCTTCCCGGTGCCGATGGCGAGCAGTACGTCGTGGGCTTCGGCGTCGTCCTTGCGGAGGTAATGGGCGTCGTTGGTGGCGACGACGGGCACGCCCAGCTCCTGGGAGAGGCGGAACATCCCGGTCGTGACCACGTCTTCGTCGGCGATGCCGTGATTCTGGACTTCGAGCCAGAACCCGTCGGGGCCGAACACGCGCGCGAAGTAGGCGGCGCTGTCCCGCGCCGCTTCGTAGTTCCCGGCGCGCAGGTACAGTGCGATCTCTCCCGAGAGACAGGCGGCGAGGCAGACGAGCCCTTCCTTGTGCCGCTCCAGCACTTCCCGGTCGATGCGGGGACGCCGGTAGAACCCTTCCAGGAACCCGATCGACGACAACTTCACGAGGTTGCGATAGCCCGTGCGGTTCTTGGCGAGGAGCACGAGATGGGAGTACGGCCCCGGGGCGTCCGCGGGCTTCTCGCGGGCGAGCCGGCTCCCGAAAGCCAGGTAGGCCTCGAAGCCGAGGATCGCGCGGACCTTCCGGGCCTTGGCTTCTTCATAGAAGGTCCAGGCGCCGTGGAGATTGCCGTGGTCCGTGATCGCGAGCGAATCCATCCCCAGCGCCACAATCCGGTCCAGCAAGTCCGGAATGCGATTGGCGCCGTCGAGGAGAGAGTATTCGCTGTGTGTATGGAGATGAACGAAGGCCATCGGGCAGACCGCGAGTCTCAAAATGGAAGATACGGGCGCCGGCTCGCATTGTCAAAAGCCGTTGCGGCGTCGAAATTTCGCGGTCTCCATGCGCACCGTCAGCTCGCTCCTCGCCCTCGCTCTCGTTCTGGCGCTGGTCCATCATTTCACCGCGGGAGCGCCGGTCGCGGCGCGCGCCGCGCTGAGCCTCGGCGTGCTGATCGTCGCGGCCGAGCTGGCCGGCCGGCTGGCCCTGCGCTGGCAGCTGCCGCGCGTGTCCGGCTTCATCGCGGCGGGGCTGCTGCTCCGGCCCGACTGGCTGGGGACCGTCCGGAGTGACGAGGTCGAGGCGCTGCAGCTCGTCGGCGATGCGGCGCTGGCGCTGTTCGCGCTGCGCGCCGGCCTCGCGTGGCGTCGGGAAGGGGACGAGGCCGTGTCCGGCCTGGGTCGCTACTTCACGGCCTCGCTGATCGTTCCGTTCGTCGTCACGGCGGGCGTGGTCTTTTCCGTGCATCCGTGGTTCCCGCTCACCGTGCACCAGCCGTGGCGCGATGCCGTGGCCGTGGCACTGGTGCTCGGAGCCTTCACCGTAGTGGCCGCACCGGCGCTCGTGTGGGCCACGCTGGCCGACGCGCCGGGCGGGGCCCTGGGCGACGCTCTGCTGCGGTTGCACGCCCTGCGCGATGTCGCGGCGGTGCTGCTGTTCTCGGCCACGCTGGCGCTGGCCCGCCCGCTCGCCAGTGCCGGCGCGCTGCAGCCCACGGCGTTTGGAGGGCCGCTGATCGCGCTCGCCGCGTCGGGGCTCGCGGGCGGGTTGCTGGCGTGGCTCGTCAGCCGGTTGCGCCGCCTGCTGCGCACCGACCCTGGGATCTTCGTCCTGGCGGCGGCGTTCGGTGCCGCGGCCGCCGGCTCGCTCGGACCGGCCGAGGTGACGTTGGCGGCGCTGGTCGCGGGCATCGGGTTGGCCCGATTCGACAGCGAAACAGCGGGGCTGCTGCGGGGCCGCTTCGACGTGCATGCCGGCGCGCTCGCCGCCGGCGCGTTCGCCCTGCTGGGGGTTCGGCTCGACGCCGCGTCGCTGGTCACGCTGTGGCCCTGGGTCTTCCTGTTGGCGGGACTGCGCGCCGTCGGCCTCTATTGGGGTGGACGATGGGCGGCCCGCGGCCCGTTGGTGACCGGCGACCTTGCGCGATCGGGGTGGCTCGGCCTTATCTCGCAGGCCGGGGTAGGACTGCTGCTCGCCGCCGCTGGGCGACGGGCGTTCCCCGAATGGGGTGTATCATTCGAGGGCCTGGCCCTGGCGCTGGTCGCGCTGCACGCGGTGGTCGGCCCGATCTGCCTGCGCCGGGCGCTCGAGCGGCGGCCCGCATTCACGGAAGGAGTCACCGGTGGGACGTAACATGCGACTGGTCGTGTGGCTGGCGCCGTCGGCGCTGCTGGGCGCGGCCTGCAGTGGCAGCGGAGGCACCCAGATTATTCCGCCGCCCCCGGCTTGCAGTACCGCGGCGGGGCAGGCGGTTACCCTGAGCGTGGGCGCCTACCAGTCGATCGCGCCGCTCGCCAATGCCGGGTGCCTGATCTTCCCGGGCAACGCCTCGATTAGCGATTCGGCGCGCTACTTGCTGGTCCCGATGCTCGCCACGGACGCCGAGGGAGTCACGCTGCCGTTCATTCTGGACGGTGACACCCTGCATCCGGTGCTGGCCACCCCGCCGGCGGGCGCGACCACGAGCCGCAACAGCGACCTCGGGGATCAGTTCCACGATTTCCTGCGCAACGAGGAGCGGAGCCGCTTTGCCGGCCTCCGGGTGTCACCGCAAGCGGCGCCGGCAACACGTGCGCCGCGTCTCCTGGCGCCGCCCGTCGTCGGAGATGTGAAGAATTTCAAGGTGTGCTCGAACCTCTCCTGCAGCGCACTGGCGACGGTGACGGCCACCGCGAAGACCGTCAACGGGCACCTCGCGATCTTCGTGGACAACGCCGCGCCGGCCAACGGGCTCACGCAAGGCGCGCTCGATTCGCTCGGGGCGTTGTTCGAGAATCGCCTGTACGCGATCGACACCACCGCCTACGGTCGCGAATCGGACATTGACGGCAACACGGTAGTCGAGGTGTTGATGACGGGAGTCGTCAACAAACTGGTGAGCAAGGCGGACTGCCACACCCAGGGATTCGTCGCCGGCTTCTTCTTCGGCGCCGACATCGATCCGCAGTTCGCGAGCCAATTCAACAACGGCGAAGTGTTCTATTCGATCGTCGCGGATCCCGACAGCACGCTGTCGTGCGCGCACAGCGTGGCGCGGTTGAAGTCGCTGGTCCCCGTGACGTTCATCCACGAATTCCAGCACATGATCAGCTACAACCGGCACGTGCTGATCGGGGGTGGGCAGCCGCAGGTGACCTGGCTGGACGAAGGGATGTCGCATTTTGCCGAGGAGCTGGGCGGCCGGAGTTTCCTGCCCTCCGACTCGGTGGATTTTTCCAACTTCGTGCTCGGCGACCTGGTCAATTCGTACATGTACCTGGATTCCAGCGCGACGCATTTTCTCGCATTCTCCAGCGGCATCGGCAGTCTCGCCGAACGGGGCGCGGCCTGGTTGTTCGTGCGCTACATCGCCGATCAATTCGCGGCCGACACCTCATTCGCATCCGTTGCGGCTTTCACCCGGGCGTTGGAGACCAACAACCTGCAGGGCAAGGCGGCCATCGAGGCGGTGACGGGAACGCCGTTCGCCACACTCGTCGAGCAGTGGGCGCTGGCGAACTACGTCTCGGACTACCCTGGGTTCACCGCGCCGCCCGAGCTGCGGTACAAGTCGTGGCAGTTCCGTACGACCTTGCCGTCATTGAACGCCCAGTGCTTCAAGTTCGCGCCGCCGTGTCCGTTTCCGAAGCCGTTCCCGCTCACCCCACCGATCACGTCGGGGTCGGCCGTGTCGCTCGCCGGCTCGCTCCGGGCGGGATCGGGGTGGTACGCCGTGGCGTTCCAGCGACCGGGGCCGGGCTTCAATCTGTTGTTCTCCGGACCCGGCGGCGCCGCCTTGTCCGGAACGTTCGTGCCGAGACTCAACGTCGTCCGGATCCACTAAGACGTGGGACGTCGAGGAGGCTGGCTCGCCGTGACGGCCCTCCTCGACGCCGTCCTCGCCTCCTCGCTGCTGGCGCAATCGGCGGGCAGCGCCGTGCCCATGCTTCCCGGGTCGACGCGCTCGGCGGGGTTGGGGGGCGCGGGGGTCGCCCTGATCGGCGACGCCGGCGCGCTGTTCGCGAACCCGGCGGGGATCGCCGCCATCCGGCACATCGCGATCGAAGGATCGCTCGAGCCCTACCTCGCCGGCACGACGTACAGCACGATCGCCCTCGCGGTGCGCACCGGCCACGTCGCCTGGGGCTTCGGCACCCAGGCGCTGGATTACGGCTCCGAGGCCGTCGTCGTCCCCGATTCCGCGAGCGGCGGCCGGCGCGGCATCCCGACCGGCGCGACCTTCAGCGCCGCCGACCTGCTCGCGACCTCGGGGATTGTGTACCGCCGCGGATTCCTCGCGCTCGGCGCTGCGGTGAAGTACGGGCGGACCCAGATCGGGGACTGGTCGGCCGATGCCTGGGGTGGCGATGTGGGGCTCGCGATCGCCGTGTTTGACATCATGGCCCTGGGGGTCAGCGTGCAGAATCTCGGTGGCGACTTCGGCGCGGCGGGCCAGGGTGCGCGCCTGCCGCGCCGCACGCGCGCCGGCCTCACGATGAACTATGTGGATCCGCAGGGGACGTATCGCCTGTTGACGACGGTGGAAGGGCAGTGGCCGGCGGGCGCGCCGGCCTTGCTCGCGACCGGCGTCGAAGGCGGCCTGGTCACCCGCGGGGTGGGGCTGGTCGGACGCATCGGGTTCGCGACGCGCTCTCCGGTCAGCGCGGCGTCGCGCTGGAGCCTGGGCGGCGGCGTGGAGCTGCGGCGGCTGCACCTCGATTACGCCTACCAGGGGTTCGCGCTCGTGGGTGGAGGGACGCACCGCGTCGGAGTGCGATGGGCACCCTAGTGGAACGGCGGCGCCCCCGGTGGGGCCGGGTGCTGAAGCGGCTCGCGGTCGGCGTGGCGCTGGGCGTCCCGACCGCGCTCGTCGTGGCGCTGATCGTATCCGCCGACGCCCGGTATCTGGCGCGCGCTGGGTTCGAGGAGGCGCGCATCCTCCTCAAGCGCCGGTCGATCGCTACGCTCGTGGCCGACTCGTCGCTCGCCCCGGAGCTGCGGCAGCGGTTGCGGCTCGTCCTCGCGGCCCGGGCCTTCGCGGCGGACTCCCTCCGCCTCTCGGTCGGGGAGACGTATACGACGTACGTGGACGTGGGACGGGACACGCTGCTGCTCGTGCTCTCCGCCGCGTGGCGTGACCGTCTGCGGCCCTACACCTGGACCTATCCGATCGTCGGCGTGGTGCCCTACAAGGGGTTCTTCAGCGCCGGGCTGGCTCGCGCGACCGCCGCCGAGCTCGACCAGCAGCACTACGACACCTACCTCCGGCCCGCGGGCGCCTTCTCGACTCTGGGCTACTTCTCCGACCCGCTGTTCTCCACCGCGACGGAACGCGACACGATGGAGCTCGTGGCGACGGTGATTCACGAGCTGGCCCACAACACGCTGTACGTGAAGAGCCAAACACCGTTCAACGAGAGCTTCGCGAGCTTCGTCGGGTATCGCGGCGCGGAAGCGTTCTTTCGCCAGCGCGGCGATTCCTCCGATGCCCGGCGCGCAGCCGCCCGCTGGGGCGATGAGCGGACGCTGGACGTGTTCTGGGCCGAGCTGGCGCGGCGGCTCGATTCCGCCTACACCGAAACCACGACCCCGGCCGCCGTTGAAGCCGCACGCACGTCGCTGTTCGGGTGGGCGCGCGATCAGCTGACGGGCCCGGTCGGTCAGAGCCTGGAGACCTACGACTGGCGCTGGTTCGCCCAGGCACCGCTCAACAACGCGGTGGTGATCGCCCAGCGCATCTACCGGCAGAATCTGAACATGTTCGACGAGCTGTACGCGGCCAACGGGGGGAACCTGGCGGAGACGATCCGCGGCGTGCAGCTGCGGGTCTTCACCCAGCCGGACGGCGATCCGTACCGGGCGCTGTATTCCCGGGGCGGCCCCGGGATCAACTAGTTCCCGCGGAGCCGTTCTGCTTCCGCGACCCGCTGCAGGGCGATGGCGTACGCCGCCGTGCGGAAGGTGACGGCGCGCTCCTTCGCAAGGTCGCGCACGGCAGTGTAGGCCTTGACGATCGTCGTCCGCAGCTCGTCGTTCACCTTCTCGTGCGTCCAGCGGTACTGCTGGAGGTTCTGCGCCCACTCGTAGTAGCTGACCGTCACACCGCCCGCATTGGCCAGAAAGTCCGGGATCACGGGGATCCCGCGCTCGGCGAGGATCAGGTCGGCGGTCGGGGTGGTCGGCCCGTTGGCGCCTTCCACCACCACCCGGCACTCGATCGACTTGGCGTTCTTCTCGCGGGTGATCACGCCGCCCAGGGCCGCCGGCACCAGCCAGTCGCACTTGACAGACCACAGGTCATCGTTGGTGATCGCGCCCCCGCCCCGCCACGCCGAGATCGGACGGCGCTCGGCGGCGTGGGCCAGGAGTCCCGGAATGTCCAGGCCGCGCTCATTGACGATGCCGCCATCGACGTCGCTCACGGCGATCACCGTGGCGCCTGCCTCGGTCGTGAGCAGCCGCGCCAGATGCCCCCCCACATTCCCGAACCCCTGGATCACAACGCGACTGCCCTTGAGCGGGATCCCAAAGTCGCGGCCGTATTCCATCATGACGTACATCACGCCGCGGCCCGTGGCCTCGTCCCGGCCCAGTGAGCCGCCGAGCGACACCGGCTTGCCGGTTACGACGGCGGGTGTGTAGCCCTGGCGGTTCGAGTACTCGTCCAGGATCCAGGCCATCACCTGGGCGTTGGTGTTGACGTCGGGCGCCGGGATGTCGCGGTAGGGTCCCAGGACGATGGATATCCGTTGCGTGAAACGGCGCGTGAGCCGCTCCAGCTCGAGCGGCGACAGCCCGCGGGGATCGACCGCCACGCCGCCCTTCGCCCCTCCGAACGGGATGTCCATCAGGGCGGTCTTCCAGGTCATGATCGTCGCGAGCCCGAGCACTTCGTCGTGATCGGCATGCGGGTGATAGCGAATCCCGCCCTTGCAGGGCCCGCGGGCGCCGTTGTGCTGGATGCGGTACCCGGTGAACACCTCGATCCGACCGTCGTCCATCCGGACCGGGATCTCCACCTGGACTTCCCGAAACGGCGCCGTCAGAATGCGGCGCATGTAGCTCTCGAGGCCGATCAAGTCGGCGGCGCGATCGAATTGGTTCCGGGCGATGGCCTTGCCCGACATGACGGGGGGTGGGGGGGCGGTCATGCCGGTGACGGTCAGCCGTGTTGCAGCAGGCGGGTCGCGAGCCGGGATGCGGGATGCTGAACGTCGGCGAGCGCGCGGGCGACGACCGGGATAGCGCTCGCCCGCGTGCCCTCGTTGGTGAGAGCCCCGGTCACGTCGGTGGCGACGGCCTCGGGCCCGGCCTCGACCGGGTGTTCGATGGTGAAGACCAGCCCGGCGCCCCGTTCCGCGATCGTCGCCGCGAGCTCGCCCCAGCCCGTATCGGGCGGCAGCGGGCGCAGCGCCGCCAGTAGCGGGATGGCGGCGGGATCGAACGCGCTCCGCGCCACCAGGGGCGCGCCCACGAGGTCGGCGAGGATATTCCAGATCGGCAGCGTCGGGCCGACGGCGACGACCTGACCGAAGCGCCAGCCGGCATCCTGCGCGAGCTCCCCGAAGGCCTGGACCAGCGCCTCATCGCCCGGAGCGACAGGTCCCGGGCGCGGGGCCAGTACGGTGGCGCCGGTCTCGGCGAACCAGCGTTCGGCCGGCTTCAGCTCGTCGGGTTTGCGCGGTGCGTAGGCGGCGTACCGTTGCGTCGCCCGAATCTCGCGCTCCGCCGCGCGGCGCTGCTCGTCGTGCTCGGCCGCTTGCGCGGCTGCCTCGAACGCGACTTCCGCCGCCGGGTAGCGTCCGGCGTCGCGCAGAATTCGACCGCGCAGCTTGAGCGTTTCGCCGTGCGGCTCGAGTGCGAACGCCCGATCGAGGGCCAGCAGCGCCCGCGTGCGGTCGCCGAGGCGGTAGGCCGCGAGCCCGAGCTCGTGCCACACGAGTCCGAGATCCGGATCGGTCTCGACGGCGCGCTCGAGCGCGGTCAGCGCTTCGCGATACCGGCCGAGCTCGACCAGCGCGGCGCCGACGAGCGCGAGGGGAAAGGCGGAATCGGCGAACTGCACCTGCGCCGCTTCGGCCAGGCGCAAGGCATCCGCGGTGCGCCCGTGCTCGCGCAGCAGCTCGAAATACTCGGCCCAGCAGGGTTTGAAATCGGGATGGAGGGCGAGGACGTCGCGATACGCCGCCTCGGCATCGTCGGCGCGTCCCTCTTGCGCCAGCCAGCGGGCGCGCGCCATCGCGCGCTCGCTCGGCGCATCCGGGAACATCCTGAACGACGCCGTGGTGCGCATGGCGGCTAATCTACCCCCCGCTCGTGCGCTGGCTAGCCGCGCCCACCCCTCACTAGATTGTCGCCCATGGATCAGGAACGCATGCTCCGCGAATTGACCGAATTCCTCCGCATCCCATCCATCTCCACGCTGCCGGCGCACGACGCCGACTGCCGGCGTGCCGCCGACTGGGTGGCGAACGACCTGCGACGGCTGGGATGCCGCGATGTCCAACTGGTCGGCAGCGATACCCACCCGGTGGTGTGGGGCATCGGCCCCGAGGTCCCCGGCGCGCCGACGTTGCTCATCTATGGCCACTACGACGTCCAACCGCCGGATCCCCTCAATGAGTGGACGTCCCCGCCGTTCGAGCCATCGGTCCGCGATGGACGGCTGTACGCGCGCGGCGCCGCGGACGACAAGGGGCAGGTCTTCTGCCTGCTGCGCGCCATCGAGGCGCTCGGGGCTCCGCCCGTCAACTTCCGGTTCCTGATCGAGGGCGAGGAGGAGTTCGGGAGTAAGGTCCTGTTCGACCTGTTGCGGCGCGAGCCGGAGCGCACACGGGCGGACGTCGCGCTGGTCGCGGACATGTCGTACCTCGCGCCGGGATGGCCGGCAGTGTACACATCGCTGCGCGGGATGTGCTATGCCGAAATCGCCGTCCGCACGGCGAAGCACGACCTGCATTCCGGTGAGTACGGCGGCGCGGCCCCCAACGCGCACGAGGAGCTGTGCCGGCTCCTGGTCCGTCTCAAGAGCCCCAACGGCCGGATCAACATCCCCGGTCTGTACGCCGCGGTGAAGTCGCCCACCGCCCGCGAGCGTGCGGCGTGGAAGGCGCTCCCGTTCCGGGAAAAGGACTTCCTCAATCGCCGGGTTCAGGCCAAGGCCCTCACGGGGCTGAAGGGACACTCGGTGCTCGAGCGGCTGTGGGCGCTGCCCACGTTCGAGATCCACGGGATCATGGGCGGGTTCACGGGGGCCGGCGCCAAGACGGTGATTCCGGCCGAGGCGGTGGCCAAGGTGAGTCTGCGGCTCGTGCCGAATCAGAAGATGAAGACCGTCGAGCGGCAGCTCGCGGCGGCGGTCAAACGGCTCGCGCCGTCGTACGTCAGCGCCGCGGTCCGCTTTCTCCACGGCGCCGACCCCGCTCGCGTGAAGATCGATCACCCCGCGTTCAAGCTGCTCGATCGGGCGTTCCGGGAGGTGGTGGGACGGGGCACAGTCCCGGCGCGCGCCGGCGGATCGATCCCCGTCGTGCCGGCGCTCGGACGCGAGGGGGCCTCCGTCCTGCTCACCGGGATCGGCCTGCCCGATGACCGGCTGCACGCCCCCGACGAGAAGCTCGACCTGAAGCAACTGTGGGACGGGATCGAAGTGTTCGGCCGGTTCTACAAGTTGCTGGGCGACAACAAGCTATAGCCCATCCCGGTGGGAGCTTCAGCTCCCCCGGGGTGCCGGTCGAGGGCGTGACTCAGTGCACATCGGCGGGGGATAGGCGTCTCCCATATTGCCCTATGCACCGCGCTCTCTACCTCGCCGGTTTCGGCTACCTGGCCATCTGCGCAGCCCTCGTGGCGCGCCACTTCGCGCGCCCCGCACCGGCGCCGCAGCAGACGGGGCCGAGCATGGTGCGCTTCGACGGTCCGGCCGACCAGTGGTTTGCCGCCATCAAGCCGTACTGCAACGCCGTGGAAGTGGAAGTGACCCAGCGCCAGCACCCCGCTCCGCAGACGGTCGAGGGGCAGGGGTTCAGCGCCGCGTGTTATGCACTCGGCGGTAAGCTCTCGCAAGCGCGCGCCGTGATCGACCGGCTGCAGCCCGAGGAGCAGTATCGGGCGGCGGGGATCGTGTTCGACGTGGCGCACCCGGTCGCTGATGCCGGCGACGACCGCTCGGCGGGTCCCATCATGGAGCTGGTGATTCACTACTGGCCCAACAACTACATGGCACTGTATCACGCCGGCATGTCGGAGTACGCGCTGAACCAGCGCGCACTGGCGCGTGAACACCTCGACTCGTTCCTGTCGCTCTATCACGAGGACGACGGCTGGCGTCGCAACGCCCTGGACGTCCTCGGCCGGCTGCGCTAGCCAATCATACCGGTGCCTGATCCCACCTATCTCCCGCCCGGCGCGGTCCTGCAGGACCGCTATGAGATCGCGCGGGAGATCGGACGCGGTGGATACTCGGTCGTGTATCAGGCGCGCGACCGGCGCGTCGGCGCCGACGTCGCCATCAAGCTGCTGGTGCCGCCGCCGGCAGCGGCACGACTGGCGCGCGAGCGGCTGCGCCGCGAGGTCCAGGCCGTCCGTCGCCTGAGCCATCCCAATATCGTGACGGTCTACGACGTCGCCGACGACGGTCCGTGGACCTTCGTGGTGCTCGAGTACGTCGCGGGGCCCGATCTCGCGGTGCGCGTGCGCGAGCGCGGTCCACTGGACGCGTCCGCCGCGGCGCGCCTGGGGTGCGACGTCGCCGCCGCGCTGGAGGCCGCGCATCGCGCCGGCATCCTGCACCGTGACGTCAAGCCGCAGAACGTGCTCCTCGCTCCCGACGGCCGGGCGCGTCTCACCGACTTCGGGTCAGCGCGTCTCGCGGGCCAGGCCACCGTTACGCAGACGGGCGGGCTCGTGGGAACCCCGGCCTACGCGGCGCCGGAAGTCCTGGCGGGCATCCGGGGCGATGCCCGCGCGGACTGTTACGGGCTGGGGATGACCCTCTATTTCGGCCTGACGGGTGAGCTGCCGCCCCGCCCGGGGCGTCACGCGGGGCCGGCCGCCGCGGACGGCTATCACCCGCGAGCGCGGCGCGCTGATGTTCCCCCATGGCTCGATGCCGCGGTGGCGCGCGCGACGGTAGCCGACCCGGACGAGCGGTTTCCCTCGGCAGGCCTGCTCGCGGCGGCGCTGTCGCCCGACGCGGAGTGGGAAGACGGATGGGCGGCTGCTCCGCGCGGCGGGTCCTGTGTCATCTGCGGAACGACCGAGCCGTTCGACCTCGGGGTCTGTCCGCGGTGCGCCCGGCGGGCGAGCGCGGCCGACGACGTCCTGGTGTTCGTCGATCGGTCGAGTCGGGGCACGACTCGGGCGTCGGTGCTCGACACGCTGGCCGATCGGATCGGCTCGGGGACGGATGCGTCGGGCCGCGAAGCCGCCGCGCGTGGCGAGCGGCCGCTGCTGCGGATCCCGGCGGACGCCGGAGCGCGCATCATCGAGGTGCTCGAAGGGCACGGCCTACCCGCGCGCACCGAATCGCTGCCACCGCCGTGGCGGGCCACCGTGCCGCCGGCGATCGCCGCCCTGGCGGGTGTGGTGGTGGCGGGCGGCGCGCTCGCGGGTGTATTCGCCGGCGCTCCGATCCTTCTGCTGGTGAGTCCGCTCGTCGCTTCGGGGCTTGTGAGCGCCGCCGCCGTGGGTCGTCGGGCACCGGTGTGGAATCCGCCGCGCGGCGGCCGGGGAAGTCTGCCGCCCGATGCCGAGCGCGCCGCGGTGCAGACGCTGGCAACCCTGCCCGCGGGCCCCGCGCGCGGGTTGCTCCGGGACCTGCTGCGGCGGGCCGCGGCGAGTCCGCCCGACGCCGCACCGATTGGCCCGCTCGTGACCGCGGCGTGCACGGCGGCGCGCGAGCTCGCCACGCTCGAGTCCCATCTCGAGGCGTTCGACGCGCAGAGCGAGCGCCAGACCGACCCGCCGGCGGCCTGGCTGGACGCGCTGACGCGTTGTGAGCGGGGACGAGACGCCCTGGGGCAGCGGCTGCTCGAGGCCGTGGCGGCCTTGAGCGGGGCGTCCGGTGAGCGGGCGCTGCAGGCCGCGTCGCCTGGTGAAGCGCTCGCCACGCTGACGCGGGACCTGGACGAGGAAGGTCGCCTCCAGGCGGAGGCGGCCCGGGAAGTGGAGGCGCTGCTCTCCCGCTAGGTCCGCTTGCTCAGGTTCCTGAACCGGTTGATCTCATGCTGCGTGATGGGCCGTCCGCCGTAGCGCTCTTCCGTCCACGGATCGCCGCGCATGTGATACCCGTTCTGTTCCCAGAACCCGGGGATGTCGTGCTCGAGCAGCTCGAAGCCGCGCACCCACTTGGCGCTCTTCCAGAAGTAGAGGTGCGGCACGAGCAGTCGAGCCGGCCCGCCGTGTTCTGGCGTCAGCCACTCCCCGTCGTGTTTCAGGGCGATGAGGTTGTCGGGTCGATCGAGATCGGCGAGGGGGAGGTTCGTCGTGAAATCCTGCTCGGCATGGACCAGGCAGTACCGGGCGGCGGGGTGAACACCGGCGTGCCCGAGCAGGGTCCGGACGGCGACCCCTTCGAAGGTGTTGTCGAATCGACTCCAGGTCGTCACGCAATGGATGTCACACCGGACTGTGTGGCGCGGCAGAGCGAGCAGTTCGTCCCATGTCACGGAGTACGGTCGGTCGACGAGCCCTGAGACCTCGAAAGTCCAGGTCGCCGTATCCACATCCGGCACGAGGCCGTAATGGAGCACGGGCCATTTCTTGGTCAGCACCTGTCCGGGAGGCAGCCGGGCGGTCATACCGGGAGGGCCGCGGGTTCGACTCGCTGGGCCCGCACTTGGAACGCCGCTTCGAACCCCGCGATCATGGCGTCCGTCGCGTGCTCCCAGAGGGACCCGTCCCCCGTCCCCCGTCCCCCTTCCCGCTCGACGGACGTCATGACGACCCCGGGAATCCCGCACGGCACGATCCGGTCGAACGCTGCGAGGTCGGTCGTCACGTTGAGCGCGAAGCCGTGCCAGGTGACCCAGCGTTTTACGTGGACCCCGATGCTCGCGATCTTCCGGCCGCTCGTCCACACTCCGGTGCGGCCCGGTTCGCGGGAGGCGGCGATCCCGAGTGTGCCGAGCCCCTCGATCAGCGCCTGCTCGAGCGTGCGCAGGTACCAGTGCAGGTCCTGGCGGTACAGCGTGAGATCCAGGATCGGGTAGCCGACCAGCTGCCCCGGGCCGTGGTAGGTCACGTCGCCGCCGCGCTCCACTTCCACGACGTCGATACCATCGGGATGGAGCAGATGCGCGCTGTCAGCGATGCGACCCAGCGTGACGACGGGATCGTGCTCCAGCAACAGCAGCAGGTCGTTGCAGCGGCCGGCGAGGCGCTCCTGAGCCAGGGCGCGCTGCCACGCCAGGGCGGTCCGGTAGGGCACGCGCCCTGCCAGGACGACGTCGAGGCCACGCGGAAGGGGATGGGTGGTCACGCGCCGGTCCCGCGGCGTGCCCAGCCGCTGGCGGCGACGCCGACCGTGACGGCGGCGGCGCACCAGAGGATCAGGCCGGGCAGTCCCAGCAGTCCGTCGGCGACCGCGCCGAGGAAACCGATGAGCAGCCCGCCCACGGCCGCGAGCACCGCGACGACGCCGCGCTGCCAGACGTTCTCGATGGGGACGCTGCGCCGCCAGCCGAAGAACACCGCGATCACCAGCGCCGCGATCATGCCGTAGAACAGCGGGTCCGGGAATGCCTGCTGGTACGCCGCCGCTTCCAGATGCCCGCGGAGCTGACTGACCACGATCTGCGCCAGCGTGAGCATCGCTCCGCCCAGGCCGGCGCCGGTCACGAGCGCCCCGAGCCCGACGGCGAGCGGGTCCTTCTGCGGCTCGGTCAGATGTTCAACGCCCGGCCGAGCGAATCGAGTGCCGCCTCAGCCACCGCTTCCGACATGGTGGGATGCGCGTGGATGGCCAGATCGACCTCCTCGACCGTGTATTCGTTCTCCCGCGCGACGGCCAGCTCGTGGATCATCTCGGAGGCGTGGCTCCCCACGATATGGGCACCGAGGATCTCACTGTACTTCTTGTCGCGCAGAATCTTCACGAACCCCTCGGTCTCACCGGTGCCGCGCGCCCGCCCGTTCGCGGAAAAGGGGAACCTGCCCGCCACATAGTCGAGCTTCTGCTCCTTGCATTGCTCCTCGGTGAGCCCGATGCTCGCCACCTCCGGGTGGCAGTACGTCACGCTCGGCACGTTGTCGTAGCGGATGGGGTGCGGCTTGAGTCCCGCGATCAGCTCCGCCACGACGACGCCTTCACGGCTCCCCTTGTGGGCGAGCATCGGCGGGCCGGCCACGTCGCCGATCGCGTAGTAACCGGCGGCACTCGTCTGGAGGTTGCGGTCGACCTTGATGAAGCCGCGCTCGGTGAGCTGGATGCCGCACTCCTTCAAGCCGACGTTCTCCGTGTTGACCGCACGGCCCGCGGCCATCAACACCGCCGCAGTCTCCACCTGCTGCTTCGCGCCACCCGCTTCGACGTCGAGCGTGACGTTGTCCTTGGACACGGTCGCCTTGGTGACCTTCGCGCCGGCGATGACCGTGATGCCGCGCTTCTTGTAGCTCTTCGCCAGCTCGGCCGAGGCGTCGGGATCTTCGAGCGGGAGGATCCGCGGCAGCGCCTCGATCAGCGTGACGGGCACCCCGAACGCGTTGAAGATGTCGGCGAATTCCATCCCGACCGCTCCGGCGCCGATGACGGCGAGCGACGCCGGGACCTTCTCCAGCAGCAGGGCCTCGTCCGAGGAGATGACGGTGGTCTTGTTGATCTCGAGCCCGATCTGCGGAATGCCCTTCACGCGTGAGCCGGTGGCGATCACGACCGCCTTCTTCGCCTCGAGCGTGTCGGCGCCGACCTTCACCTTGCGGCCGGGCTGGAGCACGCCGCTGCCTTTGACCACGGTGATCTTGTGCTTCTTCATCAGGAAGTCGACGCCGCGGGAGTTCTGATCGGCCACCTTCCGGCTGCGCTTCATGGCGACGCCGTAGTCGGTCTTCACGCTGCCGGCCTCCACCCCGAAGTCGGCCGAGCCCGCGAGCAGGTGCGCGATGTACGCCGAGTGCAGCAGCGCCTTCGTGGGAATGCAGCCGATATTTACGCACACGCCGCCGAGCTTCTCGCGCTCCACCACCGCGGTGGCGAGGCCGAGCTGTGCGGCGCGAATGGCGCAGATGTAGCCGGCGGGTCCGCCGCCCAGCACGATGACATCGAATTGATTCGCCACCGGGAGCCTCCCCTATAACAGCATGGCCAGCGGGTTTTCCAGCATTTGCTTCAGTGTCTTGAGAAACGCCGCACCGGTCGCGCCGTCGATGACGCGGTGGTCGCAGCTCATGGTCAGCCGCAGGCGGCGGCGTACGACGACCGCGCCATCCACCACGACCGCCTTGGGCACGATCGCACCCACGGCGACGATGCCCGCTTCCGGAGGATTGATCACGGCTGTGAATTCGTCGATGTCGAACATGCCGAGGTTCGAGACGGAGAACGTCGAGCCCGTGTATTCGTCCGGCATGAGACGCCGCTCCCGCGCGCGCTGCGCGAGCTCCCGCGCCTGCGCGCCGATCTCGGAAAGCGAGCGCCGGTCGGCATGCCGCAGCACGGGCGTGATCAAGCCATCCTCGACCGCCACGGCCATGCCGAGGTGCACCTCGTTCCAGTAACGGATATGGTCGTCCTGCCACCAGGCGTTGCAGGCGCGGTGCCGGGCGAGGCCCAGCGCTACCGCTTTGAGGATGATGTCGTTGAAGCTGACTTTTCCTTGATCGCCGAGCTGGCGGTTCAGCGCGTCGCGCGCCTCGGCGGCCCGCTCCATGTCCACGTCGCTCGTGAGAAAGAAGTGGGGCACCGGTCCGAGCGACGTCGCCAGCCGCTTCGCGATCGTCTTGCGGATCTGGGTGAGCGGGACGTCGTCGTAGGCGGCACCGGATTCCGCGACCGGGACGGGAGAGGGGGGACGAGGGACGGGTACGGCAGTCACCGAGACGGGTTGTCGGGCGACCGCGCCTTCCAGATCTTTCCGCACCACTCGGCCACCCGGCCCCGAGCCTTGGAGCAGCTTCAGGTCGACGCCGGTTTCCCGGGCTATCCGCCTGGCGAGCGGTGAGGCTCTGACACGCGTAGCATCTGCGACGGCTACCGGGGTTGCCGCTACGCTGGCGGCTGCCGGCTGAGGGCTGATGGCCGCCGGCTGAGGACTGACAGCCGTTGGCTGAGGGCTGACAGCCGTCGTCGCGCCCACCGACTCGCCCGGCGCTCCGATATATGCGACGACGTCGCCCACCGGGACCGTGGCGCCTTCCGGTACGACCTGCTGCAGCAGCTGGCCGTCGGCACGGGCCACCAGCTCCATCACCGCCTTGTCCGTCTCGACCTCGGCGAGCGTTTCCCCGCTCTTCACCGGTTCGCCCACCGTCTTGGTCCACTTCACCAGGCGGCCTTCCTCCATCGTAGGCGAGAGCGCCTCCATCACCACCTTGGTGGCCATGTCAGTCGAGGTAGAGCACGCGACGGGCGGCGGCGACGATCTTCTCGGGAGACGGCTTGGCCAGCCGCTCGAGCTGCTTGTTGTACGGCATCGGGACGTCGGCCTGGGTGACCCGCTGCACCGGCGCATCCAGCTCGTCGAACGCGTCCCGCTGGATCGCGTCGACGACCTGCGCGCCGATGCCGCAGTGGGGCCACCCCTCCTCCGCGACCACCGCCCGGTGCGTCTTGGCGACCGAGGCGAGGATGGCGGCCTCATCCAGCGGGCGCAGCGAGCGCAAGTCGATCACTTCGGCGGACACGCCTTGTCCCGCGAGATGGTCCGCGGCCTTGAGCGCCGGGACGACGGTCTTGGAGTGGCAGATGACCGTGACATCCGTGCCGGGACGCTTCACATCCGCCCGGCCGATCGGCACGAGCAGCTCGCCCTCCGGCACTTCCCCCTTGGTGTTGTAGAGCATCTCGCCTTCCAGCACCATGACGGGGTTGTTGTCCCGGATCGCCGCCTTGAGCAGCCCCTTCGCGTCCGCCGGGGTGGCGGGCGCGACGACCTTCAAGCCCGGGATGTGCGCGAGCCACGATTCCCAGGCCTGCGAGTGCTGGGAGGACAGCTGCAGCGCGGCCCCGTTCGGTCCCCGAAACACGATCGGCATCGGGATCTGGCCGCCCGACATGTAGAGCATCTTGGCGGCGGAATTCACGATCTGATCCAGCGCCAGCACGGCGAAGTTCCAGGTCATGAACTCGATCACCGGACGCAGGCCTCCCATCGCGGCCCCGACCCCGATCCCGGCGAAGCCCAGCTCGGCGATCGGCGTGTCCACCACGCGCTGCGCGCCGAACTCCTCGAGCAGGCCGCGGCTCACCTTGTAGGCCCCCTGATACAGTCCGACTTCCTCCCCCATGAGGAATACGGAAGGATCGCGCTGCATCTCCTCGCGCAGCGCCTGATTCAGGGCGTCCCGGTACGTAATGGTCGGCATCGGTCAGTCCGCCAGCACGTGACGTAGCAGCTCTTCCGGGCCGGGATCGGGACTCTCGTCGGCGAACTTCACCGCGCCCTCGACCTCCTCACGGACCTCGGCCTCGAGCGCGTCCAGGGCCGCCTGGTCGATCGTCCCGGCTTCGAGCATCCGATGCGAGTGCTGGACGATCGGGTCGCGTTTCTTCTGCTCTTCCACTTCATCCTTGGTGCGGTAGACACCGTGCAGCGGGTCCGACATCGAGTGGCCCATGAAGCGATAGGTCCGCACCTCGAGCAGGGTGGGGTGCCCGCCCTTACGGGCCCGCTGTACGGCGCGCTGGGTCGCCTGGTGGACCTCCAGGACATCCATCCCGTTCACGACTTCACCGGCGATGTCGTAGCTGCAGGCGTGCTCCACCACGTCCGTGACCGCGGCCACCCGCTCGAACGCGGTGCCCATGCCGTAGCGGTTGTTCTCGCACAGGAAGACCACCGGGAGCTTCCACACGGACGCCATGTTGAGCGCTTCGTGGAAGGCGCCGATGTTGACGGCCGCCTCGCCGAAGAAGCAGATGCAGACCTCGTCGCCGCCGCGGTACTTGATCGCGAAGCCGAGCCCGGCCGCGAGCGGCAGGTGCCCTCCCACGATACCGTGACCGCCCATGAACCGCTTCGCCGCGTCGAACAGGTGCATCGATCCGCCCTTGCCGCCCGAGCAGCCGCCGGACTTGCCGAACAGCTCGGCCATCACGGCGCCCGGTGGGATGCCGCGCACCAGCGCCTGGCCATGCTCGCGATACGAGCAGATCACGTAGTCAGCGGGCGTCAGCGCGGCCGACACGCCGACCGCGACCGCCTCCTGCCCGATGTAGAGGTGGCAGAAGCCCCCGATCTTTCCGAGCGCGTAGGCTTCGGCGGCTTTTTCCTCGAAGCGGCGGATGAGCAGCATCTCGCGCAGCATGCGGCGATGCAGCGCCGTGTCCGCCTGGTGCTTCTCGGGTACCGCGGTGGCCGTCGTCATGCGATCGGGCCGGCGGCCGCCGTGGCGGCGGTCACCTGTTCCCAGGCGTGATAGCTCGAGCGGACCAGGGGGCCGGATTCCACGTGACGAAATCCCATGGCGAGGCCGAGCCGCTTCAGCTCGGCGAATTCGTCGGGGGTGTACCAGCGGGCGATCGGCAGGTGGCCGTCGGAAGGACGCAGGTACTGGCCCACGGTGAGAATGTCCACGTCCTGCTCGCGCAGATCGCGCATCGCGACCAACAGCTCATCCCATTCCTCGCCCAGGCCGCAGATGAGGCCGGACTTGGTGAGCCCGTCGGGACGCATCGCCTTGGCCCGGCGCAGCAGCTCGAGCGCCCGTGGGTAGCGGCCCCCCGGGCGGGCGATGCGGTACAGCCGCTCGATCGTCTCGAGGTTGTGGTTCAGGATGTCGGGCGCGGCGTCCATCACCAGCCGGAGGGCCGTCTCGCTGCCCTTGAAATCGGGGATCAGGACCTCGACCGTCGTCTCGGGCAGCCGGCGGTGGATCTCGCTGACGCAGGCGGCGAAAATCTCGGCGCCGCCGTGCTCGAGATCGTCACGGTCCACGCTCGTGATGACGACGTGTCGCAGTCCCATCTGCTCGACCGCGCCCGCGAGCCGCACCGGCTCCTCGGGATCGAGCGCGGCAGGCGTCCCGTGTGCCACGGCGCAGTAGGCGCAGTTCCGGGTACACACGTCACCCAGAATCATGAAGGTCGCGGCCCGGTGCTCCCAGCACTCGCCGATGTTGGGACAATGGGCTTCTTCGCACACGGTGTGCAGCCGCAGCTCACGCATCATTCGCTGCACCGACAGGTAGGTCGATCCGCCGGGGGCTTTCACCTTGAGCCATGACGGCTTGCGGGCCACGGGTGTGGCGGGCGCAGTAGAAGGGCGAGGATCTATCTGAACCAGCGGTGCAGCCATACGACTCCGGCGACCGGGAGAATCATGAAGATAGTGAGGCTGGGGAGGCTGGGGTAGGCGATTTTCAACCAGACGGTTGATCGCCGCGCCGTTTGAGCTGTTGGAGTTTTTCTTCGATCGCCGCGTCGCTGCTCAGTGTGCCGTCGGCGATGTGGGCGATCTCCTCAGCCTCGCGCCATTGCCGCTCCAGCTCGAGGATCTCCGTCTGCTCGTCCACGGCCATTTCCAGCGCCAGCTGCCGCTCCGGACGCAGCGATCGGAGCGTGAGCTCGCGACGCGCCACGTCGCGAATCAGCCGGTCGGGCCCCCCGATCTGATCGACGACGCTCGCGGCCTCGCCCGCTCTGCGTCGGCTCGAGCGGCGGACGTTGAGGTAGGCGAGGCCCTGCCGCAGCGCCGCCAGGGCGTCCGGTCCGGTGATCAGCGCCGCCTCCCGACGACACCGCGGGCAGCTCAGCAACACCCCCAGATCGTGGTGGGCGTCCGGCACGACGCGGGCGTGCTGGAGGTGCTTCGCCTTGAGCTCGAGGGCGGTGCCGCAGTGGTCGCACACCGGCGGTTCGGTGAGTGCCACGCCGCGGCGCCCGACCATGCCCACGTACACCCGGTCGGCGAGATCACCCATGTTCCAGATGAGAAAGCCGAAGGATCCGCCGACGGCGACGTTCGCCGCGATGCCCAGCCCGACGGCGGCCAGGGTCAGCGGGACGACGACCTTGGCGCGATCGCGCGCCCGGGCTGCGAGGCGCTCGCCGTAGCGCCATGCCGCGATCTCGACGCGCGGCGGCTTGCCCACCCGCACGAAGTCGTAGCGCTCCCAGCGCAGCAGCGCGACCTGGTCGGTGCTGGCGAGCAACCGCCCGTCACGGGCCACGCGGGCCAGCGCCTCGATGCGCTCCAGCCGGTCGTCCAGCGGCGTGAGATTCCAGCGGGCGCACTTGGGGCAGATGACCCAGAGCCGACCGCGCCATTCGTCGAACGCCAGGCGGCGGCCGACGCCGAGCCCGGATGGACCGCCGTCGCCATCGAGAGATGCATTGCAGAACGCACAGGTCGTGTACATCGGCTATCGGCTATCGGCTATCGGCTATCGGCTGCGCCGTGTTGAAACGGGTCACGGAGAGCTCGCTGATATCCATGTCGGTCCGACCCGCCGCCAGCAGGTCGCCGATGATATCGCCGGTGATCCCGGCCAGCAGAATGCCGTTGCGGCCGTGGCCGGTGGCGTACCACAACCCGGCCACCTCGGGATCAGCACCCAGGATCGGACGTCCGTCGGGTGTCACGGGGCGTAACCCGGCCCAAGCGCGCGCGGTGGGCGCCGACGCGATTGTGGGGCACAGCTGCTCCGCCACGCCGCGGATGTATGCGATGCCGCTCGCGGTCGTGGCGGCATCGAAACCGACGTGCTCCATCGTGCTGCCGAGGATCGCTTCGCTGCCGCGCGGCAGGAGGTAGCCGTGGCCGTGATAGAGGATGACCGGTGGAAGCTCCGACGGCCACGCGGTGGCGACGAGCTGGCCGCGCACCGGCTCGATCGGGAGCGGCTGGGGCAACCCCTCGATCTTCGGAGACCAGGCGCCCGCGGCGATCACGACGTGCTCGGCGGGGACGGCGGCCCTGTCGGTGACGATCCCGGTCACCCTCCCGCCCGCGACCGCCAAGCGGCGCCCCGACTCGGGGAGCACCAGAACCCCGAGGCGTCGGGCGTCGGCCAGGAGGGCGGCGGCCAGGGCGGCGGGGTCCAGGGAGCCGTCCTCCGGAGCGAACAGCGCACCCCGGGCCGCGGGCGCTGCGCCGGGCCAGCGCTCGTGAAACTCGGCCCCTTCGAGCCAATCGCACCGCAGCCCGGCCTGGCGTTGCGCCGCCACCTGCTCGAACAGGGCGGCGGCCCGCTCTTCATCGAAGGCGACCGTGGCGATTCCGGTGTGAAGGAATCCCACGTCCAATCCGGTGGTATCTTTCAGGGCGTCGGCGAGGTCCTCGTATCGGTCACGGCCGCGCACCGCGAGGGGGAGCAGGTGCTCGTCGGTCGGCTCGATCTGGGCCGCGAGCATGCCGGCGGACGCTCCGGACGCGGCCGCGGGGTCGGGACCAGGGGCGAGGAGGGTGACGCGGAGCCCACGCAGCGCGGCGGCGCGCGCGCAGGCGGCTCCGATCACACCGCCGCCGACGACGACGACATGGGCGCTTGAAACTCCCGTGGGCATCAGTGCGTAAGCGGCGATGACCTGCGGGGCAACTCGGGAGGCATCATGTTTCGGAGCATTCTTGGTTTCGCGATCTTGGCCATCCTCGCGTGGATCGGCTTGAAGATCATCTTCGGTTTGCTGGGCGGACTGTTCGGTCTCGCCATGACCGTGCTCTGGCTCGCCGCGATCGGCTTCATCGTCTACCTCGTGCTGCGGGTGATCAGTCCCAGCACGGCCGACAAGGTGCGCGACACCATCAAAGGAAAGCGCGACACGGCCTGATCCTCCCGGCTTGGCTGGCGCTTCACGGGGTCATCGTCCGGTGGACGGTGGCCCCGTCGGCGTTTCATCCAGGCGGGCGAGCACGCCCCAGACGAGTAGCGGCAGCAGGAGTTCGTGGTGCCCCGTGAGCTGGACGCCTCTGCCGCCGCCGGGGCCCTGCGTGGGACGCTCCACGACGTTGACCCGCGGGCGGTAATGACGCTGCATGTCGCAGTCGCAGGCGGTGAACCCGGTGGGCCGGCCGCCGTGCAGATTGCGCGCCACGGTCAGGGCCTTGAGAAAGACCTCCGGCATGACGACCGCGCTGCCCAGGTTCAATACCACCCCGCCATCGTGGAGATCGGGGAGGCTCGCCGCCAGCCGTTTGAAATCGCGATGACTCGTGGCGCCGATGACGGCACCGTCCGCGCTTGGATGCTGGTGGATGATCTCGGCGCCGAGGGCGGCGTGCACCGTCACCGGGACGTGCCGGTCGGCGCAGGCCACGAGCACGGACACGGCGCGGCCCGGTAGGTCGGTGCGCCGGCACAGATCGAGCGCGAGGGCCTCGCCGGCGCCGCGGCCGTCCCGGGCGCCCGCGGCCAGCGCGGCGTTCATGTCGCGTCCCGTTTCTTCCGCCATCCCGAAGGTGCCGTCGCCCAGCCCGGCGGCCACGTCTTCGCTCGTGCCGCCGTAGGCGGCGAGCTCGTAGTCGTGGATCGCCGCGCTGCCGTTCATCGCGACGTGCGTCACGACCCCGCGCTCCAGCAGTCGCACGAGGAGCGGCCCCAGGCCCACCTTGATCACGTGCCCGCCCAACATCGCCACCACCGCGCGGCGCCCGGCGGCGCGCGCGATGTCGTCCGCGACCAGGCGGAGGTCCTTCGCCGCAAGGATGTCGGGGAGAGAGCGCCAGAAGGCGGCGAAACTCGCGTCGGCGCCGGGTGGGTGCGCGAACAGCGACGGGTCGACTTTGTTGTGACGCTGCGCGATGGGGACGGTCTTCAGCCGGCTGAAGTCCGCCTCGCGGTACTCGGTCATGGGTGCTCCGGGACGGAGAACTCCTTGAGCTTCAAGGTGACCGTGCCGAACGAGAAATTGGACTGCATCGCCAGCATCATGCGCTGCGCGTCGTCGGAGAGCCACAGGTGGGCTTCCGCCTGCTCGGCGAAGATGCCGCGCCCCTTGGGGATGATCGGACGGATCACGATCGCGTTGAACTTCCGCCCGGCGACGCTGATCCGTTCCTTTTTCTCCACGACGATGATCACCGGGTTGCGGTCGGGACGAAAGTACCGGTTGTACTCGTACCGATGGCCGACCTCGAGCGGGAGGGTGCGGACCCAATAGAGGAATGCCGCGTCGTCCAGCGGCTCGGGCACGGTGGCCATGGCCGTATCCACTCCCTCTTCCCGGTAGTAACCGGAATCGGGGAAGATCTCGTAGCGGTTGTGGCGCTTGCGACCGCGTTCTTCGGAATCGTTGATGTAGCGCCGCGAGCGAAAGTCGGCGCGCCCCACCCACGACTCGAGCAGCTGGTCCAGGTGGTACCACAAGGCGCCGCCCTGGATGTGGAAGCGGAACCGGACGGTCTCGACGCCGCGGATCGTATCGAGACCGACCACTTCCATGGTCGCCTCGCCGACGGAGAACGGGCCGTACTTGGCCGAGTAGCGCAGATGCTCCCCGATCGGGAACGACACCGACTCACGGGCCGGTTCGGCGACGGCGGCCGTGACCGACGTGGTGGTCGTGGCCGAATTCTGAGCGTCGAGTCTGCCGGCCAGCGCCAGGAGCGCCACCGCGGCGCCCCCGGCGGCGCGGATCACGGGTCGTGCCCGCCAGGCGGCCACGAGGGCCGGCCACGGGCGGACCCGCGACGGACGCTGCTGCAGGTCGTAGCGACCCGTGACGGGAACAGTATCGGTGCGGCGCGCATGGGGCATGAGCCGGGCGAGCAGCTCGGCATTGGCGCACCAGCCGTCGGTGACGAGCAACGGCGGAGCGGGCGCGCGCGATCCACGCTCCCCGTCCTGGCGCAGCGCCTGGCGCAGCGTGATGAGCCGCAGGGCGAGGAATCCGGAAATGGTATCCCGCACGCCGCGGACCCGCAGCAGGCGGGGCGTCCATTGCCGCACCCACCGGAGCGCCCGCGGGCGGGGGCCCGCGGTCTCCACCTGCTCGGCGGCGACCAGGTCGGCCCCCGATTCCACGCGCTTCACCATGTCTTCCATCGCTTCCGGCGAATACACGAAATCAGCCGGGAGCACGATCGCACAGTCGCGCTTGGGCCGGTCGGTGCGCTCGAGCGCGAGGCGCAGCAGCTCCTCGATGCTCCGGGCGTATCCCTGTCGCTCGCGATGCGTGATGACGGTCAGCGGGAGCACGCCGGAGTAGCGCGCCAGGACCTCGCGCGTCCCGTCGGTCGACGCATCGTCGCAGACGAGCAGCTGGTACTCGCGCTGGAAGGCGGTGAAGACTTGACGGACCTTCCAGAGGACGAGTCCCGCCGTCTTCGCCTCATCGCGCACCGGCACGCAGACGTAAATCATGGTGGTGCAATCTAGACGAGCGATTGATACAGAGCCAAGGTGGCCTGCGCCATGGACTTGGATGTGAATCTGGAGGGAAGCGGGACGGGGGACGGGGGACGAGTGAGCACGGAGACCACCTTCTCCCCCAGCGCCGCGGCGTCGCCCACGGGGACGAGGTACTCGGCAGGGAGCACCTCGGGAATGCCGCCGGCGGCAGTCGCCACCACCGGTTTGTCGAGCGCCAGGGCATCGAGGATCACGCTGCCCATGCCTTCCTCCTTGGATGACATCACGACGATGGTCGCTTCCCGGATCAACGCGTCGGCTTCGGGTACATACCCCACGAGGTGAACTCGGTCACCGATGCCGTGTTCGGCGATGTTCCGTTCCAGCGACCGGCGCAGCTCGCCCTCTCCCGCGATGATCCAGTGCAGATCGGGGCGCGCGGCCCGCGCGTGTCCAGCGGCACGAATCAGGGTGCGCTGGTCCTTGTGGTCGACGAGGGCGGCGACGTTCACGGCGAGCGGGGTGGACGCAGCAAGGCCGAGCCGGCCGCGAATGTCGAGCGGGCGGGCCGCGGCGCGGCGCACCTCATCGGGATCGATGCCGTCCGGGATCACGGTGATCCGCTCAGGCGGGATGCCATCGGAAACGAGGACTTGCTGCACGGCTCGCGAGACGGCGATGAGCGCGCGGGTACGAAACCAGGCGCTCGCGGGTCGGATGTGAAAATCCACGCGGCGGTGCGCGACCAACGTCGCCGCCGATGGCGCTGCGGCCCTGGCCAGTGTCAGCGCGTGGCTGTCGTGGACGTGGACGATATCGGGGCGGAAGCGGCGGATGCACGAGCGGAGCTGCCACCAGGCGCGGGGGTCGAGCCCCGGGCCCCACGGAACGCCGTTGACCGTGACCCCGGCCTCCGTTGCCCGGCGGGCCAACTGGCTGCCGAGTCTGGTCAGGAGCTGGACGTCCACGCCCGGGGTCCGCGCCAGCTCGCGGGTCAGCAGCCTGACCTGGTTCTGCCCGCCGCGCCATTCGCGGCCCGCGTCCACGTGGAGGACGCGCACGACTCAGGACGGTGTGCCGGAGGCGACGCTGCTCAGGACGGTGCGGAGCTCGGCCAGGGTGAACGGCTTGTGGAGGAAGGGACGGCCCAGCGTTTCGAGGAACTGCAGCGTATCCCCCCGCACGGTGTCGCCCGTGGCGAAGATGACTTTCCTGGCGATGGCCGGATGCTGCCGGGCGAGGTTGTTGTACATCTCGCGGCCGCCGAGTCGCGGCATCCGCAGATCGCAGATGATGACGTCGAACGGGATCACCAGGGCACGCTCCACGGCTTCGGTCCCGTCGCTCGCCACCTCGACCGAGTGGCCCCAGCTCTCGAGGGTGGCGCGCATGTAGTGCAGGATGTGCGGCTCGTCGTCCACGACGAGTACCCGGAGGGCCTGGCCGCCGCCGGCCTTGGGGACCGGGGGGGTGGGCGCGAGCGGCCGGCTGCCGCCCAGCAGCTCGACCGTGAAGATCGCTCCCGCTCCCGGGCTCGACTCGAGCGTGATTCGCCCTCCGTGCTCCTTCACGATGCCCTGGCAGATCGAGAGGCCGAGACCGGTTCCCTCGCCCTCGGTCTTCGTGGTGAAGAACGGCTCGAACACGCGGGGCAGCAGCTCTTCGGGAATGCCGGGTCCGTCATCGGCCACGCTCACCGCGACGCCGTCGAGCCAGCGCCTGGCAGTGATGGCGATGCGGCCCGGTCGCCCCGTGCTCGCGATCGCCTGGGCGGCGTTGTTCAGCAGGTTCACGAACACCTGCTTGATCTGGTTCGGGTTCATCTCAATGTCGGGGATGCCGGGCTCGACGGTGAGCGTGGCGTCGACCTTGAGCGCCATCAGCTCGTTTCTGAGGAGCGCCAGGACCGATTCGAGCATCGGCTGGACCGATTGCGGCAGTCGTTCGCCTTCCTGCCGGCGGGCGAACGACAGCAGGTTCTTCACGATCGTCGCCGCCCGCTCGGCCTCCTGGCGGATCACGCGGAGCGGCTCCGCCAGGGCCGGGGGAACGTCGCCCGACTCCGCGAGGAAGTCGGCGAAACCCACGACCGAGGCCAGGGGGTTATTCAGGTCGTGGGCGATGCCGGCGATCAGTTGACCAATCGCCGACATCTTCTCAGACTGTATCAACTGGTCCTGGAGCCGGCGCTTTTCGGTATGGTCCTCGAACGACACGACAGCCGCTTCGTCATCGGACCCTTCCATCCGGATGGCACTCACGGTGTACACCCGATCCGCGGTGCGGATATCGTGCGCGCCGGGTTCGGCCAGGGCGCGCGACACCACCGCGCCCCACGCCGGGGGGACGAGGCTCAGCCAGGAGCGGCCGGGGAGCGCGGTCACCGGGAGCTGCACCAGGTCGGCGAAGACGCGGTTGGCGCGGCGGACGATCCCCTGCTCGTCGATGATGCAAATCGCCTGATTGATGGCATCGACCGTCAGCTCCCACTGGCGCTTGCCCGACGAGAGGAGCTGCAGCAGGCGCGCGTTCTCCAGGGCGATCGCGGCCTGGGAGACGACCGCCGACAGGAGGGCCAGCTCCGGCGGTCCGAAGGCGTCGGCCTGATCGGACGCGACAGCCACCACGCCGATGCTCCGGCCCACGGCCAGGATCGGCGCGCCCATCCAGGCGGCGACGTTCTGCGTCACCGTCACGCCGTGCCGCGCCGCCTCCTCCAGGACGTGATGGCTGAACACCATCGGCCCGCGCCGCAGCGGCAGCTGGAGCAGGGGGTCTTCGATGTGCGGCCGATCACCGCCGCGGTGGTACGCGATCTGCAACCTGTTGCTGTCGACGTCCAACGCGACGATGGTGAGTCGCTGCGGGGCGAGCAGATCGGTGATCGCGGCGGCCAGCCGCTCGATGACCGTCGCGGGCCGGTAGGCGCCGGCGAGATCCCGCGAGAGGGCGGTGAGCCGCGCGAGCACGTCGATCTGCGAACGATTCGGAGGTGTCGACGTCGATGAGGCTTGGTGCATGATCCTCGCGAACGTTCGGGCCCGCCTACGCGGGTCGGATTGCCGATTGGTGCTGGTCGCCCTGGCGCGCCGTGAGCCCGGGGCTCGCGCCCGCGCCGAGCAACGCTTTGCCCGGGAAGGCCCTGATGGCCTGCTCGACGAGCCGGGGCTGCTCGAGGCACTGCTGGCGCTGCGATCGCTCGCGGTGCCGTCCGCCGCGCTGTTCGCCTACGTGGCGGTGCGCCACGCCCTGCTGGCCGCTGGTCTCGACGACCGACCCCTGGCGGACTATCTGGCCGCGTTGCTGCTCGAGTTCGGCCGACAGGACCGGTCCACCCGGCCGCAGCCGGTCGATGACCAAACCTACCACTATCTGGCCGAAATTGTGAACGATTTGGCGCAGGAGCGCGGATCCCCGGAGCGCCGCTTCCATCTCCAGGTGCATCTGGGGAATTACGCCTTGTGGCTGGCCGGTCTGTTTCCCGATTTCATCGCGGTCCGGCGGCAACGGCGGGGCGGACCGGACCTTCCCTATTACGACGCGCTGGGCCGGCGGGGGTTCGGGGCGGCGGCGGAGCACACCCTGGCGGAGCGCTACGGGGTCGCGGCGATCTATCGGCTGGCGGCGGAGCGATTCCCGGCGGTGCGGCAGGCGTTGAACCGGCTATCGGACCGCGTTCTGTTTCCCAATGCCGTGTCCGACGACCGCGTGCTGCGCAGCCTCTGAGCTGAATCCCTCGAATAACCCGGTTTCGACGTCATCCTCGGGGTGCCACTGCACTGCGAGCAGCCAGGGCGCGCCCGCATCGCGCGGCTCCACGCCCTCGATCACGCCGTCATCGGCCCACGCGACCGCGCGCAACGACGGGGCGAGGATCTTGACGGCCTGGTGGTGCCGGCTGTTGACCCGCACCGGATCGCCCACGGTGCGTCGCAACAGCGATCCCGGCTCCACTCGCAGGCCATGGTGGCCCTTGGGGTCCACGTGGTTGATGGCCGACGGCCGCTCGCTCGCCAGATCCTGATACAACGTGCCGCCTTCGGCGACGTTGACCAGCTGGATCCCACGACAGATGGCGAGCACCGGCAGGCCCCGCGCGCGCGCCGCGCGGTACAGCGCGAACTCCACCGCATCGCGGGCCTGATCGGGCTCCTGGAGCCTGGGGTGCGGCGCTTCTCCGAAGTTCGACGGATGCACGTCCTCGCCTCCGGTCAGCACGAGGCCGGACACCGCGTCGAGCACGTCGGCGGCACGCGCCGGATCGAGCAGCGGTGGAACGAGCAGGGGCGTCAGGCCCGCCGCGATCAGCGCGCGGACGTAGCTCGAGTTCAAGGCGATCCGCTCGCGGTCCTTCTCGGTGCGCCGCGTCGCGCTCACGGCCACGACCCGGCTCATTGGGGGACGGGGCTCCCGAGCAGCGGACATTTCGCGTTGCTCACCGTCGACCAGTTCACCCGCAAGCCGTAGAGCGGCACCGCGCGCTGGTAGTCCGCGATGGTGCCGACGCGGGCGTAGCTGCTGGGCGGCCTGGGCTGCTCGTAGATCAGCACACCGTGCACGACCGCGGTCGAGTCGTCCACGAGGAGCACGCCGAACACGGTGGAGTCGCGGCCGGCGGAATCCACCGAGACCGAGGGAATGAAGGTCCGCTCGAGGTCGAGGACGAGATGGTCGCGATCTCCCGTGACCCGCGCATGGGCTGTATCGGGCTGTCCCGTGATGCGCACGGGCAGTGTGCCCGGCAGGCCGCGCGGCGCGTCGGTGAGCAGCCCGCGGGCATCGCCCAGCTGCTGCAGGATGAGGTTCGGTCCGACGAGGAGCGCCATGCCGCAGACCGGCGAGCGGCTGCGATCCACAGAGCAGGCGGCGAGGGCGAGCCCCACCACGCTGACGAGGGAGGCCGGCAACCGCCGGCGAATCCGGATCATGGCGGAAAGCTAATAGGAATACGTGATCGTGAGCGTCGCCGTCCGCACGGGCTCGAGCACGCGCGGCGCGAAGTTGTAAATGTAGTTGAACACGTTCGCTACCTTGAAGTGCACGGCCAGCGACCTGGCGGACCAGCTCGCCCGCACGTCGAGCACCTTGCCCGGGAGCCGGGGGTCGCCTTGGAAGAGCGGGTCTTGCCGCTCGAACCGGCTGGAAAAGCGGAAATCAGCGCCCGCCCCGAACGATCGCCAGCCGTAATCTGTGCTCAGCGTCAGCAGGTGCCGGGGGCGGAACAGCAGCGCGCTGTCCAGGCTCTGATCGCGCGCGTCCAGGAGCTGGTAGGCGAGCGTGGTCGTGAGGTGTGGTGGGAACGGGGTGGCGGTGACCGTCAGATCGAGGCCCATTGTCCGGGCTCGCTGGACGTTCTGGAACTGAATCACCAGCGACGAATCCTCGATTAGCAGAACCGGCTCAATCAGCCGACGCGCCTGGGTATAGAATACGGCGGCGTCACCCCGGAGCCAGGACCGCGGCGTCCAGGTGCGTCCCACCTCGGCCGACCACCCATCCTCCGACTCCAACGCGGGGTTCGGGACAACAGGAAATCCGAGCGCGTAGGTCGATACAAAGCGCTCCGCGAGGCTCGGGGCGCGAAACGCCCGACCCAGGGTCGCACGCCAGGCCCCGGAGGCGGTGGACCAGACCGCGCCGGCTCTGGGACTCACGAATGCGGTGATGCCCCCGCCATCGATGGCGAGAAAGTCGCCGCGCGCTCCGATGGTGAACCGCAGCCGCCCGACGGTCTGCTCGGCTTCCGCATAGGCCGCATAGGCGCCCTCGATATGCGTTCGAGTGTTGCCCGGGTTGCCAGAGAAGACGTTGCTGAAGTCGTCGGAGCGAGTGATCTCGAGGCCCGCCGTGACGACATGCAGCGAGTCGGGGCGGCTGACAACTCGGCCTTCGAATCCGACGCGGTTGGCGATGGAGTAATCGGCGGTCGAGAACGGGGGCCGCCTCTGCGGGTAGGCGTCGGTGAAGTGCGTCCGCAACCAGCTCGCCCGTGCCAGCCAGGTAGTCCGCTCCGAGGGGGTCCGGGTCACCACCGCAGTGAAGTAGCCTTTGTCGGAGCGGGTGCGGTTGCCGATGTTGTTCGTGTTGATCAGGAACGGCTGGAACGCCAGCCCGCTGTCGGCGCATTCCTTGTTTGCGCACCAGGGCTCGGGCACCTGGTACTGGTCGCTCGCCCAGGCGCCGGAGAGGTTCACGACAGTGGCGGGCTCCGGTCGCCAGGCCCCTCTGCCCGTCACCTGCCAGTGATCCGCGCGATCCTGCTGGCGGTACCCGTCGGAGTGGCGGGCGCCGACCGAGAGGCCGGCGCGCACGGGGCCGTGACCGAACGACCCCGCCACGTCGATCCCGTCCTGTATGCCGGTGTAGTCGCGGAACCCCCACTCGGGGTGTGGCGGATTGGCGAAGACGCCGCCCGTGGTGCGCACGCGGGCGTGCCATCCCTCCGGCAACTCTCGGGAGATGAGATTCACGATGCCGCCGAATGCCGATGAGCCGTACAGCGCCGAGCCGGCACCCTTGACCACCTCGATCCGGGCGACCTCGTCCACCGGCACGATATCCCAGTTGATGCCGCCGCGATCGCCCTGGTTGGCGGGAACCCCGTCCACCAGGAGCAGCACCCGGCTGCCGAGTCCCTCCACGAACCCGGAGGATCCCCGGACGTTCACCTGGCCTGCGAGAAACTGCACGCCGGGCGCCTTGTCCACGGCCTCGTCGATCGTGTTGACCGCGCGCCGGGCGATCTGCTGTTCGTCGACGAGCGAGACGCTCGTGACAGCCTGGTCGAGCAGCTGGGAGCGTTTCGCTGCGGTCACGATGGTCGGCGAAACGATGATGGGAAGCACGGGGAGACGAAAATCCAGGCGGACCGAGTCTCCGGCGACGATGAGAACGGTATCGCGGGCCATTCCATAGCCGATGCGACCCGCGTCGATCACCAGCCATCCGCCGGCCGACAGCGAATCGAACCGGTAAGCTCCGCTTGCATCGGTGAAGCGAATCGCGATGACCCGGGTCCCGTCGATCCGTCTCAGCGCGCGCACGCGGACGTGATCCAGGCCTCGGCCGGCGCTGTCGGTGACCGAGCCATGAAGGACGCCGATCCCTTGCGCGTCGAGCCGGGCGCCGACGAGGAATGCCAGCGCGATTGCGTACCGGAGGCTCACGGGTGCGAGCGCGACGCGGGGAAGTAGTAGGACACCGGATGCATATTCGTAAAATCGACGGTGAAATCCACGCCGGCCACGGCGCCAGCGACCACGACCGTCCCCGCCTTGCTGGTGTCAATCGGATCGCGGTAGAACCCGGCCTCGCGCAGCAGACTGTCGGCACTCTGCGGGGACAGGATCCCCTGCTTCTTCCAAGCCGCGAGCACCCAGTGATACGTGCCGGGAGGCAGGTTGAGCGCGTACGGCTGTGGCGTGGAGCGCCCGGCGCTGTCGAGCTGCAGTTTGGGCGGGTTCTGCGGCTGGAACGTGAAGAGATCGTTCTGAGTCGTGGGAAGGGTCGCGTAGGCGACGACATAGACGAGATCGGTGGAATCGGGCAACGCGCCGCGGAACGTCACCTTTCCGCAGATCCCGACGAGGCCCGGCGGGCACAACGGCAGGGGGACGAGGCCCTGGTCGCAGGCGAGGGCGCCGAACGCGACCGCGAGCAGCGCCGCGCGGTTCCGCATCGTCGTCATGGCGTCCAATCTGCGACGGTCCGTTCCAGCGTCAACTTGACCCCCTTCGCGGCGCGGAATAACGTAGTCAGCGCCATGCCAATCTACGAATTTCGCTGCGACCGATGCCGCAAGCGGTTCAGTCAGTCGATGCCGATCAGCCAGCACGGGCGCAAGCGCCCGGCCTGCCCGAAGTGCGGCTCGCGGGAGGTTGAGCCCGTACTCTCGGCGTTCTTCGCCAAGACCGTTCGCAAGAGCTGATCCCAGGGTGTTCGAGCGATTGCGGGATGCCGTGCGAGCCGCGCTCGACGCGGCGACGCCGCCCGGGAATCTGCGGGACCTCGCCCGGCAGATGCGGGAGGCGGTGGTCGACGCGAAGGTGGCGGTGCAGGAGATGCGGGCGGCGCTGGCGCGGACGGAGCTCGAGCTCACCGCCGAGGGGCAGCGGCTGGCGGATGCGGAGCGGCGGGGCCGGCTCGCGGCGGAGATCCAGGACCAGGAGACGGTGCAGGTCGCCGAGCGGTTCACGGCGCGTCACCGCGAGCGTGTGGGAGTGCTGGAGCGGAAGCTGGCGGCGCAACGCGAGGAGCTGGCGCTGGCGGAGCGCGACCTGGGTGAGATGCAGTCGCAGCTGACGGCCGCGGACCGGGACCGGCCGGTGGGAGCGGGCGAGAGCAGTGCGGAGCGCGCCTGGCGCGACATCCAGGCCGCGGGCGGTGCCCGGCCGGACGTGGATCTCCAGAATGAGCTGCTCAAACACGACATCGATCGTGTGGCGCGCGAGCAGGCGGCGGACGAGCAGCTCGATCTGCTGAAGAAAAAACTCGGAAAGAAAAAGGAGTAACGCATGCTCCTGGCCCTGATCGTGCTGGCGCAACGGCCCATCACCGCCCCCGCCGATCTGACGAAGCGCGCGCACACCTACAGCATCGTGGCGTACGACTCCGCCACCGGCGACCTCGGGATCGCGGTGCAGTCGAAGTTCCCGAACGTGGGAGGCATCGTGCCCTGGGCGAAAGCGGGCGTGGGCGCCGTCGCGACCCAGTCGCTCGGCAACACCGCGTACGGCGACGACGGGCTGCGGCTCATGGGGATGGGCGCCACCGCGCCGGAAGCGATGCGCATCGTGATGCGCAGCGACCAGCGGCCGTCGCAGCGCCAGGTCGGCATGGTGGACGCGCACGGCAACGCCGCGAGCTGGACCGGCGACTCCTGCTTCGACTGGGCGGGCGGCCGCACGCTGGGCACCGACGGCCAGATCGTGCTGGGCGGGAAAGGGGCCATGATCGTGGGGCGCGGCTTCGCCGCCCAGGCGAACATCATGGTCTCCGACCAGACCGTGAAGAACATGGCGGACGCGTTCGTGCGCGCCACGGGCTCGCTGGCCGACCGGTTGATGGCGGCGCTCGTGGCAGGGCAGGCGGGCGGCGGGGACAAGCGCGGCATGGAGTCCGCGGCGCTGTTGGTGGTGCGGGCCAACGGCGGCTACCTCGGCGCCAACGACCGCTACATCGACATCCGGGTCTACGACGACACGAACCCGATCCGCGAGCTGCAGCGGCTGTACCGGCTGCACCAGCTGTACTTCTTCCAGAGCCGGCCCGAAGACCTGATCCCGATCACCGCCGACGTCGTGCGGCAGCTCGAGCCAATCCTGCTCGCGGAGCCGGTCAACCAAACGCAGAAATGGCTCGACGCGCCGCAGGGCACGGCGAACGCGAAGTTCCTGCAGGCGCTCGAGAACTTCATGTACTGGGAGAACTACGACGTGCGGGTGCGCAGCGACGGGAAGATCGATCGTGTGGCGTTGGAGGATATTCTCGCGCGTCGCCGGAGACACTAACGATGGCCGCTCCATCCGGGTGGTTCGGCCACCCCCGCGGTCTCTCCACACTGTTCTTTACCGAAATGTGGGAGCGGTTCAGCTACTACGGGATGCGGGCGTTCCTCATTCTGTACATGGTGCACGCCCTCGGATTCGACGACAAGCACGCGGGTTCGATCTACGGTACCTACACCGCCTCGGCGTGGGCCGCGGCGATCGTCGGTGGCATCATCGCCGACCGGTGGCTAGGGCAGTACCGCAGCGTCCTCATTGGCGGGATCATCATCGCCCTCGGGCACTTCACTCTGGCCTTTCACCCCCTGCCGTTCTTTTATGCCGGCCTCACGTTCATCGTCATCGGTACCGGTCTGCTGAAGCCGAATGTCAGCGGCATCGTCGGCGCGCTGTACGAGCCGGGCGATGCGCGACGGGACGCCGGGTTCTCGATTTTCTACATGGGTATCAACCTCGGCGCCTTCATTGGGCCGATCATCGCGGGATGGCTGGCCCAGAAGGTGGATTGGCACCTGGGCTTCGCCTGTGCCGGCGTCGGCATGACGCTGGGGCTGGTTCAGTACGTGCTCGGGCGGCACCGCCTCCAGCCTGCGATCGAGCGCCTGGCCCGCCAGCCGAGGCCCGCGGCGGCGAGCGCCCCGGTCGTCCCCTCGCCCGGCGCCGAGCCGCCGGGTGTGCTGGGCTTCACCCGCACCGAGTGGAAGCGGATCGCCGCCATGGCGGTGTTCTTCGTGTTCGCCGCGATCTTCTGGGGCGCCTACGAGCAGGCGGGCTCGAGCCTGAATCTGTTCGGGGATCGCTACACGACGTTGCGGATTCTGGGTTTCAATTTCCCTTCCAGCTGGTACGTCTCAGTCCAGGCAATCTTCGTGATCCTGCTGGCCCCCGCGTTCGCCTGGCTGTGGATCCGCCTCGGCCGCTACGAGCCGACGACGCCCACCAAGTTCGCTTTCGGGCTGTTTTTCGTCGGGCTCTCGTTTCTGTTCCTCCTGATCCCGGCGATCGCGATCCAGGGAACGCTGGGCGGGGGGGAGGCGCTCCGAGTCTCCCCGTTCTGGCTCATCGGTTGCTACTTCATCCAGGAGCTGGGCGAGCTGAGCATCTCCCCCGTGGGTCTGTCGGTGTTCACCAAGCTCTCGCCGGTGAAGATCGTCGGCATGATGCTGGGCGTGTGGTTCCTCGCCGATGCCGTCGGCAACAAGGTCGCTGGGTACGCCGCGGGGTTCATCTCGTCCGCGCCGCTCCCCCAGCTGTTCGGTGTGGTGGGGGGCGTGTGCATCGGCGCCTCGGTGATCGCGTTCGCGATCGTGAAACCGGTCCAGCGGCTGATGGGGGGAGTGCACTGAGCCGGGGCAGGTAACCACAACACTGCGGTAAAGTTCCCGACGACCGCAGGTCGGAGATCCGCACTCGTCGAGCCGCTGACTCGCTCCGCACCCGAGGCGATGCGGCGTCATATTATCTTGCCCCTGTGAGCGACCTCCAGGAGCAGCTGCAGGCGGCACTGGGCTCCGCCTACCACGTCGAGCGAGAGCTCGGCGGCGGTGGCATGTCCCGCGTGTTCCTCGCCCTGGAGCCGAAGCTCGGACGGCACGTGGTGGTGAAGGTGCTGCCGCCCGACATGGCCCCCGGAGTGAACGCCGAGCGGTTCCAGCGCGAGATCCGGTTGGCCGCGTCGCTGCAACACCCGCTCATCGTTCCCCTGCTCACCGCCGAATCGTCGGGCGACCTCCTCTACTATGTGATGCCCTACATCGAAGGGGACTCGCTGCGCATGCGCCTGGCACGCGAGGAACGCCTGTCGATCGCGGAGACGCTGCGAATCCTGCGGGACGTCGCCGATGCGCTCACCTACGCCCACCGCCAGGGCATCGTCCATCGCGACATCAAGCCCGAGAACGTGCTGCTCGCGCAGGGGCACGCCCTCGTCACCGATTTCGGCGTCGCCAAGGCGCTGAGCCGGTCCACCGGTCCCGAAGCGCTGACCACCGTCGGCGTGGCCCTCGGGACGCCGGCCTACATGTCGCCGGAGCAGGCCGCCGGAGATCCCAACATCGATGCCCGCTGCGATCTCTACGCGCTCGGCGTGCTCGGCTACGAGGCGCTCACCGGGCAGCCGCCGTTCACCGGCTTCACCCCGCAACAGGTGCTCGCCGCGCAGCTGACCGAGTCCCCCGCGCCGGTCAGCCGGCGTCGGACCGATATCCCGCCGGCCCTGGCGCACGTGATCATGCGCTGTCTCGAGAAGACACCGGGTGCGCGGTGGGATTCGGCCGCGGAGGTCCTCGGTGTGCTCGAGGCGATCACGACCCCCAGTGGCGGCACGGTCCCGGTCGCGGCCGTGCGGCGTCGCGCGCGGCGCTGGTGGCCGGCGCTCGCGGCGGTGGTCCTCATCGGCGCCGGAGGTTGGGCGGTGTGGCGCGCCAGGGGACGATCGGACGTCTCGATCTCGGCCAGTCGCGTCGCCGTGTTGCCCTTCACGGTGCACGGGAGCGGCGACCTCGCCTATCTCGGTGACGGCATGGTGAATCTGCTCGGGACGAGCCTGGACGGCGCGGGCGATCTGCACACGGTGGATCCCCGCACACTGCTCGGCACGCTGGCCCGCGGCCGTTCCGGCCCGCTCGACCCGGAGGCCGGTGCCGCCCTCGCCACCAATCTGGGTGCCGGTCTGTACGTGCTCGGGGACATCGTGAAGGTGGGGGACAGCCTCCACATCGAAGCCTCGCTGTACGAGCACGGTGGGCCGGTGGCGCGCGGTGCGGTGGAGGGAGAGACCGAGCAGTTGTTCGGCCTCGTCGACCGGCTGGCCGCTCAGCTGCTGGCCAATCGCACGTCGGGGCCGGGCACGCGGGTCACGCAGATCGCCGCCGTCACGACCGCCTCACTGCCGGCGCTGAAAGCCTACCTCGAGGGGGAGCACGAGTTTCGCGCCGGGCATTTCACGCAGGCGGCTGACGCGTTTCGGCGCGCCGTCGCCGCCGACACCATGTTCGCCCTGGCGTATTACCGGCTCAGTATCGTGGCGGAGTGGCTGGTGCAAACCGAGCTGGCCCGCCAGGCCGCCGAGCAGGCCGTCCGGCACGCCGATCGACTGTCCGATCACGATCGACAGCTGCTGCAAGCCTTCCTGGCGGGCCGCCGTGGTGATGCGATCGACGCGGAGCGACGCTACCGGGCCATTCTGGGCACGTATCCGGACGACCTCGAGGCGTGGATTCAGCTGGGCGAGGTCCTGTTCCACTTCGGGCCGCTCCTGGGGCGCGGGATCGAGCGCTCCCGCGAAGCGTTCGAGCGGGTCCTCGTGCTGGACCCGGAGAACGTGGCGGCCGTGGTCCATCTGGCCCGCGTGGCGGCCGCGGACGGGGGGCGCGCCGAGCTCGATTCGCTGGTCGCGCGCATGGTGCGCCTCAATCCCGCCGGCGACCGGCTGCTGGAAGTGGAGGTCATCCGGGCCTTCGCCGTGGGAGACAGCGTCGACCGGGAACGGGTGCTGGCCCGGCTCGACCGGGAGTCCGATGCGCTGGCTCCGCAGAGCGTGCTCAGCGGCGTGCTCTACCCGAAGGATCCGTCGCATGCGACCCGCTTGATCCGGGTGTTGACCACGCCGGAGCGCTCGACCGACGCGCGCGCCCTGGGGCACGAGCTGCTGGCGTACCAGGCGATGACGCACGGACGGCTGCGCAGCGCGCAGGCGGAGCTGCTCACGGTCGATTCCCTGGATCATGCCGCCGCCCTGGAGCACGGCACCCTGTTCGCCTTGCTGCCGTTCGCCCCCACATCGCGGGACGAGCTGGAGCGCCTGCGCGCGAGGCTGCTCGGTTGGAACGCCGCGGCCGTCCAGCCGACGTCGGCCGCGACCGGCTACTACGCGACCAACAACGGCGCGCACGCGCACCTGCGTCTCTATCTGCTCGGCGTGGTGAGCGCGCGGCTTGGGGACGACGCGGCGAGCCTCACGGCCGCGCGCGAGCTCGAGGAGCTGCCGGGCGTGCCATTGGTGACGACCATCGCGCGCGACCTGGCCCATGGCGTTCGCGCCCAGGTGGCGTGGCGCCACGGCCGGACCGCTGAGGCCCTCGGGGAGCTCGACCAGGTCCGCATGAGTGCCGGCTACGAGGCCGGTGTGGCCTCGCCGTTCTTTTCCGAGGCGCCGGAGCGCTTCCTGCGCGCCGCCGCACTCGAGGCGGCAGGGCGCCGCCCGGAGGCGCTGCAAGCCTACGACTCGTTCGATCTCTACAGCATCTACGATCTCATCTATCTCGGTCCGGCGCGTCTCGCCCGCGCCCGGACCCTCGATCAGCTCGGCCGGCGCGCGGAGGCCATCGTCGAGTACGCCGGATTCGTGGATCTGTGGCGCGACTGCGATCCCGAGCTGCAACCGTTGGTGCACGAAGCACGTCTGGCCCTGTCGCGGCTCGGGAGCCAGGCCGGCCGCTGAGAAAGGACCGTCTGATGCTCAAGAAACTCGCTGCGCTGCTGCTCGGCGTGGGTCTCTGTCTGCCCTATGGCTGCAACGTCCGGCCGATCACCGGGGTGTGGCACGACGTGCCGACCGTGGTGCTGCTGGGCATCCCGGTGATCGCGACTGTGATCTACGTGCTCCACACCCTGCTTCGGCCGCTCGCCGCCTTTCATGAACGCCACGCGCGACTGCTGCATGGCGTGTTCCGGGTGGTCTACTATGGTCTGGTCGGCGGCTACCTCGCGTTCGCGGTGACCAAACGCGAGGGGTGGCCGGGCCCGATCGAAACCGCCGCCGCGCTCGTCGTTACGGGGGCGCTGGCCGTCTGGCAGCAGCACCGCGGAACGATGGCGGCGCGGCTGCCGCTGCTCCTGCTGACGGCGGCCGGGGTTCCGGAAGTCGCCTACCTGACCGGATTCCTGCGCGACGGGTCGCTGCAGGTCGGGGGCTGGGTCTTCACGGCCGGATGGCTTCTGGCGGTGGCCGCGGAGGCCCAGGTGCTGGCGGCCTCGCCGCAACATCCGCACACGGGCTGAGTCGCCGTGGGATGGCCGGAGGAGTATCCGGCCCGTATTGTTGACCGACTACGGACAACCCCGTCGGATCGGATGTGTCGGCCCTTGGCCAGATCCGCGCCGCCCTCTCGGCGCGTTACGTAGTCGAGCGTGAGCTCGGTCGCGGCGGGATGGCGACCGTCTACCTCGCCCGCGACACCAAACACAACCGTTCCGTCGCCATCAAGGTCCTGCGTCCCGAGCTCGCCGATCTGCTGGGGCGTGAGCGTTTCCTGCGCGAAATCGAGATCGCAGCCAGGCTGCAACACCCCAACATCGTCCCTCTCTACGACTCGGGAGCGGACGGCGGGTTGCTGTACTACGTGATGCGGTTCGTCGAGGGCGAATCGCTCCGCGACCGGTTGGATCGTGAGAAGCAGCTCTCGGTGGACGACGCCCTGCAGATCGCGCGCGAGGTCGCCGACGCGCTCGCCTTCGCCCACAGCCTCGGCTTCGTGCATCGCGACATCAAACCGGGCAACATCCTGCTCTCCGACGGTCATGCGCTCGTCGCGGATTTTGGGATCGCCCGGGCGATCGCGGCCGCGGGCGGGTCGGACCTGACCGAGCGTGGTATCGCGGTTGGGACGCCGGCCTACATGAGTCCAGAGCAAGGCAGCGGGCAGGACTCCGTGGACAGCCGCAGCGACGTGTACTCCCTCGCCTGCGTGCTCTTCGAGATGCTCGCGGGCGATCCGCCATTCTCGGGACGAACCGCCCAGGCGCTCATCGCTCGACACCAGCAGGAGCCGCCCCCGCCGTTGTCCGTCGTTCGTCCTACGGTTCCCCCGGCGATTCAGGCGGCGATCGAGACCGCTCTCGCCAAGGTGCCCGCCGACCGCTTCGCCACCGCCATGCGGTTCTCGGACGCTCTGATGACGACGCGAGAACGGCGCGCGCAACCCATCCGCTCGCGCCTCCGGGTCGGCCTCACCGTGGCCGCGCTCATGACGCTCGGAGCGGGTGGATGGTGGTTGTGGCAGCGCTCGAATCACCGCTTCGCGGGAGTCGGCCCGCCGCCGCTCGACCCGACGCATATCGCGGTCCTGTATTTCGAGGATCTGAGCGAAGGCGGCCGCCTGAGCCATGTGGCCGCGGGCCTCACGGAGGACCTGATCGACGAACTCGGCCAGGTTCCGATCTTGCACGTCATTTCCCCTGATGGCGTTCGCCCGTACCGTGGGAGGGCCGTGGGGCTGGACAGCATCGCCCGCCGGCTCGGCATCGGCACGCTGGTCACGGGGAGCATGGTGGAGTCCGGCGGGCGGCTCCGGGTCACAGTACGGCTCACGGATCCCGTCACGGGAGTTCAACTCCTCAGCCAGAACATCGAGCACCTGCGGGGGGATCTGCTCCAGCTCCAGGACGAGATCGCCCACGACGTCTCCCAGGGACTGCGGCAGCGGCTGGGTCGGGTGATCGAGCTGCGCGAGCGGCGCGCGGGGACGACGAGCTCGGCAGCCTGGGAGCTGGTGCAACGGGCGGAGGCGCTCCGCGCGGACGCGTCCGAATCGGGAGATCGATGGATTGCCGGGCGTGCCCTGGTCACGGCCGATTCGTTGCTCGCGGAGGCCGAGCGGCACGATCCGAAGTGGGCGGAGCCGATCGTGATGCGCGGGTGGCTGGCGTACGATCAGACGACTATCCCAATGGCGGGGAACCCGACCCTGGGGGTGTCCGCGGGGCGCACGACGTCGGAGTGGATCCGCCTCGGCCTCGGGCACGCGGCCCGGGCATTGCGACTCCACCCCGGCGATCCCGCGGCCCTCGAGCTGCAGGGGACCATCTACTATCGGATGTCGGGGTTGCCCCTCGTCGCCGTGAGGGACACGCCGCCGCCACTGCTCGAATCCGCTCAACGGGATCTGCAGGCGGCTGCGGCGGTGCCGTCTCGCACCCAGGCGCGTACCTGGAGCACGTTGAGCGTCGTTCTCGAGGCGGCCGGCAAATACGCGGAGGCCAACCGCGCGGCTCAACAGGCATTTGAGGCTGACGCTTTCCTCCGGGACGCCGACGAGATCGTGTTCCGGTTGTTCAAGACGGCATTCGAGCTGGAGCGGTTGCCGGACGCGATCCGCTGGTGCGAGCAGGGACAGCGGAGTTTTCCCAACGACTGGTACTTCCCCTATTGTCACCTACAGCTGCTCGGGTGGCCGCTCACCGCTGCGCCGAACGCGCGCAGCGTGTGGCGCGTCGTCGAGGATGTCCGTCGGGTGTCAGCTCCGGAGGACTGGGTCTGGCTCGGGCCGCGAGTGCACATGATGGCGGCTGCGGCGCTGGCGCGGGTCGGCCTGCCGGACAGCGCGGACCGCGTCATCCGGCGCGCCCGCACGGAAGCGCCGGATGACCCACAGCTCCTGTACTACGAGGCGGTGGCAAGGCTGCGTCTGGCCCAACCCGATTCTGCTCTCCACCTGCTCGCCGCGCTCGTGGGGCAGTCCCCCGAGGACAAGCCGTATCTGCGGGTGCACTCCCTCTTCCGACCGCTGTGGGGTGACCCCCGCTTCCAGGCCATGATGCGGGACTAGCGCGAGTCCGAGAAGGGAACGAACGGAATGTCCGGTACCGGAATGCACGGGCGCGTGTACTTGTGGCACCCCCCAGCCATGATGCGGGAGAGGTCGACCCGGAGACCAGCGGCGAAAACGGGGCCATAGAGCTGGGAGTAGAAGGGGATCATGAACTTGTCGACCGCCGCCTGAGTCAGAAACAGCGCATCGACCTCGTGGGGATCCACTTTGGCCCGCGCCGGCCCCCGTACGCTGTGGGAGTACACGATGACACTGTCGATCTGCGAGGCCAGGTCGTACACCGTGTCACGGGGTGTGATGAAAGGGCCGAACGCCGCGTACCCCTCCCCGGAGTCCCGCGCCACCAGGGTCGCGCCGTTCTTGGTATCGAAGTACCCGACGACATACGGGGGGAACCGCAGCTTCGCAACCAGGTAGACGGGCCTGCCGGTGCGAACGTCCTGCGCTGCTTCTCCAAGTACGCGCGCCAGCATCGTGGGGAGAGCCTGCGATGTGTCGTGAATCCAGGTACTGAAGGGTGCCGGCCGAACGTGGGAGGTGTCCTGCGCTCGCGCCACGCGTACCCCGACCATGCCGACGACGATCGTGCCGACCAGCAGCTGCTTACGTGCGTTCATCCGTCCCTCCCGGACCAGTGGAACAACACCAGAAAGCACCACCACCTCGTGTTCACCGCACTGTGAGGCCTCCCGAGAGGAGCCTCACAAATGCATCTCCGCTCACGGGTCTCTCCTCCGGCCGCTTCGCCAGGGACGACATGATCGCCTGCTCGACATGCGCCGGCATATCGGGCCGGACCACCCGCAACGGGGGTACGGGCGCACGCGCATGGCGGGCCACGATCGCCTGCACGCTGGCGCCGCAAAACGGCGGCTCGCCCGCGAGCATCTCGTACAGTACGCATCCGAGTGAATAGAGATCGCTCCGCCCGTCGAGCTCCCGGTCGCCCGCCGCCTGCTCCGGGCTCATATACTCCGGCGTTCCTGGGATCAGACCGCTCGACGAGAGATCGTCCCCACCCACCTGCACGATCGCCCGGGCGATGCCGAAGTCGGCGATCACCGGCCGGTCGTCCAGGAACAGCATGTTGTCCGGCTTGATGTCGCGGTGCACGACGTGATGGGCGTGGGCATAGTCGAGGGCCGAGGCGACGCAGCGGACGATGTCGATCGCCTCGGCGAGCGGCAGCTGGGGCTCGCGCTCCAGACGGTCACGCAGCGATCGGCCCTCGGCGTACGGCATGACGTAGTACGGCAGGGATCCCAGCTGTCCGGATTCGATCAGCGGCAGGATGTTGGGGTGCTGCAGGTTGGACAGCAACGCGATTTCTCGCTGGAAGCGCGCCGCCCCGACGAAGCGCGCGAACTCCGGCCGCAGGACCTTCACGGCCACGGAGTCGCCCGTGTCCGACCGGTGCGCCAAGTACACCACCGCCCATCCGCCCTGGCCAATCTTCCGGCCCACTGCGAATCGGCCGACGAGCGCGGTCTGCAGCAGCTCCCGCAGGTCCGCCACCCCGTCTCCCTCCGAGGGCGTCGGCGAATGTAGCGGCGTTCCGGGCGCTACGCCATCGGCTCCTCGGCGAAGTGGCACGCCGCGACCTGCCCCGGCGCGATCTCCCGCAGCGCCGGCCGTTCGGTCCGGCACCGCTCGTTCTTCCGCGGGTGCGGACAGCGCGGGTGAAAGGCGCAACCGGAGGGCGGATGCGCCGGGGAGGGCACGTCGCCGGGCAGCACGATTCGCTGGGCGGTCGCCGTCGGGTCCGGCACCGGTACCGCGGAGAGGAGTGAGCGCGTGTATGGGTGGCGAGGCTGCTCGTACACCCGGGCCGCGGGTGCCCGCTCGACGATCCGTCCCAGGTACATGACCGCCACCTGGTCGGCGATGTGCTTCACGACCGCCAGGTCGTGCGCGATGAACAGGTAGGTCAGCCGGCGTTTCTGCTGCAGGTCGGCGAGGAGATTGAGCACCTGCGCCTGCACGGACACATCGAGCGCCGACACGGGCTCGTCGCACACCAGAAACGCCGGCTCCACCGACAGGGCGCGGGCGATCCCGACGCGCTGCCGCTGCCCCCCGGACAGCTCGTGCGGATAGCGATCGGCGAGCTCCGGATCGAGACCGACCTCGTCCAGCAGCGCGCTCACCCGTGCATCGCGTTGCGGCTTCGGCGCGAGATCGTGAATGGCGAGCGGCTCACGCAGCGTCTGGCGGACCGTCATGCGCGGATTGAGCGAGCTGTACGGATCCTGGAACACGATCTGGATGCGGCGGCGCAGCCGGCGCAGCGGCCCGGCCGCGAGCGAGAAGACGTCGACCCCGTCGAGCTGGAACGAGCCGGCGCTGGGCTCGGTGAGACGCAACAACGTCCGGGCCACCGTGGTCTTCCCCGAGCCCGATTCCCCCACGAGGCCGAGGGTGGTGCCGGCCGGGATCGTGAAGCTCACCCCGTCCACCGCGCGCACCGCGGCGCGCGGCCGGCCCAGGCCCAGCCAGGTGCGCTCGCCCGGATAGTGCTTGACCAGGTCCTGGACGTCGACGAGTGGCGGCGTCGTCACCGGGCCGGCTCCTTGCTCCGGCGCGCGGGCTCGGCCACGAGCCAGCAGCGGGCGGTGTGGCCGGCGGCTCCCGACTCCAACAACGGCGGCTCTTCGGTGCGGCACTTGTCCCAGGCGTAAGGGCAGCGCGGATGAAACCGGCAGCCCGCCGGCCACGCCGTGGCCGCGGGGACGGAGCCCGGGATGCTGTGGAGACGGGCGCGGGGCCGGTCGAGCCGCGGGATCGACTCCATCAAGCCTTCGGTGTAGGGATGCCGCGGCCGGGCGAACAGCTCCCGCGTCGGCGCCGTCTCCACCACCTGTCCCGCGTACATCACGACTACCCGGTCGGTCGTGCCCGCCACGACTCCCAGGTCGTGGGTGATGAGCAGCACCGCCATCCCGAGCTCGCGCTGCAGGCGTTCGAGGAGCTCGAGGATCTGGGCCTGAATGGTGACGTCGAGCGCGGTGGTCGGCTCGTCGGCGATGAGGATCTGCGGATGGCAGATGAGGGCCATCGCGATCATGACGCGCTGGCGCATCCCGCCCGAGAGCTGGTGCGGGTAATGGTCGGCGCGCTCGTCCGGCTCGGGGATGCCTACTTGACGCAGCAGCTCGACCGCCCGCTTTCGCGCCACCGCGCGGGAGAGCCGCTGGTGCACGATCGCCGCTTCCGCGACCTGGTCCCCGATCGTCAGCACCGGGTTCAGCGAGGTCATGGGCTCCTGGAAGATCATCGCGATCCGGTTGCCACGGACCGCGCGGAGCTCGCGCGGGGCGAGCGTCAGGAGGTTGCGGCCTTCGAACTCGATGAGGCTGCCGGGGCGGATGTGACCCGGCGGCTCGGGGACGAGCCTCAGGATCGAGAGCGACAGGACCGTCTTGCCGCAACCCGACTCGCCCACGACGCCGAGCGTCTCACCCGGGAAGAGGTCCAGGGAGACGCCGTCCACCGCCCGAGCAGTGCCGCTGCCGCGGTCGGTCACGAAGTAGGTGCGAAGATCGCGAATGCGGAGCAGGGGCTCCGTCATGGCGACCAAGATACTTAGGCGACGGCCTCCGCGGGCGGCTCGGTGGCCGGCTGGCCGACGGCGCGGACGAAGGCGTCGTACACCGCCGGGCGCCACCAATGCCGGCACTGGTGCATCTCCACGACTGCCTCCGTGTGGGTCATGGCGGGGCGGTAACTGCGCGTCGTCGTCAACGCGTCGTACACGTCGACGATGCCGATGATCTGCGCGGCGAGCGGGATCTCGTCGCCGCGCAGCCGATCCGGGTACCCGGTGCCGTCATGCTTCTCATGGTGCCAGCGGATGATCGGCTTGATGTCCCAGGGGAACTCCACGGCGGCGAGCAGCTCGATGCCCCAGATCGGGTGCATCTTGATCACGTCGAACTCTTCCGGCGTGAGGCGGCCCGGCTTGTTGAGCACCTCGTGGGGGACGCGGATCTTGCCGACGTCGTGCAGGTAGGCGCCCATCCGCACGGCGGTGAGCTGCTGGCCGTCGAGCCCGAGCGCACGGGCGACGTCCACGGCGTAGGTGGCCACGCGCTCGCAGTGGCCGAACGTATAGGTGTCGGAGGATTCGATCGACTGCCCCCAGTCGCGCACCAGGGCGAAGTACGTCTCCTCGAGCCGGGCCATGCGGCCGTCGGTGTCGATCAGATCGACGCGGGCATCGAGCCGGCGGAACAGGCGGTGCGCCGTGTTGAGCAGCACCAGCGCTTCCTGGTTCCGGCCCATGCTCTGATACAGCAGCGCGAGCTCGCGCGCCCCTTCCGCTTCGCTCAACACGGAGCCGGTCGTCACGGCCAGCTCGATGGCGGTGCGCAGGCGTGCCTCCGCCAGCGCGGGCCTCCCGGTCTCGCGGTACACGCTGCCGATCACTCGATAGGCATCGGCCTTGTCGATCTGCGATTCGAGCCGGCTGAAGATGGCGAGCGCGCCCTCCGCGCTGTGCTGGGCGTCCTGGTACTGCTGGCGTGCCAGCAGTACCTCGGCATGGTTCAGCTGGCAGAGTCCCTGGAGGTGCTGGTCGCCGAGCTCCGTGGCGATCGCCAGACTGTGACGGAAGTACTCGTCGGCCGCGGCCCACTCGCCACGGTCGGCGCTGACCATCCCGAGATTGTGGAAGGCGATCGCGCAGGCCTGGGTGTTCCCCGCACCCTGTGAAGCCTCGAGCGCGCGGCGGTAGTGCTCGAAGGCTCCGTCATGGTCCCCGTGCACATTGGCGAGGACGCCGAGATTCTGCTCGATGCGCGCGCGCAGCTCGTCGCTCTGGCCGCCCAGCACGAGCGCCTGCCGTAGCGTTTCACCGGCGACCTCGAGCTCGCCGCGCTCCAGCGCGAGCAGTGCCAGCGCGTTCAGTGCCTGGGCCGCAAGGACGGTATCACCCGCCGCCTGGGCAACGTCGTAGCTGCGCCGGAACGCTTCGCGCGCCGCGACCGGCTCGTTGCGATGGTGCAGGAGCACACCAAGGCGGCGCAGGGCCTCGGCCTGCACCGCCCACGTGCCGGTCTCCGCGGCCGCGAGGGCGGCGGCCTCATAGCCGCCGATCGCTTCCGCGATCCGGCCGGCGCGCTCCTGCTGTCGCGCCGAGTGCAGCTGATCGGCGCCGCGCAGAGCGCCGGGGTCCGGCGGGCGACGCTCGACGGTCACCAGGCCAACGCGTAGCGGGAGAAGTGATCGAGCCGGCCCGTCACCTGCTTCTGGAAGAAGTTGTCCAGCGAGAGCAGGTACGACAGGATGGCCAGCCCGTCGGTGGTGTACGCGATGTGCTTGGGGACCAGTCGACCGAGCAGATTGCAGTTCGCGTAGCTCATCGTGAGCGACGCCGACCGCGCGAAGCGCAGCCCCTCGGGGGAGAAGCGCACCGAGTTCACGTTCTCGCTCGGGGCCGCCATCGAGATCAGCACCGGCTGTGACAACGCCCCGGCAGGAACCCGCAGCACGTGCGGGCCGGCACGCAGCTCACCACCGGCAGACCCGATCACCTTGGACGTGGAATCGTAGGGCAGCGGTGTGCAGCGCAGTAGCCCGGTCGCCCCGAGCACGCTGCCGATGAGATCGGCGGACGGAGCCGCCGGCACCGCGGCGCTGGTCGGGGCGTTGACGTCCGCACAGCTCCACGCCGCCACGGCGAGGCATCCAGCGACCAGCAGGGCCGAAACAACACGCGTGTACCGCATCACCGCACTCCTCGAGCACAAGGACGGCCCAAGGCCGTCGTGGATGGAAATCGCTGGGGGGGGCGTGTCGCAACGGAGATGCCAGAGCATGAAGCCATCTTTAGTGATCGGGAGCACGAAC
>Ga0326730_1000007_pt1 | contig 64147 bp, 60 predicted proteins | sample MHFSIPfraction_3_FD_207740 | JGI IMG/M metagenome (GOLD analysis project Ga0326730, IMG submission 207740) | Lab enriched peat soil microbial communities from Michigan Hollow, Ithaca, NY, United States - MHF7AN SIP fraction | ecosystem: Environmental > Terrestrial > Soil > Wetlands > Peat...
TCTAGCGCAGGCGCGAGACGACCCAGAACAGCGCGCTCAGCACGACGGACACGAGGATCGAGCTCGTCAGCGGTACGTAGATGCGCAAGTTGGGCCGCTCGATCCGAAAGTCGCCCGGGAGTCTGCCGAGCGACGTCGCGCCGGGCACGAGCCAGAGGCAGAGGCCGACGACGACGAGCACCAGACCGACGGCGACCAGGAGACGTGCAAGCGGCGGCATGCAGTGACTCTACGCTTCGCGCGAGTACCATGCGCGTCCATGCGGATTCGCGAGATCGCGTTCGCGTTGGCGCTCTGTCTGGTCCACCTGTCCGCGCGCGCCGAGCTTCCGCCCGACCTCGAGCCGCGCGCGCGCGCGATCGTGGACGAGGAGCGCGCGCTCGCGGGCACACCGGCGATGAGCGTCGCGATCTTCGCGGACGGCAAGGTGGTCGCGCTCTTCGCGAGCGGCGAGGCAGACGTCGAGGCGCACGTTCCCGCAACCACCGAGACACTCTTCCAGGCGGCGTCCGTGACGAAGATCCTCACGGCCGCGCTCGTGATGCGCGAGGTCGAGCGCGGCAGGCTCTCGCTAGACGCGCCCGTCAACGACTCACTCCCGCCGGAGCGGCAGGTGCGCGACGCGTCCGACGCGCCGGTGCCGGTCACTTTGCGCCAGCTGCTCTCGCACTCTTCGGGCATTCCGCCGTCGATCGCGGGGATCCAGGAAGACCCGAACGAGCCGCCGCGCGCGCTGGACGACTTTCTCGCGCACGGGCTGCGCACGTCGCGGCCGCCGGGCGAGAAGCTGATGTACGCGAACGACGCCTTTGCGCTGGCGGGCTGGCTCGCGGCGCGCGCCGAGGCGGAGAGCTTCGACGCGCTCGCACGCTCTGCGCTCTTCGAGCCGCTCGAGATGAGTCACTCGACGTTCGCGCCGCCGAAGGATGCCGGCCCCGCCCTCGCGGCGGCGTATGGCGGGACCGGGCCGTTCACGGGGAAGAGCCGCGTCCCGCACCAGACGATCTCCGCCGCCGCGCCGGCCGGCGCGCTCATCACGACGGCGTCGGATCTGGCGCGCCTCGGTCTCGCGCTGCTGCACGGGGGCGAGCTCGACGGCGCGCGCGTGCTGGCGCCGGAGTCAGTCGCGGAGATGATGCGCATGCAGGCCCGAGCGCACCCACGACTGCCCGAGGGGTTCGGCCTCGGATTCGGCGTCCGCGAAGTTCCGGGTCGGAAGGTCGTCTGGTGGGACGGCGGGCTGGCCGGCGTGGCCGCGCGCCTCGCGCTGCTGCCCGAGCACGGAGTCGGCGTCGCGATCCTCTCGAATCTCGCGAACAACGCTCCCGTCTCGACCGCGGCGACCCGCATCCTGGAGCTGCTCGTCCCGACGCAACGCGCAGTCACTCCGCCTTCGAGCGCAGCCGACGACGCCGCGCAGGTCGGCACGTACACGCTCCACGACGTCCTCGACCCGAAGCTGCGCTTCATCGAGTGGTTCGCCAACGTGCGAGTGTGGAGGGAATCGGACGGGCTCCGGCTCGCTCTGCCGCTCGCCGCGGGGCCCCTGAGACTGGAGCCGGCAGGCGACGGCAACTACACGATCGACGGCCGGAGCATGTCTCCCGGCTCGTTCGTGCGGTTCGACGGCGACCGCCTCTACCTCGGCTTCCTCCAGGCGGATCGAATCTCGAAATGGCGCAGCGCGCGCGCCGTCTTCGCGTACGCCGGGCTCGTCGTCCTGGCGCTCGTCGGCGGGGTCGTCTGGCTGGCCGTGCGCTGGCTGCGCCGGCGTCGGCGGCGGGCTCGCGCGCTGTGAGAGAATCCCGCGCATGCAAGAGCTCGCAGAGCGCATCGCCACCTACGCCGCGCATCGCATGCCGCACGCGACCGATGTCGCGGCGAGTCACGTCGACCGCATCCACGGGGGTGCGTCGCGCGAGACGTACCGCTTCCGACTCCGCCATCGCGAGGCCGGGCGTGAGGTCGAGCGCCGGCTGATCCTGCGCCGCGATCCGCCGGGCAGCCTGATCGAGACCGACCGCGCGGCGGAGTTCGCCGCGTATCGCGCCTTTCACGGCACCGCAGTCCCGGTTCCCGAGGCGCTGTGGCTCGAGAGTGACTCGCGCTGGCTCGATCACCCGTTCTTCGTGATGGAGGAGCTGGTCGGCTTCGAGGCGTCGCCGCAGGCGATCCTCGCGCCGCCGTACGCGCAGCACCACGAGCGGCTCGCGCGAGAGAAGTGGTCCATCCTCGGCGCGATCGCCGCGGCCGACCCCGAGAAGCTCGGGCTCGCCGGGGCGCTCGAAGTGATCGCGCCCGCGGACGCGTGGCGCCGCGAGCTCGATCACTGGACCCGAGTCATCGACGAGGACGAGCTCGCGCCTCAGCCGATCATCCGCGCCGCGATCCGCCGCCTGCGGCGCGCGCCGCCGCCGCCGCCGGGCCGCCTGCACGTCGTGCACGGTGACTACCGCACCGGGAACTTCCTCTACGACAGCGAGGGCGGGATCCGCGGAATCCTCGACTGGGAGATGGCGCACCTCGGCGATCCGCTCGAGGACCTGGCGTGGAGTCTCAACCGAGTTTGGTGTTGGGGTCGCGACGAGCGCGTCGGCGGACTCACCTCGAAGGAGAACGCGATCCGCATCTGGGAGCAGGCGAGCGGGCTGCGCGCCGACCCCGCGGCGCTGCGCTGGTGGGAGCTGTTCTCGAGCGTGAAGGGTCTGGCGATCTGGATCTCGGGCGGCCACGAGTATCAGGAGGGCGCGAACAAGGATCCGGTACTCGCGTTCTCGAGTATCTGGCTCACGAACTCTCAGGACCGCGCGGCGCTCGAAGCGATGGGGAAGCTGTCGTGAAGCCCGACGCCGCGAAGCTCCTCGACATCATCGCGGGCAAGCTGTTGTTCGAGATCGCGCCGAGCGTCCAGCCCAGCTACCGGCAGTCGTCGGTGGGTCTGACGGGGATGCTGCTCGGGATGGTGCGCGAAGAGTTCGAGCGCGCGGCAGCGCGCCGCGTCGAGGAGAACCGCGTGCTGCGCGCGCTCTTCTCGCGTGCCGCGAAGGACGTCGCCGACACCGAATTGCGTCACCGCCTCGAATCTGCCGGTGCGGGATCGGATGCGAGCCTGCTCGTCTCGGCGCTCGACAAGAGCAACGACGCGCTGCGCGCTCTCTTGATCGAGCTGCACGCGCACGTCGAAGCACAGGACGCGGACTGGGCGCGCGCCGTCGATGGGGAGATCTGGAGCGAGCTGGTCGCGTCGACCGAGCGCCGACGCTTCGCGCTCGCGCCGTTCTAGTCAGACAGTGGCGGGCGGCGCGAGATACGACCAAAGCGCGAGAGCGCAGCCGGTGAGCAGCACGAGCCAAGTCAGGACCGTGCCGGCGAAGCGACCTGGCGTCGTGCCCGTCGAGGTCGACAGTCCAATCGCGTGAAGCACGCGGGCAGCGAAGAGACTCGCGCCGAGGGCGTGCAGAGTCGTCGCACCCGCGCCGTTCAGCTCGAGCACGAGCAAGAGGACGAGCCCCATCGGCACATATTCCGTGAAGTTTGCGTGCACGCGGATGCGCTGCAGCATGAGCGCGCTCCCGCCATCGCCGAAGATGACCTTCTCGGTGACCCGCGTGCGCACCACGCGCATCGCGAGCCCGAGCATGAGCAGGCCGAGCAGGCCGGTCCAGAGAGCGGTGATCGGTGCGTGCATGACTCCCCCTTCTTCGCGCGCGGAGATGCGCGCGTCCCCAGCCGAGTGTGAGCCTCGCACGCGCCGTGCGCTAGAGTCCGCGCCCGCATGGCGGGCAAGCATCCGGTCGCTTCGGGACTCGCCGCGCTGCACTGGGCTCTGATCGCCGCGGTCTATGCTCGGCTCGCGGAGGTCGCCTGTCTGCGCTTTTCGCTGGCCTGGGACTTTCTCGCGTACCAACTGCCCGGCGCGCTCGCGACTTATGGACTCACGAGCTACACGCCGGAGCCGCGCCTCGTCGCGGTGATCGCGGGCTTCCCGCCGCTGCCGCGAATCGTGGAGGGCGCGCTGGTGCTCGTGACCGGGCGTTTCTCGGCGGCGAGCGCGCTGAACCTGATCGGTGTCGGCGCGCTCGTCGCCGGCCTGCTGTGGCTCCACGGTCGGCGCATCTCGCTGCGCTGGCTCGCGACCGCGCTGCTCGGCGTGCCGCTCGTCGTCCTGCACCTCGAGTCGGGCTACGTCGATCTGTTCACGGCGTCGTTCCTGGTGCTCGCCTTCGCGGGGTTGGCCGAGCTCGAGCCCGACTCACCCCGGCCGGTCGCGGGCGCTGCGCTCTTGATCGCGGCGCTCGGCGCCGCACAGCTCTCGAAGTTCCAGGCGTGGCCGGTCGCGGCCGTCGTCGGCGCGGCCGCGCTCTGGCGCTTCGCGGCGCTGGCCCGCGCCGGGCGAGTCACTCGGCGCACCGCGCTCGCGCTGGCCGCGACCCTGACCTTGGCGCTGGGCGCTTGGCCCGTCCGCAATCTCGTCGTGTTCCACAATCCTGTGTACCCCATCGTATTTCCGCTCGCGCCCGGCCTGTTCCCGAACGCGAGCGTCGATGCGGACAGCGGCGTGTACAACCTGCCGGTGTGGCTGGCCGACCGACCGCGGCCGGTGCGCTTTCTCGCGTCGGCGCTCGAGTGGAATCGCTTCCACTCGGGCGAGCGCTTCTACTGGAGCCTCGATCAGAGCGCCTACGCCGATCCCGCGCGCAGCCCGCACCATCGCCTCGGCGGCTGGTTTCCGTGGACGCTGGCCCTGCTCGCGCTCGGTGCCGCGCGCGCGCGGCGCGCGGGCCGGCTCGCGGCGACGGCGCAGGTCGCGTTCGCGGGGAGCGTCGCGCTGGTCTCGTTCCTGCCGCAGAGTCACGAGCTCCGTTACTGGCTGTTCGTGCCGCTCGGGCTCGCGGTCGCGACCGCGCTCGGTCTCGCCGCGGAGGTCGAGCGGCCCGCGCGCCTGCTGCGGGCAGGGCTCCTCGCCGGTGCGGCCTTCGTGTTGTTCGTGACTCGTCCGTTCTCGCTCGACCCGCGGCCGCCCGACGCGCTCGCGCCAGCGCGGGCCGTCGCCTTCTGGGCGGAGCAGAGCGCCCGGCCGCAGCCGGAGCCCGTGCGCATCTGCGACGTCAACCCCGACGGGATCTTCTTCGCGGGGCCGCACTTCCGCGAGTACCGAGTCACTGCCTGCTTCAGCTGGCAGAAGCCGACCGAAGCGGAACGGTGACGCTCAGCGACAGAGCGAAGCGAGCTCGGGATAGGGCGGCCAGGTTCCCCCGTCGTCGTCGCCGCGCAGGGCTGTCTGCACCTGATACAGGAACGGGCTGCCCCAGTTGCGCGCGAAGCGCGGGTCGAGGTGGTACACGGAGTCTTGCAGGGCGTCGTCGAGTGACACGAAGTGCACGCCCATCGCCTCGTACTCGTCCAGCAGGTCCTCGATCATCTCGGCGGTGAACGAGCCGGCGTGGAGCAGCAGCACCTGCCGGATGCGCCGGCCGAAGAGATGCCGCGCCAGCCGGTCGGACTCCAGCAGCGTGTCGCGCGCGGCGCGGCGGTAGCGGACCCGCAGCTTGTCGACCCCGCGCTCGTCGACGTTGCCGCGGGTGCAGCGCGCGAAGATCGGGAACCACTGCCAGTCCTCGAAGTCCACGGTGACCTCGGCAATGCGGTAGCCGCGCGCGAACAGATACGAGCGCACCGCTTCGCGCGTCTCCTGACTCGTGCCTTCCTGCAGGAACGGGTAGCGGAAGACGCGCCAGTCACGGCCGGGCACGGCCTTGCCCTGGAGTGACTCGAGCAGCGCCTCGTTCTTCTGCAGGTCGGCGTAGAACACGGGCAGCGGCACGCGAGCGAGGTCGAGGTGCGAGTAGGTGTGATTGCCGAGCAAGTTTCCCGCGTGGACCCAGCTCGCGAGCGCCGCCCGATCCTCGGGGTGCTCCTCGAGGCGGCGACCGTTCACGAAGCCGGTCACCGGCGGCAGGTGATGCCGCTCGAAGGCCGCGACCAGAGTGTGCAGCACCGGCTCGCCGGGGACCGCGTCGCTGGGGAACGGCATGCGCGTGAGGTCATCGACCGTAATCGCGACTTCGATCGGCGCGTTCGACTCCGGCACCGCGGTCTCGCGGACGGCGCGCACGCCGAGAACTCCGGCGCCGGCCGCGACGATCGCGCCCCACCGCAATAGCTGCGGCAGTTTCTCCCTCAATGATTCCTCCGGGTCAGGCGCCATCTCCGCGCTATCGGAACGGGCGCGACGCGAGCTGAGACGTCACCGCACTTTGCAAGATTCGGCAAGCCTGTCGCGGTTGAGACAGAATGGCCGGATGGCCGGAAGTCAAATCGAGAGAGCGCGCGGCGTGCTCGTGATTCCCGCGTTCAACGAGGCGCCGCGCCTGCCCGCGCTGTTGGCGCGAATCGACTCGGAGAAGACCGGCCTCGAGGTCGTCGTGGTGGACGACGGCTCGCGCGATGCGACGGCCGAGGTCGCGGCGCGCGCCGGCGCCACGGTCCTGCGGCATCCGTTCAATCTCGGCTACGGGGCGGGCCTGCAGACCGGTTACAAGTACGCGCTCGAGATCGGCGCGAAGTGGCTGGTGCAGATGGACGCGGACGGACAGCACGATCCGAGTGACATCCGCCGGCTCCTCGCGCCGCTCGAGCGGGGCGAGTGTGATCTCGTGATCGGCTCGCGCTTCCTGGAGAAGACGAGCTACGAGATGGGCTTCACGCGCTCGCTCGGCCGGCGCTTCTTCGTCGCCCTGGCGCGGGCGTTCGGGATTCGAGTCACCGACCCGACCTCGGGATTCCAAGCGCTCGGGCGGCGCGTGCTCGAGCTCTACGCCGGCGACGCGTTTCCGAGTGACTACCCCGACGTCGACGTGCTGCTGACCGCACACCGCCACGGCCTCGCGGTGCGCGAGATCTCGGTCGAGATGCACGCGTCGCAGCGCAAATCGACCTTGCACGGCGGGCTGCGCTCGATCTGGTACGTGTACAAGATGCTGCTCGCGGTCTGGGCCGCGTCCGGCGGAGGGCGGAAGTGAACGACCGCGAAATGCTGGCGCATCTGCGCGAGCTGTTTCTCGACAACCCGGATCTCGAGGCGACTCGCTGGCTCGCGCTCTCGATCTCGATCGCACTCGTGGCGGCGGTCCTGTTTCTCGTGCGGCGGCGCCGGCTGCGGGAGGAGTACACGCCGATCTGGCTCGCGGTCTCCGCCGCGCTCGTGTTCGTCTCTTTCCGCCTCGACCTGCTGCGCGAGCTGACGCGCGCGATCGGGGCGTGGACGCCGAGCTCGACCGTGTTCTTCCTGGGCGAGCTCTTCCTGGTCGCGATCTGTCTCAACTACGCCGTGCGTCTCTCGCGCGCGAGTCTCCTGACCAAGAACCTGGCGCAGGAGATCGCCATCCTGCGCGCGCAAGTGCAGAAGCTCGCCGCGCGGGAGGGGAGCGCGCGTGAGTGACTCCAGCTTCGAGCGGGCTCCGTTTCCGGCGCAGGCCGCGGAGGTGCCCTGGCCGACCAAGGACTGGCCGCGCGGCGCGCCGCCGCGGGACTTCCGAGAGCCGCAAGGAGTCGACATGGGTGCGACTCATGCGCTCGTCGTGATCTGGCGGGGCCGCCTGGTGTACGAGCGCTATGGGCCCGCGCACGGCCCGGACAGCACGCTGATCTCGTGGTCGGTCGCGAAGAGCTTTCTGCACGCGCTCGTCGGCATCGGGGTGCGCGAGGGGAAGCTCGATCCGGCTGCACGCGCCGGCGTCCCACAGTGGCAGAGCCCGGGGGACGCGCGCGCCGCGATCACGCTCGACCAGCTGCTGCGCATGTCGAGCGGACTCTTCTGGCGCGAGGACTACGTCGACTCACAGCAGTCGGACGTGATCGAGATGCTCTTCGGCGAGGGGAAGGACGACGTCGCCGAGTTCGCCGCTCACTACCCGCTCGCGCACCCGCCCGGCAGCGCCTGGTGCTACTCGAGCGGCACGAGCAATCTCGTATCGGCGATCGCCGGCCGCGCGCTCGGCGGGAGTGGAGCCGCGCGCGAGTGTCTGCGCCGCGAGCTGTTCGCGCGGCTCGGCATGGCGAGCGCGACCGTTCGCAGCGACACGTCCGGGACTTGGATCGGCTCGTCGTTCGTGTTCGCGACCGCGCGGGACTTCGCGCGCTTCGGGCTCTTGTATCTGCGCGACGGCGTCTGGGAAGGTGAACGGGTCCTGCCCGAGGGCTGGGCCGACCACGCGCGCCGAGTCACTCCGGGATCCGCGGGCGAGTACGGCGCTCACTGGTGGCTGCCGCCGATGGGCGAGGGGATGCTGTCCGCGAACGGCTACCAGGGGCAGTATGTCTTCGTCGCGCCTGCGCGCGACGTCGTCGCCGTGCGCCTCGGTGAGTCGACCGCCGATCAGCAGCCGCTCGTGAGAGAGTGGCTCGCCGAGCTGGTCGCGCGCTTTCCGCCCGTGGGCTGACGGCCTCTTAGGACTTCGGCGTGGCGGCCGCCGCGGGCGTTCCCGGTGGGGCGCTCTTCGCGGCGATCTCCTGATCGATCCAGCGCGCGAAGTCCTCGATCGGACGCGCCCCCGAGACCAGGATGCCGTTCACGAAGAACGCCGGCGTGCCGGTGAGTCCCGCCGCGCGCGCGGCCGTCGCGTCCGTGTTCACGCGCGACTCGGAGGCGGGATCCTGCCGGCACGTCTTGAACGCCGCAGCGTCGAGGCCGATCTCGGTCGCGTACTTGTCGAGGTCCGCGTCCGCGAGTGCCTGCTGATTCGTGAAGAGCGCGTCGTGATACTCCCAGAACTTGCCCTGCTGCTCGGCGCAGACTGCGGCGACGGCGGCGGCGCGCGCGCGCGGGTGCAAGCCATCGAGCGGCATGTGGCGATACACCAGGCGCACCTGCGTGGGGTACTTCTTCAAGATCTCCAGCACCGTCGGCTCGGCCCGCTTGCAGAACGGACACTGGTAGTCACTGAACTCGATCAGGACGACGGGCGCGTCGGCCGGGCCCTTCGACGGCCCGGTCGCATCCACGTTCATGCGCGGCGGCTGCATCAGCACGGTCACCTGCGCGCTCTTGCGCAGCTCGGCGCGCACCTTGTCGGGGCGCTGTGACTCGAGGTGCGAGCGGATGCGCGCGGCGAACGCCTCGAGCGTCGCTTCCTGCGGCAGGCGGGTGCGGTTCTCGTCGAAGAACGCCTTGACCTCGTCGTCCGTGACTGGCCCCAGCGCCTTGACCTGATCGGCGAGATAGTCGTCGGGTGACTTGCCGGCCTTCTTGGCCGCGTCGCCGAGCAATCGCTCGTCGATCAGCGACTCGATGGCCTGCGCGCGCACCTCGTAGACTTCGCTCGCCGGCTTGTCGGCGATCTCGCGCTTGTAGAGGTCCTCCTTGATCCACGCCTCGAGGTCGCTCGCGCGGATGTCGCTGCCGTTCAGCTTCGCGACGACCGCGGCGCCGTCGGGCATCGCTGTGCCGGAGGCCGCGGTCTTGCTCGAGTCGCGTCCGCTGCACGCGAGCGCCGCGGCGACCAGCACCGCCACGGCGGCGCGTCGGAGGACCAGTGCAGGAGTCATGGGCGCGTTCCTTCGAATTTTGGAGGGCGGAGTCTAGCCTTGTCGGCCGAACGCTGCCCAGGGAAAATCGGCGCCATGCGCGCGCCCGTTTGTGTCGGAATCGCGGGCGGAACCGGCGCCGGAAAGAGCGCGCTGGCGGCCTCGCTCGTGCAGGCGTTCGACGCGGAGCAGGTGCTCCGCATTCCGCAGGACGCGTACTACAGAGACCGCGGCGACCAGAGCGCGGAGGTGCGTGCGGCGCTGAACTTCGATCACCCCGACGCGCTCGAGACGGAGCTCCTGGTCGCGCATCTCGTGGAGCTGCGCGCCGGCCGCGCCGTCGACGTGCCGGTGTACGACTTCACGCGCCATCGCCGCGCAGCAGAGACGTGGCGCGCGGCGCCGCGCGCGCTCGTGATCGTGGACGGCATCCTCGCGCTCGCCGACGCGCAGCTGCGCGCGTGCTTCGATCTGCGCGTCTTCGTCGACGCCCCCGAGGATGTGCGGCTGCGCCGGCGCCTCGAGCGCGACGTGGCCGAGCGCGGCCGCAGCGCGGAGTCAGTGCGCGCGCAGTTCGCCGCCACGGTGCGCCCGATGCATGCGCGCTTCGTCGAGCCGAGTCGCGCGCACGCGGACCTCGTGGTCGCGAACGCCAGCGAGTTCGCGCTCGCGCGCGAAGCGCTGGTCGCGCGCCTGCGGCCGCTCGTCGGCTAAGTCAGCGTGGCGAGGAAGTCGAGCAACGCCTTGTTCGTCGCGCCGGGATCCTCCTGCTGCGTCCAGTGACCGGCGTCGGGAATGAGCCGCATGCCGCGGAAGTCGCTGCAGAACGAGGGCATCATCTGCACCATCGGGCCCGGCTCGGTGCCTCCGGGGCCAGTCACGACGGCGTCGCGCAGACCCCCGATGAAGTACGACGGCACGGTCACCTTCGCGTCGCTCCACGGCGCGAGTAACTCCCAATTCCGATCGAAGTTCCGGTACCAGTTGAGCCCGCCCCGGAAGCCGGCGCGCGCGAACTCAGCCGCGTAGTACGCGAGGTCGGACTCACTGAGCCATGCCGGCAGCTTCGGCGGCTCGATCAAGGCGTCGAGAAAGCCCGCGGTCTTCGGAATGCCCGCGCGCATGCCCTGGTCGCGCGGCACGGAGCCGGAGGCGCTGTAGAGCAGCATGCGCATGGTGCGCGTCGGGTCGGCCTCGAGCTCCCGCTCCGCCTTTCCAGGCTCTTGGAAGTAGAGGATGTACATGAAGTTGTCGCCGGCGACGGCCTTGAACATCTGCGTCGGCGGCATCGGCCCGCGCGGGAAGAACGGCACCGAGACACCCACCACGGCGCGGAAGCGATCCGGGCGCAGCAGCGCCGCGGTCCACGCGACGATCGAGCCCCAGTCGTGACCGACGATCACGGCCTGCTTCGCGGCGAGCGAGTCACAGAGGCCGACCATGTCACCGACCAGGTGAAACACCGTGTACCGGTCGATCTCCTTCGGCGCGTCGCTGCGACCGTAGCCGCGCATGTCGGGCGCGACCGCGTGATAGCCCGCGGCCGCGAGCGCGGGGAGCTGATGTCGCCACGAGTACCAGGACTCGGGCCAGCCGTGACACAGCAACGCGAGCGGGCCTTCGCCCGCTTCCGCGATGTGCAGCTGAATTCCGTTCGTCGCAACCGTGCGGTGTCTGATTTCCGTCATCGAGTTGCAGGCTATCACGCGCGCCGTTCAGACTTCCCGCATGCCGCTCATTCACGAAGAGAAGCTGCGGGTGAACTGGATCGACACCGACGCGAGCGGTCGCATCCACTACACCGCGGCGCTGCGCTACTTCGAGATCGCCGAGCACGGCTTGATGCGCAGGATCTTCGGCGGCGTGATCCAGCCGGGGAGCTCCGACTTCGGTCTGCCGCGCGTGCACGTCGAGGCCGACTACAAGCTCGCGCTCCGCTACCCCGACGAGTTCACGTGCAGCGCGCGCGTCGCGCACGTCGGCAAGAGCTCGGCGAGCTACGCCTTCGAGATCCACAATCTCGCGGGCGAGCTGTGCATCGCGGGCAAGATCGTCGCCGTCGCGACCGACGCGCTGGGCCGCAAGACGCCGCTGCCCGCGCCGCTGCGCGCGGCGCTCGAGCGCGCGCTCACTTCCGACTAGGGGCGGGTGACACTTCGCCGTGTAGGCAGGCGCGCGGCGGGAGAAATGGGTTGACCGCCGCCGGCCGGTTCGAGCACCGTTGGCGGCCGTGCACGCCGCCGAGAAACTGAGCCTCGAAGAGGCCGCCGCGCGCTTCGCGGACACCGAGCGCTGGATCGCGACCATCCTCCGGCGCATGCAGCCGCTGGTGCGCGCGGACAAGCCGTGGCGCGTGCTCGACATCGGCGCGGCGCAGGGCCGCGGCTTGATCGCGCTCGCGCGCATGGGGCACCGCGCCTTCGGCGTCGAGCCGGACCGCGAGGCGATCGAGGTCGCGCGCCAGCTCGCGGCCAAGGAAGGGGTGACGATCGACATCCGCGAGGGGCGCGCCGAGGCGATCCCGTTCGACGACGAGAGCTTCGATCTGGTCATCGCGACGTCCGTGATCGAGCACGTCGACGACCTCGAGGAGTCTCTCCGCGAGATCCACCGCGTGCTCGTTCCCGGGGGCATGTTCTGGTTCAACTCGACGAGCTCGGTGAGCCTCCGGCAGAACGAGATCGCCGGCTTTCCGCTGTTTGGCTGGTACCCCGACCCCCTCAAGCGCCGAATCATGATCTGGGCGCGCGACCACCGGCCCGCGCTCGTCGGCCACACCGAGCACCCGGCCTTCCATTGGTGGACCCCGGGCAAGGCGCACCGGAAGCTCCGCGAGGCGAACTTCGGCGAGATCCAGGACCGGTGGGACCTGCGCCTGCCGGAGGAAGATCCGGGCTGGCGCGGCCAGGCGATCGCGCTCCTGCGGCGGCACCGCGCCCTGCGCTTTCTGGGCGACGTCCTCGTCGAGGGCTGCTCGTTCGCGGCCCGGCGACTCGCCTGACCGGCAGCTCGGCGGCAGGTCGAGACCGCGCTTCACCTTTCCTAGGGCAGGGATTTACACTCGCGCGTGCTCGGAGGGCCAGCCGGGTTTCGCGAAGGACGTGCGCCACGGCACGGCCTTTGCGACTTCGCTCGCGCCGTTCAAAGGAGATGGCGAACTTGAAGAACCGCGCGTTGCAGACCTGGGTCGACCAGATGAAGGCGCTCTGCCAGCCGGACCGCGTCCAGTGGTGCGACGGCTCGCAGAGCGAGTACGAGGACATGATGCGGCTGCTCGTGGCGAGCGGCACCGCGGAGCGACTCGATCCCACGCTCCGCCCGAACAGCTTCCTGGTTCGCTCCGATCCGGGGGACGTCGCGCGTGTCGAGGACCGCACGTTCATCTGCTCGAAGAAGCGCGACGACGCCGGGCCGACCAACAACTGGTGCGATCCCGACGAGATGCGCGACACGCTGCGCGGTCTCTTCGCGGGCGCGATGCGCGGGCGCACGATGTACGTGGTGCCGTTCTCGATGGGCCCACTCGGCTCTCACATCGCGCACATCGGCGTGCAGCTGACCGACTCACCGTACGTCGTCGCAAGCATGCGCACGATGACCCGCATGGGGCAGGGCGCGCTCGAGGTGCTGGGCGACGGACGGTTCGTGCCGTGCTTGCACTCGGTCGGCGCGCCGCTCGCTCCGGGGCAGAAGGACGTGGCTTGGCCCTGTGACCCGAAGCAGAAGTACATCGTGCACTTCCCCGAGACGCGCGAGATCTGGTCGTACGGCTCGGGCTACGGCGGCAACGCGCTGCTCGGCAAGAAGTGTTTCGCGCTGCGCATCGCATCGGTCATGGCACGCGACGAGGGCTGGCTCGCCGAGCACATGCTGATCCTGAAAGTGACCTCGCCCGCGGGCCGCGCGCGCTACGTTGCGGCGGCGTTCCCGAGCGCCTGCGGCAAGACGAACCTCGCGATGATGCAGCCGACGATTTCCGGCTGGAAGGTCGAGTGCATCGGCGACGACATCGCCTGGATGAAGTTCCATTCGGACGGGCAGCTGTACGCGATCAACCCGGAAGCCGGCTTCTTCGGCGTCGCGCCCGGCACGAGCGACAAGTCCAACCCGAACGCGATGCGCACCGTCGCGCAGAACACGGTGTTCACCAACTGCGCGCGCACCGAATCCGGCGACGTGTGGTGGGAGGACATGACTCCCGAGCCGCCGGCGCGACTCACGGACTGGCGCGGACAGCCGTGGACGCCGGCGAGCAAGTCACCTGCGGCTCATCCCAACGCGCGCTTCACGGCGCCCGCTTCGCAGTGTCCCGTGATTGCGCCCGAGTGGCAGGATCCGCACGGCGTACCGATCAGCGCGATTCTGTTCGGCGGCCGCCGTGCCACCGTCGTGCCGCTCGTGAACGAGGCGCGTGACTGGGCGCACGGCACGTTCTTCGGCTCGATCATCGCGAGTGAGAAGACCGCGGCCGCGGCCGGAACGATCGGCGAGCTGCGCCGCGATCCGATGGCCATGCTGCCGTTCTGCGGATACAACATGGCCGACTACTGGAATCACTGGCTCCGCGTCGGCCGCGCCGAGGGCGCGAAGCTCCCGAAGATCTTCTGGGTGAACTGGTTCCGGAAAGGCCCGAACGGCGAGTTCCTCTGGCCCGGCTACGGCGAGAACAGCCGCGTGCTCAAGTGGGTGTTCGAGCGCTGCGAGGGTGAGGCAAAGGGTGTCGAGACACCGATCGGGATCCTGCCGTCCGAGGGCGAGCTCGACACCGAGGGGCTCGATCTCGATCCCGAGGATCTCGCCGTGCTGCTCGGCGCCGACGTCGACGGCTGGCTCGCCGAAGTGCCGATGATCCGCGCGCACTACGCGGTGTTCGGCGACCGGCTTCCGCCCGAGCTCGGCAAGGAGCTCTCCGCGCTCGAGCAGAGACTCAAGGCCGCGCGCTCCTAGCCGACGAACCCGACCTTCTTGTGACTGCCGTCGCAGTACGGCTTGTTGGCCGACGCGCCGCAGCGGCACAGATACGCTTCGGTCGTCTTCAAGATCGTGCGCCCCGTGCCGGTCACGATCTCGAGCGGCCCCTGCACGCGCAGCGGTCCGTTCGGCGCGGGAGTCAGCGTGAGCACGCCGTTGCGCACGGCGAGCGCCTCCGACTCCTTCGTGGCTGGCTCTCCGGTCGCGGCGAATGCGGCGCCCGAGTGACTCCCATCGCAGTACGGCTTGTTCTTCGACGCGCCGCAGCGGCACAAGGTCGCGCGGAAGCCGGCCGCTCGGCCGCCGATCACGAGCTCCGCGTGCAGCGCCAGCGGCCCGTTCTCGCGCACGTGCGCGGTGTTCACGAGCGGCGCGGACTCGCCTGGGCCGCCGTCGTTGCGCGCGAAGGTGATTGCGCCGGATGGACAAGTGAGTGCCAGGTGCTCGGCCGCGGCCGGAGTCGCGCGATCGGGATGGATCCACTCGCCCTGCACGTTCGGCACGAACACGTCGGGCCGGCCGAGCACGCAGTTGCGCGAGTGGATGCACTTCTTCGCCTCGAAACGGATCGTGACTTCGCGGCCGCGAACTTCTTCGACTCCACTCATGGCGTTCTCCGTTCGATGGGCATCATGTTGACGATCGTGCGGCCGTCGAGCAGCACCCACGCGGGCGCGATCTCGTAGCCCTTCGCTTCACGGTAGCGCTCGAACGCCGGGTTCACGCGCAAGTACGAGACGACAAAGGAGAGCGGCATGCGCCACGGGAACTCCGCGACCATGCCCCGCTCCGAGACGAGCTCGCGCATCTCGACGTCCGGGAGATTCTTGAGCTTCTCGGCGCCGCCGCCCACGGCGACACCGATCTGTGCCGACCCGTCGGGCTTGTAGACGCCGAGCGGTCGCATCTCGCTCGCGCCGGCCGCGGAGAGCTCCGACAGGAGTCGCTCAGTGACTCGGCCGACGTCCGCCGGCGTCGCGTTCGGAAGCTCGCGATACGCGAACGTGAACGGGCCGATCGGCCGCTCCTCGATCGACACGGTGGCGAACGCACCGAGCCATGCGGCGAACCCGACGCACGCGGTGACCAAAGCCACGAGCGCGAGCGCGACGAAGCGCAGGTCAGGCCTCCGGCGTGAACCGCACGGGCATCGACTTGATGCCGTTGATGAAGTTCGAGCGCAGCCGCTTCACCGGCCCCGCGAGCTCGAGGTCCGGCAGGCGCCGGAACAGCTCCTCGAACATGACTCGCATCTCCATGCGCGCGAGCGACGCGCCCAGACAGAAGTGCACGCCGATGCCGAAGCCGAGGTGCGGGTTCGGATCGCGGCCGACGTCGAAGCTCCCCGCGTCCTTGAATGCGCGCTCGTCGCGGTTCGCGGAGCCGTAGTACATCACGACTTTCTCGCCCTCGCGGATCGGCTGACCTGCGAGCAGCGTGTCTCGCTGCGCCGTGCGCCGGAACTGCATCACGGGAGACACCCAGCGCACGATCTCGTCGACCGCGGTGTCGAGCAGCTCGCGCCGCCGCAGCAGGCGCTCGCGCTGCACCGGGAACTCGCACAGCGCCTGCATGCCGCCGGAGATCGCATTGCGCGTGGTCTCGTTCCCCGCGATCACGAGCAGGAAGAAGAACATGTTGAAGTCGAGCCCCCCGAGCTTCTCGCCGTCGACGTCCGCGTGCACGAGAGTCGAGACGATGTCGTCCTGGGGAGTCACTCGGCGCTGCTCCGCGAGCCAGGCGCCGTACTGGAAGAGCTCCATCACCGCGAGCTGCGCGTCGACCGGCGAGCCGTACTCGGGATCCTCGGCGCCGATCAGGCGGTTGCTCCAGTGGAACAGCTTCCAGCGGTCCTCGATCGGCACGCCGAGCAGCTCCGCGATCACCAGAAGAGGCAGCTCGGCCGCGACGGCGGTGACGAAGTCGCACTCGCCCTTGCGCGCGACCTTGTCGACGATGTCGCGCGCGTGGTCGCACACGTGTGACTCGAGCTTCGCGATCATGCGCGGGGTGAAGCCGCGGTTCACGAGCTTGCGCAGCTTGGTGTGTCGCGGCGGGTCCATGTGGATGAGCTGCTGCTTGAAGAGCGCGAGCTCCTCGGGCGGCATGTCGGCGTTCACGGCGCTGCCGCGCTCGGACGAGAACAGCTCGTGATTGCGCGAGATCGCGACCACGTCCTCGTAGCGGGAGATCACCCAGAACCCGTGCTGATACGGCTCGACTCGGCCCGGCATGATCTCGCGGCCGGGCCGTCCCGGGATCCAGTGCAGTCCGGGTCGCGCGCGAAGCCGCGCGAAGAAGTCGTGCGGAGGGCCGGACTCGAACGTGCGCGCGTCGAACAGGTCCACGTCTTCGGTTGGCACGGGAGACACTCTATCACCCTACCGGAGGCGGACTGAAAGCCCGATCGCCTCGTGATCCGACAGGTCGTCCGATGGGAGCACAGCCGGCTCCGACACGTCGAGCCCGCGCGCGAAGAACCAGTCGAGCTGGAGCGCGCCGCGCCCGTCGCGCTTGTAGGTCGGTGTCCCGCGCAGGTTCGCGGCCCGCCACGTGTAGCCGCGGCGCTCGGCGAGCGCGAACAGCGGCTCGTGCGCGATCGGATCGGACAGCCGGCTCGGGTCGCGGGCGAGCGCGGCGCGGAGTTGCTCGCGGTCCTCGAGCTCGCCGCGCCCCAGCGAGTGCGTGTTCACGTCGCCGCCGACGAGCGCCGGCGCACCGGGCGCGAGCCGTTCGAGCGCGTCGAACACGACGTCGAGCTGCGCCGCGCGCTCCTCGGGATCCGAGTGACTCTCGAGGTGCAGGGACGCGAGCGCGAGCTCGCGCCCGGCGAGCGCCAACCTACACAGAACTGCGATGCGCGAGCCGACACGCCGCTCGCCTAGGCGCCCGTCGAACCAGCGGCCGCTGCGCTCGAGCCGCACGACCTCCGGCGCGACCAGCTCGCCGCGCGCGAGGATCGCGCCGCCGTGAAAGCCGAGCGCGTTCTCGCGGCCCGCGTGCTCTCTCTGCTCGCGCGCGTCGCCGAGCCCGAGCTCGAGAAACTCGACCGCGAACGCGGCGGAGCAACCGAGGCGACCCGCGAGCTCGCGCGGCGCGTTCACTTGCTCCGAGCGCGCCATGCCGACGTCGAGCTCGGAGAGCAGGAACACGTCCGCTCCGGTGGCGCGCAGGAACTCCGCGGCGCGCGCCGGGTCCCTACACCGTTGTGCGTTCCAAGCGACGACCCGGAGCGGCTCCTCGCGCAGGCGCAGCGCCGCGCGCGCATGCACGACGTCGAGCGCCGAGGCGAAGCCGAGCGCGTCGAGCAACTCGCCGTGGCGTGCCGCGCTCGGCTCGAGCGCGAGGATCTCGCGCCGGCGCGCGAGCGCGACCATCGGCAAGGCGCTCCTCGTCTCGGGTATGCTCGCCACCATGGAGACCATCCAGCGAGACGTTCCGAACGGCAAGGTCGAGGGCATCTGCGATCCGCGCTTCAGCGCGCTTGCGGACGAGTTCGAAAAGAACTTCGCCGCGCGCGGCGAGGTCGGCGCTTCGGTGTGTGTCACTCTCGAGGGGCGCACCGTCGTCGATCTCTGGGGCGGGCTCGCGCGCCAAGCCGAGAACGTGCCGTGGTCGCGAGACACCGTGTCGATCGTGTTCTCGTGCACGAAGGGCGCGACCGCGATCTGCGCGCACGTCCTCGCGAGCCGTGGTCTCCTCGATCTCGAAGCTCCGGTCGCCGAGTACTGGCCCGAGTTCGCGCGCAAGGGCAAGGAGCGCGCGACCGTGCGCATGATGCTCGATCACTCCGTCGGGCTGCCCGCGTTCAAGACGCCGCTGCGCCACGGCGGCTGCAACGACTGGAGCTACATGGTCGAGATGCTCGCCGACGAGGAGCCCTTCTGGGAGCCCGGCACGCGCAACGGCTATCACATGATCAACTTCGGGTGGACCGTCGGCGAGATCGTGCGTCGGGTCTCGGGGAAGTCACTCGGCGCGTTCTTTCGCGACGAGATCGCGACACCGCTCGGTGTCGAGTTCCACATCGGCGCGCCGGAGTCCGTCGAGTCGCGGATCGCGCCGGTGCTGATGTACCTGCCCAAGCCGGGCGAGCCCATGAGCGAGTTCATGCAGAAGATGATGCTCGATCCGAAATCGACGCAGGCGCTCTCTCTGCTCAACGGCGGGGGCTTCGACCCGAATGCGCGCGAGTGTCACGCCGCGGAGATCGGGGGCGCGGGCGGCATCTCGAACGCGCGCGGTCTCGCCGGCATCTACGCGCCGCTCGCCAACGGGGGCTCGCTCGAGAAGGTGAAGCTGGTCGAAGCGAGTCACTTGCCGCGCATGAGCGAGGTCGCGGTCGCGACCAACGAGGACGCGACCTTGCTCATCCCGACGCGTTTCGCGCTCGGCTTCATGAAGTCGATGGACAACCGGCGCCGCGCGCGCGGCGACCGCGACTCGGCGGTGCTCTCCTCGGCCGCCTTTGGTCACGTCGGCGCCGGCGGCAGCATCGGCTTCGCCGATCCGGTCGAGGGTCTCTCGTTCGGTTACTCGATGAACCAGATGGGGCCGGGGATCCTCTTGAACGAGCGCGGTCAGTCGCTGGTGGACGCGGCCTATCGGACGCTCGGCTACCGCGGGAACGAGTCAGGGGTCTGGGCGAGGTAAGTAGGGCGCGAGACCCGCGCCGCACATCTGTAGGTTCACGCCGCCTCGGTCGAAAAGCCGAGTGCGGAGGACCCGCTTGAACGACCCCAAGAGCCAGACCGTCGCGCGCATCGCCCTGCGTGTGGACGACTCCGCGCTCGACCGGCGGAGCCCCGGGCTCGTCGTCGTGGCGGGAGCGGACATCGGCAAGCGCCATTCGCTGCCCGCCGCGGGCCTCGTGATCGGGCGTGACCCACAGGTCGCGGGCCTCGTGCTCGTCGATCCCGCCGTCTCGGCGCGACACTGCGTGGTGGAGGCCGACGGCGACACCAGCGGATTTCGTGTCTCGGACCTCGGCAGCCGCAACGGCACCTTCGTGAACGGCGAGAAAGTCGAAGAGCGGTCACTCGCCGAGGGCGACAAGATCTTCGTCGGCGAGACAGTGCTGCGCTTCTCGCTCCAGGACGCGATCGAAGAGACCTTCCACGACAAGATCGACGTGCTGATGAACGTCGACGCGCTCACGGGCCTGTTGGTGAAGCGCGCGTTCGACCTCGAGCTGGCGCGCGCATTCGAGGGCGCGAAGCGCGCGAACGCGCCGCTGTCACTCCTGATGATGGACCTCGACGGACTGAAGTCGATCAACGACGTGCGCGGTCATCAGATGGGCTCGCTGTGCATCGCCGAGGTCGGGAAGATCATTCTCCAGGAGCTCGCGGGCGTCGGGCGCGCGTGCCGCTACGGCGGCGACGAGTTCATCGCGTTCGTCGAAGCGCAGGGCGTCGAGGGCGCGGTCGCCGTCGCCGAGCGCATCCGCGCGCGCGTCGAAGGCTACGAGTTCATCCGCGACGGCGTGCGCGTCGCGACGACCATCAGCATCGGCGCGGCGGAGCTGAACGGCGGGCTGCCGACGCCGGACCACCTGCTGCAGATCGCGGACGAGGCGCTCTACCGCGCGAAGCACGCGGGGCGCAATCGGGTGTCGCGTTGACGGCGCGAATGGCCGCGTGTTACCGAGAGTCCATGCGGGCGATGTCTCGTTCCGTCTCGCGGACGGCTCTCGCGCTGGCGCTGCTCGCGCTCTTCGCGGCGCCGGTCGCGCGTGCGGCGCTCGCGCTCGGTGAGGGCGCGCACTCTTGCTGCCCGGAGGTCCAGACACCGCCGGCCTCGGACGCGCCCTGTCAACAAATCGCGCCGACCTCGTGCTGTCTCGAGATCGGGATTCCGCCGACGGCGAAGGGTGACGAGGCACGGGTCGCGCCCGTGCTCACCGTGTTCGCCGCGCCGATCCCGGTCCCGCGGGCGCCCGATCTCGCTCCGCGTGCGATCCTGACGGAGGCCGACGGACCGCGGCTCCCACCGCTCATCCAGACCGGCGTGCTCCTCCTCTGAGCCGACACCTCTCTGTGTAGCTGGGTCGCCGGACCCGCCTAGAGAGAGCGCGTCGTTCCTGACCGGATCGACCGGTCGCGGAACGCGCTCCGCGCTTGGAGATCTTCCATGTCGGCCACGCACGTCCGTGCGCGCGCAGCGCTCGTATTCGCCGCGACGCTCTGCGCCTGCGCATCGGGCGGACAACAGAGTCACTACGATTCGCTTCACGCACGACTCGAGCGCGCGGCGGACGAACCGCGCTCGAGCGCGGACGCCGATCCACTCGGCGGCTCTTCCGTCCTGGAACGGCGCGCCCTCGTCGCGCTCGTCCTCGATCGCAACCCGGGTCTCGAGGCCCAACGCGCCGCGGCGCGCGCCGCGCTCGCGCGCTGGCCGCAGGAGACCGCGCTGCCCGATCCGATCTTCGGCTACGACCTGCGGCCGCGGTCGCTGGGCTCGAACGAGGTCGACACCGCGCAGGACTTCGAGCTCTCGCAGTCACTGCCGTTTCCTGGAAAGCGCGCGCTGCGCGGAGAGCGCGCACTCGCCGAGGCCGACGTCGCGGCGAACGAGGTCGACTCCGAGCGCGTTCAGCTCGCGGCGCTCGCTTCGCGTCTGTTCGACGAGTACTGGCTCGCAGAGCGCGCGCTGGAGTCGAACGCGCAGCAGCTCGCCCTGATCGACGACGCGCACCGGATCGCGCTCTCTCGTTACTCGACCGGCCGAGCCTCACAGCAAGACATTCTCGGAGTCGAGACCGAGCAAGCGATGCTGGCGCATCGCGCGATCGAGCTCGGTGCCGAGCGCCGCATTCTCGCGGAGCGAATCAACACGCTCCTGCACCGCCCGGCCGCGCTCGAGCTCCCCGGCGCGCCGCGTGACCTCGAGCCCGAGCGGGCGCTCGACCTCGACGATCGAGCGCTGCTCACGCGCGCGATCGAGAACCGACCGGAGCTGCGTGCGCGCGAGTCGGAGGTGCGCGCGCGCGAGGCCGACGTCGCGTTGGCGCGCCGAGAGTTTCTCCCCGACTTCACGCTCCGCGCGGGCTACGAGGGAACCTGGCAAGAGGATCCGCTCAAGCCCGTGGTCGGGATCCAGGTGAACGTCCCGCTTCAGCTCGGGCGGCGCCGGGCCGCGCTCGAGGAGGCGGACGCCCGGCTCACTCGAGAGAAGAACAATCTGCGCAAGCTCGAGGATCGCGTCCGTCTCGAGGTCGCGAGCGCCGCGGAGCGCCTGCGCGAGTCACAGCATCTCCTGCACATCTCGCGCGAGCGGCTGCTGCCCGCCGCCCGCGACCGCGTCGCCGGAGCGCGGGCGGCATTTGCGACGGGGCAGGTGACCTTCCTCGAGCTCGTGGACGCCGAGCGAGCGCTGCGCAGCGCGGAGCAAGCCGAGCTCGAGGCTCGCGCGAGTCTCTCGGTTCGGACCGCGGAGCTCGCGCGCGCGCTCGGTGAGACGCCGGGAAGCGGGGAGGCTCAGCCATGAGTGTCTCGATCGGTCGGATGCTGAGCTTCATGGCGATCGTCGCGATCGCCCTCGCCGGGTGCGACCGCACGCGCACCGGAGTCACTCGGGCCGACGCGGCAGCGTTCGAGGCGGGCGGCCTGCGCGTCGAGATCTCGACCCCGCCGGGCGGCATCCGAGAAGGCGTCAACGAGCTCCGACTCCGCGTTCGCGACGCGCAGGGAAGGCCGGTCGACGATGCCCATGTCTCGGTGCAGTACAGCATGAGCATGGCCGGGGCCGCGCCGATGGGCGGGCGAGCCGTCGCCGAGCCCGCGGGTGGCGGAGAGTATCGAGCAGAGCCGAGCCTCGACATGGCCGGAACCTGGCAGGTTGCAATCGCGGTCCAACGGCCGTCGGGAGAGATCGCGAATGCGCAGGGGTCGATGCGCACGGGCGCTCCCGGCATCCGGATCGCCGCACGCGACCTCGCGGCCGGCACGGCGGGCGAAGCCAAGGGCGGAACGGTTCGCGTCGACCCGGAGCGGCTGCAGAAGATCGGTGTCCGCTTCGCCCTCGCGGAGCGCGCGCCGCTCGTCCGGACCATCCGGGCGCTCGGCCGAGTGACCTGGGACGAGACGAAGCTCGTCGACGTGACGCTCAAGGTCGGCGGGTTCGTGCGCGAGCTGCACGCGGACTCGCTCGGCGCGAAGGTGGAGAAGGGCGAGTCACTCTTCTCGGTGTACAGCCCGGAGCTGTACGCCGCACAGGTCGAGTATCTGCAAGCGCTGCACGGCCGGAGCGACCCGCTGCGACTCGCGGCGCGCTCGCGGCTCCGGCTCTGGGACGTATCGGAGCGCGATGTCACTGCGCTGGAGAAGCGCGACGCTCCCTTCGAGACCCTGCCGGTGCGCTCGCCGGCGACGGGCGTCGTCGTCGAGAAGAACGTGGTCGAGGGCGCGGCATTCGCGCCGGGCACGCGACTGTTCCGGATCGCGCGGCCGGATCAGGTGTGGATCGAAGCGGAGGTCTACGCGTCGGATCTGGCGCTCGTCTCGGTTGGCCAGACGGCCGCGATCCGCGCGCCGTATCTGGCTACGGGCTCGCTCGACGCGCGCGTCGCGTACGTGCTGCCGTCGCTCGCGAGCGAGAGCCGTACGGCGCGGGTTCGTCTCGAGCTCGAGAACGCCGACCTCGCGCTGCGCCCCGAGATGTTCGTCGACGTGGAGCTGCGCGCGGATCTCGGCGAGCGCCTGCTCGTCCCCATGTCTGCGGTGATCGTCGCGGGCGATCGCCGAGTCGTCTTCGTCGACCGCGGCTCGGGTGAGCTCGAGCCGCGAGTGGTCACGACCGGTGCCGCGAGCGAGGACAGGGTCGAGGTCCTGACCGGGCTCGAGGCGGGCGAACGCGTCGTCGCCTCGGGGAACTTCCTGATCGCAGCGGAGAGCCGGATCCAATCGGCGTTGGAGCAGTGGTGATCGCCCGAGTCATCGAGCTCTGCGCGCGCAACCGCGCGCTGACACTGATCGGTGTGGCTGCGGCGTTCGTGTGGGGCGTGTACGCGCTCCGCCACACGGCTCTCGACGCCATTCCCGATCTCTCGGACGTGCAGGTGATCGTGTCCGCCGAATGGCCCGGCCGCGCCCCCAATCTGGTCGAGGATCAGCTCACCTACCCGGTGTCGACGGCGCTTCTCTCCGCGCCCCGCGTGCGCTCGGTTCGCGGTCAGTCGTTCTTCGGCCTCTCGCTCGTGTACGTGATCTTCGAGGACGGAACCGACCTCTATTGGGCGCGAAGCCGCGTGCTCGAGTACATGGACTCGGCCAAGGCGCGGCTCCCGAGCGGAGTCACTCCGACCATCGGACCCGACGCCACGGGCGTGGGCTGGGTCTTCGAGTACGCCCTCGTCGACCGCAGCGGCAAGCACGACCTCGCGGAGCTGCGCAGTCTCCAGGACTGGAATCTGCGCTACGCGCTGTCGAGCGTGCCGGGGGTCGCCGAGGTCGCGTCGATCGGCGGCTTCGTGCGCCAGTACCAGGTGCAGGTCGATCCCACGCGACTGCGCGCGTACGGCATTCCGCTGCGCGACGTCGTCGCTGCGGTGCGCGCGTCGAACCAGGACGTCGGCGGCGGCGTGCTCGAGATCGCGGGTCACGAGCAAGTCATTCGCGGTCGTGGCTATGTACGCACGCTCGAGGATCTCGAGCTCGTGCCGCTTCGCGCCGGCGCGGGCGGCGCGCCGGTGTTTCTGCGCGACGTGGCGACCGTCGCGTTCGGACCCGACGCGCGCCGCGGGCTCGTCGAGCTCGACGGCGAGGGCGAGGCGGTCGGCGGAATCGTGATCATGCGCTGGGGCGAGAACGCGCTCGCCGTGATCGATGGCGTGAAGGAGCGAATCGAGTCCTTGCGCGCGGGTCTCCCGGACGGCGTGGAGATCGTGACGACGTATGACCGCTCGGGACTCATTCTCAGAGCGATCGAGACACTCCGCCACACACTCCTCGAGGAGATGATCGTCGTCTCAGTCGTGATCTTCCTGTTTCTCCTGCACGCGCGCAGCGCACTGATCCCGATCTTGACGATCCCCACCGGCATCGCGCTTGCATTCGTGCCGATGCTCTACCAGGGGCTCAATGCGAACATCATGTCGCTCGGCGGGATCGCGGTGGCGATCGGCGCGATGGTCGACGCGGCGATCATCGTCGTGGAGAACGCCCACAAGCGACTCGAAGCTTGGGAGTCTCGGGGGCGCCCCGGCGAGCGCGCCGAAGTGATTCTGCGCGCAATGCAGGAGGTCGGTCCGAGCATCTTCTTCGCGCTGCTCGTGATCACGGTCTCGTTCCTGCCGATCTTCGCGCTCGAGGGCACCGAGGGGCGTCTCTTCAAGCCGCTCGCGTTCACCAAGACCTACGCGATGGGCTTCGCCGCCGTGCTGTCAGTCACTCTCACACCTGCGCTGGCGGCGCTTCTGATTCGCGGGAGGATTCGCGGCGAGCACGACAATCCTCTCAACCGCTGGCTCGTGCGCGGCTACGCGCCGATCGTGCGCTTCGTCGTGCGCAGGCGCGCGCTCGTCGTGGCGGGAGCGCTGTTGCTGCTCGCGACCACCGTGCCGGCGTTCCTGTCGCTCGGCTCGGAGTTCATGCCGCCGCTGAACGAGGGAACGCTGCTCTACATGCCGACCGCGCCGCCGGGAATTTCGATCGCCGAAGCCGCGCGCGTCCTCCAGTCGATGGACCGCGAGCTGCGCGAAACGCCCGAGGTCGAGCGAGTCTTCGGGAAGATCGGGCGCGCCGAGACGCCGACGGATCCCGCGCCGCTCTCGATGGTCGAGACGATCGTCCAGCTCGCGCCGCGCGAGCGCTGGCGCGCCGGACTCACTTGGGAGTCACTCGTCGCCGAGCTCGACCAGAAGCTCCGCTACCCCGGGATGCCCAACCTTTGGTGGATGCCGATCCAGACGCGCACCGAGATGCTCGCCACCGGGGTGCGCAGTCCGCTGGGCGTGAAAGTGTTCGGAGACGACGCGGCGCAGGTGGAGCAAGCGGCGATCGCGATCGCCGCGGCGCTCTCGGACGTTCGCGGCACGCGCAGCGCATTCGCGGAGCGCGCGACCGGTGCGTTCTATCTGGACGTGCGCACCGACCGCGCGCGCGCCGCGCGCTACGGCGTCTCGGTCGAAGACGTGAACGAAGCGCTCGAAGCGGCGATCGGCGGAGTCAGCGTGTCCCAGACCGTCGAGGGGCGCGAGCGCTACGCGATCCAAGTGCGCTACGGGCGCGCCTTCCGCGGCGACCCGGAGGCCGTGGGACGAGCGCTCGTGCCCACGTCGACCGGCGCGCTCGTGCCGCTGCGCGAGCTCGCCGAGATCCGCTTCACGAACGGTCCCGACATGGTGCGCAGCGAGGCCGGGAAGCTGGTCGGTCTCGTGGCGGTCGACGTCGCGGGCCGCGCGATCGTCGATTACGTGAACGAGGCGCGCCGGGTCGTCGCCGAGCGAGTCAGTCTGCCGCCCGGCACGCGCATCGCCTGGGTCGGCCAGTTCGAGTATTTCGAGCGCGCGAAGGCGCGCTTGCGAGTCGTACTGCCGCTCACGCTCGCGCTCGTCGCGCTGCTCCTCTACCTGAATACACGTTCTGGTGTAGAGACGGCGATGGTGATGCTCGCCGTACCCTTCTCGCTCGTCGGCGCGGTCTGGCTGCTGTTCGCCCTTGGCTACAACGTGTCGGTCGCGGTCTGGGTCGGGATCATCGCGCTCGCGGGGCTCGACGCGCAGACCGGCGTCGTGATGCTCCTCTATCTCTCCGTCGCTTGGCGGGAGCGTCTCGAAGCGGATCGCCTTCGTGACTCCGCAGATCTCGAGGACGCGATCGTCGAGGGCGCCGCGCGACGCATCCGGCCCAAACTGATGACGGTGCTGACGATGATGCTCGGCCTCGTGCCGCTCCTGTGGAGCAGCGGCACCGGCGCCGACGTGATGAAGCGAATCGCCGCCCCGATGGTCGGCGGTCTCGTGAGCTCGTTCGCGCTCGAGCTCCTGGTGTATCCCGCGCTCTTCGCCTTCTGGAAGGGGCGGGAGCTTCCCCAACGACTGAAATAGGAGACACAGAAATGCGTAGATTGATGGTGATCGCGGCCGCCTTGACCTTTCTGGCCGGGCCACTCACTCCGAATGCCCGTGCGGACGAGACGGTCCTTGAGCAGGCGCTCGCCGAGTCCGCGACGACGCCGCAGCAGCACGCGGCGCTCGCGAACTACTACGCCGCGAAGGCCGCGGCCGCGCGCAAGGACGCCGAGTCTCACCGCTCCATGGCCAAGACCTACAGCGGCGGGAAGATCACTCAGCTCGCGGCGATGAAGGACCACTGCGAGAAGCTGGCCAAGCTGTCGGACGACCAGGCGAAGGAGTACGACGCCATGGCCGGCACGCACCGCGACATGGCCAAGTAGCGCCTCTCGACCGGGCGTGGCCCCGCGCCGTGGGCGATCACGGCAGGTGCGGCGGACCTCGTGTACGCTGCGCCGATGGGCTTCTATCGCCGCCAAGTGCTTCCGCGGCTCATCGACTGGGCGATGAGCAACGCGGACACGGCGCGGGTGCGCTCGGAAGTGATTCCGCGGGCGGAGGGGGTGACTCTCGAGATCGGCATCGGCTCGGGTCTGAACCTGCCGTTCTATTCGAGTCGAGTGACTCGCCTGTACGGCGTCGATCCGTCGGCCGAGCTCCAGGCGCTCGCGCGCTCGCGCGCGGAGCAGGCGTCGCGCCCGGTCGAGCTCTTCTTGCAGTCGGCCGAGGAGCGGCTGCCACTCCAGGACCGCAGCGTCGACACCGTCGTGTGTTCCTGGTCGCTGTGCTCGATCCCGGATCCGGTGCGCGCGCTGCGCGAGGCGCGGCGCGTGCTGCGGCCGAGCGGCGAGCTCCTCTTCGTCGAGCACGGGCGCGCGCCGGCCGGCGGCGTGCGCGCCTGGCAGGATCGGCTGAACCCGATCTGGAGCCGCTTCACCGGCGGCTGCAACATGAACCGCCCGACCGACGAGGTGATCCGCGCGGCGGGCTTCGAGATCGCCGAGCTCGAGCAGGCGTTCCTGCCCGGGCCGAAGCTGCTCACCTACACGTACCGGGGACGCGCGCGCCCGCTCAGCGGATCCGCACCCTGAACTGGAGCGTGAAGCTCGGCGCGACACCGACGCGCGCGGCGAACGCGCCGGTCGGACTCACTCGGATGTTCGTCACCGCGGGATCGGTGCCGTTGCCGTTCGCAGTCGGCACGTAGGTCCAGGTCGCGCCGCCGTTGTTGGAGAACTCGAGTGAGTCGGCAGCGCTCGCGAGCGATGTGAACGTGTAAGTCAGGCCGCTGGTCGGTGAGCCCTGCGTGAACAGCACGGGGCCGCTGCCCGCCCCGCCGAGGTCCGTGACCCGAAGCTCGGTCGCCGGCGGGATCGGGTCGCTGAGTCGCACGGAGTTGTTGTCCGACGCGCCCAAGCCCTGGTTCGTCACGACGATGGTGTACTCCTTGAAGGCGCCCGGAATCGACTTCGGGTTCGTGACTCCGTTCACGGGGTCCGAGACGGTGGTCGCGCTCTTCAGGATCACGAGGTTGACCTTCACGAGCGAAAGGACCTGGTCGTCGATGTTCCAGAAGCGGGCCTGGTCCTGCGGCGTGTTCGCCGTGCCCGGAATGTGCACGTGGCCGTTGGTCGCGCCGATCGTGCTCGTCGATGCGTCGCGCGCGAACACGCGCACGGTCCAAGCCGTGCTCTCGGTGTCGCCGGAGGCGAACGTGTAAGTCGGGCTCGCGACCACCGTGCCGTTGTTCGTGAAGATGCGGTCGCCCGCGACCGCGTCGCCGTGAGTGGCGTCGTCGTAGAGGATCACGCCGGTCGCGACCACGGTGCCCGCCGGATTGATCACGTCCGCCCGCACCGCGCTGGTGGTCGCCTGGACCTGCGCGCGGATCGTGAGTACCTGCGCGACCTGATACACCGACGGTGTCGTGACTGCCGTGTCGTTCGGCGCGGTGATGTTCGCGCCGAAGGCCTGCACGTTGGCGTTCGTGATCGTCGCGGTCTGCCGGCTCCACTCGACGTCGTCGAGCTTGACCCAGGACTTGTGGATGTCGTCGTTCGCGTAGAACTGCATCGTGAAGCGGATCGTCGCGTTGGTGCCGGCGTAGGGGGCGAGATTCAGGGTCATCGTGCGCCAGCCGGCGTCGAGGAGCACCGCCGAGTAAGTCGGGTTGCGGCCCACGCCGTCCGCCGCGATGCGCAGCTCGCCGCCCGGATTCGCGATGCCGAGCGTGGTGTGATTCACGACGGTGCCGTTCACGTCGAGGATCATGTAGTCGAACTGGTTCGTCGCGGGGAATGAGTCGAAGGCCTGATAGCGGAACTGCACGACGAGGTTCCCCGCTGCCGCGCCCGCGGGAACGGCGATGGTGCGCGAGACACGGATCAGCTCCGTCTGATTGCCGCCGCTGTCTTCGCAGTTGCTGCGGTAGCCGAGCAGGAACCACGAGATACCCGTGTTCGACACGTTCTCGATCGTGGTCGCGTTGTCGCTGCAAGCCGCGGGCAGATTCACGGTCGCGGCCTCGGCGGGGACGCTGTGCACCTCGGCGTTGTGGCCGCCGCCGGAGTTGGTCGTCGCGACGGTCCAGTTCGTCGCGACCGTGGCGTTGGAGTGCTCGAAGTTCCCGTTGATGCGCGTGGCCAGCGCGGTCGCGGCCTTCGCGCCGTTGCCGGTGATGTCGAAGTAGAGCCAGTAGGTCTGCGCGCCGGCGTCCTGTGCGATGAAGCGCAGCTCGCCGCGTGAGTTGTTCGCGGCATCGGTCGCGTTCGCGTACTTCACGTCGGTCCATTCGAACGACGCGACCAGGGTGGTGCCGTCGGCTCGGGTGAGCCGCGGCGAGTTCGTGTCGAAGGTGCCGCTGATGCCGAGCTGAGTCAGCAGCGCTGCGAAGTCGACGTCGACGACGTTCATGCTGTTGACGGCGGAAGCCGCGGGCAGCGACACCGGCACTCGGTAGTGCCATGTCGCGTTGTACCAAGCCGGGGCCGAGCGCAAGTCCGCGCGGGCCACCCCGCTCACGGCGAGGAGCAAAACCGCGATCCAAGCGCGCCGCATATCGCTTTTGGAGCGGGCTTTTTGCGCGTTGACTTGAATCTCGCAGTGCGAGCCGTACGGCGGGCGACACAGCAGCGTGTCGGCCGCTGGCAGGCGCGGCGAATCAGCCAGTAGCCGCGCGCCCTTTGCGCGCCGCCTGCGCACGCGAGCTGGCCGCCTCGCGGCCCCCGCACCCACTCCGCGGTGCGCCGGTTAAACCTTTCGAAATGCGAACACGTGCTCCCGCAGCTGCTCGCGGCCGCCGCTATCCGGGCGCGCGAGCGACGCGCCCGCGATCAGCTCGAGGCCGGCGCGGCGCGCGGCCGCGACGCTCGGGCCTGCGGCGTCGACGACGCCGCTCGGCACCCAACCGTCGCCCACGATCAACACGAGATGGCCGCGGTTCGCGAGCGCGCGCGCCGCGCGCTCACTCCACAGTTCTGTGTCACGTCGCCACGTGTCGCGCGCGGCCTGCGCGCCTTTGCGGAACAGACGCCGCGGCCCGATCTCGAGGGCCGCGTCGGGCCGATCGCCGAGCCACACGTGTCGCAGATGCTGCATCGGCACGTAGTCGTACGTCGAAGGGTAGGGTGGGGACGTGAGCACGAGGTCGACCGGATCGCGCACGCGCAGCTCGCGCGCGTCGCCGAGCCAGATCTCCGCTTCGGGAGTTCCCGGCGGCACCGCGTTTCGCAGCTCGATCATCTGGCGCGCCAGCTCGCGGGTGCGCTTGTGAAACAGAACGGCGGTCGTGCCCGCGGGCCGGTGGTGTTTCTCGCGCGCGGCCTTGGTGTCCGACGCGCGCCAGCTCACCTTCACGAGGATCGAGGCGAGCACTGCTTCGAGCAGCCCGCGCACGGCGGGCTCCGACTCCGCGATGCCGCGGCGCAGACACTCGAGCTCGCGCAGGACGTGCTCGCCGTACCAGGACTCGACGGCGCGCAGGATGCGCGGCTCCGGGAGGTCGCCGCGCGCCGACGCGGCGCGCGCGAGCGCCGCCAGGGCGCGCGCACGAGAGCGCAGCGCGGAGAGCACGGCGTCATCGGGCGTCGCGCAGCGCGCGCGCGCCACGCGCACCGCGACGGGCGAGATGTCGCAGCCGAACGCGGCGCGGCCCGCGGCGCGCGCCTCGACCAGGACCGTTCCGCCGCCGCAGAACGGGTCGAGCACTCTCGCGCTCGGGAAGAGCGCGAGCAGATCGCGGGCGGCGTCCGGGTGCAGCGCGGCGGGATAGGTGTGAAACAGATTTGTGTAGCGCGCGGTCTCACCCGATTGCGCGAGCGCGGCGGAGAGCGCGCGCGAGAGACTCTCGTCTCCGAAGCGTTCATCGGCGCGCAGCTTCGCGGCGCGCGCGGTTCGTCTGGCTCTCGGCATGCGCGCGCACACGCTATCGCCACGCGCTCACTGCGCCACACCGTCGGAAATTCGAACTGTCAAGGCCGCGTGGCCGCAACAAAGCGCGGCGCCTCTGCGATGTGTGCAGATCGAATAGACACGCGTCGGGCGACGTATATAATCGCGCCCCGTGCGGAGCCCCTGTTGGCGTTGCCGAACCGGCTGCGCGGTGCAGTCGGGGCGGCCAAGAGAGACGCCGATTCCCTCCGCAAGCCAGTGTTTGGACTGGTCAAGAGACCGCCAAAACAACCCTCGCCTCCCCTAGCTCGAAACGCGCCGAGTTCGCTCGGCGGCCGTGTAAGGGTTGACGCGCGAGTCGCTGCGAGTCTCCTGTGACGGCCGCCACGAAACGCGGCGCCTTCAGCCGAGGCATGCGAGCGGGGCGGAACCGTATGCGCCGCTCAAGCTTCTCGATCCTGATCCTCGTCGCCCTCGCAAATCTCGCCGTCTTCGCCGTGCTGAACCGCCCGACGGATCCACCTGCCTGGAAGGGTGTGATCGCCGGTGCGTCGTTCAGCCCGTACCGCGAAGGCCAGGGACCGATCGACAAGGTGTTTCCGACGGAGCAGCAGATCCGCGCCGATCTGGAGACGCTCGCGCCGCACGTGCGCTCGGTGCGCACGTACACCTCGCTCGACGGCATGGACCAGATCCCGCGGATCGCGAACGAGTTCGGGCTCTCGGTCACGGCGGGCGCGTGGCTCGACGGCGATCGCAAGAAGAACGAGCGCGAGATCCGCAGTCTGATCGCCAGCGTCGCCGCCAACGACAACGTGAACCGCGTGATCGTGGGCAACGAAGTGCTGCTGCGCGGCGACATGAAGCCCGCGCAGCTCGCCGCCTATCTGCGCCGCGTGCGCGCGCAGCTCGGGGTCCCGGTCGGAACCGCGGAGCCGTGGCACGTCTGGCTGAAGCACCCGGAGCTCGCGCGCGACGTCGACTTCATCGCGGTGCACCTCCTCCCTTACTGGGAAGGCGTGCCCGCCGAGCACGCGATCGAGTTCGTCCTCGAGCGCCTTGCCGAGGTGAAGAAGCGCTTCCCGAACAAGCCGGTGATGATCGGCGAGGTCGGCTGGCCGAGTAACGGGCGCATTCGGCGCGGCTCGGTGCCGTCGCTGGCGAACGAAGCGGCGTTCCTGCGCGAGTTCCTGAACGTCGCCGAGGCGCGCAAGATCGACTACTTCGTGATGGAAGCTTTCGATCAGCCGTGGAAGATCCCGGTCGAAGGCGGTGTCGGCGCGTACTGGGGCATGCTCGACGCCGCGCGCCACCCGAAGTTCGCGTGGTCGGGGCCGATCGTCGGCACGCCGAGCTGGCCGCTTCTCTTCGCGCTCGCGACGCTCGTGCCGCTCTTCCCGCTGCTCTGGTTCCTGAATCGCTTCTCGCGCTATCGACTGCGCGGGCGGATCTTCTTCACGGGTCTCGTGCAGGCGGCGAGCTCGCTCTTCGTGTGGATCACCTATCTCACGGTGAGTCAGTACCACACGCTGTACTCGGCGAGCGCGTGGGGCGTGCTGCTCGGGGCGCTCGGCGTGCTGCTGTTCATCGGCGTGACCGAGGCGTTCGAGCTGACCGAGCTGCTCTGGCACCGCAAGCTCGCGCGGCGCTTCCGGCCGATCTCGCCCACGAAGCTCGAGCACTGGCCGAAGGTCTCGCTGCACCTGCCGCTCTGCAACGAACCGCCCGACATGGTGCGCCTGACCTTGAACTCACTGGCGGCGCTCGACTATCCGGACCTCGAAGTGCTCGTGATCGACAACAACACGAGTGACCCGGGTCTGTGGAAGCCGGTCGCGGACGCGTGTCAGATCCTCGGCCCGCGCTTCAAGTTCTTCCACGTCGACCAAGTGTCCGGCTTCAAGGCGGGCGCGCTGAATCTCATGCTGCGCGAGACCGATCCCGCGGCCGAGATCGTCGCGATCATCGACAGTGACTACGTGGTTCGCGCCGACTGGCTGCGCAATCTCGTGCCGTACTTCGCGGACCCGAAGATCGCCATCGTGCAGGCGCCGCAGGACTACCGCGACGGCCACCAGAGCGCGTTCAAGGCAATGTGCGGCTGGGAGTACGCCGGCTTCTTCGACATCGGCATGGTCCACCGGAACGAGCGCAACGCGATCATCCAACACGGCACGATGTCGCTCGTGCGCCGCTCCGTGCTCGACTCACTCGGCGGATGGGCGCAGTGGTGCATCTGCGAGGACGCCGAGCTCGGCCTGCGCGTGATGGAGGCCGGCTACGACACGGCGTACGTGAATCACTCGTACGGCCAGGGCCTCATGCCCGACACGTACACCGCCTATCAGAAGCAGCGCTTCCGCTGGGCGTACGGTGCCGTCCAGATCCTGAAGCGGCACTGGCGCGAGCTCGCCGGTTTGAAGGAGTCGAAGCTCACCGGCGCGCAGCGCTATCACTTCCTGGCGGGCTGGCTGCCCTGGTTCGCCGATGCGTTGAACACGGGGGTCACCGTGTTGGCGCTCGTCTGGACCGTGGGCCTGGTGACTCTGCCGAAGCTCTTCGAGTTCCCCCTGCGCTTCTTCCTGTGCGCATCGCTCGGCTTCTTCGTGCTCAAGGTGGGAAAGACGCTGTGGCTGTACGCGGCGCGGGTGCACGCGAGCCCGGGCGAGAATCTCTCCGCCGCGCTCGCGGGTCTGTCACTCACGCACACGATCGGCAAGGCGATCTTCTCGGGACTCACGACCTCGGATCGCCCGTTCATGCGCACGCCGAAGTGCGAAGACCATCCGGCGCTGGTGAAGGGGCTGCTCGCGTCGCGCGAGGAGAGCACGATCCTCGCGCTGCTCGCGCTCGGCGCGCTCGCGGTCGGGTTCCGCTACGGGTCGCAGGACGTCGAGGCGCAGCTCTGGATCGCGCTGCTCGGCGTGCAGTCACTGCCGTATCTCGCGTCGCTCGCGACGGCGGTGATCAGCGCGCTGCCGGCGAATGGCGATACCTCGGCGGTCGGGGCACCGATCCGGCCGCTGCTCCCGCGCGAGTACGAGTCGGCGATGTCGAGCGCCGTGAGCGGCACGGACGGCACGCGGGGCTGAGCGCCGGCATCCCAGGCTCGCGCCCGCGCCCCTGCTACTCTGCTCCGCGGGGAGGTCCGCGCCGAATGCCCTTGTCGCCATCGTCCGCTCGCATCGCGACTGCAGTCGCATTGCTCGCGCTGATCCTCGCGTCCTGTCGCGGAGGTGAGTCGGGCTCAGCGCCGCCGCTGCCCGTGACCACGGCCGAGGCGCAAGAGGCGCAGATCCCCGTGTACCTCGAGCACGTCGGCACCACCGAAGCGGTGAGCACGATCGAGGTCCGCGCGCGCGTGCGCGGCGTGCTCGAGAAGGTGCTCTTCAAGGAGGGCGCCGAGGTCGCGAAGGACGAGCTCCTGTTCGTGATCGAGCAGAAGCCGTACCAGACCGCGCTCGACAAGGCGAAGGCGGATCACGGGCGCGCACGCGCCGCGCTGGAGCGCGCGCAGAGTGACTACGACCGCACCGCGGCGCTCGCGAAGCGCGAAGTCTCGAGCCGGGCGGAGCTCGACCACGCGCGCGCCGCGCGCGATGAAGCGGCGGCGGGCGTGCAATCGGCGAAGGCCGCGGAAGAGCAGGCCGCCATCGACCTGAGTTACACCGATATCCGCGCGCCGATCGCGGGCCGCGCCGGCCGCGTGCTGCGCGATCGGGGAAATCTGGTGGGCGGCCCGGAGGAGACCGTGCTGACGACGATCGTGCAGCTCGACCCGATCTACATCTACTGGAGCCCGAGCGAGCGACAGCGCCTCGACGTGCTGCGCCTGCGGAAGGAGGGCACCTACGTCGCGCGCGACCAGATCGAGGTGCGCGCGACGCTCTCCGACGGCAGTGAGTTCCCCTTCCCCGGCCAACTCGACTTCGTCGACAACACGGTGGATCCGAACGCCGGCACCCTGAGGGTGCGCGCGGTGTTCCCGAACCCGGACAAGTCGCTCTTGCCCGGTCAGTACGCAAAGCTGCGCGTGCTCGTCGGGCGCGACGTCCCGGTGCTGCTCGTTCCGGCGTCCGCGATCATCGAGGAGCAAGGTGGCAGCACGGTGTACGTCGTCACGGCCGATCAGACGATCGAAGCGCGCGCGGTGCGCGCGGGCGCGGTGCACGAGCAGATGCGCGTGATCGAGTCGGGTCTCGCGGCGGGCGAGCGGATCGCGATCGACAACCTCGGCAAGCTCCACCCCGGTCTCAAAGTCACTGCGAAGGCGAGTGACTCGATTCCGCAGGTGCCCGCGGCGCCGAAGCCCGAGGCGGCAGCCCACCCCTGATCCGCTCGCGGATCCGCTCGATCACCACGAAGAAGACCGGCACCACCGCGAGCGACAGGAACGTCGCGAGCAGCATCCCGCCGAACACCGCCGTGCCGAGTGAGTGGCGGCTGGCCGCGCCCGCGCCGCTCGCGACGACGAGCGGAACCACCCCGAAGATGAACGCGAACGAGGTCATCAGAATCGGCCGCAGCCGCACCCGCGCCGCGTGCAACGCCGCGCGCTCGATCGACTCACCCTGCTCGCGCAGCATCTTGGCGAACTCGACCACGAGGATCGCGTTCTTGCTGGCCAGACCCACGAGCATGACCAGCCCCACCTGACAGAAGACGTCGTTCGCCAGCCCGCGCACGTACTGCGCCAGCAGGGCACCGAGTACCGCGAGCGGAACCACGAGCATGATCGTGAGCGGCAGGATCCAGCTCTCGTAGAGCGCCGCGAGACACAGGAACACGACGGCGAGTGCGAGCCCGAACACCGCCGGCGCCGTTCCCCCGGCGCGCAGCTCCTGCAGCGAGAGACCCGTCCACTCGAAGCTCGTGCCTTCCCCGAGACTCTGGTTCGCGATCGACTCGACGTCGGCGATGGCCTGCCCCGAGCTGCGGCCGGGCGCGGCGGAGCCCGTGACTGCCGCGGTGCGGAACATGTTGTAATGCGAGATGGTCTGCGGCCCGACGATCGGCTGCACGCTCGCCAAGGTCGACAGCGGCACCATCTCACGCGATGCGTTGCGCGCGTACAGCTGAGTCACGTCGTCGGGCGCGGCGCGCGCGTCGGGCTCGGCCTGCACCATCACGCGGAACACGCGCCCGAAGCGGTTGAAGTCGTTCACGTAGTAGCCGCCGAGATACGTCTGCAGCGTGCCGAAGACGTCGGAGAGCGACAGGCCGAGCGTCTTTGCCTTGGTGCGGTCGATCTCGACGTTGTACTGCGGGATGTTCGCTCGCATGCCGGTCACGACGCCGATCACCTTGTTCGAAGCGTTCGCGGCGTCGAGAAACCCACTGACTCGCTTCGCGAAATCGGAGAAGCTCCCGCCGCTCTCGTCCTGGATCTGCAGCTGGAAGCCGCCCGTCGTGCCGAGCCCGCGGATCGGCGGCGGGTTGAAGGCCACGATCACGGCGCTCGAGATCGCGGCGAGCTCCTTGCGCGCGCGCGCGAGGATCGGCGCCAGGTGCATGTCCGCCGCCTTCCGCTCGTCCCACGGCTTCAGGATCACGAAGCACGACGCCGCGTTCGAAGCGGCGGCGCCGGTGAGGAAGTCACTGCCCCCGTTCACGACCGTGCTCGCGACGCCGGGAATGGCGAGCATGTGCTCGACCACTTCCTTGGTCACCGCCTCGCTGCGCGCGAGTGACGAGCCGTCGGGTAGCTGCACCGACACGATGAAGTAGCCCTGGTCCTCTTCGGGCAGGAACGACGTGGGCAGCCGCTGGTAGAGCACGAGCGTCGCGACGACGAGCCCCGCAAAGATCCCGAGCACCACCGGCCAGCGCGCCACCGCGACCACGCCGACCCGCTCGTAGAGCGCGACGAAGCGCTGGTAGCCGCGGTCGAACGCCCGGAAGAACGCGCCCTTCCCCTTGCCGTCGTGCCGCAGCAGGATCGCGCAGAGCGCCGGGCTCAGAGTCAGTGCGTTGAAGGCGGAGATCGCCACCGAGAACGCGATCGTGAGCGCGAACTGCTGATACAGGCGCCCGGTCGTGCCCGGCAAGAACGCGACCGGCAGAAACACCGCCATCAGCACGAGTGAGATGGCCACGATCGGCGCAGTCACTTCACGCATCGCGAGCACCGTCGCTTCGCGGGGAGCCAGGCCGCGCTCTTCGATCAGGCGTGAGACGTTTTCGACCACGACGATCGCGTCGTCGACCACGAGCCCGATCGCCAGCACGAGGCCGAACAGAGACAGGGTGTTGATCGAGAAACCCAGGACCGCCATCAGCGCGAACGTGCCGACGAGTGACACCGGCACGGTGATCGCGGGAATCAGCGTGGCGCGGAAACTCTCTAGAAACACGAAGACGACCAGGAAGACGAGCGCCATCGCCTCGAACAACGTCCAGAGCACTTCGCGGATCGACTCGGTGACGAAGCGGGTCGGCTCGTACAGGATCTTGTACTGCACGCCCGCGGGGAAGCGCGGCGCGATGCGCTCCATCTCCGCGTGCACGGCGCGCGAGACGTCGAGCGCGTTCGCCGTCGGCAGCGCGTAGATCGCCACGCCCGTCGAAGGATCGCGCCCGAGCCGGCTGAAGTTCCCGTAGCTCTGTGCGCCGAGCTCGATGCGCGCGACGTCGCCCAGGCGCATCACCGAGCCGTCGGGGCTCGTGCGCAGGACGATCTGCTGGAACTCCTCCACCGTCGACAGACGCCCCTTCGCGGTGAGCGCGTACTGGAACGTCTGTCCGGGCGGCGCCGGTGGCTGGCCAAGCACGCCCGCTGCGACTTGTTGATTCTGCTCGCGCAGCGCCGCGATCACGTCCTGCGCCGAGACCGAGAGCTTCGCCAGCTTGCTCGGGTCGAGCCAGATGCGCATCGAGTAGCGCCGCTCGCCGAACATGTTCACGTCGCCGACGCCCGGCAGGCGCTTCAGTCGGTCGCTGATGTTGATCGCCGCGTAGTTCGAGAGATACACGTCGTCGCGCGAGTTGTCGGGCGAGATCAGACTCACGACGATCGTGAGGTCCGTGGACACGCGCCGGACCGTGAGACCCGCGCGCTGCACCTCGTCGGGGAGCTGCGGCAGCGCGACCGCGACCCGGTTCTGCACGTCGACGGCCGCGATGTTCAGGTCGTAGCCGACTTCGAACGTGACGATGATCGTGCTGCTGCCGTCGTTCGCGCTGTTCGACGACATGTACAACATGCCCTCGACGCCGTTGATCTGCTGCTCGAGCGGCAGAGTCACGCTGTTCTCGACGACTTCCGCGCTCGCGCCCGGGTAGGACGCGGTGACGCGCACGGTCGGCGGAGTGATGCGCGGGAACTGAGCGACGGGCAGGAACGGCAGGCAGACGGCGCCCGCGAAGGTGATCAGGATCGCAAGCACCGCCGCGAAGACGGGACGACCGATGAAGAAGTCGACCAAGCGCGGTGCAGCGTACACCACGCGTTAGAATCGAGCCGTGCCCGCTGAAGTCGTTCCTTGGCTCGTGCTCGCGCTCGCCGCGGTCGGTGGCGCGATCGCGCTGTCGCGCGTGCTGCGCGAAGAGCTGCGTCTCGGCCGCGAGGAGGCGCGCGGCGCGGCGGCGGAGTTGCGCGAGGAAGTCGCGAAGCGCTTCGCGGACAGCGCGGCTGCGATCTCCGCGACGCTTCAAGGCGTGACCACTCAGATCAAAGAGCTGCAAGAGGGCAACGAGAAGAAGCTCGACCAGATGCGCCAGGTCGTCGACGAGAAGCTGCAGGGCACGCTCGAGAAGCGGCTCGGCGAATCGTTCAAGCTGGTGAGCGCGCAGCTCGAGGCGGTGCACAAGGGACTCGGCGACATGCAGACGCTTGCCACCGGCGTCGGCGACTTGAAGCGCGTGCTCGGCAACGTGAAGACGCGCGGGACGTGGGGCGAGGTGCAGCTCGGCGCGATCCTCGAGCAGGTACTGACTCCCGATCAGTACGGGCGCAACGTGCGGCCGCGGCCGGACTCGGGCGAGGTCGTCGAGTTCGCGGTTCGGCTGCCCGGTCCCGACGGCGACCGCGATCGGCCGCTGTGGCTGCCCATCGACGCGAAGTTCCCGCACGAGGACTACGGGCGCTTGATCAGCGCCGTCGAAGCGGCGGACGCGAGCGCAGTCACTGCGGCCGGCGTGGCGCTCGAGCGCGCGGTGCGGCTCAACGCGCAGGACATCCGGCGCAAGTACGTCGCGCCGCCGCACACCACCGACTTCGCGATCCTGTTCGTGCCGACGGAGGGCCTGTACGCGGAGCTGCTGCGCCGCGCGGGCTTCGTCGAGTCACTCCAGCAGGACCACCGCGTGTTGATCGCCGGACCGACGACCTTGGCCGCGATCCTGAACAGCTTGCGCCTGGGCTTCCGAACGCTCGCCATCGAGCAGCGCGCGAGCGAGGTGTGGAAGGTGCTGGCCTCGGTGAAGTCCGAGTTCGGCAAGTTCGGCGAGGTGCTCGACAAGGTGAAGCGCCAGCTCCAGACCGCGAGCAACACGATCGACGAGACGGGCGTGCGCTCGCGCGCGATCGAGCGGCGCCTGAAGGGCGTCGAGCAGCAGCTGCCGGCGGGCGAGCCCACCCTGTTCGAGCTCGCCGAAGGCGCAGACGACGACGCGGCCGCGCAATGAAGCCCGCACTCACTCCGCCGCCGAAGAGGCGCGCGCGCACCGCGCCCGGGGCGCCGCCGACGCCGCGCTCGACGCCGTCGAGCGACCCGGCCACATCGACATCGCTCGACAGCGTCGTCCCTCCGGCCAAGGCGCTGAATTTCTAGGAGCGCGCGTGGGAGAATTGCGCGGTGAGCGCGCGTTCTCTCCGCGGGCGGGTCGGGATCGCCGGGGTCGGCGAGTCGGAGTATTCGAAGCGCGGCGAGGCGAAGGAGCCGGAGTTCGTGCTCGGCTTGCGCGCGATCCTCGCCGCGTGCGCGGATGCGGGGATCGACGCGCGCGACGTCGACGGTTTTGCGTCGTACTCGAACGACCGCAATGAGCCGTCGCGGATCGCGGCGGCGCTGAACTGCCGCGAGCTGCGCTTCTCGAACATGCAGTGGGGTGGGGGCGGCGGCGGTGGATCGGCGGCGGTCGCGAACGCGGCGGCTGCGATCGCGACCGGCTTGGCCGACGTCGTCGTCGTCTACCGCGCGCTCGCGCAGGGACAGTTCGGGCGCTTCGGCGCGGGCGCGCGACGCGAGCGTGTCTCGGGCGAGCCGGCGCTGTGGCTCCCGTACGGGCTGATGTCGCCCGCGCAGATGTTCGCGATGCGCGCGATGCGACTCATGCACGAGCACGGCGTCCGCCAAGAGGCGTTCCGCGCGGTGGCGCTCGCGAGTTACAAGCACGCGCAGACGAATCCGCGCGCGGTCATGCACGGCCGTCCGCTCACGGCCGAGGCGTACGACGAGTCGCGCTGGATCGCCGAGCCGTTCCACCTGTACGACTGCTGTCTCGAGAACGACGGCGCGGCGGCGCTGGTGCTCGTGTCGGCGGAGCGCGCCCGCGACGGGCGACACCCGCCGGTGTACCTGCTGGGCGCGGCGCAGGGCTCGGAGCGGCGCGCGGGCGCGGGCTCTCACAACAACCCCGACTACGCGACGGCGAGCTTCAAGACCGTCGCGCCGCGGCTGTACGAGATGGCGGGGGTGAAGCCGGCCGACGTCGACGTGGTCCAGAGCTACGAGAACTTCACGGGCGGAGTGGTCATGAGTCTCGTCGAGCACGGCTTCTTCGCCTACGAGGAAGCGAACCAGTTCTGCACGCTCGAGAACTTCTCCGCTCCCGACGGCCGCCTGCCGCTGAACACGAGCGGCGGGAACCTCGCGGAGTGCTACATGCACGGGCTCGAGTTACAGCTCGAAGCGGTGCGCCAGATCCGCGGCAGCTCGACGGCGCAGGTCCCGGGCGCGCGCGTCGCGCTGGTCGCGTCGGGGCCGATGGTGACTCCCGTGAGTGACATGATCCTCGGCTCGGAGGATGCGCTGTGAGCACCGCGCTCCCCGAAGGTCTCCCCGCGCCGGCGCCGCAGGCCGACGGCCTCGACCGCCCGTACTGGGACGCCGCGCGCCGACACCGTCTGGTGGCGCAGCGCTGCAACGCCTGCGCGACCTGGCAGTGGAGCCCCGAGTGGATCTGCCACGCGTGTCACTCGTTCGACGTGGGCTTCGCCGAAGTCACCGGGCCCGCGCGGATCTTCTCGTGGGAGCGCGTCTGGCACCCGGTGCATCCGGCGCTCGTCGACGGCGTACCGTACGTCGTCGTGTTGGTCGAGCTTCCGGGGGCGGGCGGCATCCGCATGATCGGGAACCTGCTCGGCGATCCGCGCACCGCAGTGCGGATCGGCGCCGCGGTCGAGCCGGTCTTCGAGGACCACGGCGACTACACTCTGATTCAGTGGAGGACGACATGACGAGTCCGACAGTGACTCCGGACGCGAACGCCTGGCGCACCGCTACACCGGGATGTGACGCCTGGCCGCGCACCGCGCGCGCCGGCGCTCCGAACAAGTACTTCATCGTCTCGGCCGACACGCACGCGAACGAGCCGCCCGGGCTGTGGCAGCAGCGCATCGACGCGAGATACAAGAGCCGCCTGCCGCGCATCGAGACCGACGCGAACGGCGTGCGCTGGAGCGTGATGGAGGGCTTCCGGCCGCAGAAGCTGCGCGACTCACAGTTCAAGGGAGAGGATCTCGTGCGCTCGAAGGCGGGCGCGGATCCGGAGCAGAGACTTCGCGACCTGCACGCCGACGGCGTCGACGCGGAAGTCATCTTCCCGAACAAAGGTCTCTCGATGTGGGCGACCTCGGACCCCGTCTTCGCGAACGCCATGTGCCGCGTGTACAACGAGTGGGCCTGGGAGACGTTCGGCAAATTCAACCACGTGATGTCGCCGCTGGCCGCGGTCGCGACCGGTGACCTCGACGGCGCGATCGCGGAGATCGAGCGCACCGCGGCGCTCGGCTTCCGCGGCTTCACGCTTCCGTGCAAGCCGAACTGGGGCGCGCACGACGCCGAGGCCCGCAACTACAACCTGCCGGAGTTCGACCGCCTCTGGGCGTGCGTGGAGGCGACGGCGAAGCCAATCACTTTCCACGTCTCGACGGGCCGTGACCCGCGAGCGGCAAAGGGCGACGGCGGCGCGGTGATCAACTACGTAGCGCACTCACTCGCGCCGACCATCGAGCCGGTCGTGAATCTGTGCGCCTCCGGCGTGCTCGAGCGCTTTCCGGGGATTCGCTTCGCGACGATCGAAGCGGGCATCGGCTGGGTTCCGTGGGCGCTGGTCGCCATGGACGAGGGCTATCACAAGCACCACATGTGGGCGTACCCGAAGCTCAAGTCACTGCCCAGCGAGTACTTCCGCCTGCACGGATTCGCGTCGTTCGGCGAGGACGCTCCGGGCCTCGACTTACTCGACCGCTTCGGGCTCGAGGACAACTTCCTCTGGGCGAACGACTATCCGCATCACGAGGGCACCTGGCCGCACTCCGCTGCGGCGATCGAGCGCACGATGAGCGGACTCAGCGACGCTCAGCGCGCGAAGGTGCTCGGGGAGAATGCGGCCCGGTTGTTCGGCTTCGAGATACCGCGCTAGAACGCGAATCCGATCCCGGCGTTGTAGATGAAGCCCTCGTGCTGGTGGCCGTTCAGGTTCGCGTCGCCGAGCGGCAGGCGTATGGCGAGCCGCAGCCACGGCGCGCGGTGCTCGGCGTCGCGGGTGAACGGGATCTCGAGCACGGCAGTCACATAGGTGATCGCGCCGCCGCTGTCTCCGTATGAGACGCCGCGCAGCTCGTCCTTCCCGGCGTAGCGGAAGTTGAGCTCCGCGCCCGGCCGGACGAGCACCCCGCCGAAGAACGGGAACGCCTCGCTCGTGGCGATCAAATTGGCGAGAAACACGTCGCCGTAGCGGTAGTCGAGTGAGCCGTTGCGGTTCATGCGGTAGAAGCTGCTGGCGTACACCGAAAAGTGTTCGAAGTGATGCCCGGCGCCGAGCCCCACGCCGAAGTCCCACGAGCCCGTGCCGACCTGGATGTGCGGATCCTGCTCGCCGCCGATCGTCTTCTGGCTCTGCCCGGTCGGCATCTTGAGCATGCCGCGCAGCTCGAGCCAGCTGATCGGCCGGGTCTCGAGGTCCTGCCAGAGCACCGTCGTGAGATACAGCGACGCGTCGCCGAGGCCGCGGTTGCTGTGGTCTACCGACTCGCCGTCGGCGTGCTCCTCGGTGATCGTGAGCCACCGGAACGGAACGCTCGCGGCGAGCGTGATGCGCGACACTGGAGTCCAGCTCCCCCAGAGCGTGAGCTCGCGGTCGAAGCTGCGCTCGCGGTCTCCGGGGTCGGGCGGCTCCGCCGGATCCTCCGCCAGGACCCCGCTGCTCTTGGTGGAGAACTGACTCTCGAGATACAGGCTGAACGAGCCCGCGCTGTCCGAGCTCGAGCCCGAGCTCGAGAACAGCGGATCGCCGCATTGACACACGGAGCACGCGCGGCCCTCGGAAGGAAGAGAGACTGCGACGCACGCGGCGGCGAGCGCCGCGGCGACGCGATGCGGACGCGAGACCATGCTCGCACCTCCCCGAAATGAAGACAGTTCGGAAGTTCGACTGCGCTTCAGCTCAGGCGAGTGCGATCGGGACGTGGTCGATGGCGCGCACGGGGGCGCTGGGGATGCGCGCGTCGCGCGCTTCGGGCGCGGTCGCGCGCGCGGGCTTCGGCAATGCCGAGAGCTCCTGCGGCGCCGCGGGCTGCGAGAGGCCGACACCAATCAGTGTTGCAGCGTGCTGCGCGCAGCCGCACGGGCAGGGGGCGCGGTACGCGAGCTCATGCGGCTCGCCAGCGGCGGGCGCGGACGCGAGCGCGACGAGACACGCGCTGCCGTCGTACAGCACCGCGACGAGCGCCAGGAGCGCGAGCACCCGCGCGGCGAGCGCGGGCATCAGTCGCCCTCGGACTCGAGCGCCTCGAGCACGCGCGCCGGATGCTCCTCGGCCTTGGGCACGCGCTTCCAGTGTTTGCGCACGACGCCGTCCGGGCCGATCCACACCGTCGAGCGAATCACGCCGCGCGTCTTCTTGCCGTAGAGCACCTTGTCGCCGTATGCCCCGTACTTCTCCATGACTCCATGGTCCGGGTCGGAGAGCAGCGGGAACGGCAGCTTGTACTTCGCGCGGAACTTCTGGTGGGCGGGCCCGCCGTCCGGCGAGACACCGAGCACGATCGTGTTGCGCTTCTGGATCTCGCCCCAGAGGTCGCGGAATCCGCAGGCCTCCTTCGTACACCCCGGAGTGTCGTCGCGCGGGTAGAAGTAGAGGATCACGTTCTTGCCCGCGAAGTCCGCGAGCCGGACGCTCTTCCCGTCGCCGTCGACGAGAGTGAACGCCGGTGCCTTCTTCCCTTCTTGGACCGCCATGTGCCGATCCTACCTCAGTCGAAGCTGCGCCGGGAAGCGGCTGCGCGGGCCGCGAGCCACTGATCGGCGCGCTCGACGCGGCACACGCTGTTCGCGCAGAAGATGGCGTTCAGCACCTGCGCGCCGACCATCGAGCCGGTCGTGTGCCAGCGCTTCTGCTGAACGACCAGCACCGCGACCGCGATCTTCGGCCGGTTCGCGGGCGCGAGCCCGATGAACCACTCGTAGCGGCCGGGCGGCGCCGTGCCCGAGAGACTCCCGGTCTTCGCGGCGACGGTCATCTCGCGGAGCAGCGGCCGGCCGAAGCTGCCGCGGAACGCGCGCCGCGCGGTGCCGGTGAGCGTCGTCTCGACCATCATCTCGCGCAGCTCCGCCGCGGTGCTCGCCGACATCACGACCTCGGGGCCGGCGCGCGGCGGCAGCGAGAGCTCGTGGCCCGCCGCGTCGGTGACTCGCGCGATCCAGCGCGGGGCGACGCGGCGTCCGTCGGCCAGGGTCGCCGCGAGCTCTGCCGCGTGCAGTCCCGTGATGCGCAGCCCCGCGAGCCCACAGCCGAGCTTGCCGAGCGCGAAGCGATCGCCGGCGGGCTCGTCGGCCTGTCCGGACGCGTGACCCGGACCCGGCGACTGCAGCAGGCCGAAGCGGCGGAACGTGTCGATCAGCCGCGTCTGACCGAGGTCGTTCACGGCGAGCTGCGCGAAACACTGGTTGTTCGAAGTCGCGAGCGCCCGCTCGAGCGAGATCTCCGTGCCGCGCCGCGGCGGAGTGAGTCGCGAGGGAGTGAGTCGATACGGGCTGCCGACGAAGTGACACGCGCGGTTCGCGACTCCGGGCACGTTCTGCAGCGCGGCGGTAGCCGTCACGACCTTCACGAGCGACGCGGCGGGATAGAGCTCGTTCGGCGGGAGTCGCCGCGCATCGGTGCCGGCATAGGCGAGCACCTCGCCGGTCGCGGGATCGAGCACGACCGCGAGGCCGAGCTGCACGCGACCGCGCGCGAAGATGTCGTAGATCGCGTCGGTGAGTCCGGCGTCGAGCGTGTACTCGACGCGCAGCGGGCTCACCAGGCCGCTGCCGTCGCTTGCCACCGGCACGAGCTCGACGATGCGCTGACCGCGCGTGACTTGCATCGAGCTGCCGCTCGCGATCAAGCGCGGCATGCCGGTGCCGCCGCCGCCCGGCAACGGAATCGGAATGCGCGCCAGAATCGCCTCGGGAACCGCTCCGCCCTTTGCCGCCGACACGGGCTTCGGCTGTGGTGCCGCTGCGCTCGGCGGCGGGCTCGGCACCGGAAGGTCGGGCTCGACGGGATCTGCGCTGTCGCTCGCGTCGTCGGTGCCCCGCGCCCCCGGCAAAGCGCCGACCCCCGCGAGCGGCCGCGCATCGGACTCCGTCGCCGCCGCGCCGTTCTCGCTCGCGAACAGCGCGTGGCCGACCAAGAACAGGATCAGCACTCCCGCGGCAATCGTGAGTCGACCGCGCAGGAGCATGCGCGGCCGCACGACGTGCGGATCACCTCTCACGCGACCTCCCCAGGAGTCTGCGTTTTAGCCCCACGCGAGCTCTCACGCCAGCGAGTCTTAGTGCGCCCCGCGGCGGGACCGCCGCCACCCACGCTTCGCTCGGCTGCGCCGCGCTGCGCGCTTCGCTCGCGCGGATCATGCGCCGACCGCGATCAGCTAAGATTGGCGCCCCATGCGACGCGTCGCCGCGCTCATGCTGTTCATGCTGTTCGCGTTCGACGCTTCGGCGCAGACCCCAGATTCGTCCATCGCCGTCGTGCGCGATTGTCTGAAGCGCAACGTGCCCAAGAAGTCGAGCGTGCAGACGGTGCACTTCACTTCGTTCGACCGGATCGGCGGCTCGCGCGAGTTCCGCGGGAAGATTCTCGGCCGGACGATGGAGGACGGCACGCGCCGCGCGAAGCTGTGCATCAGTCAGCCACCGGAGATGCGCGGCTCCGAAGTGCTGTCGATGGAGGTGAAGGACGCCCCGCCGCAGAACTTCCTCTACACGACCGAGTTCCGGAAGGCGAAGCGAGTCTCCGGCGACGGCGCGGGTGGGAGCCTCTTCGGAACCGACTTCACGTACGAGGATCTGCAGCGCTTCATGCAGCTGAATCGGCCGGAGTCGAGCGAGCGCCTGCCCGACGCGGATCTCGACGGCCGCGCGGTCTTCGTGGTCTCGTCGAAGCCGAGCGACGCGAACGCGTCGGCCTACACCAAAGTGTTGAGCTACGTCGACAAAGAGACCTGCGTCGTGCTGAAGAGTGAGTCGTTCGAGGTCGGCGAGCGCCTGCGCAAGGTGCTCGTCGCGAAGCCCGAGCCGATGTACCTGGAGAACGGCGTGCACGCACCCGCGGAGGTCGAGATGAAGGACGTGCGCGATCAGACGCGCACGCTCGTCGCGATCGAGGACCTCGAGGTCGACGGAGCGATCGACAAGCGCAGCTTCGAGATCAGCGAGCTCGGGCGGCACTGCCGCTGACCGTCATGCTCGCTTTCTTGCGCGCGCTCGTGTGGCTCGCCGTGTCCGCGGGCGTTCTGCTCGTCGGCTTTGCGGTCGTGGCGAGCGCGCTGCTCGCGCCGAGCGTGATCGCGCGCGGCGAATTTCCCGGGCCGGTGCAGCGCGAGGCGCTGGGCGCGCTGTACTCCGCGCTCGCGACCAAGGCGCTCCTGCCGGAGCTCGCGCTGACCTTCTCCACGTGGATCTTCGTCGCGTGGCTCGCGCCCGCACTCGATCGCGCTCGGCGAATACAGGCGTTCGGTCTGTTCGCGGTTGGGGCGCTCTGGTTTCCCGCGCTCGATCGCTACTTGTTCTCGGAGATCTGGTCGGCCGGCGGGCTGGGCAACTATCTCGTGACTCTCTTCCTCGTTGCCGGCGGCGCGGCGCTGGCGCTCTTGATCCCGCGCCTCGTGTCACCCGCGCTCGCTCCGGGCTGTTTCGCTGCGCCCCCGAAGCGCGGTATGGTGGAGGCGCGATGAACGATCCCGTCACACCCAGCAAGCGCCCGCGCGGACGGCCGCCGCTGCCGCGCGCCGGACAGCGCCAGCGGTTGGTCGACGCCGCGACGCGCGCGTTCGACCGCATGAACGGCGAGAAGCTCACCGTGTCGGACATCGTGCAAGAGGCGGGGATGTCGTCGCGCACGTTCTACGACTACTTCGAATCCAAAGACGACCTCGTCGCCGAGATGTTTCTCTCGCAAGCGAGACGCTTCGTGGCGGAGCTCATGGAGATCGCGCGCCGCACGCGCGGCCCCGTGGCTCGGTGCGATCAGGCGCTCAAGGCGTACTTCGAGCTGTTCCCCGCGGCGAGCACCATCGACTTCGAGCGCCTCGGCGGCGCGGCCGGCGAGCGCGTGCGCGCCGAGCGGCGCCGCTGCGTGAATCTGATCACCGATGGAATCGTGAGTGAGCTCGAACGCTTGCGCGCGAACGGTGCGCTCGCCCAGGCGCCCGACCGAGCGCGCATCGAGCTCATCCTGACGGGCATCGAGGGTCTCTCGATTCGCTACTACAGCGAGGGCAGGCACGCCGAGTTTGCGGCCCTTCGCCCCATGATCCGAGAGCTCCTTCTGCGCGCGACCGGCTTCTGACCGGATATTGAAAACTCCGTCTTCTTTTTTTCTTCCCTTTCAATATCCCGTCGTGTAAAAGACCCGCAGGAGGGACTTCGCATGAAGATCCGTATGCGAGTGCTCGGCACTGTCGTCGGTGCGGCTGCGCTGATGGCGACCGGGTGTGGAAATCTCACGATCCGGAGTTGGGTGAAAGTCATCACCGACGAGAGCTCGGGTTCGATCACTACGGGCAACATGCCGATCGTGATCAATCGTCTCCAAGGTGGATTCCTCGGAGCGATCGTGCTCGACACAACGAGCTTGCCGGGCCCGGTCGACGGCAGCATCTCGGTCGACGACGTTCGCATCGCCGGTGACGCCGGCGTTCCGATCGGCGCAATCTGCGTGTGGGGCGATCCCGCGAATGCGTCGTCGGGCACGATCAACCTCAACATCCTCGCGGGGCAAGGGTCCGCGACGATCACTTTGAACTTGAAGTCGACCGCTGCTATCGCGGACACGGTGCACATCCCGCCGGTCTTTCTCTCTCAGACGGCGACGTTCCCGCTGAACGGGATCGGCCTCACGCAGCTCTTGAACGCAGCGAGCACCGGCTCGGGTGACGGTCTCTTCGCGACGAGCGCGAGCTTCGAAGGAGAGACGGTCCTGCTCGGTCAGCCCGCGACGTTCGGTCTGGAGCTACAGGTCACGAACGACTCGACGCCGCCGCTGTTCGACACCGACCTGCTGGGGAAGTGCGGAGGGCACTTCAACGAGCAGGGGAAGGACATCTTCTACGGCGTCAACGTGATGGCCAGCTATCTCCTCGCGAAGAACGACAAGCCGCAGCCGCCGACCATCATCAAGCTGGCGGACATCGGCGCGAAGGCCGGCGATCACTTGAAGGTGGCGCGCGTCGGGACCTACAACGACAAGCTCGAGCTCCGCGACGGCACAGCCACGAAGATGGCCGCGCTGTTCAGCTCGTCGTCCGTCGTCAACAAGGACAACCAGCGCAACCGAATTCCCGGCGCGATCGACGCGGGAACAGACGTGACGACCCCCGCGTATCGCGTCTGCATCATCTGGCCGTTCTGCACCGATACGCCGACGGACATCGCCGAGGACTTCTCGGTCGCGAGCAGTGCCACCGTGACGATTCCGACCGGCGCGCAGTATCTGATCGTCGCGCCGACGCCGGACTCGCTGAAGTGGGGCGACAACTCGGGCTTCGGCCTGGGCGTCTCGCTCACCGTCAACCCGTAGCGACGCGGCGAATCCGAGTAACCTCGGATCGCTCTTGCTTCCCGTATAGTGGGCGCTCGAAAGAGCGCCCACTATCACGGGGGGAGCGCGGTTGCACCGAGTCTTCCGGCTGATCTCGCACCGCCCGTGGCTCGTGCTCGGCGCGATCCTCGCTCTCACGAGTCTCGCGGCTGCGCCGCTCGTGGATCTCGAGCATCGGCGGCTTCACCTCGAAGTCGACATGTCGACGAACCGGCTTTTGCCGGAGAACCAGCCGGGCCGCACGTTCTACGACTACGTGCGCAAGGCCTTCGGCAGCGACGAGACCATGGTCGTCGCGCTCTCGGCCGACGATATCTTCACTCACGACGTTCTCGCGCGTATCTCGCGCCTCGCGGAACGCCTCGCGCGCGTCGAGGGCGTACACCACGTGGTGGCGATCACGAACGTCGCCAACGTGCGCGGCACCGAGGACGGCATCGACGTCCGCCCGTTCGTGAAGGAGATCCCGACCGATCCGGAAGCGCTCGCTGCGCTGAAGCGCGAGGCGCTCGCGAACCCGATCTACGCCGGGAACCTGATCTCGAAGGACGCGAAGACCGCGGCGATCGTCGTCGAGTTCCTCGACTTCAAAGACAGCGACTTCATCGACAAGGGCATCGACGACGAGATCGACCGGATCGCCCGCGAGGAAGCCGGCCCGGTCGAGGTCTACGTCACGGGCGGCCCGCACATGAAGGTCGCGCAGATCCGCTACCAGCTTGGCGACCTGCGCAACAGCATCCCGCTGGTCGTCGGTGCGCTCGCGATCGTGCTCGCGATCTCGTTCCGAACACTGCGCGGTGTCGCGCTGCCCCTGCTCGCAGTCAGCGTCGCGGTGATCTGGACGCTCGGTTTCGAGGCGTGGCTCGGCAAAGAGCTCACGATCACCACCGTCCTCGTGCCGCCGATGCTGATCATCATCGGCGTCGCGTACTCGGTACACGTGGTCTCCGAGTACTACGACGTGATGCGCCACGACCGCGGCACGAGCTCCGCGGACGGCGTGAATCACGTGTTGAAGGGAGTGACTCTCGCGACTGCACTCACGGGCGGCACGACCGCAGCGGGCTTTCTCTCGGAGGTGATCACCCCGATCGAGGCGATCCAAGAGTTCGGGTACATGTCGGTCGTCGGCGTGATCGCGACCTTGGTCGTCTCGCTCACGCTGACCCCCGCGCTGTTGTCGGTGCTCGGCCGGCCGCGGCGGCTCGCGCAGTCTCTCGAGCACGTCGAGGAGGAGAGCTTCTTCGGGCGCATGATGCTGCGCCTCGCGGAGTTCGATCTGCGCCGCGCGCGCGCGATCTTCTGGGTCTGGGGTGCGATCTCCCTCGTCTCGTGCCTCGCCGCGACGCAGCTCGTCGTCGGAAACGACAGCATCCGCTTCCTGCCGGAGCGCGCGCAGCAACGGCGCGACTTCGACGTGGTGAACGAGAAGCTGAACGGCGCGAACGGCTTTCAGGTCGTCGTCCAGGCCGACTCACCGACGACCTTCAAGGAGCCGGAGAACCTGCGCGCGCTCGAGTCACTCCAGCAGTGGCTCGACGACCAGCCGGAGATCGGCGGCAGCACCGGGCTCGTCGACTTCGTGAAGCTGCTCAATCGGGCTTTCCACGAGAACGACCCCGCGTTCCTCGCGGTGCCCGACACGGAGCGACTCACCGGCCAGCTCTTGTTCCTCGGCGCGAGCGACGAGCTCGAGGGCTACGTCGACGCGCGCTACCAGCTCACCAACATCCAGGTGCACTCGACGGTCTTCGACACGGAGCTCGTCATCGCGCTGACGAAGCGCATCGAAGCTCGCATGAAGGAGCTCCCGCCGCAGCTGCACGGACAAGTGACGGGCAACTCGATCCTCATGACCCAGGTCGTCGATAACCTGATCTGGAACCAGGTGCAGAGCATCATCGGCGCGGTCGTCATGATCTACGTGTTGCTCTCCTTGCTGTTCCTCTCGCTCAGCATGGGCGTCGTGGCGTTGATTCCGAACGTGATTCCGATCGCGGTGTACTTCGGCGCGCTCGGGCTCACCGGAATCACCTTGAACTTCGCGACCAGCATCATCGCGCCGATGGCGCTCGGGGTCGCGATCGACGACACGGTTCATTACTTCGTGCGCTTCAACACCGAGGCGAAGCGCTTGGCCGATGCGCGCCGCGCGACGATCGAGGTGCTGCGCGGCGTGGGCCGCCCGGTGCTCTACTCGACGCTCTCGCTCTGCGTCGGCTTCATGATGCTCTCGTGGAGTGACACACTGTCGTGGCGACAGGTGGGCGGGATGGGCGCGTTCACGCTCGGCTTCTCGCTGTTCGTCGAGATGACGCTCACTCCCGCGCTCTGCGCGGGGCTGCGCATCGTGACGCTCTGGGACACGCTGACGCTCGACCTCGGCGCCGACCCGCAGGACGCGATCCCGCTGTTCCGCGGCTTGCGCAAGGCCGAGTGCCGGATCGTCGCGCTGATGGCGAGTCTGCGCTCCATCCCCGCCGGGAATCCGCTGATGCGCGTCGGCGAGACCGACCGCGAGATGTACGTGATCGTCGACGGCGCGCTGCGCGTGTGGAAGGAAGCGCCGACCGGGCCGATCGAGCTGCGCACCTCCGAGCGCGGCGACGTGATCGGCGACGTGGGTCTCTTCACCGGGGAGCGCAGCGCGAACGTGGACGTCGCGAGGGACGCGCGCCTGCTGCGCTTCACGCCGAGCAATCTGCAGCGACTGCAGCGCCGCTGGCCGCGCATCGCGTCGACGGTGATGCGGAACCTGAACGAGATACTCGCGCGCCGCTTGTCGGATCTGACGGATCGACTGCGCTAGTGGCGAGCCTTCTCGTACGTGCCGACCAGCTCGACGCGCGCGAGCACGTGACCTTCCATCGCTTTCTCGAGCTCCGCCTTCGTGAGTGTGCCGAGATCGCCGAGTGAGCGGTCGAGCGCGTACAGCTTGAAGAAGTAGCGATGCCGCCCGATCGGCGGGCACGGGCCGCGCCAGCGACGCTCGCCGAAGTCACTCTTGCCCGCACGGGCGCCCTTCGGGAGCGGGGCTCCCTCGGCGAGCGCGCCCGCGTCGGGCGGCAGGTCGTACATCACCCAGTGCACCCAGGTTCGCCTCGGCGCCGCGGGATCCGGTGCGTCCGGATCGTCGACCACGAGCGCGAGTGACTTCGTCCCCTCCGGCGGCGCGCTCCACTCGAGCGGCGGCGACACGTCGTCGCCCTCGCACGTGAAGCGCGGGGGGATCGCGGCGTGGTCCGCGAATGCCGACGAGCGGAGCACTAGATCCGCGGCGAGCGCCAGTGCGATGCCCGTGAAAGCCAACTACGCCAGCGTATCACGCGGCTCGAGTCGTCTTTGTACAAAGCGCGCTGACTCGGACCGATGAGAGCCCACAGCGCGTGTGAGTCGTCGGCATGAATGCTGCTCATCGCCACGACAAATCCGAAGGGGGTGCGCGTGGTAGTCCGCCTGATCGACCTGATCCGAGAGGTCCAAGACGCCAGCGAGGACGACTGCGAAGTCGTCGCGGCGCTGGAGCACCTGCTGAGGCCGGAGCCCGAAGCACCGCGATGGCTTCAGGAGCTCTTGGCGGCGCTCGCGCTCATGCTCGTGCTTCTCGTCCCGAGCGCGGGTCGGGCGGATGCAGAGACTCCGCCACCCGCCGCATGTCCGGCGCCGCCGGCATCCGGCACACCTTCGATCGTCGAGGTGCCGAGCGCCGAAACGCCGACGAGCGCGGAAGAGGAGGCGACCGGCGTCACCTTCCTGCCCACGCGCGCGCTCTTCGATCCACTGCTCGCCGACGTTCGCTGGCCGCGCTTCTCGGCGGAGTATCAGGGCTATCACGACCACCCGACACTGCACAGTGTCGGCGCCGCAAACTTCGGCGGCATGCTCCCGGTGATCCAGGGGCCGTTCATCGAAGAGGGCCGCTGGGAGCTCGGCGTGCAAGCCGGAGTCTTCTCGATCTTCGATCTCAACGCCGCGTCGCACGACCTGGTCAATGCCGATTACTGGTTCGGCTTGCCGTTCAGCGCGCGCTGGGGTTGGTTCTCCGCGCTCTTCCGCATCTATCACCAGAGCTCGCACCTCGGAGACGAGTTCCTGCTGCGCACCGGCACCGATCGCGTGAACTTGTCGTACGAAGCCGTCGACCTGATGCCCTCGATCGATCTGTGGAACTGGGGCCGCATCTACGGCGGCTACGGCTATCTCTTCCATCGCGAGCCCAGTGACTTGAAGCCCGCGTACGTCCAGGCCGGCGCCGAGCTGGAGAGCCCGGTCGCGTTCTGGGGCTGGCTGCGACCGGTCGCGGCGCTCGACCTGAAGCGCACCCAGGAGCAGAACTGGAGCACCGACTACTCCGTGCGCCTGGGCTTCCAGTTCGAGAACGCGAAGATCTTCAAGGCGCGTCGCCTGCTGCTGCTCGGCGAGTACTACAAGGGTCACTCACCCAATGGACAGTTCTTCGACGATCCGGTCGAGTTCTTCGGCGTGGGCCTGCACTACTTCTTCTGAGTCAGTGGATCCCGCTTCCCCCAGAGAGCGCCTTCACGACGTCGCCGATGACTGCCTTGGCGTCGCCGAAGACCATGACCGTGTTGTCGGCGGTGTAGAGCTCGTTGTCGATGCCCGCGAAACCGGGGTTCATCGAGCGCTTGATCGCGATCACCGATTTGGCCTTGTCGACGTCGAGGATGGGCATCCCGTAGATGGGGCTCGACTTGTCGTGTCGCGCCGCGGGGTTCACGACGTCGTTCGCGCCGACCACGAGCACCACGTCGGTCTGTGGGAAGTCGGGGTTGATGTCGTCCATCTCGACGAGCTCGTCGTACGGAATCTCGGCCTCGGCGAGCAACACGTTCATGTGTCCCGGCATGCGGCCCGCGACTGGGTGGATCGCGAACTTCACCGAGATACCGCGCTTGACCAGCTGGTCGCGGAGCTCGTGCACCCGGTGCTGCGCCTGCGCCACCGCCATGCCGTAGCCGGGCACGATCACCACCTGACTCGCGGTCTCGAGTAAGTCGGCCGCGTCCTGCGCGGTCGCGCTCTTCACCGGCTTCTGCTCGCCGTGCGCACTGGCCGCCTGCACCTGGCCGAACGCGCCGAAGAGCACGTTCGTGAACGAGCGATTCATGGCGTTGCACATGATCACGGACAGGATGAAGCCGGACGAGCCGTCGAGCGCGCCGGCGATGATCAGCACCTTGTTCTCGAGCACGAAGCCCATCGCCACCGCGGACAGGCCTGCGTACGAGTTCAGGAGCGAGATCACCGTCGGCATGTCGGCGCCGCCGATCGGAATGATCAAGAGCACGCCGAACAGCAGCGACAGGCCGATGATCACCGGGAACAGCTGCCACTGAGTCGGGTCGACGATCAGCCAGAGACCCGAGCCCACCGCGATTCCGAGCAGCGCCAGGTTGATGATGTTCTGACCGCGATAGACGATCGGCCGGGTCGGAATGACTTCCTGCAGCTTGCCGGCGGCCATCAGGCTGCCGGTCAGCGTGACGAAGCCGAGGATGACTTCGACCGCGATCGCTCCCATGCGGAACGTGGTCAGCTCGCCCGATTCGAGCCACAGGCTGTACTTGGCCGTGCCGACCAGTCCCGCGGCCAGCCCGCCGAACGCGTGCGAGAGCGCCGTCCGCTGCGGCACCGCAGTCAGGGCTACACGGGAAAGTGGCACGCCGACGACCACGCCCACGACCACGGCGATCGCGATCCACTCGAAGTGGACGACCTCCGGGTGGAAGAACGTGCCGATGACCGCGAGTGACATGCCGAGCACGCCCGCGAGCACGCCGCGGCGCGCGGTCTCGGGCCGGGACAGCCAGCGCAGCGAGAAGATGAAAAGCCCCGAGGCCGCGAGGTAACTCGCCTGAGTCAGGTTGTAGACGAGCTCCGGACTCATTTCGAGGGCTCCCGCTTCTTGAACATCCGCAGCATGCGGTCGGTGATCAGGAAGCCGGAGACGATGTTCGTCACGGACGCCGCGACCGCGATCGTGCCGAGCACGGTCGTGAAGGTGGTCTTCTGCTCGCCGGCGATGATGATCGATCCGACCACGGCGATCGCCGAGATCGCGTTGGTGAGCGACATCAGCGGTGTGTGCAGGAGCCGGGAGACGTTCCGAATCACGTCGAACCCGATGAACGTCGCCAGCATGAAGACGAACGCCATGCCCCAGAGATCGAGACCGACCACGCTCCCTCTCCTTACTTCGCTATTTCGCGCCGAACGCGTACTGCGAGAGCAGCGCGCAGGCGCCGCCGACGAGACCCGCCGCCGGCAGAGTCAGCACCCAGGCCACGAGTATGTCACGCGTGAGTCCCCACCGTACTGCGGACAAGCGTTGCGTCGCGCCGACGCCCATGATCGAGGTCGAGATCACGTGCGTGGTCGACACCGGAAAGCCGAAGTGCGCCGTGCCCAGCAGCACCGCCGACGCCGCGGTCTCGGCTGCGAAGCCGTGCACCGGAGTCAGCTTCACGAGCCGCATGCCGAGCGTGCGGATGATGCGCTTCCCGCCCGAGTAAGTGCCCAGCCCGATCACGACTGCCGACGCGAGCTTCACCCAGAGCGGCACGTCCACCGTCGGAATCGCGCCGGCCGAGAACAGCGCGAGCGTGATCACGCCCATCGTCTTCTGCGCGTCGTTCGAGCCGTGACTGAACGCCATGAACGACGCAGACACGAGCTGCGCCGTGCGGAAGCGCCGCTGCAGGACGCCCGGGTGCGCACGCCGGAAGATCCACAGGATCCCGACCATGAGCGCGATGCCGACGGCGAAGCCGACCAGCGGCGCGCACACCGTCGGGATGAGCACCTTCTCGACGATGCCCGCCCACTGCACCTGCGAAGAGCCCGAGGTCGCGAACACCGCACCTGCGACGCCGCCGATGAGACAGTGACTCGAGCTCGACGGCAGCGCCCACCACCAGGTGAGCAAGTTCCACGCGATCGCGCCGACGAGACCGCCGAACATCACGGGCGGAGTCACTGCGGTCGCCGACACGATTCCCTTCGCCAGGGTCGCCGCGACGTTCGTCGACACGAGCGCGCCTACCACGTTCAGCACGGCTGCGGCCGCGAGTGCCACGTTGGGAGGCACGGCGCGCGTCGAGATCGCCGTCGCGACCGCGTTCGCCGCGTCGTGAAACCCGTTGGTGTAGTCGAAGAGCAACGCGACCACGACGACCGCGAGGAGCAGAGACTCCATCAGCTGTTCTCGAGAACCACGCCCTCGATGACGTTCGCGACGTCCTCGCAGCGGTCGACCGCGCGCTCGACGTCTTCGTAGATCTCTTTCCACTTGATCAAGGTGCGCGCGTCACTCTCTTCCTTGAACAGCCGCGCGGTCGCGCGCCGCAGCACTCGGTCGTTCTCTTTCTCGACCTGCTTGACCGCGGCGCACAGCGCGCGCATGTGCGTGGTCTCGAGCCGGCCCGCGAGCGCGTCGACGGCGGCCTTCAGCGCCTCGGTCGCGCGCACCAGGTTCGCGCCCATCTCCAGCACTTCCGGGCTGGGCGCCTCGATCTCGTACAGCCAGATGCGCTGCGCCGTCGCCTCGATGTGGTCCATGATGTCGTCGAGCCGACTCGACAGCTCGTGAATGTCGGACCGATCGATCGGGGTCACGAAGGTGCTGTGCAGAGTCTCCATCGTCTCCTGACAGACGCGATCGGCCTCGTGCTCTACCGCATGGATGCGCTCGTAGCGCTCCTTCGCGTCGGTCGGCGTGACCAGGAGCTCGGCGAGCAATCGCGCGCCCTCTACGCAGAGCTGCGCGTGGCGCGAGAAGAGCGCGAAGAACTCCGTCTTCTTGGGCAAGAGCCTGGCGAGCATGATCCACCCCTTGTGCGCCCCGTACTAACACAAGCGGCGCAGCTCCGGCTAGCGCGGGTTCTCGTAGAAGACGTAGTTCGTCGCGAAGTCGCTGATCTCGAAATAGAGCTTCTTCTCACCGGGATCGACGACGTAGTTCTGATTCTCGTCGAGATACCCGTACCCGTAGCGGTATGGCCGCGGTAAGTCGGAGCCGTGCGACGTCCCCAGACTCGTGGTCAGCTTGTCGATCTTGATGAAGCGCAGGAGCAGCTTCTCGCCGCCGTAGATGTCGAGCACGCCGTTGTCGCCCGTCCAGTTCTGGATCGCGCGGCCGAGTCTGTTCTGACTCTCCTGCGTGCAGCCCGCGACCGCGAGCAAGATCCCGATGCCGAGCGCGAGTGAGATCCGCCGGTGACTCATCTCGTGTCTCGCTACTTCTTCTTCTTCTCGGGCTTCTCGACCTTGAACTTGCCGTGATCCACGTCGACGATCTTCTGCGTCTTGGTGTCGTACACGCAGGTCCACTCGAAGGTGCGAGGCTTGTTCTCGGCGCCGACCATCGAGCCGGTGCCGCCGATCCCGCTCTGTGTGGTCGACGGCTGCCACTCGCGCGTCTTCGTGAGCTCGATCTTGTGCGCCTCGGGGTGGCCCGCGTGGATCTTGTCCTTCAGGTGTTTCTCGCACTTGGCCAGCATGTCCTTCGGCGGTTTTTCCTTCTTCTGCGCGTGTGCGAACGCGGCGAACGAGCCGACGGCGAGCGCAACGATGAGCAGTGCCAGGGTGCGTGAGATCGATCGGGTCATGGAAAATCTCCTTGTTGGGTTGGCGTAGAATAGTTTGCCTATGAAGGTGTCGCTGTTCTATCTGCCGACCGTCGGTACGCGCGCGGAGATCGAAGCGGGCAAAGTCGGCCTGCGGGGCGAGCTCTACGACCGCATGCTGCGCGACCTGTCCGAGCAGGCAAAACTCGGCGACGCGCTCGGCTACGACTCGATCAGCTTCACCGAGCATCACTTTCACGTCGAGGGCTTCGAGCTCTCGAACAACCCGGTGCTGCTCGATCTGTTCGTCGGCATGCAGACCAAGCGCATCCGCGTCGGTCAGCTCGGCATCGTCCTCCCCTCGCAGAATCCGATCCGCGTCGCGGAGGACATCGCGATGCTCGACCACATGACCGGCGGCCGCGCGAACGCGGGCTTCGCGCGCGGCTATCAGCGCCGCTGGGTCGACATCATGGCGCAGCAGACTCACGGCATTCACGGCGCGCTGCCGCACGAGCACGACGCGATCGATGAGGCGAACCGCCTCGCGTTCGAGGAGTGCTTCCAGATCGTGAAGCGCGCCTGGACCGAGGACTTCCTCGAGGTCGACGGGAAGTTCTGGCGTGTGCCCGCGGGCGAGACACCGTGGACGCTCGAGGCCACGGCGAAGTGGGGCGGGGGAGTGAGAGACGGGGTGGTGCGCGCGGTGTCGGTGGTGCCCAAGCCCGTGCAGAAGCCGCACCCCCCGCTGTTCCAGCCGTTCGCATCGTCGGAGCGCAGCATCCGCTGGTGCGCGGAGCAGGGAGTCACTGCGATCCTCCCGCCGCTCCACCCCAAGCGCGAGCGCGCGCTCTTCGAGCTCTACGCCGAAGTCTCTGGCCGGCCGCTCGGGGACGGGGTCGGCGTGCTGCGCGACGTGATCGTCGCCGACACCGACGAAGAGGCGCAGGCGCTGTGGCGCCAATCGAGCACGTTCGTCGGTTCCGCCTGGTTCGAGCCGTTCGGGTTCTACCACGGGCTCGCCGATCCCGACGGCGGCGCGCCGGTCGAGGACTTCTTCGCGAACAGTCTCGCCCTGGTCGGCTCCGTCGACAGCGTGACTCGCCAGCTCGAGGCGCTCCAGCGGCGCCTGCCGACTCAGTGGATCTTCGCCTGGAACTACATCTCGCTCATTCCGAACGCGATCCAACTGAAGTCGATCGAGCAGTTCTGGACCAAGGTCCTGCCGCGCGTACAGCCGTGATCGAGAGCATTCCGTTCGGGCGAACCGGCCATCAGAGCACGCGCATCCTGTTCGGCGCGGCGGCGCTCGGCGGCATGAAGCAGGCGCGCGCCGACGGCGTGCTCGAGCTCCTCTTGCAGTACGGCGTGAATCACATCGACACCGCCGCGAGCTACGGTGACTCGGAGCTGCGACTCGCGCCCTGGCTGCGCTCGTACCGGCGCGACTTCTTTCTCGCCACCAAGACCGGCCAGCGGACGGCCGCGGGCGCGCGCGACGAGCTGCACCGCTCGCTCGAGCGCCTCGGCGTCGACCACGTCGACCTGATCCAGATGCACAACCTGGTCGAGCCCGAAGAGCAGAAGCTGGCGCTCGGTCCGGGCGGCGTGCTCGAGGCGCTGGTCGAGGCGCGGGCGCAGGGGCTGGTGCGCTTCATCGGAGTCACGGGTCATGGCACGCGCGTCGCGGCGGCGCACCTCGAGTCACTGGCGCGCTTCGACTTCGACTCCGTCCTGCTCCCGTACAACCCCACGATGATGGCCTCGCCCGAATACGCGGCGGAGTTCGAGTCACTCGTCGCGCTCTGCGCCGAGCGCCGGGTCGCGGTGCAGACGATCAAGGCGATCGCGCGGCGCCGCTGGACGGCGGACGACGCCTCGAAGCGCTTCAGCTGGTACGAGCCGATTCGCGAAGAGGCGGCGCTGGCGCGCGCCGTGCGCTGGGTGCTGCGGCGGCCCGGGTTCTTCCTGAACAGCTCGAGCGACGCCACGCTTCTGCCCGCCGTGCTCGCGGCCGCCGCGCGGCCCGGCGCGACTCCGTCCGACGCCGAAATGCGAGAAGACGCTGCGCGGCTCGGCATCGAACCGCTATTCGTGCGCGGGGTCTCGGACCGGATCTAGCGCTTCGGCCAGGCGACGACGGGGCGGCCGGTCGGCGCGGCGCTTCCCGCCTCGGGCTCGACGGTGACGAGCAGCTCGTCCGGCGCGACCGCGAGCTCGGCGCCCTCCGCGACCAGGCGTGCGTGACCGCTCGCGTCGGGGCGGGCGAGGCCGAGCGAGGTGTACACCGCTCCGTGTCGCACCCAGGCCTGGTAGACGCCGCCCGCGGGCGCCGGGTCGAAATGCGAGAACGTGAGCACCGCCAGCGGCGTGCCGGCCCGTGCGCGATAGGTCGCGTGAGTCTCCGAAGTCGCTTCGCCCGAGGGCTCGAGCCGCAGCGGAGTCACTTCGCTCGACGTCACGAGCTCGAGCGCGCGCTCGCCCAGGGCCGCGCGCGCGCGCTCGCGGACCGCCCAGGTCCCGACACCGCCCGCGATCGCGAGCACCAGCAGCGCGACGAGCGACGCGAGCGGCGCGCGCAGCTTGAGCAGGCCGCTGCGGATCCGTGTCTTGGCGGTGCCCAGTCGGAGCCCCAACGTCTCGGCGACCTGCTCGTGAGTCAGCTCGTCGAAGAACGCGAGACCGAGCGCTTGCCGCTGCTGGGGCGGCAGATGCTCGAGCGCCTCGTGCACCGCGCTGCGCCGGTATGCGAGCCACGCCTGCGCTGCCGGACCGGGCGCTGGATCCGCCAGCGCGAGCTGCGCCTCGCCGCTCTCGTCGGCGGCCTGCTTCGGCCGACGACTCAGTCGCCGCAGCTCGTTCGCGATGCGCCGCTGCGCGATCACGAGCAGCCAGGTGCGCAGGGCGCCCTTGCCTGGATCGAAGCGGCCGGCGCTCTGCCACAGCGCAAGAAAGACGTCCTGCACGATCTCTTCGGCTGCCGAGCGATCGAGTGCGCGCGCCGCAAGCGCGAACACCGCGGGCGCGTGGCGCGCGTAGAGGTCGGGCAGCGCGGTCTCGTCGCCGCCGGCGAGCGCGCGCATCAGCGCCTCGTCGCTCGGCGCGCCGCCGCTCGCTGCTCCGGTCCCGTTTGCCGCTCCTCGCGCCACGCGTATCTGACCGTCGCTGCTTACCCGAGCTTCGAGTCAGTCACGGCGAGCGCACCGTCGCTGGCGCGAAAGCTCACCTCGCGCACCCCGAGGTGTGCGCGCAGCTCTTCGGCAGGAACCTTGAGAGGCCCCGGTCCGGGCCCCACTCCGGGCGCAGGCTGCGGATACGCCGTCGAGAACGCGGTGTGAAACGTCACGTGTCCCTCGATCTTCTGGAGCACCTGGTGGATGTGCCCGTTCAGCACGGTCACCGAGCCGAAGCGCCGCAGATACGAGAGCGCTTGCTCCCCGTCGCTCGTGACCCAGCCCCAGTCAGGGTACACGGCCCAGAGGGGGATGTGCGTGAAGACCACGACCGGCGTGCTGTCCGACTGTGCGGTGAGATCCTTTTCGAGCCACTCGATCTGCTCGGGTCCGAGCGCGCCGGCGCCGCCGTTCTTGAACGCGAGCACGTTCACGAGCCCGACGAAGTGGACGCCATGTGAGTCGAAGCTCCGCCAGCCGTTCCCCGTGCTTCCCTTGCCGAAGCGTGCGAGATACTCGCGGCCGTCGTCCTCGAAGACGTCGTGCTCGCCGGGCACCGTGTATACGGCGCCCGTGCGCAGCTCTTGCAACAGCCCCGCCGCCGTGTCGAACTCGCCCGGCTTCTGCGAGTGAGTGAGATCGCCGGTGTGGAGCACGAGCTCCGGTTGCACCGGAAGCGCGTTGATCCGCGCGATCGCCGCGCGCGCGGTCGCAACCGGGTCGGGGTTCGCCTCTTTGTTGAAGCCGATGTGCGTGTCACTGATCTGCACGAAGTGGAAGTCACTCGGTGAGAGCACGGCCTTCGCGAGCGCGCGCGAGGACAGCACGCCACCCGACACCGTCCACACCACCCCGGCCCCTGCCCAGGCCATGCAGTGCAGGAATTCTCGGCGATTCGTCTCGAACATGGGAAGACTCCTCTCGGCGCGTCGCTCAGTGAACGACGATGGTTCCCGACATTTGCGGGTGAAGTGCGCAGCGGTAGGCGTACGTGCCCGGCTTCTCGAACGTGTGGGCGAACGTGTTGTCGCCATCGATCCCGCCGGAGTGGAAGCTTCCGTCCTCGGCGACGACCGCGTGGATCTCGTCGTCGCCGTTCGACCACGTGACCGTGTCGCCCGCGGCGATTTCGAGCGCCGCCGGCTCGAATTTGAAGTTCTCGATGCGAATGGCGGCGGCGAGGGCCAGCGCCAGGACCGAACCCAGCCATTGCTTGTTTGTGTTCATGCTTGGAATACACCGTCCCGGCAAGCTTGGATTGCGTCGTGCCAAAATGACGCCAGCGGCGGGGCGGTCCTCGCCGAGGGAGGCCCATGAACTTCGACATCCCCCGCGACATCGCTGCGTATCTGCTCGAGCTCGACGAATTCATCGAGCGCGAGATCAAGCCGCTCGAGAACCGGAACGACAACATCCGCTTCTTCGACCATCGCCGCGAAGACGCGCGCACCGACTGGGAGCGCGGCGGCCTGCCCAACGAAGAGTGGGAATCGCTCTTGCGCGAGGCGCGCAAGCTCGCCGACAAGGCGGGTCACTACCGCTATCCGCTCCCGAAGCAGTACGGCGGCAAGGACGGCACGAACCTCGGCATGGCGATCATTCGCGAGCACCTATCCGCGAAGGGGCTCGGCCTGCACAACGACCTGCAGAACGAGCACTCGATCGTCGCGAACAACGTCGGTGTGCTGCTGATGCTCGCGTACGGGACGGACGCGCAGAAGAAGGAGTGGGTGCACGGTCTGCTCGAAGGCACGATGGGCTTCGCGTTCGGAATCACCGAGCCGGACCACGGCTCGGACGCGACTCACATGGAGACGAACGCGGTGCGCGACGGCAACGGCTGGCGCATCAACGGCGGAAAGACCTGGAACACCGGCATTCACAAGGCGAAGCACGATCTGATCTTCGCGCGGACCGCCGGCAAGGCGGGCGACGGCAACGGCATCACCGCGTTTCTCACGCCCACTGACTCGCCCGGCTTCAAGATCGAGGAGTTCCTCTGGACGTTCAACATGCCGACGGATCACGCGCGTATCTCGCTCACCAACGTGTGGGTGCCGGACGCGGCGATCTTCGGCGGGGAGGGGCGCGGGCTGCAGGTCGTGCAGCACTTCTTCAACGAGAACCGCATCCGGCAGGCGGCCGCGAGCCTCGGCGCGGCGCAGTTCTGCATCAACGAAGCGGTCGAGTACGCCAAGATCCGCAAGCCGTTCGGGAAGCCCTTGTCGAGCAACCAGGCCATCCAGTTCCCGCTGGTCGAGCTGCAGACTCAGTGCGAGATGCTGCGCGCGCTGATTCACAAGACCGCCTGGGGCATGGACACGACCGGGAACTTCTCGGTGTCCGACAAGGTCTCGATGTGCAACTACTGGTCGAATCGACTCTGCTGCGAGGCGGCCGACCGCGCGATGCAAGTGCACGGGGGGCTGGGTTACTCGCGCCACAAGCCGTTCGAGCACATCTACCGGCACCACCGCCGCTACCGCATCACCGAAGGCACGGAAGAGATCCAGATGCGCCGCATCGCCGGCTACATGTTCGGCTTCATGAAGCAGCGCGCGCCGAAGGGCGTCCAGGAAGACGCGTAGGTTGACGGGCTTCGAGGAGTCACTCGCCGTCGTCCTCACCGCGCGCATCCCGGGCTGTCGCGGCCTGGTGTCGGCCGAGCGGCTCTCGGGCGGCGCGAGTCAGGAGACGTACCGGATCCTGATTCGCACCGACCGGGGCGAGCGCAAGCTCGCGATGCGGCGCGCGCCCGGCGGCACGGCGCCGCCGCCCACTTCGGGTCAGCCCGGGCTCTCGACGGAGGCGCTCTTGATGCGCGCGGCGCGCGCGGCGGGGGTGCCCGAGCCCGAGGTGCTCTGGGTGCTGACCGAGGCGGACGGGCTCGGCGAGGGCTTCATCATGGAGTGGCTCGACGGCGAAGCGCTGGGCGCGCGCATCGTTCGCGACCCGTCGCTCGACGGGATCCGCCCGAAGCTCGCGGAGCAGTGCGGCGAGATACTCGCGCGCATTCACGCGATCGACCTGCGCGCGACCGGCCTCGAGTCACGCCTCGCGCACACCGCGCCCGAGAACTTCGTTCGCCAGACCTGGCAGCGCTACCAGGCATTGAACACACCGCAGCCGATGATCGACTTCAGCGCGCGCTGGCTGCTCGAGCACTTGCCGGCGTCGTACCAGGAGTCACTCGTCCACAACGACTTCCGCAACGGCAACATCATGGTGTCGCC
>Ga0326730_1000008_pt1 | contig 57651 bp, 45 predicted proteins | sample MHFSIPfraction_3_FD_207740 | JGI IMG/M metagenome (GOLD analysis project Ga0326730, IMG submission 207740) | Lab enriched peat soil microbial communities from Michigan Hollow, Ithaca, NY, United States - MHF7AN SIP fraction | ecosystem: Environmental > Terrestrial > Soil > Wetlands > Peat...
CTGGTCGCCGGGTGGTCGAGCAACCGGCGGACGATGGCGATCCTGTCGTTCGGCCTGTTCCATCTCCATCTCGTGATGGATTCGTTCGGTTCCGGCCGCGACTGGGGGATTTCGTATCTCTGGCCGCCGGTACAGCGGGAGTGGCTGAATCCGTGGCGCTGGGACTTCTTCTCGTGGCAGAACCTGGTCGCGGCCTACGGGCTCGTGCTCGTGACGATCGTCATCGCGATCCGGCAGGGCCGCACGCCGCTCGAGACGATCGCACCCTCCCTGGACCGGCAGCTCGTGACGCTGGCGCGATGGCTGCGGCCAGGTACCCGCGTCGAGCCTTAGGAGTCCTTCCGGCGCTGCCGCAGCTCTTCGAGCGCCCGGGTCACGTACACCCGGGTCATCTGCTTGCGCCACGACAGATCGAAATCGGTGTTGTCCATCGGCTTCGAGGGATGGAACGCCGCCTCCGCCGCCGCGGCGATCGCATCGTCGGATAGCATCGAGCCCGTGAGTGCCGCACGGGCCTCGACGACTTCCTGAGGGTGACTCGCGACGCCTCCCAGCACGACCCGGGCCTCGATCACCCGTCCCCCGTCCCTCTTGCCCCGTCCCCCATCCCATTTGACCCAGATAGCGACTCCCAGCACCGGGAAGTCGAACGACCCGCGGCGGCGCAGCTTGTGATAGACCGCGTCCCATCCGTCCGGTGCCGGCAGCCGCACCGCGGTGAGGATCTCGTCGGGCTGTTTCGTGAGGTAGTTGATGCCGTCGTTGTTGTAGAACCGCCCCGCCGGCACGACGCGCTCGCCACCCGGGCCCACGAGCACGTACTCGGCGCCGATCGCCACCATCACCGGCGCCACGTCCGACGAGCTCACCGCCCAGCAGCGCGGCGACGACGGCGCCACCCAGCAGATCGCGCCGTCCTTCTTCATGCAGAAGTCGATCGCCTTGCGCCACTCGTAGGACTGATTGTAGTAGTTGCAGCGCGTATCGAGGCAGAGATTCCCGCCCAGCGTCCCCATGTTGCGGAGCAGGGGAGTGGAGACGAGCGCCGCCGCCTCAGCGACGGAATGGTAGGCGGACTGGCGGACGGACGGTCGGGCGGAAAGGTCCGTGAGCGTCATGCACGCTTCGATCTCCATCCCCCCGTCCGCCCGTCCGTCCTTCCGCCCGACCGCCTGAAGCTCCGGAACTTCCATGAGCGAGATGACGGTCTCCGGCTCTTGATGCCGTCGCTTCATGTTGGGATAGAGATCCGTCCCCCCGGCGACATACATCCCCTCTGGGCCGGCGTCCGCTTTCATCGCGAGCGCCTCCCGGAGGGTCCTGGGTTGTCGATACGTGAAGGACGGCAGCCGCAGCATGGCCGAAACCTTAACGCGGGCTCCCGGTGGAGGCCAGACCGAGCGCCTGTGCCGTCTGCGCCAGCCGGACGAACTCGGCGCGATAGCCCTCGGGATCGGCTCCGAGTGACGCCCGAGCGGCGGCGATCACGGCTTCGTAGCTCGCCGAGCCGCGGTAGGCGGAGCCTTTGAGCAACAGACCGAATTGCGCGACCGCCGTCTGGAACCGGAACTCCGCCGACGGCGTGCCGGCCTCACTCGACACGGGGTGCGTCAGCAACCGGCTGCGGTCTCCGTCGGGCTGCTTGTAGCGCACCTTGACGAACCCCAGCTCCTGCCCGCCGCCGCGCGGTCCGCGCACCGTCTGATAGCGCAGCGAATCGGGGACGCGAATCGTCACGTCGGTTTCCACCCCCACGGGGACGATCTCGTACAGCGCGGTCACGGAATGCCCGGCGCCCATCTCCCCGGCGTCTTTCGCGTCGTCGGCGAAATCCTCGTCGGCCAGCAGCCGGTTCTCGTAGCCGATCAACCGATAGGCGCGCACCTGCGCGGGATTGAACTCCACCTGGACTTTCACGTCCTTGGCGACGGTGAACAGCGTGCCGCCGAGCTCGTGCACCAGCGTCTTTTTCGCCTCGAGCAGGTTGTCGATGTAGGCGTAGTTGCCGTTCCCGTGGTCGGCGAGCTGCTCCATCTTCGAGTCCTTCAGGTTTCCCATCCCGAAGCCGAGCACCGTGAGGAACACCCCCGTCTTGCGCCGATCTTCGATCAGCCGGATCAGCTCGCCGTCGCTCGACACGCCGACGTTGAAGTCCCCGTCGGTCGCGAGGATGACGCGGTTGTTGCCGCCGCGGATGAAATTGGCGACGGCCTCGTCGTAGGCGCGCTTGATGCCCGCGCCGCCGGCGGTGCTGCCGCCCGCTTCCAGCCGGTCGATCGCCTCGAGGATCTTCGCCTTCTCGTCGCCGGACGTGGACGACAGGACGAGGCCCGCCGAGCCGGCATACACGACGATGGCCACCCGGTCCGCGGGACGCAGCGTGTTGACCAGCATCGTGAGCGAGGCCTTGACGAGCGGCAGCTTGTTCGGCTCGTCCATCGAGCCCGAGACGTCGATGAGGAACACGAGATTCGACGGCGGCAGGCCGCGGGTGTCGATGCGCCGCGCCTGGAGCCCGATGCGCAGTAGCCGGTGTTGCGGTCGCCAGGGGGCCGGGGCCACCTCGGTGTGGATCGCCACCGGGTCGTCGCCGGTGGGCTCGGCGTAGTCGTAGGGGAAATAGTTGACCAGCTCCTCGATGCGCACGGCGTCCGTCGGCGGCGCCTGGCCATCGAGCAGGAAGCGCCGGACGTTGCTGTAGGACGCGCGGTCCACGTCGATGGAGAAGGTCGAGAGCGGGTGGGCGGACACGGCGAGGAAGGGATTCTCGTCCTTGTGGCCGTATTCCTCGGTGTTCCAGGGCTCGCGACGGACGCGGTACGCCTCGTCGTCGCGTGCGACGTAGCCCATCGCCCGCCCGCGAGCGCTCTTGGCGGCGAGCTGATCGACGGCGATCGGCGGGCTCGCGGCCACCTCGTTCACTACCGCTGGGGATGGCGGCAACACGAGATCGGCGATGGTGGTCCCACCGGTCACGACTCGGATGCCGTGGACTTCCGCCGGTCCCGCACCCGGGATCTCCGCGCGGATGGTATAGGCTCCCACGGGAACCGACTCGATCAGGTAGGCGCCGTTCGGGTCCGAAGTTGCGCCGAGTCGGGTGCCGATGACGGTGATCCTGGCGCGGGCGACCGGGGCTCCCGCCGCGTCCCGGACATGGCCGCTGATACGGCCGACGCCGGCGGGGGCGAGGAGGGGGCTCGCGACGAGCATGGCGACCGCGAGCAGGCGGATTGAGGCCGTGAGCATGGTGTCTCCCTGGACGGTGTGCCCAAGAGAGACGGCCTACCCTCGGAGCCTTGCACAGGTCATGAGGGGCTCGGACCTGCCGGCTCTGCAGCCGAACGCCCGAGGGCGCTACCACACGATTTGAGACTCGTTTGACACCCCTGTGACAGGCTGCGGCCATGCTACCCACCACGCGAGTGCGGTCGGTCCATTCCAAAGTGAGGTGGGGCATGAGATATCGGCTTGCAGCGATCGTCGCAGTCGTAGGTTTGGCGGGCGGATGCGCGGAACAGGGAGGTCGAGCCTTCGCTCCGAATACAACGGGTTCCAGCGCCGCAGTTCTTGGCCAGGTCGACGCGGTGGCGCGCGCCTTTGCTCTCGGAATGACTCAGCCCGGAGTGCGGGATGCCGTCCGTGACGCGATGCGCACCTCACCCTGGACCGAGCACAAGCTGTCCTTGCACGAATTCGTGGCCACGCCGCCGGGAGAGTTGCTCCTCCAGGCATCAGCCGCTGCCGTGGGGATTGATCGTGACGCGCTCCAAGCCAGGATTGCGGGCCTCCCGGACTTGGACTTCTACGTTCCAGCTCGTCAACAGAGGCTCACCTGGCGCTCGACGGCAAGCTATCTGGTGGCCGTGAACCTCGACGGTCGAGCGCCGACGTTCGGATATGATGCGAGGGGTCGTACGATGGCCCTCGACCTCACCCGGCCAGAGCCCCCGGCGCAGACTGTGCTCATGTTGCAGACTGCCGAGGTCAAGACGCGGCGGATACGCCCGCAGCCGAATCTCTCGGGGCTGACGATCCAGGCCCCCGACGACGGAGAGCTCGGTGGGGAGCTGGTGATGAGAGACGCGACCGGTCTGACGAGAACAATCGAACTCGCGGACCTGGTTGGACACGGGTCACTCGCCAAGTGCTTTCAGAACTGTGACAGTGAGGGTGGGGGTGGTGGTGGTGGGTCTCCGCCGCCGGAGACCTTTCTCACCCGTATCCAAACTCAAGGGATCGTGGACAACAACAATCCCTTCGAGTCGAACGAGTTCGAATTCAACGCCACGGCGTGGGACGGATCGACAGGTTTCCTGCGCATCACTGGAATTCCCAGTACGACAGATCAGGTCCGCCATGACCACCTGATATACGCGATACCGTCGAGCGAGGTCAGTCGAATCAACACTGCCGTCAAAGAAACGGATGGCTGGCCGAATCCGGATGACCACTTCTACTTCGTGCCCGCAGGCAATACGTACTGTGGGCCGGTGCCGCTCGGTCTCAATGAGAAGGGGGCAGGTTGGGCGCTCACGGAGGACGCGTGCAGCTTCAACCCCAAGCTAGGCCTGTATTTCGGTTGGTAGTCAGGCGCCTTAGACTGTACTCTTGTTCTGGGCTGCGGGCGGCGGTTACCTCGACTTCCAGGAGCCGCCGCCTCTCGTTGGGATTCCGCTCCCCTGGCAGGAGCTCCCGGTCACCATGAGAGTTGGGGTCCTCTCCTCTCCAACCGTATTCCTTCTCACCCTCGGGATGGTGGGGTGTAAGGCCGCGATCGAGGCTCCACCACCTGGTCCGGTGGCGGTGGTTCAGGCGCTCCTGATCGCCGGCGACTCGCAGCAGGTCGCATGGGTGGAGTGGCGCGTACCCGCAGATTCGAGTTTCGGGCCGGAGGTTCGGCCCGTCGACCCATCCCTCGTGCAGGTCTCCCTTGTCCTGCCCAATGGCGGCTCCGTCCCGTTCACGCCGTCACCCGGCATCCCCGGGCGATTCCAAGCCGGGGCTAGTGTCGTTCCCGGAGCGCATTACCGTCTGTCCGGGGCGATCGAGGGAGTAGGGCTTGCGGCCGAGACGACGGTGCCCGACACGATCGCCGTGCGTGTCCCCGCCCAGGACACGGTGGACGGCGGGTCGTGCGTCGCGACCTTCTTGTACTGCAACCTCCCCTACAGCTGGTCCGCAGTCGGGGCCTCGGCGTACTTCTACTTTCAATCGACAAACGACACATCGCAGGTGCGCATCTTCGGCTCGACGCATGATCCCACGGGGATCCTGCGACTCGTCCAGGACACCGGTACGGAGCGTCTCACCGTGCTCGCCGTGGAGGAGAACGCGGCTTCGTTCCTGATCGTCACCACGCCGAAGAGCAGCGTCAGCGGAATCTTCGGCCTGTTCGGCGCGGCGACCCGCGTGGAGCGGTGGATCGTATGGCCGTGACCGGCATCCTGCTGGTGGCCCTCCTGGCCCAAGGGGAAGGGCCGGCCGGTCCGGCACCGGTGCGCGGCGAGGTCGTCGACATTGCAAGCGGAGGGCCCCTCCAGGGAGTCCTGGTCACCGCTCGCGGAGCGAACCGTGCGGCGACCACCGACCGCTTCGGGCGGTTCGTTCTGTGGATCACGACGTTCCCGGACACACTGGTCGTGCGCGGCATCGGGTGGGTCGGCACCGACCTCCCGCTCGCCGCCCCGCCCTCCGCATCGCTGCACATTCGTCTCGCGACCTCGCCCATTGTCCTTTCCGACGTGATCGTGACAGCCCCAGCGGGTGCCGCCCGCCCCCTCGAGGACGTCGGACGGTGGCGGGTACCGATCGCCAGTGCGCGCAGCGTGCCGGCCGGGATCGAGACAGATGTGTTTCGTTCCCTCAGCCTGGTGCCCGCGGTGGCCTTTTCCACGCCACTATCCGCGCGGCCGGTCATCCGTGGATACGATGCGGGTGAGTCGAGCGTGCGGATCGACGGTTTCGAGGTCCTCAACCTGTACCATCTCGGGCGCATCTTCTCCGCGTTCCCCGCTGACGCGGCGAGCCAGGTCGCCGTGGCCGCGGCGCCGTCGAGCGCCACGACGGGCGGCACGCTGGCGGGAACAGTCGACGTCACGGGTCAGGACGGTGCGCCGGGTCACCTGAACGGGGGCCTCGATCTGAGTTTTGCGTCGTTGGCCGCCTGGGCCGGTGGGGGGCACGGTGCGACCCAGGGGTTCGCCGCGTTCCGCGCCATCCACTTTTCCGTCGTCAACGCCATCAAGCCCGGGACCGTCCCGTACGACTTCCAGGACTTCTACGCCAATACGTTGTTCTCCCACAACGGGCGGCCGGCCGGCCGCATCACGGCCTTCGCCTCCCGCGACCATCTCTTCGATCGGGATCTCGGCACCGGTATGGATTGGAGCAATTTGTTGTTCGGCATCCGGTGGCCCGTACTCGACGATGGGCGACACAGCGCGAGTCTGTGGGGCAGCGCGAACCGTTTTGCAGAGGACGCGGCGGACGTTCCCGCGCGCGCTACGCGGCTCGATCTTCGCAATCGCTTCGAGCGCATCGCCGGCGGTGCCGATGGAGCCCTCCAAGGACCGGTGACGCGGCTGGCATTCGGCGGCTCGGTCGGCACGCGGTCCATCGCAAACAGAATCACTCCGCTCTCGGGCGCTGAATTCCCGACTACCGACCTCATTGGTCGCCGCTTCGAGTGGAGCAGCTACGCCGAGCTGACGGGGACTATCGAGCGCGCGTCGCTCCAGGCGGGCGTCCGCTTGGACGCGGCCAGCGGCACGCGCGTGTGGCAGCCCCGGGCACGAGTCGCCGCCGCCCTCGCCACCGGCGCCTCTCTCGGCATCGCCGCTGGCCGGACGGCGATGCTCTACCATCTGGTGTCGGATCCTCACGCCGAGCCGGACCTGGCGTTCTACGACTTCTGGCTCGCTGCCGGTGAGCGAGGCGTCCCTGTTCCGATCGTCGATCACGCGACGATCGATCTCGATGCAGCCCGGGGGAGTCTCGCGGGACGCCTGTCGGTCTTCGGGTCCCGCGGTCGCGGTCTGGTGGAGCTGCGGCCGGCCAGCGATCAGCGGGTCGAGGCGAATACACCGTTCCGGTACGGCCGATCGCGCGGCGCAGGTCTGGAGCTGCAGCTGGCGCTCCGGGGCGACTCGGCCCATGCGAATGCGCTCTCGGTGACGTACGTGTTGTCCTGGGCGCAGCGCGATTGGGACGGGAAGTGGGTCCCGTGGTCCCTCGATCGCCGCCAGGTCTTGCGGGTGGATGGACGGCGGTCGTTCGGAACGCACTGGTCGGCCTCGTTTGCCTTCGAGGCGATGAGTGGTGCCCCCCTCACCCCGGTGGACGGCGTGGTGATCGTGGGATTGCCGGATGCGAGCCACGGCGTGACTCGCGATCTCGGCCAGAGCCTCGGTCCGGCGTACATCTACGGGGAAGAGAACAGTGCCAGGAGTGCAGGCACCGCCCGAGTCGACCTTGCCGCGCGGTATGCGTTCACGGGTCCAGGCAAGAGTCGGATGACTCTGGGCTTTTCAGTGATAAACGCGGGATTCGGCCCGGTTGCGCCGCTCCAGCCAACGGCACCGGGCTTTGAGCCTTCGTCCGTGCCGGGTGGGGTCCTGCAGGGGCGGGTGCGCTACGAGCGCATGTTCGACCTGCCCGCAGTGCCGAGCTTGACGCTGCGAATCGAGTTCTGAGCAGGGCTAGTACATCCCACGCTGCGGCCGCCTCTACGGAACGACAGCGAGCTCGATCAAGCGAGAGTCGGCCTCACCCTGGTCATCCACCGCCCGCACAAGGAAGGAGCCCGGCGCCTCCGGCGTCCAGGCCAGGGTCCCGCCTGGCGGCGCCTTGCCGACGAAACTGCGCCCGACGAACCAATAGACCGTTCGTACGCCTGCGCCGGTGGTAGCCCGGAAGGTGATCGCTTCCTGCCCCAGTCGCTTGGCGCGCAACGCATACACCACTCCCCGGAGTGGCGACGTGATCTGCGGCGGAGGGCCACCCGAGGAGCCGGCCTCGTGGGTTTGACAGCGTGGGTCGAACGGTGGTGGCGTGCGACGGGGCAGGCCGGCCTGCTGGAACAATTTCAGCATGTCGGAGCCCCACATTTCGTAGACGACGTGGTGGGCGGGCCCCGGCGTGTACGGCGGACAGTCCCGCAACCCGGTGCGGTCGTCGATGAGGAGCGCCTGGTGGAGCGTGCTGATGTGGATCGGTGATTTGCCGGGGATGAACCAGGTGGGCACGGTCCGCGGGCAGTCGGTATTGGGCAGGTCCCCCGAACCGGCACACACGTCGACCTGGGTCAGGTTCGCGGGGAACCTCCTGATCGGTTCTCCCAACGTCGGGTTCTGGGCCTCAATCGCGTCCACCATCTGAAAGAAGAGCGGCGCCGCCACCTGCACGCCGACGAATGCGGGATTCCCCTCTCCATTGAAGTTCCCGATCCATACTGCCAGGATGTATGGACCGAAGATCCCGATGGTCCAGGCATCTCGAAAGCCGTAGGACGTACCAGTCTTCCAGTACACGGTGAGCGGGCCAGGTGTGGCGGCGTAGAGATCACCGGGGCGGGGGTTGTCCTTGAGCATGTCGAGCAGCACGTAGGCCGCCTCTGGGCTCAACACGCGAACACCGGCGGCCGGCGCCTGGTCGGCACGATAGCGCACCGTCCGGACGACACCCTCGTTTGCCAACGCTCCGTACAGCGAGACCAATTCCTCCATGGTGAGCTCGCCACCGCCCAGCACGAGGGCCAAGCCGTAGTACTCCCGGGAACGGAGTCCCGACACTCCCGCCATTTCCAGAAAGCCGTACAGGTCCGGCTGGGAGAGCTGCGAGGCGACGGTCACCGCGGGGACGTTGCGACTGCGGATCAGCGCGTCCTTCGCGGTGAGCGGACCCACGAATCGGCCGTCGAAGTTCTCGGGGCTGTAGGCGCCGAAGGCGGACGGGGCGTCCTTCAGCATCGTCATCGGGTGCAGGACCCCCTGGTCGAGTCCGAGGGCGTAGATGAACGGCTTGAGGGTGGACCCGGGCGAGCGCTTGGCGGCGGTGCCGTTCACCTGGCCAGCGATGTCAGCGTTGAAGAAATCCGCGGAGCCAACCAGCGCCTTCACTGCCATCGTCCGCGCGTCCACCAGCATCCCGGCCGCGTTGCGGACGCCGAGTCGCGCCTGTCCGGCCACGTAGGAGCGGATCTCACGCTCCAGAATGTTCTGTAACCGCCGGTCGAGGGTGGTGTGGATCTCCGGCGCTCCACCGGCACCGGAAAGAACGGCGTCCACGAGATGAGGAGCCCGAAACGGCAGCTCGGCGGGCGACCCCATCCGGATGGCGAGCCGCATCAGCCCCGAGTCACTCTCGGAGTCGAGATGCGTCGCCCGCCACCTCGCATACAGACCATCCCGGGCCTCGCGCAACGCCGGTCCCGGCAGCCCCCCGACGGGTGTCCGGCGCGTCGGGTTCTGTGGCAGCACGGCGAGCGTCAGGGCTTCCGCCAGTGTGAGCCGGCTGGGGTCCTTACCGAAGTAGATGAGGCTCGCCGCGGCGGCGCCGTCGATGTTGCCCCCGTAGGGAACGAGGTTGAGGTACGCCTCCAGGATGTCGCGCTTCGTGTAGCTCAACTCGAGCTCGAGTGCGCGGGCGATCTGCGTGAGTTTGCCGCCTGGCGACGATGAATGGATGCCGTACACGATCCGGGCCAGCTGCATCGTGATCGTCGAGCCCCCCTGGCGCCGTGTCCTCACGACGTACGACCGCCACGCGCCACGAGCCAGGGCGATGGGGTTCACGCCCGGGTGGAGATGGAAATGCCGATCCTCTTCCAGGAGCGTGGCCTCGACCAACAGCGGTGAGATCCGATCGAGTGGCACCCAGACGCGGTACTGATCGTCGGCGGAGCGCGTCAATCGCAGCAGACCGCCGTCCGCGTCGTACACGGCCGTGGACATCGGGAATCGCGCCCGCAGCGGCTGGTGCGGAACGACGCGCGGCAGCAGCCACAACGCGGCCACACTACCGCACATCCCAATCGCGGCACGCCCCAGCCAGCGAACGATCCTGCTGCGGACCGAGCGCATCACTTGGGCCGCCGGACCACGATGCGACCGGGTTGCGACCAGGCCCGCACCGATCGGTCGTACATCCCCTCACCGTAGGCCGGCGGCACGGCGAACGTCCCGACGGCGGTCGCCCTGACGGAATAGACGAACTCTCGCGCCGATGCGTCCGCGAGCCCGTACACGTTCACGCGGTCTTCACGCACCTCGGCGTACTCCGGCGACCACGCCCCCACCGCCTGGCCGAACGTCGGCGTCCACGACGATGCTCCATCACCTTCTTCGGTTTCCCCCTCGCTCTCGCTGTCCGAACTGGGGTGGACCACGCTGGGTCCTGCCACCGCGGATCCGGCGACCGGATTCTCGACGACCTCAAAGCCCCCTGGTAACAAGTCGACCAGCGCCACGCTCGCGTCTGGCCGTCCCCCCAGTACGCGAAACCGGAGATGCACCTCGATCTCGTCGCCGAGGGTGACGTCCGTGATCGGCTTGCCGTCGGTGTCGGTGTATTCCCGGAGCACTTCCAGCCCCTGCGAGAGCGGCTTCGCGGGAATCGTGCGATCGAACCCGGCCTGACTCAGGAGATAGAAGGCATTCACCGGTGCGCTGTTCTGGAATTCCACAGCCCGCGTAGTCGGGGACACGTCAGCCTGCGGGAATGTGCCCGACGGAAGCGGCAATGCGCGACTCGATCCGTCCCGGTGCGTCTCCGTGACGGTGAACCGTCCGGCAACTCCCGGGCCGGTGGCGGTGACGTAGGCATCCAGGGCGAGGATGGTGTAGGCGCTGGAAAGGCTGTTGTACGCTCCCCGCCCGACCGGAGCCACGATCGCGTCGATCGCCTCCGCCTTCAGGGCATTGAGGCGGGTGGGAAAGTGTCTCGCGAGGAGGTACAGAAGCATCGCATCGTGCGTCAGGTCGTCGTCGTAGCTCTGGTAATCGGCCGGACGCTGCTGGGCGAAGTGTGATGCGTTGATCAGCGTGTTGGCGGCCCCGTCCTGGTGCAGCAGCTGATAGGTCGCCGCCAGAAGCGCCCCAGTGAGATCCCGCTGCCACGTGTCGGCGTAGTTCGTCCGCACGCGTCTCTCGAGCGACATCGCGTATCCGGTGGTCACAGTGCCCTGGCGCGTCAGGAGATAGATCGCGTACGCCCGGGTGCGCTCATCGAAGAGGCTTGCGCCTTCGGACGCCGCCAGGCGTTGCAGGTACTGCGTGCCCTGGGCCAGCACCTCCGGCGGGACCGGGTAGCCGCGCTCTTTCGCCTCGATCAGGAAGTGTTGCGCATAGACGGACACGTAGTCGTCCACGTGGGCGTTGGCGGCCCACAGGCCGTATGCCCCTTCCTCGTTCTGCCGGGACCGCAGCATATCGAGGACCTTGTCGAACGTCGCGCCGGCCTGGGCCGGATTGATCCCGAACTCGGGACGGCGCGCCAGCACCATCGCCGGGACTCCCTGGCTCACGAGCTGCTCGGTGCAGCCATAGGGATACTTCTCGAGATAGGTGACGAGTCCGTGCGCCAGGCCGAGCGGCAGGACCGACATGCCGGCGCGCACCGTGCGGAGCTCCGGGAACAGGTCTCGGTCCACCGTCGCGGACGCGCTGCCCTGGCGCACACTGCCCACCGTGAGGGCCGTGCGGTACGGCACCGAAGGACGGACACTCAGGCTCGCAGTCATACGTCCCGATCTGGTCCCCAGCCGGCTGGTGAACACGAGGTCGGCGTTGCCCAGCTGATCTCGCGCACGGAGGCGGAAGGTCACCGCTCCCTCCCGCTGCGCGTCGATGGCCACGGTGGCCGCGGCCGGCCCCAACACCTCGAGCTGCGACGACGCCTGGAGCGCCACCTGCACCTGAGCTCCCGTGCCGGAGCCGGCGGCATTGTTGGCGACCCCGAGGCTGACTTCGAACGTGTCTCCCGGGGCGACCATGACCGGGACGTTCGGGGTGAGCACGAAGTCGCCCCGGACGATCCCCTTGGTGTCCGCCGCACCGACGGCGTCTTCGTTCACCGCCACGGCCATCACTCGCAGCGTTCCGTTGAAATAGTCCGGAACCGTGAAGGTGAAATTGCCGCCCTCCGGGCCGGCATCGCGTACCCCGGACCAGAACGCCACGGGCTTGTCGCGCTTGCGCTTGAAGGGGTTGAGATTGCGTCCGACCAGGTTCTCGCGGTCGCCGCCGGGAGCAGACGCCGCCATCAGACGCTCGAACTCCGGCAGGATGAGGTCGAGAATCTGGGTGGTGTGCACCTCGAGCGCCCGTTTCTGGAAGAAGTAGCCGAGCGGATCCGGAGTCGTGTAGCCGGCGACCTGCAGGATCCCCTCATCCACCGCGAAAACGGCGATGCGCGACGGCCGGTCGGTGCGGTAGCGCACCCGGAAGGCCTCGCCGGGTTTCACGAGGCCCGGCACGTCCAGCGTGATCCCGGCCTTGCGGCGGTCCAGGCTCACCGAGAACGGAGCCACTCCGTAACTCAACGGACTCGTGAAGACCTCGTCGGAATTCACGTCGCGCACGAACGACACCGAGACGTAGCCGTTGCCTTCCAGACCAGCCGGCAACGGGATCCGCTGCACGGAGCTCGTCGTCGTCGCCCGGAACCAGCGCCAGGCGTAGACATGGTCCCGCTCGATCGTGATCAGTCCCGCGCCGGCATACGGCGCCTGGACCTGCAGTTCGATAGTCTCGCCGGGCGCGTAGTCGCCCTTGTTCAGCGTCAGCTGCAGCTCCGCGTTCCGCTCGAGCGAGCGGGTGAGATTGGCGGCTGCCGCCACGGTGTACTCCACGCGTGACAGGTCGCTGCCCGCCGAATCCCGAACCAGGAGCGCGAAGTCTCCGGGCTCCCCGGTCGGCAGCGCCACGCTGAGGCCGGTATCCCCGATGGCGAGCCGGACATCGCTCACCGGGATCTCCTTCTTGACCGACTGGTAGCGGTAGGTGCCGTCGTACTGCCGGGCGAGCACCGATACGAACGTGACCCGGAGTCGGGCCAGGTGGAGGTTCCGGACGCCGCGCTTTCTGCCGTCCGGCCCCACGGCCACCAGCTCGACGCTGCGTTCCGCGTCCTTATGGAGGTAGCGCAGATCTCCATCCGGTTTGTAGCCGACGAGGAACGGCTGGTTCGACACCACGACCCCGACCTCAGCGGTAACGCTGCGACCGCCCTCGGCTTCGTACCCTTCCGTGATCAGCCGCAGTCGATAGGTGGCCCGCGCAAAGCGCTCGAGCCCGAGGGCGAATTGCGCCTCACCGGCCGCATCGGTCGTGGTGGCCGGGAGATCCTCCGAGAACGTCTCCTTGGCCTGCTGTGGATCCGAGAAGTGGTAGTTCTCGAGTCCCTGGAGCGTCGGGAATCCGGGTGTCAGCTGCAACCGAGCCGTCACACGGCGTCCCGCAGCGGCGGTGCCGAACAGGTTCCTGAGGATGATCCGCGCCGTGAGGCTATCGGGCGCAACCCAACCGTTCACGGATTCGCGCGAGAGGTGTGCGGTCATGGTCATCCGGTCTGGCTGGAATTCGCGCACCAGCACCGACACGGTGCCCAGCAGGGCGTCGGCGCGCCCGTCCTTTACGATGTACAGCGAAACCGTCCATGTCCCGGTCGGCGCCGCCTCGGACGTCGCGTACGTGATCTCATCGAATCCCTGCGGGGAGAGCCTGAGCCGTTCCCGTTTCACCTCGAGACCCCGAGCGTCCGAGATCACGGCCTCGAGGGGAATGCCCCCGATCGGCAATCCCCACACGGACGGCTTCACGATGAGCCCGACGTGGAGAGAGTCGCCAGGCCGATACACACCGCGATCGGAGAACAGGTACGCCGAGAGCCGGTCCGCCTGGAGCGCATTGGACACGCCCCCGACATCGAAGCGGGACAGGTCGAGCTCGCGATCATACCGATCCATGGGGAGGAACGAGAGGTCTTCCGCGGTGTGGGCGGAGTAGAGCACCGGCGTCTGCTCCCGCTCGAACGACTTGAGACTCGGGAATCGGACGTGGCCCTCCGCGTCGGATACCTCCGAGATCACCGTGAGACCGTTCCTGCCCACGACGTCCACCGTGACCCCCGCCAGCGGGAGTCCGGTTCGCAACGACTGCACGAACACGTCCTGCCCGCCATCGGCGCCCCTCTTCGCCAGGAGGCCGAGATCGGTGACGAGGATCAGCCGTTGATCCAGCGGCCCGGTGGCCTGCTTCGACACCGGGTCGTAGCCCTGCACGCTCAGGAGGAAGAGTCCTCGCGGTCCCACGCCACTGGACAGGTAGCGGCCAAGGTCATACGGCTGATAGTGCGCCTTCCCCGGGCCGAGCGTGGGAACGGGAATCGTGTCGGTCTGTCGCGCCGTGAGATTCGAGGCGTCGAAGTTCTCGCTATTGAACTCGGTGTTGCCGAAGATCAGGCTCGTCTGGGTGACCAGATGCTGGAGCTGATAGGGCAGGACGCGGCCGACTTCGACGACCAGTGTCGGGAGGTCGCGGCTGTAGATCGAGATCTTGCGGTCGCCGCTCAGGCTGAGCAGCGAGCCACTTCCCAGAATCTTGACCTCCTTGGGAAACGGAGGAATGACGGCGGTGTGGTCCCACGTCTGGCCCAACACGTAGCCGCCGAACGACCGCAGCCCCTTGCGGACCCGCACATAGATGAAGCGGCCCGGGTCCGCGTCATATCGGAAGGCCTGCCGCGAATCGTATTCCCGCTCCCCCGGGACGGGTGTCAAGGGAAGCGGCGTCGATGCCTGCAGGATTTCCGGCCCGATGATCTCGGGCCGGTCCCACACGTAGGGGCGCGTCCGTTGCGCTTGCGGCGTCGCCGGGTTGTACACGGGGAGGACCCATGCCGACGCGCTGGGTTGGAGGTCCTTTTCTCCCACGTCGGCCGACGTCGAAAGGATGAGGACCTGCTCCGGCTCGTAGCGCTCGTTGCGGACCAGCGTCAGCTCCGCATTCACGACCGCGAGGCTGAAGAGCCCGGGGATCGGGACGCGCTGCTCGAGGCGCTGATCGGTTCCTGGACCGCCGCGACTGGAGCGCACGCCCGCGTCCACCGTCACCCGCATGAGTGCGTCTTTCGCGGGGATGGCGAGCGGATCGGAGAGGATCGACGCCGTCAGCAGCTTCTTGTCGGCACTCACCGTGAACGGGAGCGACCGGAGACCCGACAGGAACCCTCCGCTCGCCCCTTCCATTCGGAGCGAGACCTGCTTGGCGAGCGAGGCCGTGTCCACCGGGTGGCTGAAGGTCAGTTTGACCACCACCCGCTTGAGGTTGGGATCCACCGGATCCTGATAGAACTCCGCCGAGGAGACCGTGGCAGTGAAGGACGCGGTGGCGAAGTCGAAGCGGTACTGCTCGAGGGTGACGCTGGGAGCGACGAAGCCACGACGGGACAACGACACGGTGAACGTCTGGCCCACCGGCCAATCGGCGGCGGGATCGAAATCCAGCTCCCGGTCGCCGACCCAGCGCCAGGTGCCGGCGATCGTCGGAGACACGGCGATACCTGTCTTGACGACTTTGCCCACCGCACTGAGCGGGGCGACGGACGCCTCGAAGACCACGCGGAGCGGCTCGGGTTTCGGGGCCTCCACGGTGAGGTCGGTGGCCGCAGGCGCCGTGATTTCGAAGGCCGTCCGCACGGCCCGCGGCCGGTGGCGCCACAGCTGAACCCCAACAACGAGGGCGACCAGTCCCGCAGCCGCAGCGATCGTGTTGCGTCGGAAGGCCTTCGGATTGGCTGCGGCGCGAGCGCGTAAGGCGGCCTCGCGGGCTCGCAACGATGCGACCCAGGGCGGTGGGGCCCACGCGACGTCCCCGAACGTCAGCTTGAGGAACCTGGCAAGCGAAGTGCGCAGCTGCGCCAGCCGGGCGCGGGCCGCTGCGAAGTACTCGGCGCGTGGGCTCACGAAGACCTCTTGGACCTGGTTCGGCGTGTGCGGCGAATTGCGCTCAAGGTGCGGACGGCGGCGGCCACAGACAATAGAGACTATTCCCTACAGGCGTGACCATCCCAAGAGTGCGTGCTGTGGTGGGCTGCCCGACACTTCAGTGCTGGCGCTCCTCCCGTACCCCACCTGCCAGCGTCGGCGCCTGGTCGATCGCCTTGCCGTCGCCGCCTTCCCAGGGCGGAGGCACGCGCGCCGGCTCGGGCCAGGGGATCTCGGGGAAGACGGTGGGTCCGACCCTTCCGTCTTCCCCCTTCCCCCGCTTCTTCAAGGCTTTCAGGACTTTCTCCGGCGTAATCGGCACTTCATCGACGCGAACGCCCACCGCATCGTACACGGCGTTCGCGACCGCGGGCATCACCGGAAGCAGAGGACCCTGGCCGACCTCTTTGGCGCCGTAAGGGCCGTTGGGATCGGGGTCCTCGATGATGTAGGTGACGACGTCGCACATCTCGAGGGTGGTGGGGCTCTTGTACTCGAGCAGGCTCGGGATCTTGTGGACCACGTGCCGGTTCTCGCGGTAGGCCATCTCCTCCATCAGGGCCTCACCCAGGCCCATGTAGATCCCGCCTTCGATCTGGCCCATGGCCGTGGCGGCGTTGATGCAGCGACCCACGTCGTGGGCGATCCAGATCTTCGGCACGCGCACGATGCCCGTGGCAGCGTCGACGTCGACCTCGGCGATGCAGGCGCTATAGGAGTAGGCGGGCGATGGCCCGACACCCGCTCCGCGGTAGCGCGCGGCGCTCTTGGGCGGCGTGTACGACCCCACGGTGCCGACGGTGCCGACCGCGCTCTCCGCTGCCTGAACTGCCTCGGCGAAGCTCATGCCGCGCTCGGGATCCTGCGCATCGAATACGCGCCCATCGGCGAACACGATACGGTCGCCCGGCACCGCGAGCTTCTTCGCCACGTGCGGGGTGATGATCTCCCGCGCCCGTTCGGCCGCCTGGAGCGCGGCGTTGCCGCTCATCAGGGTGACGCGCGACGAGTAGCTCCCCAGGTCCACCGGGGTGAGGTCGGTGTCGGCGGTGACGATGCGCATGTCGAACGGATCGACGCCCAGCACCTCGGCCACGATATAGGCGAGGATCGAATCCGAGCCCTGGCCGATGTCGGTCGAGCCGCAGAAGATCGTCACGCCGCCCGATCGGTCGCACTTGAGCTGGACGCCCGAATGCGGCATGTGATTCCAGTAGATCGGCAGGCCGGCGCCGCTGAGATAGGAAGAGCAGGCGAGCCCGATGCCCTTGCCGGGCGGGAGTTTCCTGAATCTGTCCTTCCAACCCGCCCCCGCGGTCACCTTGCGGATGCACTCACCCAGTCCCATGGAGCCCACGCGCAGATAGTTCGCGGTGAGCGAATCGGGCGGCTGCAGATGCTTGAGCCGCAGCTCCGCCGGGTCCATGCCGATCTGCTCCGCCAGCTTGTCGAGCTGCACCTCGAGGGCGAACCGCGGCTGCGGCGTTCCATGGCCCCGCTTGGGGCCGCACGGCGGTTTGTTCGTGAACGCCCGTGCGCCCTGGAACTTGTAGCGGGGAACCTGATACGTGACGGTCTGCAGCGCGCCCGTGTAGTAGGTGCTCGCCACGCCGTACGAGCCGTAGCCGCCGCCATCGAGCAGCGTGCGGAAGTGCATCCCGGTGATGGCGCCGTCCTTCGTGACTCCGGTCTTCACCCACATCAGGGTGGGGTGACGGCCACGGTGACAGTAGAAGACTTCCTCGCGCGTCAATGTGCACTTCACAGGCCGCCCGGTGAGCATCGCGAGCTTCGCGACCACGATCTCATGGCTGAACGGGTCGCTCTTGCCGCCGAACCCGCCGCCGTTGGGCGTCGCGATGACGCGGATGCGCGCCGCCGGCATCTCGAGCACCTTGGCGAGGGCGCGGTGCACGTAATGGGGGGTCTGAGTGGAGCTCCACAGGGTCACCTTGCCGTCGGCCGACCAGTCGGCCAGCGCGGCGTGCTGCTCCATCGGGAGGTGCGTGTTTCCCTCGAAGAAGAACAGATCCTCGCGCACCACGTCCGCCTGCGCGAAGCCCTCTTCCACGTCGCCGAATTCGAGGTTGATGAGCTTGTGGAGGTTGCCTGTGTCGCCGTAGTCGTGGATGCGTGGCTCCGGATCGGCGACGGCGTCCTGGGGTGAGCCGATCTCCCGCAGCAGCTCGTATTGGACGTCGATCAGGTCGAGGGCCGCGGTGGCCGTTTCCTCCGACGTCGCGGCGACCGCCGCGACCGGGTCGCCGATGAAGCGCACCCGGTCCCCACACAGGGCGTGCTCGTCCTGGCTGACCGGAAGAATGCCGAACGGAATCGGGAAGTCCTTCCCCGTGAGCACCGCCTTGACGCCGTCGAGTCGGAGGGCTCTGGCGGTATCGATGCCGACGATCCGCGCGTGCGGGTGCGGGCTGCGGAGCAGCTTGCAGTAGAGCATCCGAGGCAGCGCGAGGTCATCGGCGAATTTCGTCGCCCCCGTTACCTTCGCCACCGCATCCACCTTGCGGTGAGCCCGGCCGACTACTCGCAGGGCGGTCGGGCGGTCAGGCGGGCGGGCGGTCGGGGAGTCGGACCCGCGCTCAGAGCCGTCCGCCCGTCCGCCCGTCCGCCCGACCGCCTTCTTCTTACCGGCGCCCATAGAGCGACTCCCGGCTCGGTTGCGCATCCTCGCCGCGAAGGCGTGCCGCCGCCAGCTCGACTGCTTCGTAGATCTTGATGTAGCCGGTGCAGCGGCACAGGTTGCCCGCGAGCGCTTGCTTGATGTCGTCCCGGGAGGGTTTGGGGTTCTGCTCGAGCAGCGCCTGGGCGGCGAGCAGGAACGCGGGGGTGCAGTAGCCGCACTGCGCGGCGCCGAGATCGGCGAACGCGGTCTGCAGCGGATGCAGGTCGGCGCCCCGGGCCATGCCCTCGATCGTCGTGATGTGGTGTCCGTCGCACGCGAGGCCGAGGACCAGGCAGGACAGCACCGGGCGACCGTCCAGCAGCACGGTGCAGGTGCCGCACTCTCCCAGCTCGCAGCCGTGCTTGGTGCCGGTGAGGCCCAGGTCCTCGCGCAGCACTTCGAGCAGCGTCTTGTGCGGTGCGAACGCGACCGCGCACGGCTCGCCGTTGAGCTCGAAGGCGATCTGGGCGCGCGATTCCGGCATGACGACCAAACTAACCTTGCCTTCGGGGTGATGCAGCGTCAGCTTCCGTGCGACCTCCACAGGATCCACCATGGCTGTCCGTCTCGGTCTCGCCTTGCTCGCGCTCCCCGCCGTGCTGACGCTCCACCTGCAAGCTCAGGCGGGCGGCGCCGCTGCGGCGCGCGACTACCGGGCGGAGGCGCTCCGGCTCCTGAAGACGGTGCCGCTCGTGGACGGGCACAACGACATTCCCGACGCGATCCGCGGCCGTGGCGGCGTGGATTCGGTGGACTTCTCGGCGACCCAGCTCGGGTTGATGACCGACATTCCCAAGTTGCGCGCGGGGGCGGTCGGCGCCCAGTTCTGGGCGGCCTATGTGCCTACGACCACGATCCACGGCGGCGAACACCCGGCCGTGTACGCGCTCGAGCAGATCGATCTGGTCCGCCGGCTGTGCCGGAAGTATCCGCGCGACCTGGCGATGGCGTACACCGCGGAGGACGTGGAGCGGAATTTCCGCCTCGGCAAGATCTCCTGCCTGATCGGCGTCGAAGGCGGGCATGCGATCGAGAGCTCACTCGGCGCGCTGCGGATGTTCTATGCCCTGGGCGTGCGCTATATGACGCTCACGCACTGGGAGACGACCGATTGGGCCGATGCGGCCACCGATTCGGCGAAGCACGGCGGGCTCACCCCGTTCGGCGAGCAGGTGGTGCAGGAGATGAACCGGCTCGGCATGCTGGTCGACATCTCCCACGTCTCCGACGGCACCATGATGGACGTGCTGCGGGTGTCGACCGCGCCGGTGATCTTCTCGCACTCGTCCGCCCGCAGCATCTCGAATCACGTGCGCAACGTGCCGGACTCGATCCTGAAGCTCGTGCCCGCCAACGGCGGCATCGTGATGGTGAACTTCAACCCGGGCTTCGTCTCCGAAGCGGTCCGGGTGTACGAGGACAGCATGCAGACGCGGGCCGCCGCGCTGAAGACCGCGGGCGCCGATTCGACGGTCATCAACGACTCGACCAAGGCCTGGGCCAAGCGGGCGCCGCATGCCACGCTGCAACAGGTCGCGGACCACATCGAGCACGTCCGGGACGTGGCCGGCGTGGACCATGTGGGCCTGGGCTCGGATTTCGACGGCATCACCAGCGTGCCCGATGGACTGGAGAACACGTCGAAGTTTCCCGATCTCGTGGCGGAGCTGCTGCGCCGCGGCTGGAAGGCCGACGACGTCAAGAAGGTCGTGGGGCTGAACGCGCTGCGGGTGCTGCGGGATGCGGCGAAGGCGGCCGGGCGCTCACCAGCCTCGCCGGTAGCGCAGCCCTACTGACCAGTACCGGTAGATAGGCGTCGACGCGCTGGCGGTGCGGGCCGCGGCGCTGTTGGTGTACGTCCCGACGAGCGCCAGCTCGTCCAATGCACGCCAGTTGAGGGCCAGCGTGACATCGCCGTGCCATTCACCCTGGGTGGGGCTCCCGGTGCCGACCTGCTGCGCTCCCAATCCGCCGTTGGCCCGCAGCCACCAGCCGTGGCGCCGCCAGACATAGGCGGCACGCGCTTCGCCGAGGGTGAAGCGGTCCGGCGAGAAATATCCGAATCCGCGGTTGGGGATGCGATAGCCCATCACGCGCAGGTACGCCCCGACGTGCAGCCCCTTCGCCACACCCACCATCGCGGCCGCGGCGCCCAGCAGGCGGCGGTTGCCCTCGGACAGCCAGGCGGCGTTGGCGATCGCCGAGATATCGAGGTTGGTGCGGGGCGACAGCTCCGCGTCCACGTCGATCTCGTCCCAGACGAATCCACGGTCGACCAGCACTGTCGTCTCATCGAACGGATAGTGACTGTAGCCGACCACTACCACGGCATGCTTTCCGGGCCGGACCGTCCCGCCCAATTGCGCGGTCAGGTCGCTGTGCGTCGGGCCGGTGGTCGGGTCGAGCATACGGACGCCCAGCCCTCCGCGCAGTGAGGCACTACTGCGGAATGACTTGACGAGCCAGCCGTCGAGGCCCGTACTCCGGTCCGTATTGATGGTGTCGTCGTTCTGCCGCCAGGTGGCCTGCAACGTGCCGCGCAGGTCCGGGCGCGGCGACGCGCTGAACGCACCGGTCACTAGCACGAAGCTGTTGTGCTCGATGTCATTCGCTCTGTCAACCGACATGGAGACCACCGGCCGGCGCTCGGAGCGCACCTGGTCGAACAGATCTCGAGCCGACCGATCGGTTGGGGCGAGCTGGCGCGCCCGTGCCGCGTACCCCTCGGCGAGCGCGGGCTCACCCTCCCAATAAAGCGTCTGCGCCAGCCCGACCAGGACCTCGGGTTCATCCGGGTGCCGCTCCAGCGCCTCGCGCCACAACCGCTCGGCACGCTCCAGGTCGCCGTCCCACGCCACCGCCCGGGCACGGCCGGCCAGCGCATCCACGCGATCGGGTGCCGTCGCCAGGACGGAGTCGTACAACGCCTCCGACCAGCGCGTGCGGCCCGCCCAGGACAAGACCTTTGCGTGCGCCACCATGATGTCCAGGTCGGTGGGCTCGACCCGCCGCAACGTGACGAAGCGGGCGAGCGAGCGGTCCAGCTTGCCGTCCCAGCTGTCCAGTACGGCGAGCCGGTACAGCGCGCGCGGATTCAGGGAGTCTTGCGCCAGCACCGAATCGTAGAGCTGCCGCGCGATGCGGTAGTCTCCACGGGCGAAGGCGTCTTCGGCCTCGGGCAGCTGGGCTGCCGCCGGGCTGGCGAGTGCGACGAGGGCGACCAGGACGACGAGTGGCCGGTTCACCAGGAGCCCCACAGGTCGCGCATGGCGTAGTACGCCGGCTTCAGCCGCTCGTGCCAGGTCGGCTCCTCCCAGCGACGCCAGGTGTACGTGGCCGCCGCCGGCAGGAATGCGACGACGTCGTTGCTGCGGCGCGCCAGCCGGGCCACGACGAAGCGGAACCCATCGGTCGTGTCGGTCTCGATCACGCCGCCTTCGCGAATGGCGGTGAGCACCGTGCGCGAAGATGGATCGGTCACGTTGAGCAGCCCCCAGGGAAGACGGACTTCCACCAGACCCGCCGCCCGGTCCACGAACCAGTCGGCCAGAGACGACTCCGTCGCCCGTCCGTAACGCAGGCGGCCGCGGTCCACGCCGCGCGCGGGAATCGGCCGCCCGGTGCGCGTCACGCGAAACCGGTTGGTGGTGACGAAGAGCGAGTCGAATCCGGCATCGTCGCTCTGCTCGTCCGCCAGACACTGGTAGTTGTAGAACGGATCGAGGCCGGTGGGCCCCATGCCGGCGCGAGGCACCAGGTAAGGGCTGTAGCTCCGCGCGACGAACAACCGGCCGGCGGTCGTATCGGAGACGTCGAGATAGAACTCGACGCCTGTGCCGATGCCGGGCACGCCCGGCAGCCGAAACTCCCCCCGGCTGCTCCGGTAGGTGTCGATGCCGATGAGGGTGCGGACCGAGTCGAACGCCCGCGCACCCGCGGAGGCCAGCAGCGCGAGGTAAAGGTAGCTCTCGTCCGATCCGACGCGCAGCCGCAGCGAGTCGCCGCCTTGGAGCGCGCGCAGCGCGCGCCAGCGGGCGGGATCGCCGCCCAGCACGGGCGAGTCGGTCCCGGCGTATTGTCCCAGCAGCCCGTAGTTCTGCTCGGCGTCCATCGCGTTGTGCCAGAGGCGCGTGCGCTCGAGCGGCGCCTCGAGGTCGATGACCACCCAGTTGTGCTTGAACCACTCGTCGATCCAGGCGAACAGGATCCCCCCAGCCAGGCCGGCCTCGCGGATCTCCCGTGTGAGCCGCACATCGACCGCCGCCATCTGGGCTTCATCGTGTCCCCCGTGATGCATCCCTTCGGGCTGGAGGTGCGCGAGACCGCGCGAGGAGGGGACGCCGTACTCGGCGATGAGCAGCGGCCGGCCCGCATGGTGCTTCTTCAAATCGAGCAGATAGCCGTAGTAGTGCGACGGGCCTTCGGCGGAGCGCGCGGTGCCGTATGTCGAGTCGTAATCCATGAAGTCCGGATAGTAGGGATAGGCATGGAACGACGCGAAGTACCCGGCCTGATTCGCCCGGGTCGTGTGTACCAGCATGGCGTCGAGCGCTTGGTCGTCGTTGTTGTACTCGCGGACGCCCCGGAGGGGCTGCAGGCCGAGCCCCTCGCGCAGTGCGCTTTCCTCGTCGATGGTGGGCTCGGTGGGGTGGTGCAACGGGTCGAGGGTCGGCCAGTTCGTGTAGGCGATGGGGCGCTGGGCGTGCCAGGTGGTCCACTCGTACTGCATCAGGTAATCGCACTGCTCGGCCATCCACACGTCGGCCGGAGTGCCGCCGGCGAGCGTGAGGAACGTACCGCGATACGACGTCCGGTCCGACCGCATCGTGTTGTAGTGGTGGATCGTGAACGGTTCCCACTCCCGGCCGATGATGAACGCCAGCACGTGATCGGACACGTCCGCCGTGTAGCGGCCGAATGCGTGGCCCGGCCGCGGCGGGATCAGGGCGTGGCCATGCAGCAGATCCACCACCCGCCGCATCTCGTCGCGGAATTCGGTCTTCCAGCCCCGGTCGTCGTAGTCGTCGTCCGGCGGCGCCTCCGCCCAGACGCCGTGCACCAGCCACAGCGCTTGATCGGGGTGCGCGTCGTTCCAGCGCTTCAGGGCGCGGTAGAACGCCGGCGGCAGGATAGTGTAGAGCCGTACCACGTTCGCATGCGCCGCGGCCATCAGCCCGAGCCAGGCCGTGTAGGTGGAATCGTCGGTGGGGAATTCCGATGGGAACTTCCCGGGCCGCGCCGCACCGAGGTTGATCCCCTTCAGGTAGAACGGGCGCCACGAGCCCCCCTGCAGGATCTCGAACCGGTCGCCGTGCGTCCGCGCCGGCATCTGGGCCGCGGCCGGGCGCCGTGCCGGCGCGAGCGGCCCCCCCAGGTCGCCCAACAACGCGAGCTGTTGCCGCGCGTCGCGGTAATCGGGCGCGATGGCGAGTGCACGGCGAAACGCGGCGATGGCGGCATCGCGCCGCTCCTGCCGCGTGCGCACCAGCCCCAGCCCGTACCACCCGTCGGCGTTCGTCGAGTCCGTGCGCAACGCCGCGGTGAAGCGCCGCTCGGCCTCGTCCACCGTCCCCTGCCGCAGCGCCACGAACCCGAGGCCGATCTGCACCTCGGGAAGACCGGGACACAGGGAATCGGCGACGGTGAAGCGGGCGGCTGCGACGGCGATCCGGTCGGCGCGGTACGCCTGCCAGGCGCTGTCCGCGACGGCGCCCGCGCGCTGGGGGCAGGAGACCACCTGGAGCGCGAACGTCGCTGTGAGGAGCGGCGTCATGACGCGGTGCCGCCGCCGGCGGGCGCGAAGCCGGTGCGGGTCATGCGGCCCCACGCACCACGGTCGCGCATCGCCGACCAGAATGCGCGCAGGCGGTACCACACGGTGAGCTGGCGATAGCCGAAGTTCTCGAGCGCCGCGAACAGCAGGAGGCGACCCAAGTCGCCCCAGCGGCGATACCGTCGAAAGCCCACCTCCTCGAGCACGATGCCCCAGATCGAGAGGATCATGCCGTAGCTCAAGGCGACGAGGAAGAAGAGCACGGCGATGGGCACGTCGAGCACCCCGAGCCAGAGCCCGGCGGCCGTGACAGCGTATCCGATGACCTCGACCAGCGGAGCGAGCATCTCGCCGAAGGTGAAGAACGGCATGCCGAGGAACCCGATGCGACCGTAGCGCGGCCGGAACAGCATGCCCCGGTACTTCCACATGGTGAGAATGAGCCCGCGGTGCCAGCGCTCGCGCTGGCGGCGCAGCACCGCGAGCGACTCCGGCACTTCCGTCCAGGCGACGGGGTCCGGGACGAACGTGATCACGTAGGGGGTGCGACGATCCCGCAGGTAGCGATGCAGCCGCACCACCACGTCGAAATCCTCGACGATGCTGTCGGTGCGATAGCCGCCGATCTCCAGCAGAAACTCCTTGCGGAACAGCCCGAAGGCGCCGGAGATGATCAGATTGCCCCCCAGACGATTCCAGCCGAGCCGCCCGTAGAGAAACGACCGCAGATACTCCACGACCTGCACCCCCGGGAGGAAGCGGGGCGCGACGCGCGGCTCGAGCACGCGCCCGTCGCGGATCACCGAGCCATTGGCGACGCGCACCGTGCCGCCCACCGCCGCGACCTTGAGGCCCAGGAGGAAGGGGCGGGTGAGGCGCAACATGGCGTCCGGCTCGATCAGGGTGTCGGCGTCGACGGCGATGACGAGCGGCCAGCGGCTGGCGTTGATCGCTGCGTTCAGGGAATCGGCCTTGCCACCGTTCTCCTTGTCGATGACGACCAGGCGCGGACGGGTGCGCGACCGGAACAGGGCGCGGATCGGCCGCGAGGCGAGGGTTTCGGGATGGATACGCGGGACTTCGTAGAGGTCGAACGCCTCGTGCAGGCGGTCCATCGTGCCGTCTTTCGACCCGTCGTTCACGACGATCACTTCATAGTGCCGGTAATCGAGGGTGAGGATAGCGGTGACGCTCGCCTCGATGGTCGCTTCTTCATTGTAGGCCGGGACGAGGATCGAGATCGGCGGTGGGGCCCCGCTCTCCTGCAGGCGCAGGAGGTTCTCGTCTTCGGCGAGACGGGTCTGCCCCCAGATTTCCGGGAGCGCCAGCACCAGGAGCAGCGCATAGAAGGAGTTCAGCACGATGAAATAGACGATCACGCTGGCATCCACCGCGCGGACGACTTCGCTCACGCCGCGAACTCCGTGAGCGCCTGCGGTGTGAGGCCCAGGATCAACCGGGCCACGAAACGAGCGTCGGGCTGGGGTCCGATCTCGGCGGCGAGGAGGGCATCGCGTCCTCCGTCTCCGAGACGGGTGAGCGCGAGTGCCGCGCGCAACCGCACCCACCACACCGAATCTCCCAGCCGGGCCACGAGATCGGGGAGCGTCACCGGGTCGGCGATGCGGCCAAGGGCGCGCACCGCCTGCGCGCGGACTTCCCAAGCCGAATCGGTGGTCAGCGTCCGCAGCGCCGCGATCGACGCGGTATGCGGGAAGTCGCCCAGGGCCCGGGCCACCTGCACCCGCACCTCCTGGTTGGAATGGCCGGCCAGTGCCGTCACCGCCTCGCGCAGGCCCGCGTCCCCCAGGCGGCCCGCGAATTCCACGATGCGCGGCAACCCCAGATCATAGACCTGGCTGAGGCGTTCGACGAGCAGCGGGACCACGACGCGGTGGGTGGTCCGCAGCACGGATGCGTAGTGCGCCTGCACGGGGGCGGCCATCTCGGGCATCCGGTCGATCACGATGCGGACGAGGTGCGGGGTGGCGATGCGCTCCAGCGCCGCGCCGGCGGCGATGTGGACGGCGGGCTGCGCGTCACCCAGCAGCCGCCCGATGAGCTCGGCATCCGCGGGGGTCGCCGCTACTGATAGGAAGCGCGCCGCTTGAAGTCGGCGCCACCAGGGCCTGGCCCGCACCGCAGCCCGCAGGCGGGCCGTCCAGGGCCGCTGGTCGAGTGCCTGGGCCAGCGCCTGCCAGCGCTCACCGCGGAGCCGTCCCGCCCAGCCGACCAGGGCCTCCACCGCGTCCGCGGTGGGCAGATCCTCGAGGGCGCGCGCCACCAGCTCCGGACCGATTTCGCCCAGGGCCCATCCGTTCATCGCCTGGTCGAGTACCACGCGGCGGGGGAGGACTCGCGCGCGCCGCCGCTGGCGAATCCAGCGGTTGACGGCGATCGCGCCCAGCAGGGCGGCGAGCGTGACGCTCTGGCCAACCGCGACGATGATCAGGAGGTCGCGGCTCGTCACCGGCCGACCCAGCGGCGGATCTTCTCCAGGGCGACTCGTAGACTCACCGGCTTCACGAGGTAGTCGATGGCGCCACCCTCGAGCGCGCGCAGCTGCTCGTCTTCGCCGCCGTGCACCGTGAGGAATACCACGCGAAACACGCCGGGGCGCTCGCGCTGCAGCAGGTGGAAGAGGGAATAGCCGTCCATGCCGGGCAGGTCGACGTCGAGCAGCAGCAGCGGGTGCGCGTCGCCCACCGGCAGGGCGCGGAGCAGCTCGAGCGCCACGCGCCCGTTGCGCAGCACTCGGCTTTTGTAGCCGCGCGAGCCGAGACCGTACTCGAAGAGCTCGATCAGGGCAGAGTCGTCCTCGATGATGAAGACGTCGGGCAGGGTGGACGGGCCCAGATTGGAGCCGAAGGCCGCTCGCAGGCGCGCGACGAGCACCTGGGCGAGGCCGCCCCGGTCGCCGGCGGGTGCGCCGGCCCCGGTGCGCCACTGCTTGGCGGCCTCTTCGATCTCCGCGGCCACCTCCGTCGCGGCCCCGAAGCCGTAGGAGCCGGCGGAGCCGCGCACCTTGTGGGCTTCGCGGCGCAGCTCGTCCAGGGCGTCCTGATCGTCGCCGCGGATGGCGAGGCGATCGGCGATCCCGCCGAGCAGGTCGATCTGCCCCTGCGCGCTGCGGAGGTAGCCTGCGATGAGGTCGGGTGGGAGGAGCCCGGGGTCGAAATCGCCGGTCACGCCCTCAAGATAGGACCATGACCGGGGTGAGGGCCATAGAGTAGAATGCAGTGTGGATGTCGGGCTCTGTCTGACCTGCCGGTGGATGCGCGCGGTGACGAATCGCCGCGGCTCGACGTTCTACCGGTGCGCGCTCGCCGAGACCGATCCGCGATTTGTGCGGTATCCGCCGCTGCCTGTGCTCGCGTGCCCGGGGTATGAGACAACGGAGGGAGCGGGGAGGCCGGCTCCCCGCTCCCCAGATCCTACTTCTTCCTGACCAGCCCCACTCCGATCGTCAGAAACGCCAGCGCGTCGAGCACCTCGGCCACCGTGTGGGCCAGCAGGAAGTGCGTCACGTGCAGGTGGTAGGTGATGTAGCTCAGCTCGGCCAGACAGAACAGCAGGAAGCCGCCCGCAGCCGTCCCGTACCCCGCGTTGCGCGCCCGGCGCGACAGCACGAAGGCCATGAGGATCAGCGTGCTGTGTATGATGATGAACGCCCAATGCGGCACCGCCTCCATGAACTGGCCGAACGGCGGCGCCATATCCTCGTCGGCCTGGAGGGCGAGGAGCAGGCTCAGCATCGGCCTACTTCCCGTACACGCCGATGCCGTACCAGCACGGGTTCGTCTTGCACGTGGCCATCATGACCTTGACGCGATAGCGCTGGGTCTCGCGCGGCGTGACCTGCACGATCGGGACATCGTCCGTCTGGACGTCGGAATCGACCTGGCTGCCGTCGGCGTCGTAGAGCACCATGTCGAGGTCGCTGCAGTCGTTGTCGCACACGCCGACGAGCGCGTAGGTCGTGCCGGCATGCAACGTGAGGTTGAAGGACTCGTTGTCATCGTCGGCGAGGGAGCCGATCTGCGTCTCGTGGGTCTGCTCGTATCCCTTGTCACTGAGCGTCTTCGCGGCGCGCTTCAGATACCCTTCGACCTGAGTGCGCCATTGGTTCTCCTGCGCCTGCGCGGTCGGCGCGAGTAGCGCCAGTGCGACCGTGACGGCGACGGCAACTCGATGCATGTCGAATCCTCCTGCGGGAGCCGGGTGGAGCGGGACGAATCGTGGACGAAACGCGGGCCAGCGTTGGCGAAAACTATGCCACCGGTTGGGCCGGAATAAAGTAGTAAACTGAGGCGATTTATACGAGCGGAAGAGCGAAGTATGAAGGTGCGGCCGGCGCATTCTGCGACGGCCCGGCAGCTTGCGTGAGGTCAGCTCTCGGGCGGAGCCTTCTGGCCGCTGGCCCATCCCGTGCCGACGCCGATCCCGAACAGCACTCCCATCGGGACGGTGATGATCGGCAGAGCGGCGACGACCACCCCCGCGGCGGTGGCCACGATGCCGGCCACGACCGGTGCGGCGGGCTTCTGGGCGCCGTCCACATAGCGCAGCCGGCGGCGCACGAAGTTGCGTGTGGGGATGAACCCGCCGCCCAAGGCGGCCGCTCCGAGCAGCAGTCCGATGATCATGGCGTTCCCTACGCAACTTGCATCGTCGCGGTTTCCGCCGCAATCTCCCGGCGGATGACTGCCCTATGAGCGTCGACGCCGCCGAGCGCGCGCACCTCGTCAAGATCGCCGTCTGGTTCGGGCCGGCGGCGTTCATCATGCTGTCGGCGCTGTGGTTCTTCCTCGCGAACCAGGGCACGATTCCCCCCTGGGTCGCGGTGGTGATGACCGTGGTGGACATCCCCCTCACCGTACTCGGAGTGCTGGCGATCCATCATGCGACGAACCGGGCGTCGACCGGCTTGGTGAACATGCTGTACGCCGTCGGGGATATCGCGCCGCCGCGCACCTATCCGCGCCAGGACGTGATGATCGTGCGCGGGCAGTATCGCGAGGCGGCCGAGTATTTCCGGGACCACCTCACCGTCGAGCCGGACGACAACGAGGCGCGGCTGCGGCTCGCCGACCTCGTGGAGAAGCATCTCGACGATCCGGCGGAGGCCGAGCGGCTGTATCTCGAAGTGCGGCGCCTCCAGCCGGAGCCGGGGCACGAGGTGCGTGCGGCCAACGGTCTGATCGACCTGTACCGGAAGCAGGGCCGCCGCGACCGCCTCATGGTGGAGCTGGCCCGCTTTGCCGACCGTTATCGCGGCACCCCGGGAGCCGCGGCGGCGAGCCGCCTGTTGCAGGAGCTGAAAGCGGAATAGCCGATAGCCGATAGCCGATGGCCGACAGCTCTACCAGCGCACCGCCGCACTCCCCCACGTGAATCCCGATCCGAACGCCGTGAGCATCAGGAGATCGCCGCGGGCGAGGCGCCCCTGCTCCAGCGCTTCGTCCAGCGCGATGGGGATCGAGGCGGCGGTCGTGTTGCCGTACTCCTGGATGTTGTTGTAGACCTGGTCGTCGCGCAGGTCGAGCTGCCGCTGCACCATCTCTGAAATTCTCAGGTTCGCCTGATGGGGGATGAGGAGCTTGATGTCGGCCGTAGTGCAGCCGTTGGTGCGCAGGGCCAGCTGCACCGACTCGGGCATTTTGGTCGTGGCGTGCTTGAACACCTCGCGGCCTTCCATGCGGATTCGGGCCCGGCCGTCCTGCAGCATCTGGCCGTCGATCCAGGGGACGTGCACCAGTCCCGGAGCGTCCATCCAGAGCTTCTCGGCGTAGCGGCCGTCGCTGAACAGATGGGTCGAGAGCACACCCCGTTTGACGTCGTCGGTGGGACCCAGAATGGCCACGCCGGCGCCGTCCCCGAAGATCACGGCCGTGTCGCGCCCGCCGGTGGAGCGGTCCAGTCCCGGCGACTGGATCTCGGCGCCGACGAGCAGCACGCGCTTGTATTGACCGCAGCGCACCCAGGCGTCGGCGACGGACAGGCCGTAAATGAACCCGGTGCACTGATCGCGCACGTCGAGCGCCGGGATGTCGGTCAGCCCGAGCATGCGCTGCAGAAACACCCCGTTGCCCGGGAAGAAGTGATCCGGGCTCGTGGTCGCGAAGATGATGCAATCGAGGTCGCTCGCCTGCAACCCAGCGCGCGCCAGCGCGATCTTCGTGGCCTCGGCGGCCAGCGCCGAGCACATGGTCCCGGGCTCGACCCAGTGGCGCCGCCGGATCCCGGTCCGCTGGACGATCCACTCGTCGGACGTATCCATCAGGCTCGCCAGCTCGTCGTTCGTCACGACGCGGGGCGGGACATAGAAGCCGGTCGCGATGAACTCGGTGCGCGGCATGCGGGCCTTTCGGTGCGCGTCTGGCGTTTCCTGCGGGAGGAGGGAAGATTTGGCCCAGACCTGTGTCTCGCAAGGGAGCCAATGGATCTCGCCATCACTCGCGCGCAGCTCGACGCCGTGCGCAATGCGAAGCACCTCCCCGACGTGCTGCGCCGCGTGCTCGATGAAGCCAAGCCGTCGGCCGATGGGGTGACGCTGCATCTCACGTATGAAGAGGCGACGGCGCTGCAGGAGCTCGCCGCCTGGAGCGTGCACACCGACGCCGCGGGGGAGGTCACGCCCGCCTCGCGCCTGTTCGACGATCTTGTAAAGGCCATCATCACTCACCCGGACTACTGACATGCGTGTTCTGCGGCTCGTCGCGCTCCTGACCCTTCCCGCGTCCCTCGTCCCTCGTCCCGGCCTCGCGCAGGCGAAGCGCGCGATCACCTTCGACGACTTCATCAGTCTGCCGATCGTGTCGGACCCGCAGCTCTCGCCCGACGGGAAGTGGGTGGCGTACACGGTCACCACGCCGTCCCTGAAGGACAATCGCGGGATCGCGCGCATCTGGCTCGCCGAGGTGACGACGGGGAAGACCCGGCAGCTCACGCAGGGGCCGGGGTCCGACCGGTCGCCCCGCTGGTCGCCCGACGGCCAGGCGCTGGCGTTCATCTCCTCGCGGCAGGGCGGACCCCAGATCTGGGTGATCGCCACCGCGGTGGGAGGCGGCGAAGCCCGCAAGGTCACGAGCATCGACGACGGCGTGGGGGAGATCTACTGGAAGCCGAACAGCCAGGGGCTGCTCGCGGTGGTCGACCTCAAATGGCCCGCCGACCAGGAGATCGACCGGCGCAACGGCGAGTTTCCGACGGACGCACGGCTGTGGACCGAGCTCCTGTGGCGCCACTGGGACGATTTCCGCGCCGGGCACCGCCAGCACGTGTTCGGCGTGGATCTCGCGACCGGGAAAGCCACCGATCTCACGCCGGTGGACCACGATGTCCCGACGATCGCTACGAGCGGCGACGGGGACGTCGCGGTGGCCCCCGACGGACGCGAGATCGCCGTGGCGATGCACGGGGACGACGTCGTCGCCACGAATACCAACGTAGACATCTTCACCATGGAGCCCGACGGCGGCGGGATGCACAACGCGACCTCGGCGAGCCTCGGCGCCGACAACACGCCCCGCTATTCGCCGGATGGGAAGTGGCTCTCGTACCTGTCCATGGAGCGCCCCGGCTTCGAGGCGGACCGCCAGCACGTGATGCTGATGCCGCGCGGCGGCGGTGCGCCGGTCGAAGCGACGGCGGGGTGGACGCTCTCCGTCGGGTCGTACACGTGGTGTCCGGATGCGAAGTGCGTCTATGCGGTCGTGGAAGAACGCGGGCGAGAGAACATCTACCGCATCGACGTGGCCGGATTCCGTCGCACCGCGGTCGTCGCCGTGGGCGGGATGAACACCAGCCCCACCGTCTCCGCGGACGGGAAGACCTTGATTTATGTGCACCAGAGCAACACTCAGCCCCCGGAGCTCTGGCTCGGCAGCAAGGCGCTCACGCACCATACCGACGGCGCGATCGCGTCGCTCGACTTGCGGCCCCTCGAGGAGTTCGGCTTCGTCGGCGCGCGCGGCGACTCGGTGTTCGGCTGGACGCTCAAGCCGCCCGACTTCGATCCGGCGAAGAAATACCCCGTGATCGACTTGTTCCACGGTGGGCCACAAACCGCCTGGCTCGATTACTGGGGCGCGCGCTGGAATTACCAGATGTTCGCCTCACGGGGGTACGTGGTCGTCGCGGTGAACCGCCACGGCTCCACCGGCTTCGGCCAGGCATTCACCGACGCCGTGTCGCAGCACTGGGGCGACTGGCCCTACGAGGACCTCATGAAGGGCCTCGATGTAGTGACGCGCCTCCCGTATGTCGATTCGACGCGGATGTGTGCCGCGGGGGCGAGCTACGGCGGCTACATGATTTACTGGGTGGCGGGCCACACCAACCGCTTCAAGTGCCTGATCGCGCACGACGGCGTGTTCAATACGGTGAGTATGGGCGGATCCACCGAGGAGCAGTGGTTCACCGACTGGGATCTCGGCGGCACGCTCGTCGCGGCTCGCGATCAGTGGGAGAAGTTCTCACCACTCAACTTCGTGAAGGATTGGAAGACGCCGATCCTCATCGTTCATTCCCAGCTCGATTACCGCGTCGATCTTTCGGAGGGGTATCAGGCGTTCACCGCGGCCCGGCGCATGGGCGTCCCGGCCAAGTTCCTCTACTTCCCCGACGAGGGTCACTGGATCCTGAAGCCCCGCAACCGCCGCATCTGGTGGGGCGTGATGCTGGATTGGATGGATCAGTACTTGAAACCGTAATCGGTGGTCGGTAGTCGGTATTCGGTGGCCGCAATGCAGTCACCGAGTACCGACTACCGATGACCGCCTAGGGTTTCGTCCACACGTTATTCGCTCTCCGCACATCCGGAATGTCGTGTCGCGCGTCGATCTCGATCTTGGCGAGCTCGCCGGGCACCGGCCGCTCGTAGACGTAGTGATTGCCCAGTAACCAGATCTCGACTGGGAGCCGCACCGTCTCGCTCGAGCCATCCGCGTAGGTCAGGGTGAGGTCCAGCGGCATCGGGAGCTGGCCCGGGGAGGACAGCCAGATACGGGCGATCCTGGCACCGGTGCTGTCGGTCCGCGTCGTGGCGGAATCCACGGCCAGATCGATCACGTCGGAGCGGTAGAACCAGCCGCGCCAGAACCACGACAGGTCCTCCCCCAGGCCATCCTCCATGGAGCGGAAGAAATCCGCCGGCGTGGGGTGCTTGAACGCCCAGCGACGGATGTATCCCCGGAACGCGGCGTCGAAGCGGGACGTATCGGCGAGAATGTGATGGCGCAGCAGGTAGAGCCCGGTGGCCGGCTTGTTGTACCCCGCCTGGCCGAGCAGCGGCGGCGGCACGCGGTCGGCGGGGAGGATCGACGGCACGTCGCGCCCGCTCGCCGCGAAGCGGGCCCATTGATCCGCGCCACCCCGTCCCGCAAGGGTCGTGTCGTGATAGAACGCGAGCCCCGAGTAGATGTTGATGAAGGTGTTGAACCCCTCGTCCTGCCAGGCGTACAGTCGCTCGTTCGAGCCCACGATCATCGGGAACCATTGGTGTCCGAGCTCGTGCGTCGTGACACCGAACAGGCCGCGGCCCCCGGCGCGGGCGCCGCAGAACACGATCATCGGGTACTCCATCCCGCCCACCGGCCCGGCGATGTTGATCGCGGTCGGATAGGGATACGGGAACCACTTCTCGGAGTAGTGCTTGATCGTGTGCCGCACGTACGCCGTGGAGTTCGCCCAGTCGGGATTCGCCTCGGGCGGATAGTAGGACTGCATCAGCACGCCCTGCCATCCGCTCGCGTCCCAGACGAACCCCGGGGACGCGGCCCAGGCCACGTCCCGCACGTTCTTGGCGGTGAAATGCCAGGTCAGTGTGGGCGTGGCGCCGGCGGGACGCGTGGACGGCTGCCCGGCCTCCTCGCGCGCGACGACGGCGACGGTCGAATCCGCGACGCGGGCGCGTCCCAGCCGGGTGCGCTCGGTGGCGGTGAGGACCTCGAGCGGGTTCACGAGCGTGCCGCTCGCCGCGACGATGAAGCTGCGCGGCACGGTCAGCGTGAAATCGATGTCGCCGTACTCGAGATAGAACTCGCCCTGCCCGAGGTACTGCTCGGTGTTCCAGCCCCGCACGTCGTCGTACACGGCGAGCCGCGGGTACCACTCGGCGACCTCGTACAGCCACCCCGCCGGGAACTGCTGGCGGCCCATGCGGTCGGAGCCGTGCTCGGGGACCTGGAACGAGAACGTGAGCTCCATCGTGACCGATCCGCCGGGCGGCAGCGGGCGGTCGAGATCGGCCCGGAGCATGGTGCCGTTCGCGGTCGTCGCGAGCGGCGCGCGGCGCAGCGGCGTGTCGCCGTGTCCCGGCTCCGCCCCGCGCACCGCGCTCAGGTCGGTGATCGTATAGCCGCCCTGGAACCCGCGCGCCGACCAGCGGGCGTCGGCCGGGTTGATGAAACTCCCGCGGCTGTCCTCACGATAGATGTTCTGGTCCGTTTGAAACCACACGTAGCGCAGGCTGTCGGGCGCGTGGTTGGTGTAGCGGATCGTCTCCTTCCCCGACACGGTGTGCGTCCCCGTATCGAGTGACGCGCGGATCGTGTAGTCCACGCGCTGCTGCCAGTAGCGCGGCCCGGGTGTGCCGGCGCCGGTGCGGTATTCGTTCGGTGTCGGCAGGGCGAGCCGCCGGAACGGCGACGTGTCCCCGATCCCCATCGGAATCGGGGCGGGCGCGGCGGCCGGTGGCGGGGAGACGGGTTGTTGCAGGACGGCGGCGAGGAGCAGAGACACAGGCAACATGCGGGATGACCCTCCCTGAAGGAGTCCGACCTAGCGCACTTCGATTTCCACTACGTCGCTCGCCCCGTGCCCGTTGACCGCACGCACCGTGTGGCGACCCGGTACCAGGCGCCAGCGCGCCTCGCGCCATTCGCGGCCGTCCACGAACCAGCGCACCCGGGATCCATCGCTTCCCTCCGACGCACGCAACGCGATCGTCGCGTAGCGCGGATCGCCGCCCACCGGGAAGGTGTAGCGGTCGCCGTTCTGCGGGGAGAGGATCCGGAAGGCGCCGGCCTCCGCGGCCGACGCGGCGCCGATCGCCGGACCGGGACCTGGGGCGTGCGGCGCGTCGGCGGCCCAGTCCGCGTATTCCGCCGGCAGCTCGACTCGGCCACCGCGATGCCAGTCACAGGAGCGGACCGGCTCGGTGCCGGGAACGAACCACTCGGTCATGGGGGGACAATCGGGCCCCGCGCGCAGCCCCGAGAGACGGCAGATGCGGACCGGGATGGCCCCGGCCTGGGCGGGAGTCGGGAGGACGCCAGGTGGATAGCGCTGCGCCACGAGCAGTGCGGCGCGATGCAACAGCGGCCCTGCGCCCGTGATGCCGCCGACACCCTGCATCGGGCGGCCGTTGAAGTTGCCCACCCACACCGCGACCGTGAACCCGGCCGTGGTCGCCACGGCCCAGTTGTCGGTGAAGTGGCGACTCGTGCCGGTCTTGGCGGCCGCCGGAAACGGGAGGTCGAGCGGTGTTTCGACGCCGAAGCTCGGCAGCCGTGCCACCGGGTCGCTCAGGATGTCGAGCACCAGCGCCGCGGCCTGCCGCGACATGATCCGTCGTTCCGTCGGTTCTCGCGCCGTCGTTTCACCCGCTGGCTGTTCACCGTCCGCTTTCCACTTCACGGGCTTCCAGATGCCCCTGTTCGCCAGCGCGCGGTACGCGTTCGCCAGCTCGAGCAACGTGACGTCGCCATTGCCGAGCGACAATCCGAGACCGTAGTACTCCGGACTGTGGTCGAGCGAGGCGAACCCGGCGTCGTGGAGCGTAGCGAGGAGGCTGGACACACCGATCCGCTCCGCCAACTCGACAGCCGGCACGTTGTAGGAGCTGCCGAGGGCGTCGCGGGCGCGGACCGGGCCGTGGAACTGGCGGTCGTAGTTGCGCGGCCGGTAGGGACCGAGCGTCGTCTGATACGTCCGCGGCAGGTCGGGCAGCACGGTGGCCGGGGTGACGCCACGATCGAACGCGAGCCCGTACAGAAACGGCTTCAGCGCCGACCCCGGCTGGCGTGGCGACACGACCATGTCCACCTGGCCGCTCGTGTCGGCGAAGAAATCTGGCGACCCCACCCAGGCGAGAATGTCCCCGGACGGGTCATCGAGCACCACGACCGCCGCATGCGCGACGCCCTTGTCCCGCAACACGTCCACCGTGTGCCGCACCTCGGCCTCGAGCTCGGTCTGCAGCCCCAGGTCGAGTGTGGTGCGCCATTCGCCGCTCGGCGGGACGCCGTCGCCGCCGGTCCACTGCAGGATGCGTGTGGTGAAGTGGGGCGCGAGGAAGGACGCCCCGGCGTCGTGCCGCACCAGCGGCTCGACCGCCGCACGGTCGAGGTCTTCCGGACGCGCATACCCGAGCGCGCGCATGCGGGCCAGCGCGGCGGTGCGCCGCGCGCGGGCGCGCTCGGGAGCGACCAACGGATTGTCGCGCGACGGCGCGTGCGCCAGGGCCGCAAGCAGCGCCGCCTGACCGAGGCTCACACTGCGCGGATCGGCGCCGAAGTAGAGCCCGGCGGCCGCGGTGACCCCCGCTGTGCCCTGGCCCAGCGGTACGCGGTTCAGGTACTGCTCGAGAATCGTCTGCTTGTCGAGGTGGGCGTCGAGCCGGAGCGCCCAGAGAATCTGGCTCAGTTTGCCGGGCAAGGTGCGCGGGGTGCCGCGCAGCAGGCGGGCGAGCTGCATCGTGATCGTCGATCCGCCGGACACCACGCCGCGGGACCGGACATCGTCGCGCAGCGCGCGCGCCAGCGCGCGCAGATCGACGCCGTGGTGGTCGTAGAAGCGACGGTCTTCGACGGCGAGAAACGCCTGCAGGATCTTCGGGTCGAGATCCGCCAGCGGCGTCCACCCGCCGCGGCTTCCCTCGTCGGCGCGCGTCGCCCGCAGCGGCAGCCCGTGGCGGTCGAGCAGGACGAGCCGGGGGACGGGCCCGGGCGATGCCATGGCGTCCGGAAGGGGGACGGCGATCCATGCCGCCGGCACCGCGATCGCGCCCAGCGCCACGGCGGCCGCGAGCCACAGCCGGGGGCGACGGAGCTTCATTGGAGCCGGGCCTCGGCGATCCGGTCCGCGGCGGCCGCCGGCGTAATCCGCTCGGCGGCGGCGCGCGCCAAAACGTCGCTCATCGTCTGAAAGATGCCCTCCACCGCCACGCGGGCACGCTCGGCGCTCCAGCCGCAGACGTCGCGGGCGCCGTCGATGACGCCACCCGCGTTCGCGACGTAGTCCGGCGCATAGAGGATGTCCCGCCGGGCGAGCCGGTCGGCGTCCTCGGCGGTGGCGAGCTGGTTGTTCGCGGCTCCGACTACCAGCGCGCACTGCAGGCGGGGAATGGTCGTCGCGTTCAGAATGCCCCCCAGCGCGCAGGGCGCGAACACGTCGACGGCCGCGTCGTAGATCCGGTCGGGGGTGACGACCTCGGCTGCCACATCCGCCGCGCAACGGCGCGCGCGATCCTCGTCCACGTCGCAGACGATGAGCCCGACACCTGCCGCGCGCAGCGCCCGCGCGAGCTCCGTTCCCACGTGACCGCAGCCCTGCAGCGCGACCGAGCGGCCGGCGAGTCCGTCCGTGCCCCAGCGGTGACGGGCCGCGGCCTCGAGGGCCCGAAACACGCCGCGCGCCGTGATCGGCGATGGATCTTCGAGCCCGGCCACGTGCGCCGTCTCGCGCCGCACGATCGCCATGTCGGCGAAGGAGGTCCCGACGTCCTCCGCCGTGATGTAGCGGCCGCCGAGCGTCTCCACGAAGCGGCCGTGGGCGGCGAACAACCGTTCGCGCGAGACGCTGGCACCGTCGGCCAGGATCACCGCCTTGCCCCCGCCCATCGGGAGCCCGGCCACCGCACTCTTGTACGACATGCCGCGGGAGAGGCGCAGGGCGTCGGCGAGCGCCTCGTCATCCGAGTCGTAGTGCCACAGACGCGTGCCGCCGACCGCCGGTCCCAGTCGGGTATTGTGGATCGCGATGATGCCGCGATACCCGGCGGCCTCGTCTTCCCCCAGGAGCACCAGCTCGTGATCCGTGGCGGGTCGGAGCTCGGTTATGCGCATGGATGCTGAGTATAGCGCCCTGGCGGGCACCGGCCGACGGGTTAGGCTAGTGCGCCATGTCCACGTCCGGCACGCCGACCCTTCTGGGTGCTCCATACGATGCCGCCTCGTCGTTCCGCCGCGGAGCGGCGGCGGCGCCACCCGCGATCCGGGCCGCGCTCGCGTCTCCGCGCGGCAACACCTGGACCGAGGGGCTGGTGGACCTCGGGGCGCCCGGGGCGCTGGATGATCGGGGCGACCTGTCGCTCCCCGAGGGCCCGGAGGCTCGCGCGCTGATCGAGCAGGGAGTGGCCCGGGTGCTGGAGTCGGGCGGCAGGCCGATCACCCTGGGCGGCGATCATTCGATCACCTATCCCGTGTTGCGGGCGGTGCGCCGTCACCACCAGCGCCTTTCCGTGTTGCACGTGGACGCCCATCCCGACCTGTACGAGGAGTTCGAGGGCAACCGGTTCTCGCACGCCTGCCCGTTCGCCCGGGCGTTCGAGGACGGGCTCCTGGACGAGCTGGTGCAGGTCGGGATCCGCGCGACGACGGCAGCGCAGCGGGTGCAGGCGAAGCGCTACGGCGTCCGGGTGATCGACATGGATGCGTGGGTCGCGGGCGATCGGCCCGTGCTGTCGCATCCGGTCTATCTGTCCATCGATCTGGACGGCCTCGATCCGGCGTTCGCGCCGGGTGTCGCGCATCCCGAGCCTGGTGGGCTGTCGGTGCGCGATGTGTTGACGGTGCTGCACGGTCTCCAGGGTCCGATCGTGGGGGCCGACGTGGTTGAGCTGAACCCCGAGCTCGACTCGAGCTCGCTGACCGCCGTCGTGGCAGCCAAGATCGTCAAGGAGATCGCGGGACGGATGCTCTCGGCCTGATGGAATCACCTCGAGTGGTATGGCCCTGTTTTCTCGCGGGTCATACCACTCTGCCGACGATCGTTTACGAGACAGCGGTGGGCGGTTAGGGTAAGAGGCCGTCCGTTCCGTTTACGACGCGAGGTGATTCTGGACCGACTTGCCGTGAGGCTCAGGCTCGCCCTGGCCGTCGTCACTGTCGCTGCCTGCAGCCACGACGCCGCCTTCTCGCCGCGCCCTTACACGCCGCGCCAGCCGTCCGGCGCGGGACCGCTCGTCCGTCTCACGTTCAACCCGGGCGGCGACCTCAGCCCTGCGTGGCTGCCGGACGGCTCGGGCTTCCTCTATACGGTCGAGCGGTCCGACCGGCCCGATCTCGACCGCTGTCTCGCCCAGATGCCCGCGGCGGGCGGATCGATCGAGCGCGAGATCTGCAATCTGACGGCGGCATCGAGCGATTCGGTGGACGCCTACACCAGCGCAGCGGTGAGCCCCGCCGGGCGACTCGCCTATGTGCGGGCCAGCGCCCCGATCGGTTTCAGTTGGCCGTTGTCGCCACGCCGGCACGACCTGGTGCTCGCCACCCTTGCGGACCCGCGACGGGCGACGGTGCTCGAGACGTTCCCGGTCGCGGCGCCAAGCGGGCACGGCCACGACGAGGCGGCGCAGATCCGCTGGCTGAACGACCAGACACTCCTGTATCTCGCCCAGAGCGTCAAGTACGTCGCCCCATGTCAGGCGTGCGGTCGGGACACCATCACCATCGGTGTCGAACTCGCGCGGCTCGACCTCGGCAGTCCCGTCCCCGCGCTCTCGATTCTCCCCGGCACCGATTCGGCGTCGTCGTTCACGACGGTCGGCAGCGACACCGTGTACTTCACCGTGACTGGGGACTCACGGGTGTTCCGCCTGGCGCTCGGGAGCGGCGTGCTTGATGTAGCGCACGATTTCGGAGTCGGCGCGCTGCCCCGCGACGTGCAGGTGGCGGGCAACCGCCTCGTGGCCGTCGTGGGCGGGCATATGGAAATCGGCGTCGACTCGGCGCTCGGCCCCATCGTGCGGGACCGGGGTGGCGAGGTGCACGTCGTTGATTTGCCGAGCGGCGTCGATCAGGTCCAGTCGGTGACGGACGTGCTGTTCCGCCACCTGGCGCTCGATCCCGCCGGCCACGTGATGATCGCCGAGGGCTATCCAATCGTCGTCGTCCCGCCGGACACGATCTTCTCCACGTCGAGCGACCTGTGGCGCTTCGAGCTGCCGTAACCCGCGCGGTCATGGCCGCCCTGTTGTGCGGCTCGCCTGCCGCGGCGCAGACCAGCGGCGCGATCGCCGGCCGGGTGCGGGACGCCACGACGGGCCAGGGGATCGGCAGTGCGGTCGTCGCCGTGGACGGCGGGCGCCAGGGGGCGGCTACCGATACCGCAGGCTTCTTCCGGGTGCGGGAAGTCCGCAGTGGCTGGCACCGCGTGCAGGTCGCGCGGATCGGGTATCGCCCCACGCTGTACGACAGCGTGCTGGTGCGCAGCGGCGAGACCGTGACGTTGAACGTGTCGATGGAATCCCTCGCCCTCCAGGTCGAGTCCATCGCCGTGACGGCCGTGCCCGACCGCGTGCTCGACCCGATGGTGCCGCAGGACCTGCAGCGCATCACCGCCGAGGAGATCCACCAACTCCCGGTCACAAGCATCGAGGAGGCCGTGGCCCTCTCGGCGGGGGCAGTGGGCGAGAGCTATCGCGGCGGGCGGCTGGGCGAACAGACCTTCGTGCTGGACGGCATCGGCGTCAAGAACCAGCTCGACGCCTCGACCGGGTCGTTGGGCATCCGGATCCCGCCCGACATCCTCACCGAAGCGTCGCTCGTCACCAACGGCTTCTCGGCCCGCTACGGTCAGGCCATTTCTGGACTCGTGAACGTCGTGACGAAGGACGGCGGGGAGCGCTGGGAAGGCCGCGCCGCCTATGAGAGCGACCGGCCGCTCCCGCAGGGCTGGGACTATGGCATCGACCGGCTCGTGGTCGGCGGGTCGGGGCCGCTCGCGCACGGCATCGGATTCGCGGGGGTGCTGGATCTCCAGGGCCGCCTCGACGCCGATCCGGTCAACGCCCCGGCGCCGCTCGATCCGCGTGATCCGCGCTTCCAGAACCCGTCACTGCTGCCGCACAACGGTGGCGAGCGCTACGACGGGGCGCTCAAACTGAGCGTGCCCCTCGGGGCGCGGCAGACGCTGCGGCTGTTCGGGCTCCAGTCGGTCGAGCAGCGCCTGCTGTTCGATCCGGCGTACAAGTACGACCCGTCGCTCGCGCCGGCGCAACGCGTGCGCGGCACGCTCCTCACGGGGCAGCTGCAGCACACGTCGGGGCCAGGGACCCTGAACCCGCTCACGATCGACCTGCGCGTCGGGTATTTCGACCGCGTGTTCCTGCGCGGCGCGTTGTCGGATCAGCCGACGCAGCGCTTCGGGGCTTTCACCTTCGAGACCTTTCATTTTCTGGGCGAGGACCTGGCACGGCGGCAGGACACGGTGGCGGCCCGAAGCGCCCTGCCGGGGTTCGACCCGCCCGACTGGAGCGAGCACACCCCGTGGGGCGTGCCGGGGTTCTTTCTCGGGACCGGCCCGCGCGGCGAGATCGCCTGGAACCGCTTCCGCGAGGTGCGCACCAAGCTGGACGTGACGCTCGGCTCCGGACGCGACGCCGACTTCTACCTGGGCGGCGAGCTGGCCGGGCAGCACGTCCAGACGTTTCAGCGGCTGTCCGCTTTCCTGCCGGCGGACAGTGCCGTGCCCGGACCTACGGCGGCGGACTTCCGGCCGGTGAGCGCGGCCGCCTACGCCGAGACGCAGTGGCGCATCGAGGATCTGGCGTTCACCGTGGGGCTGCGCTACGACCAGTTCGACGGCAAGGTCCCGGTGGCGCTCGGCAATCGCGGGTTCGGGGCGCAACGCGCGCTCAATCCGCGGTTCGCGGTCTCGACGGTGCTGCGCGGCGCCACCTTCGTCGCCAGCTGGGGCCGATTCAGCCAGGCGCCGGACTTCCAGTATCTGGTGGACGCCACCTTCGACGATACGACGCGCACCGGCCGGTTCCGCCGCGGCAACCCGGCGCTGGGCTTCGAGCAGGCGATGCAGTACGAGTTCAGCCTGCGGCTGCGACCCACCGAGGTCACGGCGGTGCGCGCCAACCTCTTCATCAAGCGGCTCGACGGGCTGGTGGCCTCGGTGCCGCTGGGGCTCGACCCCGATTCATCGATCTTCGGCAACGCCGACTTCGGGACCGTGAAGGGGGTCGAGCTGATCTACGAGAAGGAGCCGGTGCACGGGTGGGGCGTGCGCATCGCCTACACGTTCCAGTCGGCGACCGCGACGGCCACCAACGCGTTCCAGCTGCTGCACCGGATCCGGATCGACACCCTGGGCGACACCATCAATCCAGCGCGCGTGGAGTTTCCACTCGACTACGACCGGCGCCACAGCCTCACGGTCGTGGGCCAGGCGCGGGTCAGTGATGGTGCGGGACCACGGCTGTTCGGGACCACACCGCTCGGGGGACTCGAGGCCGCCGCGATCTTCCATTTCGGATCGGGGCTGCCCTATTCCCGCACCAACACCACCGGAGATACGCTGATCGGGTTGCCGAACTCCAGCCGGCTGCCTCCGGAGTACTCGCTCGACGCATTGGTGCGCCGCCCCGTGCGGCTCTGGGGGCTGCGTGGGGGCGTGTACATCGACGCCCGTAACCTCCTGAACCGGCGCAACACGGTGGCGGTGCGGCGCGACACCGGCGAGCCGGGCGCGACAGAGGCCACGTTGCAGTCCTTCGCCCAGGCGGCGTACCAGGCCCACCCCGAGCCGATCCCCTACGAGTCGCCCCGCTACCGAGCGTGGGCCGACCTCGACGGCAACGGGCTGATCGAAGGAGCGGGCGAGCTCATGCCGCTCTATCTCGCAGCAGCGCGTGATTTCGCGCAGCCGCTGTTCTATTATGGGCCCCCGCGCCTGGTGCGCGTAGGCGTCGAGTTGACGTTCTGACGGGCTAGCGGCCCGGCAGGCGCAACTCGTCCCACCCCACGCGCTTCTCGAGGATCGCGTCGCGAATCTGCCGCTCCCGGCCGCTCAACGCGGCGGCGCCCGTCTTCACTTCCAGGAACCACACGCCTCGCAGCTCGCCTTCGTCCAGTCCGTCGAACACCACGAGGTCGACCGGGCTGCCCAGGAAGCGGGCGTCCTTCGGGTTGAAGCGGAAGCCGGGGAGGTAGGGCAGGAGCTGCTCGGTGACTTTGCCCACCGTCACCGCCTGGCTGCGCGCCACCGCGTCCTGGCGGATCGCGCCGGTATGCTTCGCCTTCCACGTCAGGAAATACACCATCCCGACGAGCCAGCCGATCACGAGGCCGGCGGCCAGGGCCAGCAGAATGTTCGCCACCGAACGACCTCCGGAATCAGCGGGCGGGAAGCACGGCGAATGCGCGCACCGGAAACGAGCCCATGCCGCGCACCTTCGGCGGAACCGCGAAGAACCGGAACCCGGTGTCGGGGAGCCGCTCGAGCCCGGTGAGATGCTCGACGACGGGGATCCCCGCGCCGAGCAGCAGCGTGTGCACCGGCCGCGTACCGTCGGTCGCGTCGTCGATATTCAGAGAATCGATCCCCACGAGACGCGCACCGCCCCGCACCAGCAGCTCGGCCGCCCCGCGGGTGAGATAGGGATGGCCGCCCGCCCCGTAGGTGGCGCTGCCCCAGTGCCGGTCCCAACCGGTATGCACCAGCACGGCCCGGCCGCGCGGATCGATATGGGCGAATACGTCGCGGTCGATCGCCGGAGCGGCGTTCGGCACGTGGCGCACGACGAGCCCGTCCAGGTCGGCCAGCACCTCCAGCGACAGTCCCGCGAGATCGATGCCGTCCGCGTAGCGGTGGAACGGCGCGTCCACGTAGGTCCCCGTGTTCGCCACCATGTCGATGCGCCCGATCTGGAACTCCGTCCCCGGGGCGTAGCGCGTCTGGGACGCGTTCCGGCTCAGGTGGTCGCTGATCGCCGGAGCCGGGAGGCCGGGATAGGTCACCATGCCGTCCGCCACCACGTGGCTCAGATCGACGAAGGGGATTGTGCCTCCTCGAGGTAGCCACCGGCGACCCCGCCGACCACCATCGCCAGTCCGAGCCAGCCGAGCGGCGTGAGCCGCTGATCGAACAGGGCGAGCGCCAGCAAGGCGCCGACGACCGGCTCGATCGTGGCGGCGACGGCCGTCGGCGCGGCGTCGATCCGCTTGGCCGCGTTGAAGAAGAGCACGTTCGCCGCGACGACGGTGCCTGCGGCGAGGAGGGCGGTGTAGAGCCAGGCGCCGCTGGTCGGTGGCGGCGCGGGTGGGTGACCGGCGAGGGGCAGCACGATTCCCAGGACGACGATCCCTCCCAGGATCTCGAGAAATAGCACGCGCATCGGGCCATAGCGCGGCACTGCGTACCGTGCGAGCAGCGTCGTGCCGACGTAGGACAGCGCCGCGAGCGCACCACCGACGACGCCGGCGCGCAATGTGGTGGCGATCGTCACGCCCGTGGTGCTGCGGCCCAGCACGGCGAGGGCCGCTCCCGCCATCACGACCACCGCCAGCGCCAGGCGCAGCGTGGTCAGGCGCTCTCCCAGCAGGGGCCTGGCGAGCAGTGCCACGAGCACCGGCGCCGTGTACAAGAGCGCCGCCGCGCCCGCGACACCCGCGCCCGAGATGGCGAATTGGTAGGCGACCTCGAACAACGCCACCAGCGCGCCGCCACCGATGCCGACCAGCAGCCATGCGCGCAACTCTATCCGGAAGAAGTCCCGCTGCATAACACCGAAGGTGAGAATCCCCGCGATGCCGAGCACCAGGCGCCAGAAGCCGACGCCCGTGAGCGATTCTCCCTGTGCGTACAGCGCGGTCGACAGCGGGCCGGTCGTGCCCCAGATGCATCCGGCCCCGATCGCGCAGGCGTAGCCCACCAGGCGTGTGGCGCGGGACGTCGTCGTAGTCATGGGTCCTCAAGAAAGCCGGTTCACTTCCAGGTCGTCAAGATCTCCTCGCGCCGGAAGCGGACGACGTTCATGCGGAACAGGGCGACGTCGATGAGCAGCACGACGACGCACGCCGCACAGGTGCCGGGGAAAGAGACAGCCAGCATCGGGCCGAGCAGGGCGACGATCAACAGGAACGCCGGCAGGATGGCGAGGGCCGACGTCTGCACCGTCGCCTGGGGATCGGAGGAGCGGGCGGAGAGACGCATCGTGACGAGCGCCACCGCGATCGTCAGCGCCGGCGCCAGGACGAGCAGCGTGAGCGCCCAGAAGCGGTCCGGCAGCGGCACCGACAGGCTGCGCGTCGCGAAGACGATGTCCACGCCGATGATCGCGATCAAGCCGGCCGCCACAGTCACGAGGATCGTCGGAACGCTGCACGCCGCGAGCTTCCCGAGGAGCAGCTGGCGGTCGGTGATCGGGGTGGCGAGGATCGGCTCGAGCGTGTGCTGCTGCTTCTCGCCTACGATCGAGAACGCCGCGGCGGTCGACGCCATGGCGATCGGCATGAGGAGGAAGACGCCCAGCGTGGCTCGCAGCAGGTAGCGCGCCAATCCTTCCGCCGGCGGCCATGCGGCGAATTCGGGGATGCGCGACAGCGTATGCAGGATGGCGAGGGTCGAGGGGTCCTGCCGCACGTGGGGGGCGGGCACGAGCGCCGGCGCGAGCAGTGCGAGGAGCAGGGGCAGCGCGATCATGATGATCGGCATGATGAGAAAAAGCGGCAGGACCCGACTGTTGCGTCTGGTGTCGGCCCACTCCCGCGCCAGGAAGAGCCAGAGGGTCCCCATCAGTGCTCGCCCCGGACGGCGCGCAGGTAGATCGACTCGAGCGTGTTCGTTTCGGTTCGGACCTCCCGGATGCCGGCGCCGCGACCCACGAGCCAGGCGACGAGCCCCGGCACGTCATCCGGACGGCAGCGCGCCGTGAGCGTCGTATCCACGGCGCGCACCTCGATCAGCGCCGGTGTCGGGGGGCCGGCCGCCAGCGCCGCGGCGAGCAGGGCGGCGGGTTCCGTCAGGACGCAGCGCACGGTCAGACGACCATCCCCGCCCGGTCCCGCGCGCAGCCGCTCCAGCGAATCGCACACCAGCAGGCGGCGGCGCAGGATGCCCACGGCATCGGCGAGTCGCTCCGCTTCGTCGAGGTTGTGCGTGCACACGAGGATCGTCCGGCCCTCGGTCTTGAGCCGTGCGATCAGCTCCCGCACCTCGAGCGCCGCCTCCGGATCGAGCCCGGCCGTGGGCTCGTCCAGGAACACGACTTTGGGATCGTGGAACAGCGCGCGGATGATCGCCAGCCGCTGCTTCATGCCCTTGGAGAACGTCCCGACTGCGGCGTCGCGCCGGTCCCACAGCTCGAGTAGCCTGAGGAAGTGCTCGATCTGCTGGCGCAGGGTGCGCTCGGGCAGGCCGTACAGCCTGCCGAAGAACCGCAGGTTGTCGCCGGCCGACATGCGGTCGTAGAACCCCGGCGCCTCCGTCAGCAGTCCGCAGGCGCGCCGCAGCAGGCGACCCGCCTCGGCACCCGCGCCGATGCGGTAGCCCGCGACGGTGGCCCCGCCCGCACTCGGGCCGATCAGACCCATCAGCATGCGCACGGTGGTCGTCTTGCCCGCGCCGTTGGGACCCAGCAGCGCGAACAGTGTGCCCGCGGGCACGTCGAAGCTGACATCCTCCACGGCGGGCACACCGTCGAATGCCCGCGTCAACCCGTGGGTCGAGATCATGCGTCGGGGTCAGCTCCCGAGCAGGTCGCCGCGCAACACCGTCACCGCCTGGCCACCGAGGATCACGCGGTCGCCGGCGTTGCGGACACGGACCACGCCGCCGCGCGCCGACACCTGGTGGCCCGTCATCTCGGTCTTGCCGAGCTTCGCGCCCCAGTAGGGGGCGAGGCAGCAGTGGGCCGACCCCGTCACGGGGTCTTCGTCCACCCCGGACCCGGGCGCAAAGAAGCGGGACACGAAGTCATACCCACCGTCGGAGGAGCGCGCGGTGACCATGACGCCCCGCACGGGCAACGAGCGCAGCCGGGTGAAATCCGGCTGCAGTGCGCGGACGGCCGCTTCGGATTCGATCTCGACGATGTAATCCATGCGATTCTTCCCCACGAACGTCGCGGCGACGCCCAGCGCCGCCAGCAGCGACTCCGGTGGGTCCGCTGGCTGGGCCGGCTCGGCGGGGAAATCCATCTCGATCCAGTCGCCCTTGCGGTCGGCGGTGAGACGACCGCTCTTCGTGTCGAACCGCGCCTGGACCCCCTGCGCCAGATGCCCGTCCTGCCACAACACGTGGGCGGAGGCGAGCGTCGCGTGCCCGCACAAGGCCACCTCGACCGAGGGCGTGAACCAGCGCAGGCTCCAGCCATCCCCCTGCCGGAAGAGGAAGGCTGTTTCCGAGAGGTTCATTTCGCGGGCGACCTGCTGCATCCAGCGCTTGTCGGCGGCGTGGGCAAGGACGCACACCGCTGCCGGGTTCCCGGCGAACGGCTCGGCGGTAAACGCGTCGACCTGGACGATGCGGGGGCTCATGCGCTCCTCAGCGGAATTCGCTGGGGAGGAAAACTAGCGATTCAGCCGGTCGGCGGGCGGGACAAGGGGTGGATGCTGGTGGAGGAGGCGGCCCGGCTGGAGCGGTGGTGGTGGCCGCGGGCACGGCCCTGGCCCTTCTCGATGATCGGCCCCGACGCGCCCCGATGCCCACACATCAGGACCAGGGCCCCGAGGGCCGTCACGGGCAGCCACCGCCATATCCGGGTCGTCACGCGTCCTCCGGAGCGAGTCGTCGGCGCAATCTACCGTCTCCGGGCGCCCGCGTCAGTCTACCGGACCGGGTGTGGCGCCGCAGCTCGCGGGGGTCGTGCAGTCGCGGGCACGGATCGTCTCGAGCTCGGCCGCCCGCGATTGCACCAGGCCCCGCGCGCGGGCCGCGGACCAGTTCCACGAGCGCCAGTCCCCGGGGGAGGGGGAGCCCCAGCGCGCGAGCAGCCGGTACGCCACCTCGCCGCGCTCCGACGGCCGGAGGTGCGGCAGGGCATCCAGGAGCGCCGGGACCGCGTCGCCGCTGAGCTCGCCCGCCGCGTACGCGGCGTCGAACGGCGCGACGGTAGCGCTCCGGCTCGCGTTGACCCGTGTGATGAGCGCATCCGGGTTCGCGACGTGCAGGGCCGCGAGCACCACCGTCCCCTGGACGAGCGCGCCGAAGGCGAATCGGGCGCGCGCGCCACGCAACACCGTCCAGGCGAGCCAGGCGAACACCCCGCCGAGCCACACCATGAACGCCGTGGTGTACAGCCGCTGCTCCGTGAGTCCGAAGAGCTGCACGTAGAGCAGCATGCGCTGCAGCGCCGAGGCGAGCATCACCCCCACGAGCAGAATGAGGAGCAGGGCGAGGCCACGGAATGTGCGCTCCTGCGAGCGACCGTCGCGGTGCGTCGCCCATTCGGCGGTGAGCAGCACCGGCAACACGAGCGCGGCCGCGGTGACGAGCTCGAAGAATCCGCGCCGCGCGTAGTCGGACACGGTCAATCCCGCCGTCGCCTGGATGAGGGCCGTGCCACCGAACAGCCAGCGCGCCTGCAGCGCCACGAACAGCAGAAAGAGAAGATCGAGCGCGCCCAGGACCGTAGCGGTGGTCGGGAGCCGGACGCCCGGCTGCGGGAGACGCTCGCCCGCGGCGGCGGGTCCCGCGTTCCCGAGAAAGGCGCCGCGCAGCGTTCCCATGGCGAAGGTGGCGAACACGCCGGTGAGGAACAGGTGCGACGTCAGGCTGCCGAGATCGAGATGAATGCTCGAGACCATCGAGGCGAACGTTGCATCCGCCGAGACGAACAGTCCGCCGAACACGACGAGCAGCGGCACAGCGACGAGCAACCCGATCCCCACAGCGCCCAGCTGGCGCCAACGCCCGTCCAGGTGCACCTCGCTCCAGGGAATGTCGCCAAGCACGAGTCGCGGGGCGCCGAGCCAGGCGTGGGCGCAGGCGACACACGTCGCCAGGATGTAGGTCGACACGCCGCGCAGCCGAACAGAGGCCCCTTGCGTCGCCAGGGCGGTCAGGGCAATCGCGCCGGCGAACGCGCCGACGTCGAGCAGGTGGAGCCCCGTCGAGTCGCGGCGCACGTACGCGATGGCGCAGCACGCGGCGGAGAGGGCGAGCCAGGGGGCGTCGGTCGCGGCCGGGACATGGAAACGGCGCACCATCCAGGCGCCCGTGGCGACGAACGCCACGCCGCAGATGGCGACGTTCAGTCCCCACGGCATGGCGCGCAGCAGCAGGTCGGCCAGGAGGCCCAGGCCGAGGCCGGTGGGGATGAGGGCGAGCGCGAGGCGCGTTCTGGGCGAGGCGGTCAGGGCGTTCATGCGGCGAGCCGGAAGCGGACCTTCCCGTGCAGGAAGGCGTTCTCGTGGGCGATCATGAGCCGTGTCGGCCAGTCGCTGCTCGCCAGGATGAGGCGCGGATCGGTCGCGTCGGCGGGGACGTCGAACACGAAGTCGGTCGTGTATTCCTGTCCCGGGAGCAGTTGGCGGTTCAGGGCGTCGGCCGCGGCAGGATAGCGGCGCCCCTGGCCATCTACCAGGGCGACGATCCGCCCGTTGGGGTACACCGGCACGTCGCGGGGCCGCCAGGAGGCGATCGTGTTGGAATCGAAGCGGACCCGGACCGTGACAATGTAGAAGGTGCCGTGCGCCGTCTTGCCGTCCCATTGGGGTGCCGTCTTCACGTCGGTCACGGCGTAGGCCAGGTGGCAATCCACCTCGCAGATGTGTTTTTCCTCTCCGACCGCGAGGTCATGCGTGGCGCTCGTGAACGAGGCGAGGAGAAACAGCACGATGTAGAGCGCCAGGCCGGCGAGCTCCAGCCGCAGGATCCAGCGCGCCCACACGGCTTTCTTGAGGAGCAGCGCCAGCACGTACCCGGCCCCGAGGGCGAGGGTGCCGAGCACGGCGACGATGAACAGGCCGAACGAGACCGGCCCCATGCTGTCGGTGATCATGCTGTCTCCTTGAGGCCGCCGAAGCGGCGTTCGCGGGCATGGAACCAGGAGACGGCGGCCGCCAGCTCGGCGGCGCCGAACTCCGGCCACATCGTGGGCGTGAAGAGGATCTCGGCGTAGGCGCACTCCCACAGCAGGAAGTCCGACAGGCGCTGCTCGCCGCCGGTGCGGATCAGGAGATCCACGTCCGGGAGCAGGCGGCCGGTCTCGATCGCGTGGCGCGCGGAGTAATCGACGGCGAGCCGGAGCTCGAGCTGCATGCCGGCGGCCGTCGCGGCCTCGGCCTGCTCGATCGCCTCCACCAGGGGTCCCGGGAGGCGGTCGCGGCGGCCGACCACGCGGAGCCTCACACCGTTCTCGATGCAGCGGGGGGTCTCGGTGCGCAGGTGCCGCGCGAACAGCCGCATCAGGGCGTTCACCTCGGCCGCCGGGCGCTTCCAGTTGTCGGCCGAGAAGGCGAACAGCGTCAGGGCGCCGATGCCGAGGGACGGCGCGGATTCGACCGCGCGGCGGAGGGCGGAGGCACCGACGCGGTGGCCCGCCAGCCGGTCGAGGCCGCGGCGCTCGGCCCAGCGGCCGTTGCCGTCCATGATGATCGCGACATGCAGAGTACTTTGTGTCATAAAGTCAAACCCCAAAAAAAATGGCCGCGCCGCCGCTCAGCGCGTCGCGTGGATCAACGCTTCCATGTGATCGAGATAACGCTCCAGCGCGCGCCGGCCGGCCGCGGTCAGCCGGTACTCGGTTCTCGGCATCCGCCCGTCGAACGACTTGAAGCAGGTGATGTACTCGGCGTCCTCGAGCTTGCGGGCGTGCACGCTGAGATTGCCGTCGGAGACCTTGAGGAGGCTCTTGAGCTCGTTGAAGCTGGCCCGCTCGACGCCGGCGAGCGCCGACACGATGCCGAGCCGCACCCGCTCGTGGATCACCCGGTCGAGCTCGGCGGCGGTGCGAGCCGCGCCGCGGACGGCGGCCGGCGGACCGCTCGCGGCGGTCGTATGTCGCACTGCATTCGTTCTAGCCACCGTACCTCCGTGCGATCCAGATCCCGAACACAATATGCAGGCCGCCAAAGCCGGCGGCGAGCAGCCAGTCCGCCGCGCCGGGAGCGACCAGAGCCGCCGTGCCGAGCAGCAGGAACCCGATCCCCATCACCGGCACCACCGGCACCGAGAACGCTCCACCCGTCACCACGCCCGTGCCGTAGAGGAGGAGCCACACGGCCGGGATCAGACCCCGGTCCCCTCCGAGATACAGCGCCACCGTCAGCAGGCCACCGACGGCGACGGGCGGCAAAAAGCTCAATCCAAACCGCCGTCCGGGGCCCGTCAGCAGCGAGTCGTTCGCCGCACGGGCTTTTCGCACCATCGTCCAGCCGCCGATGGTCAGCGCCAGGATCGCCTCACCCAGCCACGTCACCAGCCAGTTCAGGCTGGAACTCTGGCGCGCGGCGATGACCGCCGTGCCCAGCGCGCTGATGCCGATCGCCACCTGGCCCCACCCGGGAACCGCGGTGAACGAGCCCGCCCGCTCCATCGTAGCCCGGATGTAGCGCAGGTTGTCGAGCGCACGATCGGCGAGCGGCTGCGGCGACGCCATGTCGGGATCAGTATGGGGATTTTGGTTCATTTTGTCAAGTACTTTGTGATACAAAGCAGCCATCAGCCATCGGCCGTCAGCTACGGCGGTCCTTCAGCCGCCGTACCAGCTTGAGACCGGACCAGACGTCGTCCACCGCACAAACCTTTACGTCCACGAGGCCTCCCGCCAGGGCTACGGTGCGGATCACGTCCTCGGTCAGATCGGTGGCCACCCCTGACGCGCGCTTGGGCCAGGAGACCCACAGACTTCCATCCTGCGCCAGCGCCCGCACCAGGGCGGGGAAGCGGCGCTCGAGGTCGCGGCGGCTGGTCGTGAAGAGCTGGATGAATGGCAACGTGCCCCGGATGCTCGCGGTGACCTGCACACCGGGCGGCAAGGGACGCAACACGGCGCCGTACCCGCGCGGCGTCTCGAGCAGCGCGATGCGCGTGTTCGGCTTGATGCCGAGCTTCGCGGGGAGGGTTCGGCTCGAATAGCCGGCGGTCATACAGGCAATAATGCGCTATCGGCTATCGGCTGTCAGCTATCGGCTCAGCCGATAGCCGATCAGCCGATAGCTGATAGCGGGGTGTGCGGGGTATGTTGCGGCATGCGCGTCTATATCTCGGTGGACATGGAAGGGGTGGCAGGCGTCGTCCACGAGGACCAGACGAACCCCATCGACCCCCGCTGCGCATCGGAATACGGCCGCTTTCGCAAGCTCATGACCGCGGAGGCGAACGCCGCAGTCCAGGGGGCGGTCGATGCCGGTGCCACGCGGGTGCTGGTGAACGACAGCCACTGGACGATGCGCAACATCCTGGCCGAGGAGCTGCACGAGGTGGCCGAGCTGGTGTCGGGCGGCCCCAAGCCGCGCTCGATGATGGAGGGGATCGACGCGGGCTTCGATGCCGCGCTGTGCATCGGCTATCACGCGCGCGCGGGCACGCGTCACGCGATCCTCGACCACACCTATACCGACCGCTTGATCGATGTCCGCCTGAACGGCCGTTCGGTGGGCGAGCTGGGATTGAACGCCGCGCTGGCCGGCGTATTCGACGTCCCGGTCGTGCTGGTCAGCGGGGACTCGGCGACGGCGACCGAGGCGCACGACCTGCTGGGCGACGATGTGGCGACCGTGATTGTGAAGGAGGCCGTCGGGCGCCACGCGGCTCGCAGCCTGGCACCGGCGGTGGCGTGCCGGCGCATCCGCGAAGCGGCGACCAAGGTCCTCAAGCGCAAGCGGATGAAACCGTTCACCGTCGAAGCCCCGATTACGCTGGAAGCCGACTTCTCGAAGACCGTCGAGGCCGACATGGCGGAGATCGTCCCGGGCGCGCTCCGGACGAGCGGCCGGACGGTGGCGTTCACGCACCACGACTACCGTGAGGTATTCCGGGCGTGGCGGGCGATGCACAACCTGGCGGGGGTGGGATAGGCGCTAGCTGATCACCTCGGGTTGCGCCAGTCGCAGCTCTTGCACGATCGCGTCCGCGTCCGCCTGGATCTCCCTGGTCACCTGTACGAGCGAGAATCGGTCCAGGGCGCTCGACCGTCGCGATACATAGGCCCGTACGAAGGCCTGCCATCCCGTGGCGTTGTCGCCCTGGTCACGCACGAAGTATACGATCACCACGCCGACCCCTCTGCATTCCATCGCGCCGACTCCGCATACGCCCGGAACGTCGCGCTCGGCATACAAGAACGAGTCGTAATGTGTTCTGAGCGGCACGTCGTACCGCTCGATTCTGCGCATCTGTTCCGCTGCGGGATAGAAGGCGTATCCTCTCGCTCGCAGGATGGCTTCCGCCTGGGCCTGGACCTCCCCAATAGAGGTCTTCGACAGGGGGACCGGGGTGCTACAGACGACCTCGGACCTGCCGCTGCAGGAGAGCATCGTCACGGTCGCGAGCAGCCCGACCGTGCGCGCTCGGAAGGCTGGAGACACGGTGGTTCCTCCGATGGAGTTCCCACGTCCAAGTCTCCGTTGCGACCATGAGATCGCGTTGAACTATCGGTGAGGAATCCGCGCAGTCAGGTGAACAACACGAATCCGTACTCCCCGACGACCGCGTACCCCAGCCCCCGATACGCTCGCTTGGCATCGTCCCGCTCGGCGAACAGGACGGACCGGCGTACGCCCTGCGCCCGCGCGTCCAGCAACGAGCCCGCGACCACCGCCCGGCCGTAGCCCCGGCCGCGCAGGTCGACCGGCACCCACACCCCGCCGACCTGGACGATGTCCGGCAGTCGCGCGTTGAACGCCGAATAGGCGACGGGCCGGCCGGCGTCGAGGAGGAGCCAGTGTGAACGGCGCCCATGCACCAGCTCCATGAGCGCCGCGGCCTCGTCGCGCAGCCCGGCCCCGGCGGAGCGGTGCAGGGCCTCGATCATGAAGTCCACGCGCCAGTCGATGACGAGATCGAGCTCAACGTCGTGGGGCGGTCTCGCGATCCAGCGCCCGTCGGCCAGCGGTGCGGGAACGACGAGATCGGCGAGGTCGAGGGCGAACAGCTCCTCGCGGCCGAATTTGGGAGTGGGGCGGTCGTCGAGGCCGAGCGCGGTGCGTGCCGCCACCACCTGCTCGGCCGGTCCCGATGTGCCGGTGACCGCCCGCCCCGAGTGCGCGACGGCGGCGCGCGCCACGGCCGCCACCTGCTCGGGCGCCTGGACCAGGACCATCCCGTTCCAGCAATGGGCCGCCACCGCGACGATGCGGTCGCCCTCGAACGCCGCCACGTAGTCGGCCTCGAGCGCATGGCCGTGGTAGTCGAGCCCCGCTGCAAGTGCGTTGGAGCGAAGGAACATCGAGAAATCGGCCTGCTGCAGCAGGAAGGCTTCGAGCGCAGCCTCGTCGCCGGCGTGGAGGGAACGGAGCATGGGAGAGGCGCCGCCCCTTCCCACCGGTGGGACGGAAACCTCAGGGACCACAACGCTCGATGTGCTGCGCCACCACAAAGTCCACGCGACCGTCGCGGCGCGGCACGCGACCGAGATCGATCGGTTGGGTGAGGGCCAGGGTCACGACACAGCTCGCACCGGGACTCGTCTCGAGCACCCCGATGCGGACTCTCCCCGAATCCTCGCTGGCCTGCGTGAGCAGCACGTCGTAACCGCCGCTGGTGCGCGTGCCCAGCGCCGAGGCCACGATCATCTCCTGGGTGAAATCGATGCCCGGCAGCGGAGGCATCGGATCCGTCGTGGCGTAGATACGGTGCCACAAGACCTCCCACGCCGCCGCATCACGAATGACGAAGTGCTCGGGCGTGCTGATGCCGCTGTACTGCTCGAAGGCGATCGAATCGGTGCGGAGCCGGGTGAGTGTCAGCTCGGTGGCGATCGGTGGATTGGTCAGACCGGGATTCCCGGCCGGGAGGTCCACACCGCCGCACCCAGCCAGCAGGAGCATCGACGCGGGAAACAGGAAATAACGCGGACGCATGGCAGTCCTCCTTGCGATCAACGTCGATCTGGAGGAGTTACCGTGCGACCCCCCGCGCCGCCAGGGGTCTCAGGGCAGGCCGAAGAGGCGGACGACGGCCCTCCTCCGGCCGACCGTTCGGGCATCGTACCAGAACTCCACGCTGCGGATCACCCGCTCGCCGGCCCGCAGATCGATGGCACGCGTCTCGCCGCCGGCCGGGATGGTCTGGCGCATCTCCACCTCCTGATCCCCGCCGTTGGCGAAGTGCACCACCACGCGATGGAAATCGACGCCGTGCCGCTGCACCGTGATCTTGATGTGCGTGAAGTCCCCACGGGCGATGGTCACCGGGATCACGTCGTGATCCAGTCGATCGGTGACGGTGCGCTCGCCCAACGGCACCCAGGCCGGCCCCTGCCCGCCGTACGCCGGGGCGCATCCGAGCGTCGCCACGACCAGCAACCGCCTGCCCCACGTCCCCAGACCTCGCATGGTGTCTCCTTGTGGAATGCCGATTACGGTGCCTTCGCGGTCACCGTGAAGACGCCGCCGTCGCTCCGTCCGTTAACCCCCGGGTTGTACATCTCCTCGGAGTACGCCGGCGGCCGCACGAACACCCCCGGCGTCGTGGCGCGCGCGACGTAGGTCATGGTATAGGTGCCGGGCCAGAGCGTGGTCGCGACGTACACCACGCGGTCGTCACGCAGCTCCCGGTGGTCCCACGGCGACCACCAGCCGAACTCCCAATACCCGTAGTACCAGCCGGCCGCTTCGGCGCCGGACACCTCCTGCTGGTCCTCGTCGGCATTCTGCTGCTGCGCCACCGGGGGCAGGCCCGCCGTGCGCAGCGAGAGGTCCACGGCCTCGAGTCCCGCCGGCAGCGCGTCGTCCACGACGATGAAATTGCGCAGCGCCGGCACGGTGATGCGTAGCTTCACCCGGACCAGCTCCCCCTCGGCGACCTGCGTGATCGGTGTAGGGGCATCGTAGCGCTCGTACCAGCGCTCCACCCTGATCCCGGCGTCCGACGGCCGCACCGGACGGCCCAACGGCACCTCGCGCACGGTCAGGTAATAGAAGACCGGCGCGCCCGCGGTGGGGGCCGCCAGGGAGACCTGCAACGCCTGCCGGCCGTCGGGGCGTGTGGCGAGCAGTCCGGTGAGCGCGATCGACGTGTCGCTGAACGTGCCGCCCGCCGGCTTCGCGAACAACACGCGGTCGCCGCGGGTGACGCGCACCGGGCGGTCTGCGGCGGCGCGACGATAGGTATCGTAGCGCGTGAGCGCCTCCACCGCGGACGCGTAGTCCTGCGTGTCCCACCACCAGTCGAACCCTTCCGCGCGTCCCCGCTGCGCTACGGTCTCGACCAATGGCCCGATGAGGGCATTCTGCGGATCGACGGCGAGCGTCGCGGTGAGCAGTCGCGCCGCCGGCCGGATGGTGGACCAGAAGTAGAAGTACTTGGCCGAGGCGTCGGTGGGCAGCACGGCGCGGCGGCCCTCGACCGTCACCTGGGCCCACGCCGGGGCGAGAATCGAGCGGGCCGCGGCGAGCTCCCGGCGCCGCGCCAGCATCTCGGCCAGAAGCATCCTGTCCTCCCACGAGAGCTGGCGCACCCGTTGCAGCAGGTCGTTCTCGGCCGCGATGTCGGGGAGCCCAGCCCGGGAGAGAAAGTCGGCGGCCGCGACGCGTTCGCTCAAATACACCTTCTCGTCGTCATACCATTTGAAGACGGGGATCAGCAGCTTCGCCGGGTTGTGCAGGGCGTTCGTGAGATACGCGGACAGCCGCTGCAGCACGGAATCGTTGACCGCGATGCCCGCGGCGCGGGCTGCGAGCAACGCCCGCCCGGCGTAGGCCGAGACCCACGGGGACGTCCAATCCGCCCGGCTCCAGTATCCGATGCCGCCGTCATCGCGCTGGCGGCCGGAGAGCATCGCCACCGCCTCGGCGATTTCCGCCCGGGGGTCGCCCGAGACGAGCGGCGCCCCGCCCAGCTGCTTCTGCGCGCGGTACAGGGCGATGAGGGGCAGGGCGACGCTCGCCGTCTGCTCGGAGCAATAGTACGGGTAGATGTGCAGCGTTTCGCGGTAGCCGCGGATCAGCGCCAGCGGAGACGCCCCGTAGGAGAGCACGAGCCGCGAGCGCGCCGGGTCGAGCGCCTCCGGGAATACGAACTCCGCCGACGCAGAGTCGGCCAGCGTCCCCGCCACCTCGAATGCCCGTGGGCGATAGGGCAGGCGGATCGGCA
>Ga0326730_1000009_pt1 | contig 53371 bp, 43 predicted proteins | sample MHFSIPfraction_3_FD_207740 | JGI IMG/M metagenome (GOLD analysis project Ga0326730, IMG submission 207740) | Lab enriched peat soil microbial communities from Michigan Hollow, Ithaca, NY, United States - MHF7AN SIP fraction | ecosystem: Environmental > Terrestrial > Soil > Wetlands > Peat...
TGAGGGGAAATGCTACGGGGACCCGGGGACGCGGGGAAGTGGAGCGTGGGCCCCTCCCCACGCTCCACCGCGTGCTCCACGTCCGCTACCGCACGACCACGGTCGCCGAACCGCTGATCCCCTCGCTCTGTGCGGTCACCGTCGTGGTTCCGCTGTGCAGGGCGCGGAGAATCAACGACGGGCCAAAGTCCCCCTCGATCCGGGCGACGGTGGGATCGCCCACGGTCCATTGGATCTGCGCCGCGGGGACCTGGTTCCCCGCGGCATCACGCGCGACGGCGAACACGGGGATAGAGTCGCCGACCGCCACGGACGGTGAGGGTGAAACTGTGACTGAGGCGACGGGCCCCGGCGGCTGGTGAGCCCCGCTGGAATCAGCGGCCGGGTTGTTGGTGGGGGCCGCCTGGAGGGCTTCCGTGGGGTTGGACTGTTCGGCGCACGCCACGATCGCGGCGACGGCGAGCAGCGGAACGAGTATGCTTCGCATTGCCTGCCTCCTCGAAGATTCGAGCGTTGAACGGGAACGGTGTCGAACGGGATACCCATCCGTCCCGTCGTGCCGTCACGCTCGCGCAGGCGACGTTCCAAGCTGCAAAAGTCTCTGTAGCTTTGAATGCATGACCGTTCAAGCCATCACCTGGGCACCATCCGGCGCCGTGCGCATCGTCGACCAGCGCGCCTTGCCCGAGGCGCTGGTGCATCGAGACCTGGAGAGCGTCGAAGCGATGGCTGAAGCGATCCGGTCGCTCCAGGTACGTGGAGCGCCGCTGATCGGGATCGCCGCGGCGATGGGGCTCGTGGCCGGCCTGCGGGAGGCCCGCGCGTTGTCGCGCGCGGCGTTCCTCGAGCGGCTGAGTGGTGCGGTTGATTGCCTCGGCGCGACCCGTCCCACGGCCGTCAATCTGCGCTGGGCGCTCGATCGCATGACCGCCGTCGCCGCTGCCACGCCCGGCACCGCCGCCGCCGTCTGGGAGCGCCTGCACGCCGAGGCCGCCGCCATCTGGGAAGAAGATCGGGCGATGTGTCGCCGCATCGGCGCGGCGGGGCAGACCCTGCTGCCTGACGGCGCGAAGGTCCTGACGCACTGCAACGCCGGCGCGCTGGCCACCGGGGGGATCGGCACCGCCCTCGCCCCGGTGTATGTGGCGCGGGAGGCGAACCGGCAGGTACACGTCTTTGTGGACGAAACGCGGCCGGTGCTCCAGGGGGCGCGGCTCACCGCGTGGGAGCTCATGGCCGCGGGGGTGCCGTGCACGCTCATCACCGACAGCATGGCCGCGAGCCTGATGCGCGCCGCGCGCGTTGATCTGGTGCTGGTTGGCGCCGATCGGATCGCTCGCAACGGGGACTTCGCCAACAAGATCGGGACCTACCCCCTGGCCGTGCTGGCGCGCCATCATGGCGTCCCGTTCTACTGCTGCGCGCCGTCGTCGACCATCGACCACGACGTCCCGGACGGCGATGCCATTCCCATCGAGCAGCGGTCCGGCGACGAGGTGACGACGATCGCCGGCCGGGCGATCGCGCCCGCCGGCGTGGCGACCTTCAACCCGGCGTTCGACGTGACGCCCGCCCGCTACGTCACCGGGTTCGTCACCGATCGCGGTGTGGTCCAGCCGCCGTTCGCACGGTGAAGGCCGTCCTCGCCCTGGATCAGGGGACGACGGGCTCCACGGCGCTCGTCATCGGAGAAGACGGAACGGTGCGGGGACGCGGCTATCGTGAGCTGCCGCAGCACTTCCCGGCGCCGGGGCAGGTCGAGCACGATCCCGAAGACATCCTGCGCGTGACCTTGGAAGCCGCCCAGGAGGCGATCACGCGCGCGCGCGTCGTGCCGGCGTGCATCGGCATCACCAATCAGCGGGAAACCGTGTGCGTGTGGGAGCGCGCCACCGGGCGCCCGTTGCACCGGGCCATCGTGTGGCAGGACCGGCGCACCGCTCCCCGCTGTGCGGCGCTGGCCCGCGACGCCCGCGCGACCTCGATCCGTGAGCGCACCGGGCTCGTGCTCGATCCGTACTTCTCGGCGACCAAGATGGAGTGGCTGATGGAGCACGTCCTCGGCGTGCGCGAGCGGATCGAGGCCGGCGACGCCGTATTCGGGACCGTGGACGCCTGGCTGTTGCATCGACTCACCGATGGGACCGCGTTCGCCACCGATCACACCAACGCGTCCCGCACCATGCTCTACGACCTCGCGGCGGGCGGCTGGAGCGACGAGCTGCTCGGATGGTTCGGGGTGCCGCGCTGGGCGCTCCCGGAAGTGCGACGCTCGAGCGGCGATTTCGGCGTGACGGCGCCGCGGCACTTCGGCGCGGAGATCCCCATCACCGGCGTCGCCGGGGACCAGCAGGCCGCGCTGTTCGGTCAGGGGTGCTGGACCGCAGGGCAGGCGAAGAACACCTACGGGACCGGCGCCTTCCTGTTGCTGCACACGGGGGGACAGCGCGTCACGTCGGCCCATGGTCTCCTGACCACCGTCGGCTGCGACGCGGCGGGTGCGCCGGCGTTCGCCCTCGAGGGCAGCGTCTTCATCGCCGGTGCGGCGATCCAGTGGCTGCGCGACGGACTCCAGATCCTCGCGGCGGCCGCGGAATCGGAGCGACTCGCCCGGGAAGTGCCGGACACGGGCGGCGTCTATTTCGTCCCCGCGTTCGTGGGTCTCGGGGCGCCGCATTGGGAGCCCAACGCGCGCGGCACGATCGTCGGCCTGACCCGTGGCACCGGCCGCGCCCACCTGGTGCGCGCGGCGCTGGAGTCGATGGCGTTCAGCACGCAGGAGGTGTTGGACGCCATGACGGCCGACGCGCGGCTGGCCCTCGCGGAGCTTCAGGTCGATGGCGGGGCGGCGGCCAACGACTGGCTGATGCAGTTTCAGTCGGACCTGCTGGGCGTTGGCGTCGCGCGCCCGGACCTGGTCGAGACGACAGCCCTGGGCGCGGCGGGACTCGCCGGCATCGCCGCCGGCGTCTGGCGTCGCGCCGCCGACTTCCTTGCCGGCCGTCACTTCGATCGGTTCACCCCGGGCGCGGGAGCGGCCGATGTGCAGGCGCGGGCGGGGGAATGGCGGCGGGCCGTGCAGGCGGCGACCCAATGGGCGGCCGCCGGTCGGGCGCCGTCACCCTGAGACCGCCTCGCGTGACCCCCCTCACCGCCGGGGCCGCCTTCATTTCGGCTTCATGGAAGCTTACCATACTCCTCAGGGGCCGAACGGGCCTGGAGCAGCGCACTCGAAAGGCGGTATAATCAGGCCATGAAAGCCGGAATGAAGTTCGCCATTGGGGCGGTGTTGATTGTCGGCTCGGTAGGCTATCTGATGGCCTCCGGGATCAAGGAAACGGGCCAGTACTTCCTCACGCCGAGCGAGCTGTCGCAGAAGCTCGCCACGGATCCGTCGTTCTACGATGTCGGGATGAAGGTGGGCGCGAACGTCGTTCCCGGAAGCGTCACCCGGGACGTCGCGTCGCAGACGATTGCCTTTCGCATCAGCGATGGCAGCGCCACCTACCCGGTGGTCTATCACGGGCTGGCACCCGATACGTTCAACGACAGCGTCGAGGTGGTGGTCGAGGGCCGGCTGCAGCGCGACGGCGTGATTCACGCGACCGACGTGCTGGCCAAGTGCGGCTCACGCTACGAATCGGTCCCGAAAGCCTAGATGACCTTGCTCGGGAGTCTCGCGCTCTGGGTCGCCTTCTTACTGGGTGCCTGGGGGGCGATCACCGGTTTCCTGGGGGCGTCGCGGGGACGGGGCGACCTGATCGCGAGCTCCCGCCATGCGGTGTTCGCGATGTGCGGCGCGCTGCTCGTCGCCGTCCTGTCGCTCGAGGTGGCGCTGTTCCGCCACGACTTCAACGTCGAGTACGTCGCGGCGTACACGAGTCGCAACCTCCCCACGTTCTACATCTGGTCCGGGTTGTACGCGGGGCAGAAGGGCAGCCTGCTCTTCTGGGCGACGGTGCTGTCGATCTTCGGCGCGCTGGCCCAGTGGCTCACGGCGCCGCGGCACCGCGTGTATCTCCCCTACGTCGGGGCGATCACCAGCCTGGTCGCCGCGTTCTTCATCAGCGTGATGCTGTTCGGGCATTCGAATCCGTTCGAGCGCCTGCCGTACACGCCGATCGACGGCCGGGGACTGAATCCGCAGCTGCAGAATCCCGGGATGGTCTTCCATCCCCCCATGCTCTACCTGGGCTACATCTCGATCACCATCCCGTTCGCCTTCGCGATGTCGGCGCTGCTCTCCAAGCGGCTCGACACCGATTGGCTGGTGGCGATCCGCAAGTGGACGCTCCTGTCGTGGCTGTTCCTCTCGGTCGGAATCTGCCTCGGCATGTGGTGGGCCTACGTGGAGCTCGGCTGGGGCGGCTACTGGGCCTGGGATCCGGTGGAGAACGCCTCCCTCCTGCCATGGCTCACGATGACGGCGTTCCTCCATTCGGTGATGATCCAGGAGAAGCGCGGTATGCTGAAGAAGTGGAACCTGGGGCTGATCATCGGCTCCTGGCTGCTCTCGATCTTCGGCACGTTCATCACGCGTTCCGGCGTCATCGCGTCGGTGCACTCGTTCACGCAGTCGAGCGTGGGGTATTTCTTCGGCGCCTTCCTCGTGGTGTCGGCGGTGGCGAGCTTCTGGATTTACGCGAAGCGACTCCCGCTGCTCCAGGCGGAGGCGTCCCTCGAGTCGCTGGTTAGCCGCGAAGCGTCCTTCCTCTTCAATAACCTGTTGCTCGTCGGGGTCGCCTTCTCGGTGCTGTGGGGCACGCTGTTCCCCATCATCTCCGAAGCGGTGACCGGCACGAAGATCACGGTCAAGGCGCCCTTCTTCAATCAGGTCAACATTCCGCTCGGGCTCGCGCTGCTGGCGTTCACCGGCATCGGGCCGCTCATCGCGTGGCGCCGCTCGTCGCTCCCCAATCTGCGGCGGCAGTTCGCCCTCCCGGCGGCCGGCGGCGTGCTCGGCCTCCTCGTGGTGCTGGCCGGCGGCATGCGGGACTTCTACCCCCTGGTGGCCGTCACCCTGGGGAGCTTCGTCCTCGTCACCGTCGTGCAGGAGTTCGTGCGCGGCGTCTCCGCACGCCACCGTCAGTACTCGGAAGCCTGGCTGCTGGCCCTCGGGCGCCTGATCTCCCGCAACCGGCGTCGCTACGGCGGCTACATCGTGCACGTCGGCATCGTGATCCTGTTCATCGCATTCGCCGGGATGGCGTTCAAGACGGAGACCGAAGCGACGCTGCGGCCGGGGGAATCGGTGAGCCTGCGCAGCCCCTACGGCTGGACCTACACCTTCACCCACCTCGGCGTCTCTCAGTACGACGCCTTGAACCGTCAGGTGACGGCGGCCACCGTCGAAGTGGCGCGCAACGGGAAGCGCATCGGCTTGCTCTCGACCGAGAAGCGGCAACATGTCGATGCGGAAGGGAATCCGACCTTCCAGCCGTCCACCGAGGTCGGGATCCGGAGCGATCTGCGCGAAGACCTCTACGTCGTGCTCGCGGGCGTCGTGAACGGCACCGAGCAGGCGGTCTACCGCTTCACCATCAACCCGCTGGTGTGGTGGGTGTGGTACGGCGGGATGGTCTTGGCGCTGGGCGGACTCATCGTCATGTGGCCGGGGGGCGGGGCGATCGCGGTGCGGCGGGCCCAGGCGGGGTACGCCGTGAAGCTCGTGGCCGAGAAGGCGAAGCCGGCATGAGCGCCGTCGATCGTCGCGGGTTTCTGCGTGCCTCGGCGACGAGCCTGTGCGCCGTCGTGCCGGCGTTCGCCCTGCTGCGCCCGGTGCAGGACACGGTCCCCACGGCTGGCCCGTCCGGACGCCTGTGGGACCCCAATCGTGCGGGCCCGTCGCTGCAGCCCGTCACCGCGGAAGACAACGACGCCGCCATTCAAGCGATCGAGAAGCGCCTCAAGTGCACCTGCGGCTGCGGTCTCGACGTGTACACGTGCCGCACCACGGACTTCACCTGCCCGGTGAGCCCGAAGATGCACGCGCACGTCATCGCGCTCACCAAGTCGGGGATGTCGGGCGAAGCGATCGTGGCCCAGTTCGTGAGCGAGCACGGGCTCGAGATTCTCATGGCGCCGCCGAAACACGGGTTCAACCTCGCGGGCTACTTCACGCCGGCCATCACGATCCTGGCGGCGGCCGCGATCTTGCTCGTCGTGATGCGTCGCTGGGTGCGGCACGCCACACCCACGCCGGCCGCGTCTGATCCCGCCGGCGGCGCCGGCGCCAGTCCAGTGGAGCTCGAGCGTCTGCGCGAAGCGCTGCGGCACACCGAGGCGTGAACTCGCTGTTCGAGCTGGTCCTCGGCGTCCTCCTCGCGGCCGGGGGCGTGTTCTTCGTGCTCCGGCCCATCCTCAATCCCTCCATCTCGACCGGCCCCGCCGGCGACGCGGCGGACTTCGCCGCCGATCCCGAAGATGACCTCTCCCCCCGTGCGGTCGCGTTGCGGGCCCTGAAAGAGATCGAATTCGATCGCGCCACCGGGAAGCTCGGAGACGCCGACTACGATGATTTGAAGCAGAAGTACACGGGGGAGGCGCTCGACGCGCTGCGGGAGGACGAGGAGAAGGCGCCGCCGGACATGCCGCGCCGTGCGTCTCCCGCCGCCCCCGCGACCCGAGGGGCCCCGTCCGCGCGGGCCTGCCCCACGCACGGCGCCCGTCCTGAGTCGGATGCGGACTTCTGCTCGGAGTGCGGCCGCCGACTCGCGCCCGCCGCCGGATTCTGCTCGCGCTGCGGGACGTCGCTGGAGCCGGACGCGCGCTTCTGTGCGCGCTGCGGAGGTCGGGTCGCCGCCTAGGCGCGAGTCTCGCTGGACCGCAATTCCCGCAAGTACGCCACTGCCGCATCGCTCGCTGCTTCGAAGCGCGGCGCCAGCGCCTGCGCCTGGTCCACGGTGCCGGCGCGCGCCGATTCCTCGAGCTGCCGCAGCACGTCGGCGAGCGCCTTCGCCCCGATCGTGGCGGACGCAGACTTGAAGGCATGGGCCGCGCGATCGATCTCCGGAGCGGAGCCCGACTCGAGCGCGCGGCGCACCGCGGTGATGCGCTCGGCAGCCGTCGCGAGGAAGGTGTCGAGAATCGAGTCCACCGCCGCTTCGGCGCCCGCCGCGCGCATATCCTGTCGGAAGGTCTCGACGTCCACCGGCGGGGCCGCGGTGGGGGGAGGGGCGGGGGGGACAACGGGCGCGCCGCCGTCATCGCCACGGCTTTCCACGATGGCGAACAGGTCGTGGGCCTTGAACGGCTTGGTGAGGTACCCGCTCATGCCACGTGACAGACACCGCTCCCGTTCGCCGGCGAGCGCGTGCGCGGTCAAGGCGATGATCGGGAGGTGCCGGCCCGCGGGCGTGGCCCGGATCGCCTGCGTCGCCTCGAACCCGTCCATCTCCGGCATCTGGATGTCCATCAGCACGACGTCGTAGGCAGTGTCCGCCGCGGCCCGAACCGCCGCGCGCCCGTCGGCGACCACATCCACGTGGTGGCCGCGTTTGCGCAGCATCGACGCCGCGACCTCCTGGTTCACCGGGTTGTCCTCCGCCAGGAGAATGCGGAGGTGCTTGCGCGACTCGGCGATCGTGTGTCGCGTGACGATGTCGGTCGGCTGGGCCGGGCCGGCGGCGGGTGTGCCCAGCACGGCGCTCACGGCTTCCAGGAGATCGCTGCGGGAGGCCGGCTTGGAGAGGTAGCCGCGGATCCCGAGCTCGCGGCAGCGTTGCCCGTCGCCGCGCTGCCCCGCCGAGGTCAGGAGCAGGAGGCGGGTGCGAGCGAGCCCCGCATCCTGCTGGATGGCGCGGGCGACACCGAAGCCGTCCAGCTCCGGCATCTGCGCGTCGAGGATCGCGAGATCATAGGGGGCCCCTTCATCCCGGGCGCGGCGAATTGCATCGAGCCCGGCGGCGCCGTCGGTGGCCTCTTCCACCCGCAGGCCGGCGGCCCGCAACACGTCTCCCACGATGCGGCGGTTCGTGGCGTTGTCGTCCACCACCAACGCTTTGCGACCCACCAGGTGCACCGCGAGCGGCGCGGTGGAATCGGCCGCCGGGCTCGGGACCGCCACGACTTCCAGCGACAGCGTGAAGAAGAACTCCGAGCCCCGTCCCACCTCGCTCTGCACCCCCAGTTCGCCGCCCATGAGCCGGACCAGGCGGCGGGAGATCGCGAGGCCCAGGCCGGTCCCGCCGTACTTGCGGGTGGTGGACGCGTCCGCCTGGCCGAACTCCTCGAAGATCGCCGCGCGCTTGTCGGGGGGAATGCCGATGCCGGTGTCGCGGACGGCGAAGCGGACCTGCGCCCGGCTCCCGTCCCGCCCGACGGGCGTCACCGACACGACGACCTCGCCTTGCGGCGTGAACTTGATCGCGTTGCCGATGAGGTTCGTGAGCACCTGCCGGACGCGCGTTGGATCGCCGCGCACGAACGACGGCGCCTCCGGCGCGATGTCAGCCAGCAGCTCGAGCCGCCGCTCGCGGGCGCGGACCGCCAGCAGCGCGATGGTCGACTCCAGCAGGTGCGGCAGCTCGAACGGAATCGACTCGAGCTGCAGGTGCTCGGCCTCGATCTTGGAAAAGTCCAGGATGTCGTTGATGAGCGCGAGCAGCGTCTCTCCCGAGGTCTGCACCAGCGTCAGGGAATGCCGCTGCTCGGGGGCCAGCTCGGTGTCGATCAACAGCTCGGTGAGCCCGAGGATGGCGTTCAGCGGCGTGCGGATTTCGTGGCTCATGTTCGCCAGGAAGGAGCTGCGCGTCTGGGCCAGCCGTTCGGCGGCATCGCGCGCTTCGCGCAGCGCCTGCTCCGCCGCGGCGCGGGTCGCTTCGGCGCGGCGCTGCTCGGTGACGTCCTCGTACAAGACGAAGAGATCCCCTTCGGCTTCTCCCACGGCGGCTGCGGAGACGTGCACCGGTACGAGGTGTCCGTCGTGATGACGCCGCTCCACCTCCGCCGACACCGTCTCGCCCTCGGCCGCGCGTGCTTCGAGCAGCTCCGCCACGGCCCGGTCCTCGGGCGGCACGATGAGGTCGTTGAGGTCGTGGCCCACCGCGTCGGCGGCGGTGAACCCGAACAACGACTCGAACGCCGCATTCACTCCCAGGATCTGCTTCTGAGCGCTGATGATCGCGATGGCGATCGGGGCCCCCGACAGCAGCGCTTCGAGATATCCGCGATCGCGCAATGCGCGACGCTCACTGCGCATCGCTTCGGCCGATTGTCGCAGGTGATTCGCCAGCATTTGGTGCGTCCGGCGATGGAACACCATCATCGCCGCCCCGAACAACACGATCATGATGGTCGCGAGCACCCCACCGCGCGGCGCCGCACTCTGCAACAGCCCGACCGGGAGGGGCGTGAGGAGCCCCACGAGGAAGAACCGAAAGCTCCATTGATCGGCGGTCAGGGTGGCGATCGCCGCCGCGGCCAATCCGGCGACCACCATCAGCAGCAGCCCGGACTCCAGCGGCGGCAAGGAGGGGAGTAGCACGCCGGCCCCAATGCCCCACGCCAGGCCGGCCGCGGCAATCGCCGGGCGCGCCCGCCGCAGCGCCTCTCCCGGCCCCGGGGGGTGCGCCAGGATGCGCCGCCGGATCAGGCCACGCGTCAGCGTCGCGACGGCGATCAGCGCCCCCCAGGCGATCAGGCCGACGGTGGGGGCCTCCCCCCACAGCAACCCTACCACCAGGGCGATGACCACCAGGTTCGCCCACTCCGCGCGCGCCCCTTCGGCGAGGAGCCGCTGCACCAGCTCGCGGCCGACCTCCTCGGGGACACCTTGCTCCAGAGACGCCAGCGACCCGGCATGGGACCGGAAGCGCGAGGGGCGCGAGGGAGACTCGGCCGGCGCGGGCGGCAGCGGGGGAGGAGGAGCAGCCACGCCCCAATATTGCACCCCCCACGTGGCTCGCGCTCGGTGCACACGGGATCCGTGATCCTCGTCACCCGTGCGCGTCCCCACGGGAACGGGCGCTTAACGCGGCCGGAGGGGCCGCGTCTGTTGCTGCGGTGCTGGGTGGCTGGCCGTTTTCCCTTCGAACAGGAGCCGCACGATGCGCACGCTCTCCCTCGCCCTCGCGGGCGCCACCGCCGTCGCCTTCATCGGCGCGGCGTGCAGCGATACGTCCACTGGTTTCACCTCGGACCAGACTCAGGTCCAGACCGCCTATGAGGGGTTCACCGGCTACACGGACGACGACTTCGGCGACACGGGCGTGATCGGCACGTCGCCGGTGTCCCCGGCGTTCGACAATCTGGGCCTGCAGGACACGGCGATCGCCCCGCTCTTCTGGGGCCGCGATCGGGTGGTGCGCGGCGGTCCGCGTCCCATCCGAACGCTGAACATCGTCGTACAGGGTGATTCGGCCCAGGTCACGCGCAGCGTGAGTTTTCAAGGGATCTTTCTGGTCGATACGTCGGCGGACGCCATCTTCAACCCATCCAGCAAGCCCCTCGCCGACGGCGTGCAGCAGCGCGCGGTGTTCGTGCGTGACGGCGCGGCCCCGCACGGGTGGCGGCTGGTGGCGCTCACGCTGCTCGACTGGCAGCCGACCGCGACCGACCGCCGGACGGTCGACGTCCAGAGCGTGGCGATCTACCGCAACGACACGCTCCAGCTGCAGGTCGACAATCCCGACTCGTTGATCGCGGTCGATACGCGGATCCCGAGGCTGCACGAGGGCGATACCGTCCGGGTCGTGGCGCATATCGCGAACACCACCGGCGGCCCGTTCTCACCCTCGACCTTGGTGTTCCTCCACGTGCGGCACGCCGACCCGGTGGCGATCCGGTGGCGCCGTATCCGGATGAACGACGACGGCAACGGGGACTTCTCGCTCAGCTGGATCGTGCGGCACACCGGCCGCGACCGCTTCGTGGTCGATGCGCTCGATGCGGCGACGTTGCAGCTGGGGACGGCCGACAACTATCGGGCCAATGAATGGGGCATCCCATTCCTAGTGCAGTAGGCGAGGCAGTCCGGTGAGCGGGCGGCGGGCACGCATGAGTCGTGCCCGCCGTCTGTCGCATTCGGGATCACTCCGGACTTGCATTTCCCGTGTCCCCCTTCTATCTGTTTTCAGCCCAGCAAACCAACACCTCGGAGATGGATGTGCGTGCCGTGATACGGAGATCGTTCGTGGTACTGCTGGCCGGCGTGCTGCTGGCCGGAAGCGCCCAGGCGCAGCGCCGTACTGCGCGTGGCGCGGCGTACACCCCCCTCGACCCGGTGCGTCTCGGTCCGCATATCGGCTACAATTTCGACGCCGACGCCCTGCTGCTCGGCGTGCAGTTGACTATGCCGCTGACCCAGCGCGTCGAGCTCTATCCCACGTTCGACTACTATTTCGTTTCCCCCGGGACCATCTGGGGTCTGAACGCGGACGTGAAGTTTCGGCCGCCGACGCGCATTGGCGCGCTCTACGTCGGCGGTGGGATCAACTATCTCCACGCGAGCGCGTTCGGTGTCAGCAACGGCGACGTGAATCTGAACCTGCTCGGCGGCTGGGAGTTTCGCCGGCGGCCGCTCGCCCCGTATGCCGAGGCACGGCTCATCCTGGGCAACGGCAGCGCGTTCCAGGTGGTCGGCGGCATCAGCTTCAAGTTGCATTAGCAGTGCGACCAAGTGTCCCGCAGTCCGACCTTTGCCCAAGGAGCTTGCGCGTGAGAGATCTGACCCGACGGTTGTCATTGGTTGTCCTGGCGTTGTGCCTCGTCACAACCGCCGCCGCCGCCCAGCGTCGCTCCACGACCCCGTCGCAGGGGAGCCGGCCGATGCTCGGGCCGCAGCTGGGGTTCGCCACCAACGACTTGGATTTCTTCATCGGCGCCCAGTTCTCTTATCCTGTGGCGAACCAGTTCGACATCTACCCGTCGTTCGATTACTACTTCCCGAGCAACAGCGGCTCTTTCGGGGTCAACGTGACCGTGTGGGCGTTGAATCTCGAGGGCCGATATTGGCCGAAGCTCAACACGCCGAACTCCGGCTTGTATGTCGGGGGTGGGCTGAACTACACCCACGTGAGCGTGAGCGCGGGTGGGTTCGGCGCTTCGGGCTCCGACGCCGGTCTCGGACTCCTCGGCGGGTGGGATTTCAAGGCGGTGAGCTGGCGGCCGTTCGCCCAGCTGCACATTGTCATCGGTAACGCCGACCGGATCGAGTTCGGCGGCGGCGTCAACTTCAAGCTGTAGGGCAGGCTCCCCTGGGCCCTTCTCCGCTGCGATGGAGAGGGGTCCGGGGGGCAGTTCAGAATTCGAACTCTTCCATCTTCCGTAGCGCAATCCGCAACGGGACCACCATCGCCACGAGACACGGGATCGCCGCGATGGCGAACCACATCACCATCCAGGCGTCGATCACCACCGGCCGGTGGTCGTACACCGCGCGCACGTAGGTGTAGACCGCCTGCCAGAGGGCGAAGATGACGGCAGCGAGCAGCGCGACCGTGGTCATCATGAACACGAGCCCCCCGAACGACGTGGGGATCTGCGCGGCGTTCTCCGTCTCGAATTGGGGATAGAGAGTGCCGTAGCACAGGGCCAGGGCCGCGATGGCCAGGGTCAGCACGCAGATCGTCACCAGGCTGACCGTCATCATGAACGGGCCGACGTCGAGCAGCACGTTGGTGAGACCGGTGAGGAGCAGGGCGAGGACCAGCAGGGGAATCGTTCCCACCCAGTACTTGGACCACAGTAGCGTGCGCAGGTCGAGCGGACTCGAGCGCAGCAGCCACATCTGGCGCCCCTCGAGCGACACCGCGGGAAAAATGAACCGGGCGGCGATCGAGGCCAGCACGAATCCCGCAAGGCCGAGATTCAGGAAGGACACGAGGGTGACGTAGAAAAAGCCGACCGGTTCCCCCTGATGCAGCGGCAGGGCCTTGATGTTGAACAGATACACGACCACCAGGACCGCGAGCAGGATGAGCTGGCTCCACTGGGTGGTATCGCGGAAGAACAGCTTGATGTCCTTCAGCACGAACTCTCGCTTGGCCACCGGGAGGGCGAAGAGGACCGGGCCCACCGTCCGCCGCCACAGCACGCCGCGCACGAAGCGCTCGGCGCCTTCCTGCGCCTTCGTGAACCCGGCGGCGAACAGCTGGCGGTGCAGCATCGCGCCGAGGGTGATGAAGCCGGCGGCCGTACTCCACAGCAGCACGAGCGGCAGCGGATCCCACTCGTTGCGCAGATAACCCATAATGGCCCGCGTCGCCCATTCGCTGGGCAGGAACGGAGAGGTGGGCGTGCGCAGCACGGCGATGAAATCGAGCAGGTTGCGAAATCCCTCGGGACGCGCCAGCTGCTCGGGCCGGATGAGGCGGAACAGCAGGATCACGCCGCCCGCCGCCCCGAGGGCGATGATCGACAGGAGATCGCGGGTGCGGCGCGCCGGGAACACGTTGACCAGCACCAGGGTCATCGCGCTGCCCAGCACCGCCGGCAGCACCAGCAGCGGCACAATCACCGCGAGGGCGTACGGAATGAACAGCAGCCCGCCGTGGTACACCACGCCGTAGGCCGCCAGGATGGGGACGGTCATGAGCGCCACCATCCACGACGAGTGGACCAGCGTCTCGCCCAGTTTCGCAAGGTAGAGCCGCAGCCAATCGATGGGCGCCGAGACCAGCAGGTCGAGGTCCTTGGCGAGGAAGAAGCTCGACAGGGCGGTGATGACGTTCGACAGGATCAGGATCGACACGAACGACAACAAGGCGAGCCCCAGTAGCTTGGCGGCGAGCAGCGGGCCCAGCTCCTCCACCCCGCGGAAGTAGCGCAGAATGAAGTACAGCACGCCGAACACGCCCGCCCAGAACGCGCCGCCGACCAGCGCCAGGATGACCAGCTTGCCGCCCCCGCCCGACGCCCGCTCCTGGCGCAACCGCTGACGCGCCGTCCGCCACTTGGGCTGCAGGACGTGGGCCAGCGACGGCTGGGTCACGGACCTCTCCCCAGCACTTCCACCAGCTCGCGCACGGCGTGCCCGCCGGTGAGCTTGAGGAACAGCTCCTCCAGGCTCGCGTCCCCGGCCGCGTGCTGTTTGCGGATCTCGGCCATCGTGCCGTGGGCGACGATCTTGCCGTGCTGCAGGATGCCGATCTGATCGCACATCGCTTCGGCGACTTCGAGCGTGTGCGTGCTCATCAGCACCGTCCCGCCCCGGTCCACGAACTGGCGGAAGATGTCCTTCAGCAGCCGGGCGCCCTTGGGGTCGAGGCCCACCATCGGCTCGTCCACGACGATGCACTCGGGCCGGTGAATGAGCGCGCTCGAGATGATGAGCTTCTGACGCATGCCGTGGCTGTACGCTTCGATGAGCTCGTCCTTCCAGCTCGACAGCTCGAAGACCTCCAGCAGCTCCGCGATGCGGCGGTCGACCGTGTCGCCCTCCTGGCCGTACAGGCCCGCCACGAAGCGGAGGAACTCGGCGCCGGTCAGTTTGTCGTACACGAACGGGCGATCGGGGATGAACCCGAGCCGCATCTTCGCGGCGAGGGGATTTTCCTGCACGTCGTCGTCGCCGATGAGGACCCGGCCGTCGGTGGGGCGCAGGATCCCGGCGATCATCCGCAGCATGGTGGTCTTGCCGGCCCCGTTGGGGCCGAGACAGCCGTACAGCACGCCGCGCGGGACCTGCAGGGTGATGTGGTCGAGCGCCACGAAACTGCCGTAATGCTTCGTCAGGCCTTCGAGTCGGATCATGGCAATGGGATCATGCCAATGGAGTCATGATGGATCGAGCGTGAGTCGTCCCAGCAGCCGGACGAGATCGGTGGGCCGGATCAGACCGCCGATCGCGAGCCGGATGTGGGCCGCATCGGCGGGGAGCTGGTCGAACGACGGATCGACGGCGACCCAATCGCCGAGATACACCTCCGCCCACGCGTGATAGTAGTAGCGTCCCGCCGCCCGGACGAGGCCGGCCACCGGACGCGCCGGAAGACCCAGGGCGCGCGCCATGGCGACGAGCAGCACCGTGCGCTCGTTGACGTCGCCGCGGCGGCCATCCAGGACCCGGACCGCATCGGCGATCCCCGTCGATGGCTGGGCCCGCACTTCGGTGGCCACCCAGTGGACCAGCCGAGTCGCCACCCGATCGGGGTCGCGATCTCCGGCGGCCAGCAACCGCGCCTGGGCGGCCACGCGCAGGTCGGTGCTGGCGATGAGCAGGTCGGGCTCGAGATAGGCGCGCAGGGCGGGATCGGCATTGGGGAGCCGGTAGCGCGCCTGAAGGGCTGCCGCGCCTTCGCGCTGCACGATCAGTGTATCGCCCGCGAGTCGCTGGCGGCCTCCGGCCAGATCGAGTCCCTCGAGCGACCCCCCACCCAGGCGCACGCGGAAGGTCGCGGCGCTCCCCGGTTGGGGTGGCACGCCGGCGGCGAACAGCGTCGCGGCCACGATCTCGTCCGGCCCGGGCGCCGCCGTGGCGTGCATGAGGCGGAGCGTGTCCCGGTGACGGAAATTCTCGTAAGCGAGCTCGAACGCCGTCCGCTCCACGGTGAACCCGAGCCCCGTCGTGGCGCGGACGGTGCGGCCCTGCGCGTCGATCCAGGTCACGAGCGACCCGTTGCCCCCCTCGCCGGCGACGTCGACCCGGAACGCGCGCACCGTGTCGAAGCGTACCGGGATCCACGCCATCGTGGTGGAGTCGTAGTCCGCGCTGTCGGCCACAACGAACGTGGATTCGGCGGCGATCCGCAGCGCGATCGGATGCAGCGCCGCGGAGAACGGATCGAACACCCGCGCCCCCGCGACACGGCCCACCCGCAGGCCGCCTCCGAAGGCCAGGCGCAGCGGCCATAAGGAGGGGACCTCGACCGTATCGCCGGCCGGCAGCGTGGCGGCGAGCGAATCGCCGTCACCGCCGAGGGAGATGTGAAACCGTCCACCTGGCCCGACGGCGGCGCGGGTCGTGAAACGGATCGTTTCGCCGTCCACCTCGCTCGCGAGCGACCGCATGTGGAGCGACCGATCGAGGGTGGCGACGCTGCGGCCTTCGGTGCGGTTCAGATGTCCGAGCGCCGGAACGTCGAGCACCAGGACGTCCACCAGCCGGAGCGAATCGACCAGCGTGTCCACGGTGGACGAGGCGTAGCCCAGCTGCTGCGCGCCCACCGACAGGCGATAGAACATCGCGCCGGGCGAGACGGTCAGGGCGGCCTCCGCGAGGCGCGCGCCGCTGGACCGGAACGACACCCGGCGCACGAGCCAGGCGAGCGCCAGGGCCCAGACGACGAGGATGACGACCGCCCAGTGACGCCGGGTCAGGACAGCCTCGCGTGGAAGCGCCGCAGGACGCCCTCGAAGATCACGCGCTGGTCCTCGGTCTCCACGACGATGGCGACGTCCGCGGGGACCGCCGGGGGGGCCTGTCCCTGCAGCTCCGACAGCAGAATCTCGGCCGCGTCCTCGATCGAGAGATTGCCGGCGCCGATCCCGAGCGGCGGAACGGTGAGGCGGGAGAAGCCCCATTCCCGGGCGCGCTCCAGCGCCGAGCGCCACGCCCGGGCGACGCCACGGCGGGAGATCGGCTCGTCGCGGCTCTGAATCACGGCGTGGATCACGAACTCGGCGGGAAGATCGCCTCCGCCGGCGGTGACCACGGCGGCGCCCACGACGAGCTCGGTGTGTACTTCGAGGTGGCGTTGGAACTCGGGACCGCCCATCTGCTCCAGCCGGCGCAGCGCCGGCGTGGTCGGTTCCAGCTGGGCGGTGGCGGGACGGACGAGCGCGTCAGCGGGGAGGAACGCGAGGTCGTCCACGACCACGCGAATCACCGCCCGGCGGCCTCCCGGGAACGGCGGTACAACCGCGCGGCGTCGTCGGGACGGCGCAAGCGGTCCAGCACGACCCCTTGTCCGTAGAGCGCCTTAGCGTGGTGCGGATCGAGCTCGGCGGCCCGGCCGAACGCGGCGAGGGCGCCGTCGAGGTCGTCGACGTGGTTCAGGGCCTCGCCCAGGTAGAACCACGCCGTTGGGCTCCAGCTCTCCGTCTCGACCACCAGTCGCAGGTGCGGGATCGCCTCCGCCCACAGCCCTTTGCGCAGCAGCACGATGCCGAGCGCGCTGCGCACCGTGACGCTCGACGGGTCGAGGAGCAGGGCGTGCTCCAGATCGGTGCGGGCGGCGGCGTAGCGGCCCATGCTGCCGAGATGCGTGGCGCGCTCCAGCAACAGCGGCACGGAGTCGGGCTGCGCCGCCACGGCGTCATCGAGCTTGGCCAGCGCGCGCTCCGCTTGGGAACGGATCGGTGGCAGCGAGTCGATCGTCCGGTTGCCCGCCCCGTGACCGTTCCCGTTCCCGTTGCCGTGACCGTTGCCCTGGTGGTTGCTGTGGCCGTTGCCGTTGCTGTTGCCGTGCCCGTTTCCATTGCGCGGCGGGCCGAGGGCGGGGTCCGGCGGCGCGGCGGAGAGCATGGCGGTCTCGGTGAGCTGCCGTGCTTCTTCGAGCAGCTCAGCGGCGACGCGGGCCCGGTCGCGGGCTGTCTCATGCTGCCGGTCGTTCCGCCGGATCATGCACCGACCTCACTGCCGAGCCACGAGAGGTACCGGTCCAGGCCATGCGCGACCGGCAGAGCCAGCAACTCGGGGACTTGATATGGATGCTGTCGCTCGACGGCTGCACGCAGCGCGTCCCACTTCGCGACGTCGGTCTTCAGCAACACCACGACCTCCGATTCCTCACGGACACGGCCTTCCCATCGGTAGATCGAGCGTGCGCCACCGAGTACCGTGCCGCACGCAATCAGCCGTTCCTCCACGAGCGCGGTGACGAGGGTGCGCGCATCGGCTTCATTGCCGAGTGCGGTAATGACGACCAACGCCTGACGGCCCATTGAGGGGCAGCTAACGTAGCGCGCATGCAGCAGTTGAGCAAGGGTGTAGCTCACATGCGACGGGGGTAGGCCGGAGTCTGACTAGGGCCGCGAGCCCGCGAACGCCCCGGCCGCGAGCCAGCGCAGGAGCTGGGTGACCGCATCGGGGTCCGGAAGGGCATAGTCGGCCTGCGTCGGGCTCTCCCACGGGCCACCCACGCAGATCGACCGGCCAATTCCGTGCAGCGACCCGAAGGCCTCTTCATCGGTGGCGTCGTCTCCCACGTACAGGGCCCGCACGCGGCCGGGCCAGTCCGCTCCATGGCGTCGAACCAGCACGAACAGTACCGCGGCGCCCTTGTGCCAGGGAACGGGAGGCCGGCCTTCCACCACCAGTTTTCCGGGGACGACGCGGAGCCCACGTCGCTTGAGGATCTTGGCGGCGCGCCGGGCGACGGCGTCCCGCTTCGCTTCGGCCACACGCCGCACGTGATAGGAGAGCGTCGCGCCCTTGGCCTCGACCTGGGCGCCGGGCACGGCCATTTGCTCGAGCTCCTCGGCGGCACGCGCGACCGTGCCGGCGAACCGGTCGATGTCCGGATGTCGGAAGCTGATGCCCGGCCCCTCGATCTCGAAGCCGTGGTTGCCGACGTAGGTGAGACCCGGGACCCCCACGAGACGGCGAATGTCGGCGAGCGAGCGGCCGGTGACGATGACCGTGTCCAGGTTCGGGGTCCGCGCCGCCGACTCGAGCGCCGCGCGGGTCGACGCGGGCAGCTGCGCGTCTTCGGGCCGATCCTGGATCGGCGTGAGAGTGCCGTCGTAGTCGAAGAACAGGGCGACGGTCGGCCGCGATGAGAGCCACGGCTGCAGGCGGCGCCGCACGCGATCCAGCGGCGACGTGGTGCGCGGACGGGCCGCGGCGGTTTCGGCGGCGTCGAGGAAACGGGCGACCCAGGCCTGCACCGAGTTCTCGCGCACACGATCGCGCAACGCCGTCATGCGGGCGCGCCGCTCGTCCGGCGGCATCGTCAGGGAGCGGTGTAGGGCGTCCGCGACCGCGTCGACATCGAACGGATTCACGAGCAGCGCCTCCTGCAGCTCCTCGGCCGCGCCGGCCAGCTCGGAGAGAATCAGCACGCCGGGCTCGTCGACCTGGGCGGCGACGTACTCCTTCCCCACGAGATTCATCCCGTCGCGCAGCGGGGTCACAAGGGCGACGTCGGCATGCCGGTACAGGGCGCCCAGCTCGGTCGGGGAGAGGCTGCGCACGATGTATCGGATCGGCGACCACCCCTGGTCGGAGAACCGGCCATTGATCCGGCCCACCGTTTCGTCGAGCTCGCGTTTCAGCGAGCGGTACTCCGCGACCTGCTCACGCGAGGGGACCATCACCTGCGTGAAGACGAAGCGGCCCCGGAACTCGGGGTAACGCTCGAGGAATCGCTCGACCGCGAGCATGCGCTCGAGGATCCCCTTGGTATAGTCGAGCCGGTCGAGTCCGATGACGCGGGCGGGTTCTGAGTCGCCTCGCGCAGCCGGTCCGGCCGCGCGCGCCAGCGTCTCGACGTGGCCCGGGTCGATCCCCAGCGGATGGGCCTGGACGCTCACGTCCCGGCCCTCGAAGTGCACGATCTCGGCCGCCCGGTCCACATCGCACCCCAACAACCGCTCGGCGCAGGTGATGAGGTGTTGTGCATACGCGGAGACGTGCACGCCCACGAGGTCCGCCGCCAGGAGGCCGCGCAGCAGCTGGCGGCTCCACGGCAGGATGCGGAACACGTCGTAGGCGGGGAAGGGAATGTGCAGGAAGAAGGCGATGCGCCGCCGCGGCGCCAGTCGGCGCAGGAAGTAGGGCACGCGGAGCAGCTGGTAATCGTGCACCCACACCTGGTCTTCGTCGCTGCTCTCCTCGGCCGCCGCCCGGGCGAACCGCTCGTTTACCTGCTCGTACGCGGCCCAGCTGGAGGCGTCGCTGCGCATGCGCTCGATGAGGTAATGGAAGAGCGGCCACAGCGTGCGGTTGGAAAACCCGCCGTAGTAGGCCGACACCTCCCGGGCCGAGAGACTCACGGACCGGTAGCGGACGCGCGACCCGGCCGGCGGGACGAGCGCGGCGGGTGCGTCGTCGGATTCCTGCTCCAGCCCCGGCCACCCCACCCAGACGCCTCCGCGCTGGCCCAGCACGGGGTCGAGCGCCGCCACGAGGCCCCCCGAGGAACGGGTGAACCGGATGCCGTCGGGCCGGCGCTCCGCGGTGAACGGCAGCCGGTTGGAGACCACGACCAGCGAGCGCGCCTGGTCGGGGAGCGCCGGCGGGGACGGGGCTTCGGTGAATACGTTCGATGTGGTGAACGCCATAGCGGCACTCCTCGTGGGGTCGCCCCGAGGGAGACGGTCTTGGCTTACTACCACCGCCCCGCGAAAGCGGTCCGTGGCGTGGGGCACGGGTTTGGTGGTCGCCGCGCCCCGGCCCGGGCTCTACCTTGGGATTGGTGAATCGCTCAGTTGCTCTCGTCTTGGCAGCCGTATGCCTTGCACTGGCGGCGCCCCTCGGGGCCCAGTGTCCCGACGGGTCCGCGCCCCCCTGCGGCCGCGCGGGCCCGCGTGCACCGGCGCCGAACAGCGTCGCCGTGCTGTACTTCGACAACCTCTCCCAGGACACCGCGGACGCATTCCTCGCCGATGGCCTGACCGAGGAGATCATCATCCGTCTCGGCCAGGTGCAGCGGTTGGCCGTCAAATCGCGCTTCGAGGTGCGGCGGTTCCGGGGCCAGGCGGCGGACCAGGACCCGACGGCACTCGGACGCGCGGTCGCGGCAGCGTATCTCGTCACCGGCAGCGTGCAGCGCTCGGGCGACCGCGTGCGCCTGCGGGTTGCGCTGGTCCGCTCGGCGACCCGCGCCCAGGTGTGGGGCGACGTCATCGACCGCGCCAGCAGTGACCTGCTCACTATCGAATCCGAGATCGCCCGCGAGGTGGCGACGGCGGTCACTGGACAACTCCTGCCCGAAGAACGTGAGCGCTTGGCTCGGCCGCTGACGACCGATCCGGTCGCCTACGAGGAGTACCTGCGCGGTCTCCGGGCCCTGAATAGCTCCTCTGACGAGGCGGCGCTCCGGGGCGCGCTCGCCCACTTTGAACGCGCCATCGCGCGGGATTCCGGGTTCGCCGCCGCGTTCGCCGGTCAGGCGAGCGTGTGGGCGACGCTCGCCGACGGTTATGTGTCGCCGCGCGAGGGGTATGGGCGCGCGCGCGACGCCGCGCGCCAGGCTGTCGCGCTCGACTCCTCGCAGGCGCTGGCGTACGCGGTTCTCTCCATCGCGGTCCTCGCGCTCGACCTCGATGCGCGCGAGGCTCAGCACCTCGCACGCCGCGCGGTGGCGCTGGATCCGCGCAACAGCGACTCCCGCCAAGTCCTGAGCCAAGCGCTGTTCGCAGCGGGCCGGCTTGACGAGAGTATCGAGGAGGCGCGTCGCGCGTGGCAGGCGGATTCGCTGGTCTGGTGGATCAGCATCTGGTACGCGCGGACGCTGATTCACGGTCATCGTCTCGACAGCGCGGCCACGTGGCTGCCTCGGCTTCGCGCGGTCCTGCCGCCTGCCGACGCTGACCAGGTCGAGGGATTGATCTTGGCCGCGCGGGGCGATCTGCGCGCCGCCGAGCCCCTGTTGAAATGGCGGTACTACGGCGGCTGGCCTGCTGGAACGTACGTACGTACCCTGCTGGCTCGCGGCGACACGGTGGCGGCGCGGGCCACGGTGGACTCGATGCTCGCCGCCCGGACGCCCGGCTACTTCAACCCACTGGCGCTCGCGCGTGCCTACGCCGCGCTGGGGGACATCGACCACGGCATGGAATGGTTGCGCCGTGCATTCGAGGAGCGAACGCTCTGGGTAACCCTTGTGCGTACGGATGACGAGCTAGCGCCGCTGCGCGCCGATCCGCGCTACGCAGCGCTGGATCGGCAGCTGCGCTACTGATGGCTCGCGCCGATCGTGTCCTCCTGGGAATCGCCGTCGCGGCGGGTTTCGGCCGAGGTGCGCCCTTGAGCGCACAATGTCCGGACGGCTCGCCTCCGCCGTGCACTCGTGCTGGGGCCAGTCTCCCCGCACCGAACAGCGTTGCAGTACTGTACTTCGACAACCTCTCCCGGGACACTGCGGACGCCTTCCTCGCCGATGGCCTGACCGAGGAGATCATCATCCGTCTGGGCCAGGTGCAGCGGCTCGAGGTGAAGTCGCGGTTCGAAGTCCAGCGCTTCCGGGGCCGGGCCGCGGCCCAAGAGCCACCGTTTCTTGGCCGCTCGCTCAACGCGGCATACCTCGTGACGGGTAGCGTGCAACGGGGCGGCGACCAGGTGAGGCTTCGTGTGGCGTTGGTGCGCGCCGCCACGCGAGCTCAAGTATGGGGCGACGTGTTTGACCGGACCAACAGCAATCTGCTGACCGTCGAATCCGACATCGCTCGTGAGGTGGCGACGGCGATCAGCGGGCAGCTCTTGCCCGAGGAGCGTGCGCGCCTGTCTCGGCCCCTGACGTCCGATCCCATCGCGTACGAGGAGTACCTGCGCGGCCTTCAATTGGCCAATTCGTGGGATGACGCCGCCCAGGGTAGTGCCCTTGCCCACTTCGACCGTGCTATCGCCCGGGATTCCGCTTTCGCCGCCGCCTTCGCCGCCAAAGCGTTCGCATGGGCAGTCCTGGCCGACGGTTACGTGTCCCCGCGCGAGGGGTACGGGCATGCGCGTGACGCGGCAGGCCGTGCCATCGCGCGTGACTCGTCTCTGGCGCTTGCCTACGCGACGCTCGCGGAAACGGTTTTGGCGCTCGACCTTGATGCACGCGAGAGCGAGCGGCTCGGTCGACTTGCCGTAGCGCTGGATCCCCGGAGTGGCTGGGGCCACCACGCCCTCAGCGAGGCGCTGCAGCTTGCGGGCCGGACGGACGAGTCGATTCAGGAAGCTTATCGCGCGTGGGAAGTCGATACGCTGTTCTCGCCAACCGCCATGTTGTACGTAGACGCGCTGCTCTACGGGCATCGATTGGACAGCGCGGCCGCGCTGTTACCCCGACTCCGTGCATTCCTGCCGCCTGCGGACGTGGCTCCGGAGGAAGGATTGCTCCGGGCCATGCGCGGCGATCTGCATGGCGCCGAGCCCTTCGTGAATTGGCGGTACTACGGCGGTTGGGTTGCGGGCACGTACGTCCGCGCCCAGTTGGCGCGCGGCGACACACTAGCCGCGCGGGCCACGGTGGATTCGATGCTCGCCGCCCGAACACCCGGCTATTACAACCCGATGGCTCTCGCAAGAGCCTATGCGGCGCTCGGGGACATTGGTCGCGGCATGGAATGGCTGGGCCGGGCGTTCGAGGAGCGGACCGCTTGGTTGGTATGGGTGCGGGTGGACCCCGAACTGGCGCCGTTACGTGCCGACCCACGCTACGCCGACTTGGAGCGGCAGCTGCGCGATTGACGAGGAGTTGACCTCGACGCCGGTGCCTTGCTAGCCTCCGAGGCTATGTCCAGCGACGCGCTCATCGTCCGCGGTGCCCGCGAGCACAACCTCAAGAACATCACCGTCGAGATTCCCCGGAATACTCTGACGGTCATCACCGGCCTCTCCGGCTCCGGCAAGTCCTCCCTCGCCTTCGACACTATCTACGCCGAAGGCCAGCGCCGCTACGTCGAGTCGCTCTCGGCCTACGCCCGGCAGTTCCTCGGCCTCATGGAAAAGCCGGATGTCGACGCGATCGAGGGGCTCTCCCCCGCGATCTCGATCGAGCAGAAGACCGCCGGCGCCAATCCGCGCTCTACCGTCGGCACCATCACCGAGATCTACGACTACCTCCGGCTGCTCTGGGCGCGCACCGGCACCCCGCATTGTCCCAACGACGGCTCGCCGATCGAGCGGCAGACCGCCTCGCAGATCGCCGAGCACGTCCTGGGCTGGCCGGACGGCACCAAGATCGAAGTGCTCGCGCCCCTGGTCCGTGGCCGCAAGGGCGAGTTCCGCGACGTGCTCGAAGACGCCAAGAAGCAGGGCTTCGTCCGGGTGCGGGTGGACGGTACGGTGTACGACCTCGGGGCCGTTCCCAAGCTCAACCGCCGCCAGAATCACGACATCGCCGTCGTGGTGGACCGGCTCACCGTGCGCGCGGCCGACCGCAGCCGTCTGTCGGACTCCATCGAGACGGCGCTCAAGGCGGCCGAGGGGCTGGTCGAGATCGTGCGCCACGGCAACGGGACGCCCAAGCCCGTGGTGTTCTCGGAGCGCTACGCCTGCCCGAAGTGCGGTCTCTCCTTGCCTGAGCTCGAGCCGCGGCAGTTCTCGTTCAACTCGCCGTTCGGCGCATGCCCCGAGTGCTCGGGACTCGGCACCCGCCGCGAGGTCAATGCTGAGCTGGTGCTGGGCGATCCCAGTCTCTCGATCCTCGAGGGCGTGATCCTGCCGTGGGGCGAGCCGTCCGGCTATCTGCGCAAGGTCGTACTGCCCACCCTCGCCCGGACGTTCAAGTTCGACCTCGACACGCCGTGGAAGAACCTCCCGGCGGCCGCCCGCAAGACGATCCTGTTCGGTGCGCCTGGCAAGACGCTCACCTATCAGTACCATAGCGAGCGCTGGCACGGCTCGTACGAGTCGAGTTGGACCGGCGTCTTGAAGCACGTCGAAAAGCGCTACCGCGAGACGGCGTCCGACAGTATGCGCGAGCAGCTCGAGGAGTTCATGGTCGAGCAGCGCTGTCCGGCGTGTGGCGGCCGGCGGCTCAAGCCGGAGAGTCTCTCCGTCCTGGTGCACGGGAAGAGCATCGGCGAGGTCGTGGACCTGTCCGTGGTCGATGCGCTGGCGTTCTTTCAAGCCCTGCCGCTGCGGGGCAACGGAAAGCGGGGACTCGATCCCGAGATCGCCGGCCCGATCCTGAAGGAGGTCGTCGACCGCCTGCGGTTCCTGAAGAACGTCGGCCTCGATTACCTCACGCTCGAGCGCTCGGCCGTGACGCTCTCGGGCGGCGAAGCGCAGCGGATCCGCCTCGCCACCCAGATCGGCAGCCGTCTCGTCGGCGTGCTCTACATCCTCGACGAGCCCTCGATCGGGCTGCACCAGCGCGACAACGCCCGTTTGCTCGATACGTTGCGCGAGCTGCGCGATCTCGGCAACACGGTCCTGGTGGTCGAGCACGATGAAGAGACGATCCGTGCCGCCGACGAAGTCGTCGATCTGGGTCCACGGGCGGGGCGCCACGGGGGAGAGATCGTCGCGGTCGGCCGGCTCGATGCGGTCCTCCGCCACCGCGATTCGCTCACCGCCCGCTACCTGCGCGGTGAGCTGCGCATCCCGGTGCCGCCGCGGCGCCGCGTCGCAGCCCCCGAGCGGGCGCTGCACATTCGCGGCGCGCGCCAGCACAACCTCAAAGACCTCTCGGTGACGTTCCCGCTGGGGCTGTTCGTCGCGGTGACCGGGGTATCGGGATCGGGGAAGTCGACGCTGGTCACCGACATCCTCTATCGTGCGCTGGCGCGGCACTTCTACCGGGCCAAGGTCGTTCCCGGCGCGCACGAGCGGCTCGAGGGCCTCGAGCACATCGACAAGGTGATCGACATCGACCAGAGCCCCATCGGGCGGACGCCGCGCTCCAATCCGGCCACGTATACCGGGCTGTTCACGCCGATCCGGGAGCTGTTCACCTTTCTGCCCGAGTCGAAGATTCGCGGCTACGGACCCGGCCGGTTCTCCTTCAACGTGAAGGGCGGGCGGTGCGAGGCGTGCCAGGGAGACGGGTTGGTGAAGGTGGAAATGCACTTCCTCCCCGATGTCTACGTGCCCTGTGAGGTGTGCAAGGGGCGGCGCTACAACCGTGAGACGCTCGAAGTCCGCTATAAAGGAAAGAGCATCGCCGACGTGCTGGATCTCTCGGTCGCCGATGCCCTGGAGTTCTTCGAAGCGCAGCCGCGGATCCGTTCGAAACTGGAACTTCTCAACGACGTAGGACTCGGGTACATCCATCTGGGCCAGTCGGCCACGACCCTCTCGGGGGGCGAGGCGCAGCGCGTGAAGCTCGCGACGGAGCTGGCCAAACGAGATACCGGACGCACGCTGTACATCCTCGACGAGCCGACGACCGGCCTGCACTTCGAGGACGTGCGTCTGCTGCTCGAGGTGCTGCACCGCCTGGTGGACAAGGGCAACACCGTGGTGGTGATCGAGCACAATCTGGACGTCGTGAAGACCGCGGACTGGGTGATCGATCTCGGCCCCGAAGGGGGCGATCGCGGCGGAACCGTGGTGGCGGAGGGCACGCCCGAGCAGGTCGCCCAGGTTCGGGACTCGTTCACGGGGCAGTTTCTGCGCAAGGTGTTGCGGGCGGGGGACTGAGTACTAGGTTGAGTCGGAGGGAGCGAGCGAGCCATGGGCAGCGAATGGGCACCAGCGATCACCATGAGCATCATCGCCATTTCGGTCTCCGCCATCTTCGTGTTGCGGGGTCCGGTGGGGAAGGCACTGGCGCAGTGGATCGGCGGGTGGTCCCATACCGAGGCCAAGTGGATCGAGGCGAAGGCCCGGATGGAAGGCGCGGGATCGGGAGACGTCGACCAGCTCCGGCAGGACGTCGAGGAGCTGCGCGGCCAGCTTGCCGACGTGCAGGAGCGCCTGGATTTCACCGAACGCATCCTCGCCAAGACGCGCGACGCCGAGCGTCTGCCACCGGTGCGGTGACGGAATGGACATCGAAGGCATTCTCGCGATTCTCCTGATCTTCGGCGGCGGTACCGCCGTGGCGCTCGGGTTCTCGCCGGTCGGCCGGGCCTTTGCGGACCGCATCCGCGGCAAGCACGGGGTGGCGGCGGACGCCGAAGAGCTGCGCGCGGAGCTCGCCGAGCAGCGCGAGGCGCAGGCCGAGGAGCTGCAGCGGATGCGCCAGGAGGTGGGAGAGCTGGCCGAGCGCCTCGATTTCGCCGAGCGGCTGCTGGCGCAGCAGCGGGATCCGCAGCGCATCGCGCGGGGAAGCAATCCGTGAGCGGCCCGGAAGCGGTCGCTGCGTTCATGGTCTTCGGCGGCGCCTTTTGGGTGCTGCGCCCGATCGCCGGCGCGCTGGCGAGGCGCATCGGCGGCGAGGTGCCGCCGCCGCCCAAGGCCGAGCCCGATGAGGCGGTGCTCGCCGAGCTGCAGAGCTTGCGGGAGGATATGAGCGAGCTGGCCGAGCGGCTGGACTTCGCCGAGCGGCTCCTCGCCAAGCAGCGTGAGGTGTCGCGTCTCGCCCCGCCCGAGGGGAGGTAGCCGTGGACCCCGGCGTTATCGCCGTCTTCATCCCGATCGTGGCGGTGGGCGGGTTCTTCGTATGGATGGTCTCCCTGTCCCCTCTGGGGAAGGCCCTGGCCGAACGTCTGCGCCATGGGGCGGTTCCGCCGGGCAAGGGCCTCGGAGACCAGGAGGAGCTGCTGGGAGCCGTGGAGGAATTGCGACGCGAGGTGGCGGAACTGGCGGAGCGAGTAGATTTTACGGAGCGGCTCCTGGCCCGGAAAGAGTCGGCCGATCGGCTGCCCCCGGGGTGACGGGAGTTTCCCATTGAAACAGGGGTTCCTCTGCCGGCGTACATAGCCACAATGCTCCAGAACCCGGTTCCCCCCGTCATCGTGCAGACCCCGATGCCGCCTCCCGGGGTGGACCCGAACTTTCTGGTGTCCCAGATCGTCCCGCTGATCGGGGGCGTGATTGCGGTCGTCGGGTTCGTGGTGTTGGCGCGTTGGTTCTTTCACTCGCCCATCGGTGAAGCGATCGCCGAGGGGATCCGGCTGCGGCGCCGGCGCCGCTATGGGCTTGGGGCCGACGGCGACACGGCGGACGCGCCGCGGGTGGCCGCGCTGGAGGAGCAGGTGCGCATGTTGTCGTCGCAGGTCTCGGAGCTGGCCGAGCGTTTAGATTTCGCCGAGCGGTTGCTGGTGGAGAAGCGTGGCCAACAGCTGGGCACCGGCCGGTAGCCTCCGCCTCACGTTGCGAGGATAGCCATGGGGATTTTTGACCGCATCTCGACGCTGCTCCGGTCGAACATCAACGACCTGATCTCGCGCGCCGAGAATCCGGAAAAGATGCTGAACCAGCTGATCGTCGACATGCGGAGCCAGCTGGCCAAGGCGAAGCAGCAGGTCGCCTCGGCGATCGCCGACGAGAAGCGGCTCGGCTCCCAGGCGGAGCAGGAGAAGAAGCTCGCGGAGGAGTGGGAGAAGCGGGCCGAGCTGGCCGTCCGGGAGAACCGTGACGACCTCGCGAAGCAGGCGCTGCTGCGCTACAACGAGCACGTCCAGGGCGCGGTCCAGCTGCAGGAGACGTGGGTCAAGCACCGCGAGGAGACGGAGAAGCTCAAGATCTCGCTGCGCCAGCTCAACGACAAAATCGAAGAGGCGAAGCGGAAGAAGAACATCCTGATCGCCCGGGCCAAGCGGGCCGAGGCGCACAAGCGCATCCAGGAGACGATGTCGTCGATCGGCGACAAGAGCGCCTTCGAGACGTTCGAGCGCATGGCCGAGCAGATCGAGCACGAGGAACGCAAGCTGATCGCCGCGGCCGAGGTGAACGAGGATCTGTCCGGCGATACGCTGATGCAGCAGTTCCATTCCCTGGAGAAGGCGGATGCCGACCAGCAGCTGGCCGCGCTGAAGCAGCGCATGGGCTTGCTCGGCGCCGGCTCCCCACCGGAAACGCGGCAGCTCGGCAAGGGCGCCGCCGAAGCCGAGCTGGTCGACGACGACGACGAGCACCACTCCTGAGCGGCGACACCCCGCAGTCCAAGCTGTCGAGCGCCACGTTCGTGGCGCTCTTCATTGGAGCCCTGGCCGTCTGGCTCGCGGTCCGGGTGGTGCCCGTTCTCCTGCTCGTGTTCCTGGCGATCCTGATCGCCGTGTTTCTGAGCGCCGTCACCGATCTCCTGGGCCGACGCTTCGGCATCGGCCGGGGGCTGGGACTCACGCTGGCCACCATCGGGACGACCGGCGCCATCGCCGGCCTCGGCGCACTGTTCATCCCGCCCGTCGTGGCGCAGACGCGAGCGCTGATCACAGGGCTGCCGCAGACCCTGGCCTCCCTGCAGGCGACGTTCGAACGGCTGGGACAGGAGTATCCCGTGCTCCGCGACAGCGCCCTGGCCGATCCGCAGTCCGGCCTCATCAACGGCGTCCTCGCCGACGTGACCGAATACCTGCGCGGGGCGATCGTGCCCTACCTGCGCGTCGGCGGCCGGCTGTTGCTCGACAGCGCCGCGGTCCTCGTGATGGGGATCTACTTCGCCCACCGCCCCCTCATGTACCGCGACGGTCTGCTTGCCCTCGTGAGCCCCCGCCAACGCGCGCTCGCCGGCCGCATCGTGGTCGACATGGCAGCGACGTTGCGCGCCTGGGTGACGGGGCAGATCCTGGCGATGGTGCTGTTCGCCGCGTTCACGGCCCTGGGGCTGTGGGCGCTGGGCGTGCCCTACTGGCTCGCATTCGGGCTGTTCGCGGGCCTCGCTGCGCTGGTGCCGTTCTTCGGCAGTATCGTCTCGACCGTCTTGCCGGCGCTGTTCGTGATCGGGCCGGGCAACGGGCTCCAGGTGGCCGCCGTCCTCGCCCTGGGAATCGTGATCCACCTGCTCGGCTCGAACCTCATCGTACCGTGGATCATGGCCCGTACCGTCGCGATTCCGCCGGCGCTCACGATCGCCAGCGTGCTGGCGATGGGCACGCTGCTCGGCCCCATCGGGCTCATCGTGGCCGTCCCGATCGTGGCGTTGATCCTCGTGCTGGTCCGGCACCTGTTGCACGGCGAGCTGTACGGGGAGGGGCCGACCTTCCAGCCGGCGTTGCTGCGCGCCAGCCGCGGGCGACAGCCGCCCACCTTGACCTCCGCCCCATGACTGGAGCGACTGAGCATCGCTTCCTGATCCTGGCCGACGGCGAGTTCGGGCCCATGAGCTCGAAGACCGCCAACTCCTGCATCCGCTATTTCCCCGAGCGCATCGTAGCGGTACTCGACCGCACACAGGCGGGGAAGACGGTACAGGAGGTCCTCGGGTTCGGCGGCGCGATCCCGGTGGTCGGGGATTTCGCGCAGGGACTCTCGCTCCGGGGCGGGGCCACCGCGGTGCTCGTCGGTATCGCCCCGGCCGGGGGCCGGCTGCCGGACGAATGGCGCGGCTGGCTCAAGCTCGCGATCGAGCGGAAGCTCGAAGTGTGGAGCGGGTTGCACACGTTCATCTCGGATGACCCCGAGCTGGGCGCGTTGGCGCGCCGCCTCGGCGTTCGCATTCTCGATGCGCGCAAGCCGCCAGCGCACCTGCCGATCGCCGACGGACGGGCCGGGGAAGTGGACGCCTACGTGGCGCACGCCGTCGGCTCCGACTGCAACGTCGGCAAGATGACGGCGATGCTCGAAGTGCGAAACGCGCTGGTGCGTCAGGGCCGCAAGGCGCGCTTCGTGGCGACGGGGCAGACGGGGATCTTCATCGAAGGGTGGGGCACCGCGGTCGATGCCGTGGTGGCCGACTTCGTCGCCGGCGCAGCCGAAGACCTGGTGCTGAAAGCCGCCCAGGACGCCGACATCGTCCTGGTCGAGGGGCAGGGGAGCCTCATTCATCCGGGCTACTCCGGCGTCACCCTCGGCCTGCTGCACGGCTCGATGCCGCGCGGGTTGATCCTGTGTCACCAGCCGTCGCGCGAATTCATCGGAGACTACCACGGGCGGCAGCCCTGGGTGAAGATCCCGCCGCTCACCGACCTCGTCCGCATCTACGAAGACGCCGCCCGGCCGGTCTTCCCCACCGAGGTGCTCGGCATCTGCCTCAACACGTTCGATCTGGACGACGCCGCGGCACGGCGCGCCGTCGTCGCCGCCGCGGCGGAGACCGGACTCCCCGCCGCCGACCCGGTACGGTTCGACTCAGCGCCTCTGGCGGATGCGATCGCGCGGGCCGCCACCGAGTGGAATCGCGGCCGCTGAACGGCGTTCGTTCGATCCCCCACGAGAGTTTTCGGTAACACCCTCCCGCGGGCGCCATCGCATCTTCAGCGCCGTGGACTTCCTGCGCGGCATTCGGGCCGAGTGGCCCCTGCTCCGGATCCGCCTTCTGCGCACCAGACTCGGATTGTGGCTCGTGCTGGTCGTCGTGTCGTCGCTCTGGCTCGAGCGCACAGCGCCCGCCCCCGACCCGCTGACCACGATCCTGCGCGCCGGCGCGCTCGCCGCCGTTCTCTGCGTCGGTTACCTGGCGGGCTCGAGTCCCGACCGGTGGGCGCTCGTCTTGCCGCTGCTGCACCCCTTCACCCTCGGCACGGTGACCCTGGGCCGATGGTGCGCGGCGACGGGTGGCGCCGCACTCGTGGTCCTCGCGATCGCGGCGCACGCTGCCTGGACCACCGGCGCGGTGCCGGCGAGCCTGGGTGCCGCGCTGGCCGGCCTGGCCACGGCGGGAGCGGTCGGGGCGTGCGCGCTCGCGCTCGTCTGGAGCGGCGGCAACGTCCTCGCCGGTCTCCTGTTCGTGTGGCTGGCGCTCGTGGGCGGCGCGCCCCCCGAATCTCTGATCGGGGTGTCCCACCCTGGTCCCACTCGCCTGCTGCTCGCCGTGGTACAGGAAGTCGTGCCCACGCCGTGGCGCTATCGCGCCATCGCGACCGGAGATCCTGGCGCCGCATTACACGCCGCCGCATGGGTACTGCTCGGACTCCTACTGGCGCGGTGGCGGGCAGGACAGCTCGCCGGACGCCCTCGATGACGATCCCGCTGCAGCTGCGCGGCGTGCGCCGGGCGTTTCGCCGGCCGTTTCGTCGACCGCCGGTCGTGGCGATCAGCGACGCCACCTTCGAGCTGGCCGCGGGGGAGATCGCGTGCGTCGTCGGCGCGGCCGGCTCCGGCAAGACCACGTTGCTCCGGCTCGCGGCCGGAGTGTTGCGCCCCGACGCCGGAATCATACGGGTCGCTGGCGATTCGCCGGGCAGCCTCACGGCGCGACGCGTGGTCGGGTTCGCCCCGCGCGACCCAATCTTCCCGCCGGCGCTCACCGTGCGCGAGGTGCTGGAGTACTGCGCGCGGGGCCACGCGGGAGGATCGGCGCGGGTCGCCCTGGTCCGGGAGGCCCTGGCGTTCGGCGGGCTGGAGGACGTCGCCGGTCGGCGGGCGACGATGCTCCCAATCCCGGCCGCACGGCGCCTGCTGCTCGCCCAGGGCGCCCTCGGGGGCCGCCGCGTGTTGCTGGTGGACGACCCATTCACCGGGCTCGACGCCATCAGCCGGCGCGACCTCTCCGACCGGCTGCAACGCCTCGCGGCGGCGGGCGCCTCCGTGCTGCTGTCCTCCGCGGATCCTGTGGGGCTCGAGCGCCTGGTCGACCGCGTGCTGGTCCTGCGGGCCGGCCGCATCGCGCGCGACGCGCCTGCGACGGTCCTCCTGGGAGGGCGCGTCCTGGAGGTGCTCATGGATGCGCCGCCCGGCGATCCGCCGCCCGGCTTCCGGGTCACCGCGACCGGGCTCGAGGCGGATCTGGGCCATAAGAGCGCCGAGGCCGCGCTGGCCCTGTGCCGTGCGCACCGGCTGGCGGTCCGGGCGTCCCGGGTTCGCCTGAAAGGACTGGATGACGCTCTGTTCGATCCGTACGAAGCGGTGCCGCGTTGACGCCCTGAGAGGGGGTTTCTACGTTACGCCGGCATGACGCTGACGCTCCACAACACCATGACGCGCGCGGCGGAGCCGTTCACCCCGCTGCATCCCCCGCGCGTGACGCTCTACACGTGCGGCCCCACCGTGTGGAACTACGCGCACATCGGCAACTTCCGCACGTTCCTCTTCGAGGATCTGCTGCGCCGCTGGCTCGAGCACGCCGGCTACGACGTGTTCCAGATCATGAATCTAACCGACGTGGACGACCGCACCATCAAGGCGGCCGCGGCGGCGGGGAAATCGCTGGTGCAGCACACCGAGCCGTTCGCGCAGGCGTTCTTCGAGGACCGGGATTTTCTCCGCATCAAGCCGGCGCATCTGTACCCGCGCGCTACCCAGGCGATCACGGGGATGGTGCAGCTCGTGGAACAGCTGCTCGCCAAGGGCGTGGCGTACAAGGGCGACGACGGGTCGGTGTATTTCGCGATCGGCAAATTCTCCGGATACGGCCGGCTGTCCCGGCTCGACACCCGGGAGATCAAGGTCGGCGCGCGGGTAGCGAGCGACGAGTACGCCAAGGAGAACCCAAGCGACTTTGCGCTGTGGAAGAAAGCCGATGCCCTGGACGAGCAGGTCGGGGCGGCATGGGACGCGCCGTTCGGCCGCGGGCGGCCGGGATGGCACCTCGAGTGCTCAGCGATGGCGCTCGATGAGATCGGACGGCGCTTCGGCGTCCAGACGCTCGACATCCACGCCGGCGGTGTGGACCTGATCTTCCCCCATCACGAGGATGAGATCGCCCAGTCGGAGGCGGTGACGGGCCAGCCGTTCGCGCGCACCTGGCTGCACGGGGCGTTTCTCAACGTCCGCGGGTCGAAGATGTCGAAACGGTTCGGGAATTTTCTCACCGTGCGCGACCTGAAGGAAGAGGGCGTGGACGCCGGCACCTTCCGCCTGCTGGCGTTCCAGACGCACTATCGCAAGGAGCTCGATTACAACGATGACGCGCTGGCGTCCGCCAAGGACGGCTCGCGCCGGCTCGGCATTTTCCGCGACCGGCTGCGCGCGGCGGCGGCTGCTCAGGAGGAGAGCCGGTTTCGCGAGCTCGCCCAGACGCTCGAGACGCGGGTCACGGAGGCCCTGAACGACGACCTGAACGCCCCGCGGGCCGTGGCGGCGCTGTTCGAATTCGTCAATGAAGGCAACCGGTTGCTGGATGCCGCGGTGCGGCCCGGGCCGAACGTGCTGGCTGCGTGGCAGTGGCTCGACGGCGTGTTGGACCTCTGCCCGTCACCGCAGCGGGTGGATGATGCGCTGTCCGGCTGGGTGGAGGAGCGCATTGCGGCGCGCGTGGCGGCCCGCAGGGCGAAGAACTTCAAGGAGGCGGACGGAATCCGGGAGGAACTGCGCGCCCGGGGTGTCGAGATCGAAGACACCCCGGGCGGAACGAAATGGCGGAAGGTCTAGAGTCCCGGCATGCCACCCATTGCCGGCCGCCAGGCGAATTGCGCGACGACGACTCCGATGATGAGGTAGAGTACGATGGCCACGATGATGACGACCACCGTGTAGCCGACCGCCTTGTCCTGAGGCGCCTTCATCAAGACGGGCAGGCCGAGGTAGAGCAGGTACAGACTGTAGAAGCTGACCAGCAGGCCGAGAATGGCCAGTGCCGGAATCAGGTTGAAGATCCCGCCGACCCACGCCGCCGTGTACGAGTACGCGGCCACCTTCAGCGCCTGGATCTGGTTCTTCTGCCCCGCGAACGTCGGGGCGAGCGCGTCGATGATCAAGCCGAGCACGAACACGCCGACCAGGCCCAGAACGTACACGATCACCGCGTTCCGAATGCCGAAGCTAATGGGGATCTTCATCGAGCCGACGAACGGCAGTCGGAGCCCAAACACCGACCAGCCGATCAGCGACGCGAGCGGCCCGATCGCGGCGAGCGGAATGATGTACCCGGTGTACAGACCGGCGATGGTCGTTTGCTCGGTGTCGATCACCGGCCACTCTTTGGTCGGCTGCAGCAGGATGTTCTTCGCCCGGTCCATCAGTGCCATGTCGTGCCTCCGGCTCGGGTGCCTGACGTCTGAACGTGGATGACGGCGCGTTCCGCGCCCATCACCTTGCCTCACGGACGGCAATTCCGCAAGCCGAGCGCGACCCTTACTTTCCTGTCTCCGGACCACTTACATGGAGCCTGGCATGCGTCGAGTGTTGTTCGTCGTCGGTCTTGCCGTTCTTTCGCTGTCGCGAAACGCCGTAGCGCAGGCGCAGGGCCCTACCGCCGACATGCTGCGGCGCCTGTTTGCGACGCGCGACTTCGCGGGTCAGTTCTTCGGCCCGGCCCGCTGGACGAGCGGCGGCGCGGCGTATACGACGGTCGAGCCCTCGGCCGTAGTCCCCGGCGCCTCCGACCTGGTGCGGTACGAGGCGGCCACCGGGACCCGCAGCATCCTCGTCTCGGCGCGCCAGCTCATCCCCGCCGGCGCCACGGCCCCGCTCGACATCGACGACTACGACTGGGGTCCCGGCGACACCCTGTTGCTGGTGTTCACCAACACGCGCCGCGTATGGCGACGGAACACGCGCGGCGACTACTGGGTCCTCAACACCAAGAGCGGGGCCCTGAAGCAACTCGGCGCGCGCGGCCCCGAAGCGTCGCTCATGTACGCCAAGTTCTCTCCCTCGGGCGATCGCGTCGCCTTCGTGCGCCGCGGCGATCTCTACGTCGAGCGCCTGTCCGACGACTCGATCACCCGGCTCACGACCGACGCTGATTCGCTGCACGTCAACGGCATGACCGACTGGGTGTACGAGGAAGAGTTCGACCTGCGCGACGGGTTCCGCTGGTCGCCCGACGGGACGAAGATCGCCTACTGGCATTTCGACATGACCGGGGTCCGCACTTTCACCCTGATCAACGACACCGATTCGCTCTACCCGTTCACGATCCCGATTCAGTATCCCAAGGCGGGAACGGCGAACTCCGCCGTGCGCGCGGGCATCGTGCCGGCCGACGGCGGGCAGACGACCTGGATCTTCCTGCCCGACGATCTGCGCGACAACTACCTGCCGCGCATGGAGTGGGCAGGATCCAAGGAGCTGGTCCTGCAGCGCATCAACCGGCTGCAGAATGCCGACCGGGTGCTCCTGGCGGACGCGGTGACCGGCGGGACGCGAACGGTGCTCACCGAACAGGACAGCGCCTGGGTCGACGTGGTGGACGACATCCAGTGGATCGCGGGCCGCACCCGGTTCTTGTGGATCTCCGAGCGCGACGGCTGGCGCCACGTGTACTCGGTCCCGCGCCAGGGAGGCGCGGCGTTGCTGCTCACGCCGGGCAGTTTCGACGTGATCGACGTCGCGGCCGTGGATGAGCCCGGCGGGTGGCTCTACTACATCGCGTCACCGGACAACGCGACTCAGCGGTACCTGTATCGCATCCGGCTCTCCGGCGGCGGCCGCCCCGAGCGGGTGACTCCGGCCGACGCACCCGGGACCCACTCGTACTTCATCTCGCCGGACGCCCACTGGGCCATTCATACCGTATCGCGCTTCGATGCGCCGCCGGTCACCGATCTGATCCGGCTGCCGTCGCACCAGGCGGTCCGCACCCTGGTGGAGAACGCCGGGCTGCGCGCCGCCGTCGAGTCGCTCGTACCGCGCCCCACGGAATTCTTCAAGGTGAAAGTCGGCGGCGGGGTCACCCTCGACGGCTGGATGATCCGGCCGCGCGATTTCGATTCGACGAAGACGTACCCCCTCCTCATGCAGGTGTACGGCGAGCCGGCGGGGCAGACCGTACTCGACCGCTGGGCGGGGATCTCCGGTTTGTGGCACCGCATGCTGGCCGATCAGGGCTACATCGTGGCGAGCGTCGACAACCGCGGCACGCCGGCGCCGCGCGGGCGTGCCTGGCGCAAGGTCGTGTACCGCCAGATCGGGGTGCTCTCGAGCCGCGAACAGGCGGACGCCGTACGCGCGCTCACGCGCTCGCGCTCCTACCTCGATTCGACGCGGGTCGCGATCTGGGGTTGGAGCGGTGGGGGGTCGAGTACCTTGCAGGCGATGTTCCGCTATTCCGACGTCTACGCCGTCGGGATGGCGGTGGCGCCGGTGCCCGACCAGCGGCTGTACGACACGATCTACCAGGAGCGCTACATGGGGCTTCCCCAGGACGGGGACGCCTACCGCCTCGCTTCGCCCATCACTTTCGCCGACGGGCTGCACGGCCAGCTGCTGCTGGTGCACGGGTCCGGAGACGACAACGTGCACTACCAGGGATCGGAGCGCCTGGTCAATCGGCTGGTCTCCCTGGGGAAGCCGTTCGATCTCATGGTCTACCCGAACCGATCGCACTGCATCTGCGAGGGACGCGGGACGACGCTGCACATCTACTCGCTGCTGACGCGGTATCTGCTGGAGCACCTGCCGGCGGGGGGGCGCTGAGCCAGAAAGTTGTGGAGGTGGTTCTTCACCGTCCTCCACCGTCATCCACCGTCCTCCACCGTCCTCCTGACAGCACCAGCCCCAACGCCACCCACCCCCCCAGCGCGATCCACTCGTTGCGGGCAAAGCTTCCGGGAACCGCGGGGACGACCTTCATCACGATGATGGCGACGCTCACCGCCGCGCCCAGGGCGGCGACGCCGCGCCCCGAGCCGCGCACCGCCGAGTGGCGTTGGCGGATGAACAGGGCGAGGCAGGCGGCGCACCAGCCGATCGCCGCCGCCAGCGACCCCACTTCGGTGACGGGGATGAGCAGGGCGTCGCCCACGCACGCGCCCGCCACCGTCAGCAGGGCGAGGAGCCCGATCGCCACGGCGGGCGTTCCGAACCGCGGGTGGATCCATGCCAGGCCGGGGTGCACCAGCCGCCGGCGTCCCATGGCGTAGAGCAGCCGGGAGGCGGCGACGAAGTTGCCGTTGAACACCTTGAGGAGTGAAAGAAACGCCGCCACGAGGATGAGCTGCCCGATGGCGCGCGAGCCGAAGGCGCGCGCGAACGCCGCCTCGGTGCCAAGGTGCCCGGTGACGAGATCGCGCCAGGGGTACACGAAGCACACCGCGCCGATGATCAGCACGTAGAACAGCGCGCCGGCCAGCACCGCCCGTTGCATCGCCCGGCCGAAGTCGCGCGGATCGAACCCGACCCGGGCCTCTTCGGATCCCTTGGCGACCGACTCGAAGCCGGTCATGAAGTAGGGAACGATCTGGGCCACGAGCAGCATCGACCACAGGGCCCCCGCCGTTCCGGGCCGGGCAAACAACGGGGCCAGGCGATCGGGCGATCCGCGGGAGAACCCCAGCGCGGCGAATACGGCGAAGCAGGCGAGCAGGCCCAGCGTCGTGACGGTCTGGAACCGGCCGCTGGGGTGGATGCCGCGGAAATTGACGACCGCGATAAGCGCCGTCAGGAGGACACCGGCGGCGAGACGGGGCGCGAAGATCGTCTTGCCGGCGACGACGTAGAGCGGGTAGCTGTTCAACGCCGGGAACACCCGGGCCAGCAGATTCCCGATCGCCACGGCTTCCCAGGGACAAACGATGGCATAGGCGAGAACCATGAACCACCCGGTGCCGAAACTCGCGAACGGCGGGAAGATGCGCTCGGTGTAGGCGACTTCGGCGCCGGCGTCGGGGATGTCGCGCACCAGGCGCCCGTAGCTCGCGGCGATCGGCAGCAGCAGCAGGCCCCCGGCCGCGAACCCGAGCATCGCTCCCGCTGGCCCGCCGCGGGCCAGCCAGTCGTCCATGACGACCAGCCAGCCGACCCCCACCATGCTGCCGAACCCGAACGCGAAATACGCGAGCGGGGTAAGGGCGCGGGCGAGCGCCGGCGGACGGGTCCGGCTCAGTGGGGCACCTTCGTCCGCAGCTCGTCGAACCAGTTCAGCACGATGTTGATCCTCGGCCGGCGCTGTTCGGGCGGCAGCTTGATCATCAGAAACCGCTCGCCGTCACGCGAGACATCGTAGCTGCGTGGTCGGGTCCAGCCCGGACTGTCGGGATAGGGACCGCTGAAGAGGAGGGCGGGCGGACCGCTCCGTCCGCGCGGTAGATCCACGCTCACGGCCATGACGCTGTCCCCTTTGCGGTACACCAGCTCCCGTCCGCCTCGAGTCCACATCGGCTCCGACCCGTTGGCCGGCGAGACCTTCCATCGCCTGACACTCGGATCCGGATAGGACTGGGCGTACACCTCGACTCGGCCCGACTCGTCGGAGTCGTAAGCGACCCACCGGCCATCGGGTGACAGCGTGGGATGCGCGAGATTGAATCCGTTCGCGAAGTACCGGGCGGACACGGGTTCACCGCGCAGCTGGACCGTCCACAGCTCCGCGCCGCCCGGCACGCTGAGCGTGAAGGCGAGCAGACGGCCATCGGGGGAGACCGCGCCGGTATAGTGATCGTACCCGCCGGTCAGCAGCGGCTGGGCGGGGCGGCTCGCGTCGGCCGCCCGGCGATACAGGTCGAAGAACGGGCGTTCGCTGATGTACACCAGCTCCCCGCCGTCGGGCGTCCATTCGGCGCCCCAATCTCTGCCGCCTTCCGACGTCATACGCAGGCCCCCGGAACGCCCGACCTGGAAGACCCAGACGTCCCCCAGGGAGTTGGCGGAGCGGATGTCCACGGCGATCCGGCCGCCGTCCGGCGAGAGACGCGGGTGGTTGTAGCGATCGGCCCGCGGCAACGCCCGGGATTCGCGTCCCTGGCGGTCCACCAGCATCAGCTCCGATTCGGTGACGTAGGAGCTCACCGGCAGGTAGGCGAGGGTCCCGTTTTCCGAGACGTCGAACGCCGCCGCGCCGTCCGACGGATTCATGGCCACGCTGTCGACCACGGGCAGGGCGGGGCCGGTCACCGCGAGTCGACTCAGGTCGAACGGGGCGGCTCGGATCGTCTCGCCCACGGCATACAGCAGGTGCCCCGTGGGGACGTAGAAGCCGAAGACCCCCCCGCTGATCAGCACCGTGCGCTTGCCGGTCTTGATCGAGAGCACTTCGATGGTGGCCCGCTCGATCGGGGTGCGGTACGCGGTGAACAGCACGTGATCGCCGTCGGGCAGCATCTGCGGCCACCAGTGACCCAGCTCGCCCTTCGCCGTGTCCGGCGTCGTGAGCATGCGCTCGTCGCCCCCGCCCTCACCGACGATCCAGAGACCGGTATTGTACGCGCGGGTGTAGACGAGCCGCCCGTTCCTCCCCCAGCTCCCGCCGGCCCAGTCGGCCGTGGCGAGGTCGACGGCGGGCCCACCCTCGACCGGGACCTTCTTGAGCTTCCCCTGTGTGGCGTAGGCGACCCAGCGGCCGTCCGGCGAAATGAACGGCCGGCTGTTGCCGGTCCCCTGTTCTCCCTGGCCGGCTCCGGCGATCACCCGCATTTCCATCTGGTCCAACGGACGATGCAGCACTTCCTCCCGATGACCGATGTTGGCGGTGACGAAGAGATCCCGGCCATCGGGACTGAGGCGGACGATCGGCGTGAAGGTGGGCTCCGCTCCGCGGTCGAGCTCGACGCTGAAGCGCACCGGTCCCGTCGTCGGGAGTGACCGCGTCCCACGCCCGCTCCGGAGCCCCACCCAGGCGAGCCCGAGCACGAGTACGGCTGACAATGCCCAGGGAATGCTCGATCGGGCCAGCGCGCCGGGGCGCCGGCCGCCCGGCCATGTCGACGCACTCGCACTCGTCAGCGCCGCGGCGAACTGCGTCGCCGTCTGCCACCGGTCGGCGGGGAGCTTCTCGAGGGCCTGCGCGACCGCCGCCGCGACGTGGGGCGGAACCGACTTGCGCCTGAGGCTCAGCGAGGCGGGGACTTCCGCCATGACCCGGGCGAAGATCGCCTGAGAGGAGGGGCCGGTGAACGGCGGCTCACCGGCGAGCATCTCGTACAGCACGGCGCCGAGGGCATACACGTCGGTCCGCGGATCGAGCGCATGCTCGCCGGCCGCTTGTTCAGGGCTCATGTACTGGGGCGTGCCGAGACTCATGCCCGACTTCGTCATCCGGATCCCCTCGTCCTCGTGGCTCCGGGCCAACGCGATGCCGAAATCGGCCACCAGGGCCCGGCCGTCGTGGAACAACACGTTGTCGGGCTTGATGTCGCGGTGGATCACGCCGTGGCGGTGGGCATAGTCGAGCGCTGAAGCGATTTCCGCGGCGATGCGGACCGCGTCGGCGATGGGGAGCTGCGTCTCGCGCGTGAGCCGATGGCGGAGCGATTCACCCTGGACGTATGGCATCACGTAGAACACCGTGCCGTCTACGCGTCCCGAATCGAACAGCGGCAGAATGTGGGGGTGCTGGAGGTTGGCGGTGGTCTCGATCTCCTTCAGGAACCGCTCGGCGCCAATGAACGCCGCCAGCTCGGGGCGGAGCACCTTGATGGCCACTTTGCGATTGTGGCGGACGTCATGGGCGAGATAGACGGTGGCCATACCGCCGGCCCCGAGCTGCCGTTCGAGGGTGTAGCGGTCTTCCAAGGCCGCCTTGAGTATTTCGAACGGATCGGCCATGGGGCCTCAGCGCAGGTAGTCCAGGGGCTCCACAAGCTGCATGGACGGGTGAGAACGGATCAGCTCGCGCAGAATGGGGGCGTGACCCATACCAATAATGAGAAGAATCCGGTCTCCGGGCTGAGCGATGCGCGCCAGGTTGGCGAAGATGTGGAGATTCCGGGCATACCAGTCGGATACTACCCGGGCTCCGATGTAGCCGTCCCCCGCGCCGACCGTCGCCATATCGGCGTAGGGTTGATGTGCCCGAAGAATGTTCTCAGGAGCATTCATGAAGCGGAGATTGGTGCCAATGGTCTCCTCACGCTGCATTCGATCGAGGAGTTGCACAACCTCCGCCACGGTCCCATTGAACCGGGTCACGAAGGCGGTGTCGTGGACGCGGGCGTAGTCCATGACCGAATCGATCCGCATGCCGCTCTGGAAATCGACGGCGTAGAGCTGCGTGTGGTGGAGGTCGGCGGCGAGCCGGAAGCCTAACTGGTGAATCTCGTTTCGGGTCAGGGAGAAGGTCCCGGCCCGGTAGCGCTGGTAATCCGCGTTGATCGAGTCGACTTCGGCCGGCACGCGTTCGAGCGCGATTTTGGTCGGTCTGAAGCGGGCGAGCTGGGCCACCACCGTGTCGATCTCGTGCTGACGGGCGGGCGTGAGAACGTCCGTCCCTCGAAACTGGGCGTAGTCAGCGTTCGGGTTGCTGAAATGGAACACGCCGAGCACCATGACCTGAATCGTCGCCCCCCCCGGAGCCTGGACTGCTGGCGTGGCCGCGGGCGTCTGGGCGGGCAAGGGCAGAGCTCGAAGCAGCGGGAGCAGCGCCGCAAGTGGCGACAGGAATCGGGTGCGCATGCGTTCTCTCAAAGAGGTCGAGTAAGGGCCGCGATCGGTGTCCGTCAACTGCCCGGGCGCGCGCGGACGTCGTACACGGGGTGCAGCTCCCACAGCGCGCGCAGCGACGTGTTGCAGCGTCCGTGCCCGCCGTCCGTGACATCGTGCTTGCGCGTCGTCCGGCGGTGCTGGGCGTCGAAGAACGCGGCGCCGGTGATCCATACCGCAAGCGGGGAGCGCAGATCGCCGTCCTTGTCGAGCCTCCGGCCGCCGAGCAGCGAGTCGAGCTGCGTGCGGGCACGGGCGTACACCGCGCCCAGGGTTGCCAGCGGGATTTCCGCGACGATACACGATTCCGGTGGACTCGTGGGACCGGCGGTGAGCTCGATGTGCCAGTCGCCGTCGTCCTTCGATCGCTCGATGCGGCGGATCCACGCGTGCACCGTGTAGACGTTCAGCTCGCGTCCCGCTCGCGCTGCACATCGGTCGCGCGGGCCGAGCGGTGGCGCTGTCCACCGTGCCAGGATTTCTGTGACGGTCGCAGCCGTGGCCGGGCGCCCGGTGAGCGCGGTATCCGTCTTCACCGCCCAGCGGTAGTGCGGCGGGTTGCACTCCTGGACCGGCGCTGTCGCGCGTGAGGCCAGGAGCCCGGCTGCTGCCGCGATGGTCGCGATGCTCCACGGAGGCATCATCATCTGGTGGGATGCACGGCAGCTACGAGCCAACCGATCCCCGCACCCAGCACCGCTCCACCCAGCACATCACTCGGAAAATGACTGCCGCCGACCATACGCAGCGCCCCCACGCCCGTGGCGCCGCCGTACAGGAGCAGCACGTCGCGGGTCCGGTGGGGCAGGTGCTCGCGACTGGCGAGCACGACGTACGACGTCGCCGCCGCAAACGCGATGGCGGTGTGGCCCGACGGGAAAGACCGCCGGCTATCCGGAGAGGCGGCGGCGGTGACCGCATCGCTCGTGTACAGCACCGGGCGCTTCCGATGGATGGCCACCTTCAGCCAGTTCGTCGAGGCGGCGGTCCAGCTGAGGGAACCCGCCATCACCGCTACGTTGCCGCGTGCCTGCGCGGTCGAGCGATCGTGCGCCGCCGCGTAGGTCGCCAACCCCCCGATGCCGAGCAGGAGCACGGTGCTACCGGCGCGGGCGAGCGGGGAGTCGTTGCCGACCACCCACCGGTCGATTCCCGGCAGCCCGGACGGGGAGCAGGGGGCGCACGACGGTGTGCCGCCAGGGAGCTTGAGGAATGCGGGGAGTAGGGCCGCTACTCCCGTCGCCCCGACGGCGGCGACGTCGGCCCAGCTCGATCGGTAGACCACGGCCTGGGACGCACCCTGCGCGACGCCGGTGGTCCCTGCGACCGTGAGCAGCGACAGCGCACCTACACTGAGACGCATGTCATTTCCCTTCGCCCTCCATCATCCGTTGTTGGGCGCTCCGCGGGTCGCCGCCGGGTCCCGGGTGGCGCCGCTCATAGTGGCCGTCCGGTCGCAGCTCCCAGGCGGTCGGGTCCTCGAGCTCCGCGTCCAGAATCCAATGGAGCCGTCGTTGCGCCCCCGGATGCTGCACCGGCGTTACGACCTCGACGCGGCGACGCAGGTTGCGCGGGCGCCAGTCGGCGGAGCCGATGTAGTACTCGGGCGTCCCACCGTTGGCGAACTGAAAGATGCGGGCGTGCTCCAGGAAGCGACCCATCACGCTGATCACCCGGATGCGTTCGGACAACCCGGGCACGCCGGGACGGAGGCGGCACAGGCCCCGCGCGGTGATGTCGATCTCGACGCCGGCCTGTGCCGCGCGGTACAGCGCCATGATGATCTCGGCGTCCGCGAGGCCGTTGATCTTGACCCGGATCCGGCCGCCACGTCCCGCCCGGGCGTGCTCGGCTTCACGGTCGATGAGCTCGAGAAACCGGGTCAGCATGTAGGTCGGCGCGACCAGCAGCCGCCGGAACGGCGAGTCGGGGGGCCCGGAAGATCCCGACAGATCGTTGAAGAGGTCGTTGAGATCGGCGCCGAGGGCCTCGTCGGCGGAGAACAGGCCGAGGTCGGTGTACAGGGCGGCGGTCGAGGCGTTGTAGTTCCCGGTTCCGATGTGCACGTAGCGCCGCACCACGCCGTTCTCGCGCCGGACGACGAGCGCCGTCTTGGAGTGGGTCTTCAGATTCACCAAGCCGTACACGACGTGAATGCCCGCCTCCTCCAGCTTGCGCGCCCATTCGACGTTGCGTTCTTCGTCGAAGCGTGCCTTGAGCTCCACGAAGACGAACACGTCCTTGCCGTTCCTGGCCGCCCGGAGCAGCGCCTCCACGATCCCGGAGCGGCCCCCCGCCCGATACAGCGTGAGCTTGATCGCCACCACCGTCGGGTCGTCGGCCGCTTCGACGAAGAACCGCTCGACCGTGGTCTCGAAGGCGTCGTACGGGTGGTGCACCAGGATGTCGCCCTGCGTGATCTGGTCGAAGATCGACCGGTCCGCGGCGAGCGGGGACCGTCCGCGAAACGCGGGGAACTGCAGCTCGGCACGTTGCAGACCCGCGATCTCACGCAGCGCCCCGAAGTCGACGAGGGTCTCCGCTTCATACAGATCGTCGGGCCCGATGGTGCTGACATCACCGACTTCCTCGAACTGGAGCTCGCGCACCAACAGATCGCGCACGGCCTGGGGCATCGAATGCTCCACCTCCACCCGGACCACGGCGCCATACGGACGTCGTTTGGTTTCTTCTTCGACGACCCGCAGCAGGCTCGCCGCCCGCTCCTCGGCGAGCTCGAGGTCGCCGCTGCGGGTGATGCGAAACGCATAGGCTCCCTCGACCTGCCGGCCCGGGTACAGGGCATCGAGACCGCCACGCACCACATCCTCGAGCGGGACGAAGGTCTCGCCCCCGCCCGCGAGTGGGACGAACCGCGGCAGGCCTTCGGGAAGTCGCACGCACGCGAAGTGGAGCGCGCCGCTGCGCGGATCCCGCACCACGACTGCGAGACACAGACGGGCGTTGGGAATGACGGGGAAGGGGTGGCCCGGCGCCCGGGTGATCGCCTGCGGCGTGAGGGCGGCGAAGACCTGATCGGCGAAGTAGCGCCGCAGGACCTCCCGCTGCGAGTCGTCGAGTCCAGCCCACCGCACGATCAGGATACCGGCCTCGGAGAGCGCCGGAAGGCACAGCGCTGTCCAGCAGCGCTCCTGACGCTGGATCAGCGGGCGCAGCCGCAGGGCGATCGCCCCGAGCTCCCCGCGAGGCGTGAAGCCGTCGTCGCTGCGCGTGGTGTACCCGGCAGAGACCGCCCGGGCCAGCGCCCCCACCCGCACCATGAAGAACTCGTCCAGGTTCGTGCTGAAGATCGAGAGAAACCGCACGCGCGCGAGCAGCGGCAGGCTGGTGTCCTCGGCCAGCTCGAGCACCCGCTCGTTGAACGCGAGCGTGGACAATTCTTCGTTCAGGAGCTGATCCGGTGTCGGCCGCGGCGCGTCACCGGCCAGCGGGGAAGCAGCGGCGTCCACGATCACGGGCCGCTCCGGAGCCCCCGGCGCTCGTGCCGTGTCGGGCTGGAAGGCCCCTGCCCGCGTCGCGACCGCCAGGGCCGCGAGCGTGCGCGGCTCCCGCAGGGCCGGTGAGCCGACCCGGGTGAGGACATCATCGACCGGGAACCACCGATGGTCGCCGGTCGCGGCCCGGCTGGCGGTGCCGCTCACCCGGCGCGCCAACCAGACCTCGAGCGGTGGTCCGCCCTCGATCGCCGGGGCCAGCCCGAGGAAGCGGAGCTGTCCGTCGCCGCTGCCGAAGCTGGCGCGCAACAGGTGGCGACCCCCTTCCTCACCGCTCCCACTAGCCACCGGAAGCGACAAGACGCCGCGGTCGACCCGCAAGGCGATCGTGCCCTCGTCCAGCGCGATCACGGCGATCTCATGCTGGCCATGGGTCGCCCGCGCCGCGCTCTCCGCCTCGAGCTCCTGCGCGATCTTCTCCGCCCGCTCCAGCTTGCCGACCAGCAGCGGCCGCAGTCCGTACCGCCGCCGAATCGTCTCCACGACCGACTCGAAATCGGGACGGCCGCGGTGGAGGCACCGAACCGTCACTTCCTGCAATGTCTGCGAGAGGTGTTGGCGGCGGACCGTCGCAACGTCGTACAGAAACTCGAACCGCCCGCGGGCGAGCCATCGCGGGACGGTCGTGCGCAGCCGCCGCTCGGTCTCGAATTCGAGCCGGGGGACGAGGAGGGACGGATCGATCAACGCGCGCAGCCGCCGGGCGGGCTCCGACGTCCCCGTGACGGCTTGCTCTCCCGTGAGCTGCTCGACTTCCGCTTCGTAGGTCTGGGGAACCACCACGACCGCCGCTCCCTCGGTGCGGCCGAGGCTTCGCACCGTCAGGATGCGCCGGTCGTCGATCCGGACTCGGAAGCGGCAGGTCACGCCGCGACGCCGCAGCGTCCAGTCCGACGCGTCGAAATAGACGTCGCGGTGAAAGGTCTGCGCGACCGGGCCGCATCGGAGCCCCAGCGGGAGGGCGTCGCCGACGAGCGTATTGAGGAGGTCCAGGCTCGGCACTTCCGCCCTCCACTCGGCCGTCGGCGGGGAACGCACGGCTAGAACGCGAACCCGGCCCGCACGTAGATCCCGGTCCGCTCCACGCTGTGGGCTGCGGCGATACTGATGGTGTTCGCCGGCTTGATGAACGCGAACCAGACCCCGCCGCCCGTCGCCGTGTGCCAGGTGGTGGACGATTCGCCCGTCACGTAGACGCGGCCTCCATCCGCCAGCCCGAACGCGCCGAAGTCCACGGGCGTCAGGAAATGGAATTCCAGGAGCTTGAATCGCAGCTCCACGTTGCCGTACACGGCCGCGTCCCCGGCGAAACGATCCTCCTTGAACCCTCGCACGGTCGCCGCTCCACCGATGACGGCCGCCTCGTGAAACGGGAACGGACCCCAGACCCGTTTGCCGCCGACTCGCAGCGCGAGTGTCGGCTCCGTCGGAACGGGCGCGGAGAGATAGGTCGACGCCTCACCGCTCACGCTGCCGAACGGCTTGACCACGTCGAACGCCGCCGCATACCACGCCCCGCGCACGGTGAGCAACAGACCACGGGACGCGGCCCGCGGACGGTCACGCGTATCGTAGCGAAACCCAACTACTGCTCCCAGTTGACTGAAGGCGCTGGCTCCGTAGGTCGGGGTGGCGCCGAGGATCGTGCCCGCGGTCCGATCGGCCTCGGCGTACTGGAACACGGGGCCGAGGGAAATCCGTGCCCGCCCGGACGACGGAAAGGTCAGCGACGGCTCGAGCAGGAACTGCTCCAGTTTCACTCTGTAAAATGTGTCGGGCTGGGAGGCCACTGTCTCGTTGCCCAGGCCGTAGTAGTGGATCACGTCGATGCCCGAGCCCTGCATGTGCAGGGTCCCGACTCCGCCCAGTACGCCGCGGACGGAGTCCGTGACCTCGGCGCGGAAGCTCGCGGCGGCCGTCGCCCACCCCGCGCGAATCGTGAGCTTGCTCCGGTAGGGGAATCGCCGGAATCCGTAGCTGGTGCGTGACACGCCCGCCCCCACGAAGAGGCCGACGTCCGGAAAGTACGACACCGTGGTCAGCGGCACCGCATACGCTCCCCAATCGCGGGGCCGGCCCAGGGTCAACGTATCCGCATCCGGCATCGCGTACGGACGGGCATCCACGGACGTCCCGGGACCGCGCACGAACTGATTGCTCCCGTGATCGTCATACAGCCTCGCGTGCCCGGCTGAGTCGGCCAGCAGATCGTCGTCGCCGCCGCCGATCACCCGGAGGACGGGGCCCGCGTCGGCGTGACCTTCCACTGACAACCGGTCGTCTCCACCGTGCAAGTACAGCCGGATCTCACGGGTTTCCCGGGGATCGAACGTCCTGCTGAAGTAGGTCAAACCCTGGGCGGTCAGGCGAACGCTGATGCGCCCGCCGGGGCGTCGCTCGATGCGGGCCGTGTCGGCCTCGTCCGTTCCGTGCAGCTCCACGACGTGTGCGAGCAACCGGTAATAGCGGCTCGCGATCTCGGGCAGCTGATCGCGTCGCCGCCGGAGCGCCCGGATCAGCGCGGGGCCGCTCAGGCGGTCGTACTCGGGCGGCAGACGATGCACCGCCACGTCGATCACCGAGTCGGTGATCCGGGCCCGCAGCGTCGCCGCGATCGAATCCCACACCGGCCGCTCGAGGTCCATGAGCAGCCGGCGGTCCAACACCTGGCCGGTGAGGGTCAGCCGGTAGATACTCGGGTAATTGTCCGCGAACCCGACGACCTGCGGCTGGTAGAAGCGAGCCAGCTCGAGGAGCAGGCCGTCGAGACGGGAAAACGCCTGGTCGCGATCGCGAGGAATCGGGCGCCACCAGTGCACGCCACCCTCGTCGAATCGCCCCCACCGCCACTGGAGCTGGTGTCGATCCCAGTCGCCCAGGAGGACATCGAGCAGCCGCGCGACCAGGAACGCGCGGGAGTCCACCCGGTGGTCCGGGTGCCGCTCGATCAGATCGAACAGCTTCTTGGTGGTGGCGAGATCCAGGGCGCCCGCAAACCCCGGTTCACCGTCCGGTCCCTCCGTCGGTCGCTGTTCGATCATCCCCAGCATCCCGGCTCGCATGCAGCCGAACCTGGTGACCCGCGGATCGTCCGGGAGCGCGAACATCTGCGGCTCGGCCTGGAGCACGCCGGCGGCCTCGAGCAGCGGGGCCACGACGAGGGGACCGCCGGGATGGGCCGAGCTGATCTGATCCTGGAGCAAGTCCCGGGCGAACGTCTCGCGCAGGTCGGGCGGCATTGCGAGCGTGGGGTCCTTGTCCACGGAGCGGAATTGGTATTCCTGGCCGTCCGCGCCCGAGAACCGCAGCGACTTCGTCTGCCGCTGGCCCCCACAGCGCAGCGGCGTCAGTCCACCGGCGAAGCGGGCGAGATCGAGCTGGTCCGCGGCGATCGGGGTGGTCCAGAGATTCCGGTAGTGGGAGCCCAGGAGCAGCCGGTGGAGCCAACCTGCCGCGTACTCGGGCCCGGCCACCACCGGGACGGCCGTGCCTTGCCCGCCGAGCCCTGTCGGCATCGTCCCGATCGCCAGAACGACCCATGCCGTCGCGCGGCATCCCATTGCGGCGGGCCTACTCCTTCTTCTTCAGCCCCTGAAGCGAGCGGAACTCAGCCGCCGCGACGCTCGGGGCCCCACGGCGCTGCAGTGCATCGAGGAAGGCACCGGCTTCCACATCATCCTTGAGTCGCACCAGATACTCGAGGGTCGAGTTCCCGCCTTCACCCGGCAGGATCTCCGTGAGCTTCCAGCGTTTGGTTTGCTCCTCGAAGATCGCTTCGACCGCCTGCTGGGCCGGCTTCGGCTCCGTGGTGTGGACCAGGACGACCGCCGAAAACCTCTTCTTCTTTTCGTCCCCTGCCCGGGCGGCGACGTACGCCTGGAGTCGCGCCGCGCGGTCGGCGACCTCATCGAGCTCGGCCGGCGTCAGGGCGGCCAGCAGCTGGGGGTCGCCCACCGCCATGAACTCGCCCGTCTTGCCCGGGCCCAGCAGCGCCTCGCCCGGGCGCAACGGCGCCACGCGGTCGCGCTGGTCCACGTAGATGTTCCCGACGTTGAACTGCCACAGCAGGAGCACGACCAGGTTGAAAAGCACCGAGCTGACGCCGGCGACGGCGGGGGAGAACACGCCGGCCGCGACGCCGACCGCCAGGGCGAGGAAGATGTACACGGCGTCCTTCGTGTCCTTCAACGTGTTGCGAAATCGTACCGCCGCCAGCACGGCTCCGAGGGCGAACGCGAGCGAGATGCTGTTCTGCACCAGGATGAGCGTGCTGGCGACGACCATGGGCAAGATGATCACCGTCTGGACCACCGACTGGTCGTACCCGCGCCGCTGCTTCGTGACCATGTACACGTAGGCGACGGGGACGACCAGTGCGAATGCGGCGCACATGGACACGAGCGTGATGAGGGCGAGATCGCCCTGGGAGAAACGCTCGAACCCCGTCGCCACGTCCGAGAGATCCCGCCCGCGGCTGCCGGCGCGCAACGCCGATTGCCCTCGGAACTGCTCCAGGAGCTCGAGGATGCCCGGGAAGCGCGCGACCAGCGCCCACACCGCGCCGGCCAGCAACGCGTAGTAGACGGCCAGCCGTGCGAACGGGGAGCTGCGGGCCGGTCTCAGCATAGGATGCTGCATACTATCAGCGGTGCGGGAATCGGCCAGAGGCGAGGAGACGGCCGGGCCGCTAATTTTAGGCGGAGATGACGGACGTGATTGATCTGCTGCGCGACGGTCTCGCGCCCCGCTACGAGGTAGAGCGTCAGATCGGCGCCGGCGGCATGGCGCGCGTGTACCTGGCGACCGAGCAGCACCCACGGCGTTCCGTGGCGATCAAGGTGCTGGAGCCGGACCTGGCCTCGCGCCTGTTGTACGACCGGTTCATCAGGGAAGTCGAGCTGTCGTCGCGGCTTACGCATCCCCATATCGTCCCGATCTTCGCGGCCGGCGAGGTCGGCAGCCTGCTGTACTACGTGATGCCGTACATCGAAGGCGAATCGCTGCGGCAATTGCTCCTGAAGCAGGGGGCCCTGCCGTGGGACGAGGCCGTGCACATCACCGTCGACGTCGCGGACGCGCTCGCGTACGCGCACGCCCAGGGCATCGTGCACCGCGACATCAAGCCCGAGAACATCCTGCTCTCGGGCGGCCATCCCGTCGTCGCCGATTTTGGCGTGGCGCGCGCGATCAGCGCCGCCGGCGGCCAGCCGCTCACCCAGACGGGCGCCGCCGTGGGCTCGCCGGGCTACATGAGCCCGGAGCAGGCGATGGGTCTCCAGGTGGATGCGCGCACGGACATCTACAGCCTGGGGTGTGTGCTGTTCGAGCTGCTCACGAACCAGGCGCCCATGCGGAAGGCGTTCGCACGGGACCTCGACAACTGGGCCGTACTCGACACGAGCGGCGCTCTGCGCGGCGCCGGCACCGGCGGTTCCCGCGCGCTGAAGCACGCGATCTCCCGGGCGCTGGCCCCCGCGCCCGAGGATCGGTTCGCCACCGTCACCGAATTCGCCGACGCGCTCGGCGGATCGCCGCACCGGTCGAGCCTGCCGCAACGCGGACGGTTCGCCGGCCGCCGCACCTGGAGGGCCGCCGTCCCGTGGGTGGGGCTCCTCGCACTGGTCGGAGTCGTCGCGCTCGTCCTCGGGCGGCGGTCGACGAATCTCATTCCGGGCCGGGTGGTCGTCGCGGCCATCGACAACCGCACGGGCGATTCCTCGCTCGACAACCTCGGGCGCATGACGGCGGACTGGGTGACGCAGGGGCTCACCGAAACCGGGCTTGTCGAGGTCGTTCCGTCAGTGACCGTGATGGCGACCGCCGCCACGCCGACGGCCCAGGTCACCGGCAATCCCGGCGCCGCCGGAGTCCAGGTGCTGGGGCGCGAAACGCGGGCCCAGACCGTCGTGTCGGGGGCATACTACCGGCAGGGCGACAGCCTCCGGTTTCAGATCGAGATCGCGGACGCGAGGGACGGCAAGGTGATGCGGGCACTCGATCCGGTGGTCGGGCCGGTCGCCAATCCACTCGCCGCGGTCGAGCAGGTGCGCCAGCGGGTGATGATCGCGTTGGGGACGCTCTTCAACCCGAAGCTGGCCGGCTGGGCCGCCGCGGCGAGCCAGCCGCCCGACTACGCGGCCTACCAGCAGTTCGTCGAGGGACTGGATCGCTTCGCCCGGTTCGACTATCAGGGTGCCCGCGACCTTTTCGATCGGGCGGCGGCGGGCGATTCGACGTTCAATGTGGCGTTGATCTGGTCGGCGACCGCCCGCCTCAACCTGGGGCAGCACGCGGGCGCGGATTCCATCATTCGCCGACTCGAGCGCTCGACTCGACCCCTCGCCCCGGTGGATCGCAGCTATCTCGCCTGGGTGGCCGGCATCGTTCGAAGCAATGGTCCGGCCGCTCTCGAGGCCGCGCGCGAGCTGGCGCGGCTCGCCCCCGGCTCCGATGCCGAGTTTCTGCTCAGCAGTGGGGCGATCGCCTTCAATCGCCCGCGAGAAGCGATCGCCTCGATGGACAGGGTCGACCCGGACCGCGGCCTGTTTCGCGGCACCTACGTCTACGCGTGGGACATGACGACGGCGTTGCACCTGCTCGGCGACCACCGGCGCGAGCTGACCGAGGCCACGGCGGGTCGCCGCCGCGCGCCGGGGCAGCTCGGGGGACTGGTGACCGAGGTACGAGCGCTGGCGGCCCTCGGCCGCACCGACGAGCTCCGACAACGCCTCGACGAGGCGCTGCAGCTCGGGTCCCAGGACTCCTGGACGCCTGGGAGTGTGGCGCTGCTCGCGGCCGCGGAGCTGCGAACGCATGGGTATCCCGACGCGGCCCGGGATGCGGTCACCCGAGCCATCACGTGGTACGAACGACGGCGGGCCGAGGCGGGGCGGGAGGACGATGGCGGGCTCGGCCGGGCCCTGGCGTACTTTGAGGCTGGGCGGTGGGAAGACGCCCGGCGGCCGTTGGAAGGTCTCGTTGCATCCACGAACGCCGCCGGCGTTATGGGCCGGTTCGCGGTCCTCGGCACCCTCGGGGCCATCGCGGCCCGCGAGGGGAAGCGAGCGGAGGCCCTGCGGTTCGACAGCTTGCTGAAGGCGAGTCCCGAGCATTACATGCTCGGCGGGAACACCTACCAGCGGGCGCGCATTCACGCGTCGCTGGGTGATCGCGAGACCGCCGTCGACCTGCTGCAATCCGCCATCCGGCAAGGGATTGATTTTGCCTACCTGCACGCCGACCCCGCGTTCGCCTCTCTCCAGGAGTACGGGCCGTTTCAGGAGCTATTGAAGCCCAAGGGCTAACTCGTTCCGGCTCCTTCCCTTGCCCTTGGAGCCACAGCCAGTTAAGCTATGAGTCTGTGGAATTTGACAGTGCCCAGCTGACGTAGCTCAACTGGTAGAGCAGCTGATTTGTAATCAGCAGGTTAAGGGTTCGAGTCCCTTCGTCAGCTCACGTTGCCGGAGTGGAGATCGTAACTCGATACGCGACGCGAACAGCGCGTGCGCACAATCCACCCCGCGGCAAATCACGCGGGGTGCGTTGTCAGTGGGAGGGGCAAGCGGCGGGCCGGCCGAGACGACGGCAGGGCCAGGTGGGGTGCCCGAGCGGTCAAAGGGAGCAGACTGTAAATCTGCCGGCTTCGGCCTACGAAGGTTCGAATCCTTCCCCCACCATTGGGGCGCGCGGGGAGCGCGCGGGCGTAGCTCAGTTGGTAGAGCATCAGCCTTCCAAGCTGAGGGTCGCGGGTTCGAGCCCCGTCGCCCGCTCTGTGTTGCTGGGATGTCGCTCGCGTAGCTCAGTCGGTAGAGCGCGTCCTTGGTAAGGACGAGGTCAGCGGTTCAATCCCGCTCGCGAGCTCTGGGGTGAGGCGTCATCCGTAATCTGTCGTCGGTCGTCGGTCGCGACCGATACCCGAGTACCGAATACCAAGGACGAGGAAATGGCCAAGGCAAAGTTCGAGCGGACGAAGCCGCATGTGAACGTGGGGACGATCGGGCACGTGGACCACGGGAAGACGACGTTGACGGCGGCGCTGACG
>Ga0326730_1000010_pt1 | contig 53219 bp, 44 predicted proteins | sample MHFSIPfraction_3_FD_207740 | JGI IMG/M metagenome (GOLD analysis project Ga0326730, IMG submission 207740) | Lab enriched peat soil microbial communities from Michigan Hollow, Ithaca, NY, United States - MHF7AN SIP fraction | ecosystem: Environmental > Terrestrial > Soil > Wetlands > Peat...
CGTAGATCATCGAGATCGGCGCCGTGTGGTGGTAGACGCGGCTCGCGCCGAGATACCGGCCGATCAGCGAGAAGTCGAGATACCAGCTCTGCACGGGCCGCGAGCGGCGCTCGAGCCGCGCGAGCGCGCGCTCGCCGAGAGCGACCGGCGAGAGACCCGGCGGGCAAGCGAGACACTTCTGCGTCCCCGAGTACGCCGCGTCGATCTGCCACTCGTCGAAGCGCACGTCCATCCCGGACAGCGAGGTGACGCAGTCGAGCACGACGAGCGCGCCGGCCCCGCGCGCCGCGCGCGCGACTTCCGCGACCGGCTGAGCGACGCCGGTCGAGGTCTCGGCGTGTACTAGCGCGACGAGCGCCGGCCGGCGTGCTTCGATCTCCGCGATGAGTCGCGCCGGCGGCACGATCTCGCCCATCTCCGCTTCGACGCGCACGACGCGCGCGCCCGCGCGCTCCGCGATCGTCGAGATGCGCTCGCCGAACACCCCGTTCACCGCGACCAGCGCCGTCTCCCCGGGCTCGAGCAGGTTCACCAGACACGCTTCCATGCCCGCGCTGCCCGTACCGGAGAGCGGGAACGCGAACGCCGACTCACTCTTGAACACGCGCCGGAGCTGGCCCTGCATCTCGTCGAGCAGCGCGAGAAACGCCGGGTCCAGGTGGCCGACGAGCGGGCGCGCGAGCGCCGCGCGCACCTCGTCCGAGACGTTGCTGGGTCCGGGCCCGAGCAGCAGGCGCTCGGGGAGTGAAAGCGGGCTCATCGCGGCGAGTATACTGGCGCGCGCGAAGGCGAGGAGCGAATGCCGGCCGACTGTCTCTTTTGCAGGATCGCCGCGAGGCAAGTGCCGGCGAAGATCGCGTTCGAGAACGAGCGCGTGCTCGCGTTCGAAGACATCGCGCCGAAGGCGCCCACGCACGTGCTCGTGATCCCGCGCGCGCACATCGCCTCGACTCTCGACATCGAGCCACCCACGCATGCGCTCGTCGGCGAGCTCGTCGAAGTGGCGGCGCGCCTGGCGCGCGAGCGGGGCTTCGCGGGCGACGGCTATCGGCTCATATTCAACACCAACGCCGCCGCGGGTCAGACGGTGTTCCATCTGCACCTGCACCTGCTCGGCGGCCGAAGCTTCGGCTGGCCGCCCGGATAGCCCTGACTTAGACTGCCCACCTACTCGAGGTGGGGTGTGATTCGCCTGCTGCTCCTCGTCCTGATCGCCGCGGCCGCGTTCGTGCTGATCGAGGCGCGTTGGTCGCGCGACACGCTCACGTTGACTCTGCGCGTGCGCACCGCCAAGGAGCTCGTCGCCGCGACGCAGGGCACCGCGCGCCAACTCGGCGAGCGCGCCATGGAGCGCGTCGTCGGCAAGGGAAATCCGGACGTCGCGGCGCCGCCGCCCTCGCGACCGGACGCACCCGACAGCGAGAGCCTGCGCGAGTCAGATCGCGCGCGCCTGAATCGACTCGTCGAGGAGAAGAGCCGGGAGCGATAGGACGGTGCGAACCCGCGCCGAGCTCGAGAAGCACGAGGCCGAGTCGCTCGCGCCCTTTGCCCTGCGCGCGCGCGACTCCCGCGGGCGCATCGAACCCGAGCCGCCGCATGCGTACCGCACCGCGTTCCAGCGCGATCGCGACCGGGTCCTGCACGCGCGCGCCTTCCGCCGCTTGCAGTACAAGACACAAGTGTTTCCGTATTCGGAAGGCGATCACTTCCGCAATCGACTCACTCACACGCTGGAGGTCGCGCAGATCGCGCGCACCGTCGCCCGCGCCCTGGGCGCGAACGAGGATCTGGTGGAGGCCATCGTGCTCTCGCACGATCTCGGGCACCCGCCGTTCGGACACGCCGGCGAGCACGTGCTGAACCAGTTACTCAAGCCGCACGGCGGCTTCGAGCACAACCGCCAGAGCCTGCGCATCGTCGACTGGCTCGAGGATCGCACCGTGCGCTATCCCGGCCTCAACCTCTCGCACGAGACGCGCGCGGGGATCTTGAAGCACGGCTCCGACTTCCCGCGCTACTCGCATCCCGTGGCGCTGCCCGATCTCGGTCCCGGGCCGAGCATCGAGGGTCAGATCGCGAACGCGTGCGACGAGATCGCGTATCACACGCACGACCTCGACGACGGGCTGCGCGCCGACATCCTGGAGTGGGGCGCGCTCGCCGAGCTCGCGCTCTTCCGGCGCGCGCTCGCCGCCGCGAAAGAGCACGACGCCGGCGGTGCGCGCAGCGAGCGGCCGCGCCTCACGGTCGCGCTCATCGATCTGCTAGCGACCGACTTGATCGAGGCCAGCGCGCTCCGCCTCGAGCAACACCATCCCGTGTCGCCCGAGGCGGCCGCCGCGCTGCCCGAGCCCGCGGTCGACTTCTCGCTCGAGATCGCCGCCGAGAAGCGCCAGCTCGCGCGCTTTCTGCTCGACCGCTTCTACCGACACCACCGTGTGTTGCGCATGGCGGCGAAGGCCGAGCGGATCCTCGGCGATCTTTGGCGCGCGTACGCGGCCGATCCGCGCCAGCTTCCGCCGCACGTGCTGGAGCGGGCGCAGGGTGAGCCCGAGGAGCGCGCGATCGCGGATTACGTCGCGGGCATGACCGATCGCTTCGCGATGGACGAGCACGACCGGCTCTTCGATCCGCACACTCACGTCTAGCCGCGCCCTGGCGGGCCGAATGAAGCCGGATAGAGTTCGGTGCGCATTGAGGATTTGCGAGGAGACGACGTGAGACGGCGGGGCTGGGGCAACCGGCGCGGGCGCGGCAACAATGGCGGCGGAGCGGGGGCCGGCAGCAGTGGCGATGGCACGCGACTGCTCGAGCGACTGCGCGAGCTGCGCGGCGCCGGGCTGCGCGACCTGCAGGCGCTCGAGCGGGGCGGCGATGTTCCCGACGGACTCGCGCTCGCGTCGGCGCGCTGGGAGGGCAATCGCCCGGTCGCGATCGTCGCCAGCCGGCGCGACGGGCTCGAGCTGCTCGGCTGGGCGCGCATCGCGGCGCGGCGCGCGGGCGGCGGAAGGCCGCTGCGCGAAGTGTTCATCGCCGCGCCGTTCTTCTCCGAACGCACGCGCCGCGCCGCGGCGCGCGCCGGCGAGCTCGGACTGGTCGTGCACTTGCTCTCGCTGCCCGCGCTCGCCGATGCGGCCTCGGAGACGTTCGAGATCGACGATCATCCCGCGCGACCCTCCCCGACACTGTTCGGTGGCGGGGCGACCTTGCTCGCGCGCGTGCTGCGGGTGATCGAAGGCGCCGCGGCAGTCACTTCGGCCGGCGGCGTCCGCCCGGCGGGCTCCGAGTATCTCGTCTTCGTGCGCGGAGAGCGCGTCGCGCGCGTGCTGGCGGAAGGCGAGGGCGTCGCCGTCGCGCTGGCGCTGCCGGAGCACAAGCAGATCCACGTGACCGAGTCGAACTTCCCGCGCTGGGGGGTCGAGCTCCACGAGTGGCTCGTCTCGCTGGCGCAGGATCCGCGGCTTCTCGACGGCGAAGCGGCGCGCCGCGACGACGAGATCGAACGAGCGGCCGACGACGCTCGCGCTGGAGTCACTGCTCGCTGGCTGCCGTGGAATCGCGAGGGCACCGACCTGATCGACTGGGTCGGCATCGACATCGACGGCCGGCCCGTCGTGGGCGCGATTCGCGAGTCGCTCGAGGTCGCGGACGTGCCCGGGCTCGTCGCGGGCTGGCATCTGCTGGATCTCGAGCGCGCCACTTGGACGCCGGGCGCCAGCGGCCCGCCGCGCCTCTTCGTGTCGGCGCGCGAGATCTCGCCCGAGGCGCGCGATCTGCTCGAGGAGCTCGCCGGCCCGATCGGCACCTCCGAGTCCCGGCCGATGCGAAGTGAGCCGGTGGACGTCCCCAGTGAGTCGAGTGACTTCTCCGAGACCGGCGAGCCCGCTCGCGCAGACTCGGACCGCTTCGAGCGCGGCGGCCGGCGCCGGCGGCGCCGCAGGCGCGGCGGGCGCGGCGGGAACTTCGGCTCGGAAGCGCCGCGCGTCGAAGACGAAGCTCGCTGGGAAGGCGAAGGCGGGGCCGTGCACGCCGGCGCGCCGGACGAAGCGCGCGCGGACTCCGACGCCGACTCGGATCGCGAGCGCGGCGACCTCGGCTCGCCTCGCGAGCTCGAGGCGGAGCGACCCGGCCCGGACGACCGCGAGCTCGCGAGTGACTGGGAACCGGAACGCACGGCCGGGCCGGACGGCGACCGCGAGCGCGCCGGGGAACGCGAGTACGCCGACGACGCCCCGCGCGATGAGTCACAGCGCGACGATGCGCCGCGCGACGACACGGGCCGGCGGCGCGGTCGGCGCGGTCGGCGCCGCCGCGGCCGCGGCCGGTTCGGCCGGGGCGAAGGCGACGACCGGCCGGCGGCCGGCGAGTCCCAGGCCGGCGCGCCCGAGAACGAGTTCGCGGCGAGCGGCGAAGCTCCCGAGACACTCGCCGAGAGCGACACCTCGCACGAGCCGCCGAGAGATGTACCCGAGGAGGACCTCGTCGAGCACGAGGTCGAGGCCACGCTCGCCGAACACGAAGAGGAGCGCGAGCGTGTGCCGGCGGTCGAGCCGGTCGAGGTTCCGCCACCGCGAGCGCGCCGCTCACGCGCGGCGATCGTCGTGCGCGACGAGCCCGACTCGATCCTCGCGGCGCTCGTCCTCGCGCGCGACCGGCGCACGATCGTCTCCTTCCGCGTCCTGCCGCAGGAAGGACTGATGGACTTCTTCAAGGGACCGGCGACGGATCTGCCGGACAACGTCGACGTTCTGGTCGTCGGCTTCACGGCGCAGCCGCGCCCGAAGGAGGTGCTCGACACGGCCGAGCTCTTCCGCGGCCGCCTGCAGTGGTTCGATCACCATGACTGGGCGATCGAGGACGTGGAGCGACTGCGCGCCGCGCTCGGGCGTGACTCGATCCTGATCGCCGAGGACGCCGCGAGCCCGCTCGCGGCCGTGACCGAAGTGACCGAGCGCCGCAGCCGCTTCACCGACAAGCTCGTCGACCTCTCCGCGCGCCGCATGTCCGAGGGCGACATGCAGAAGTGGGGCTACCGCGTCATCCAGCTGATCCAACGGATGGCGCAGAATCCCGGCGAGCATCGCGCCGAGATCGTCTCGGTGCTCGCGGGCAAGCCGACGGATCTGCCCTCCGCGGTCGACGTGTACGGCCCGGAGACACAATGGGTCGAGGAGCACGATCCGCGCATCGTGCACTTCGGCGAGTATCAGCTCGCGGTGTGTCAGGTGCCGAGGAATCTCGATCCGGGTGAAGTCGGCCGGCGGGTGCGGCTGCGCACCGGTGCGCGCCTGTCACTCGCGGCGCGCGAGGGCGACGACCTCGTCGTGCTCGCGTCCAACGACGAGAAGCGCCCGCTCAACGTCATGAGTCTGCTCGATGCGGTGGGCCACGAGCTCTCGTTCGTGCGCCCGAAGACCGGCGGCGACCGCGTCGGCCGGGCACGGCTCGCCGAGCTCGCCGAGCACCCCGAGCGGATCGAGGAGCTGATCGGCGGGATCGTGCGGCACCGCTCGATCCTGTATGGCTGAGCTCCGCGTCAAGGAGCTGTACCGCTCCATCCAGGGCGAATCGACCTACGCGGGCTGGCCGTGCGTGTTCGTGCGCACCTCGGGCTGTGACATCCGGTGCGTGTACTGCGACGAGGCGCACGCATTCAGCGGAGGCGAGAGACTCTCCACCGACGAGATACTCGCGAGGGTCGCCAAGCTCGAGACACCGCTCGTCGAAGTCACCGGCGGCGAGCCGCTCGCGCAGAAGGGCACGCCCGAGCTCGTGAAGCGGCTGCTCGACGCGGGCTACGAAGTGCTCGTCGAAACCGGCGGTCACCACGACATCTCCGTGCTCGATCCGCGCGCGCACGCGATCGTCGACGTGAAGACTCCGGGCAGCGGGATGGCCCAACACAACGACCTCGCGAACCTCGATCGGCTGCGGCCCGGGGACGAGGTGAAGTTCGTGCTCTGCGACCGCGCCGACTACGACTTCGCGGTGCGCGTCGTGCGCGAGCACGGGCTCGAGGCGCGCGTGCCCGTGCACTTCTCGCCCGTGCATCCCGGGCTCGAGCCGCGCGAGCTCGCGCGCTGGATGCTCGAGGACGGGCTGCGCGTGCGGCTCAACCTGCAGCTACACAAGTACGTGTGGGGAGCGGACGCGAAGGGCGTCTGAGCCCGGGCTGGACAGATGAGCAACGCATGTTGTACAAAAGTACAACATGAAGCGCGCGCTCCCGACTCGAACTGCTCGCCGCCGCCGCCGCTCGCCGCGTCCCGTCGAGGCGCCGCTTCCTCGGCGCGAATCGATCCTCGACGCGGCGCTCGGCCTGATCGCGGAGCGCGGGGTCGAGCAGCTGACGCACCGCAGCGTCGCCGCCGCGGCCGGCGTGCCGCTCGGCTCGACGACGTACTACTTCGCCTCCCGCGACGAGCTCGTGCGCGAGGCGTTCCGCCGCTACGTCGCTCGCGTGCTCGGTCTCTTGACCGAGATTCTCGCCGAGAGCCGCCCGACGGACGCTGTGGGGCTGGTCGACTTCCTCGTCGAGGTCGCGCGCCGCGAAGTGAGTGGGCGCTGGACCGTGATCGTCGAGTACGAGCTCATGCTGCGCGCAGCCCGCGATCCCGAGCTCGCGGCGGACTTCCGGCGGTATGAGCGCGCCCTGACCTCGGGCCTCGCCGAGGCGCTGGAGGCGCTCGGCGCGCCGCAGCCGTTCGACACGGCGCGCACGCTGATCGCGCTGGTGCGCGGCTTCGAGCTCGACGGGCTGACTCGCCCCGACGCGGATATCGAGGATCTCGCGCGCCGCCTGATCCCGATCGTCGATCAGGCGCTGCGCCGACCGAACCCACGACCCAAGGAGAAGCCATGACCGTTCCCCACCTGTCCTCCGACGCGACACCGGAGAGTGTCGCTGCCGCGCTGGCCGAGTCCGGCGTCGTCGTGGTCGACGAGCTGGTTCCCGCGACGCTGCTCGGGCGCGCGACCGAGGAGATCACCCCCTGGCTCGAGCGCACCCCGTTCGGTCCCGACTCGTTCAGCGGCCGCCGCACGCGCCGCACCGGCGGACTGGTCGCGCGCTCGGCGACCTGCCGCGAGCTCGTGCAACACCCGCTCGTCGTGGCCTCCGTGAAGCAAGTGCTCGCGCACGCGACCACGTTTCACCTGCACCTGACTCAGGTGATTGCGATCGGCCCGGGCGAGCCGGCGCAGCCGGTGCACCGCGATCAGTGGGCCTTCGATTTCTTCCCGTTCCCGAAGGGCTACGAGGTGCAGTGCAACACGATCTGGGCGCTGACGGACTTCACCGCGGAGAACGGCGCGACGCGGGTGATTCCCGGGAGTCACCGCCACGACGATCGGCTCGAGTACAAGGAGTCGGACACCATCCCGGCCGAGATGGCGCGCGGCTCGGTGCTCTTCTACACCGGCAGCCTGTATCACGGCGGCGGCGCGAATCACTCGAACGCCACGCGCATCGGCATCAACCTGACGTACGCGCTCTCTTGGCTCCGCCAAGAAGAGAATCAGTACTTGTCCGTGCCGCTCGACGTGGCGCGGGAGCTGCCGGACGACCTCCTGCGACTCATCGGCTACGCGCGCGGGGCGTATGCGCTGGGCTACGTCGACGACCTGCGCGACCCGCTCGAGTTCTTGCGCGGCGAGCGGCGCAAGCACGGTTTCGGCACCCTCGACGACGCCCGGGCGCGCGTGCGCGAGATGCTGCCGGTGCCGCCCGTGCCTGCGAGGTAGCCCGAGCTCGAGTCATGCGCGTCTTCTGGAACTCACAGAGTCCGTTCGCGCGCAAGGTGCGGATCTGCCTGCTCGAGAAGAGCGCGGCCTTCGAGGCCGTGGAAATCGCGACCGCGACGCAGCGCGAGGAGCTTCGCCGAGTCAGTCCGCGCGCCGAGGTGCCCGTGCTGGTCGAGGGCGCGTGCGCGATCGCGGGGTCGCGCGAGATCTGCGACTACCTCGAGGCGCGGTTTCCGGAGCCAGCGCTCTTGCCGCGCGAGCCTGCGAAACGCGCACGTGTCGCAGCGCTCGAGCGGATCTCGGACGAATACGCCGACGCGCTCCAATTCTTGCTCCACCTCGCGAGCGAGCGCCGTCCGGACTTGTCCGCGCGCTTTCCGGCGCTGCGCGGCGCGCTCGAGCAGGCGAGCGAGCAGCTCTACGCACTCCTCGACGCGGAGCTCGGCGCCGGTGACTACTTCGCGGGTGACTTCTCGCGCGCGGACGTCGCGCTCGTCACGCAGGTGACGTCGCTCGTGTCACTGCTCGACGGAGCGGCGCCCCGGCAAGCGCGTCTCGGCAAGTGGCTGGCCCGGATGTTGGCGAGAGACAGCGTGCGTCGCGATGCCCGCGAGGCGCTCGCCGCCGTCGAGCGCGACGCGCACGAGCCCGAGCCGTTCTTCGCGCGTGACTCGATCCACTGGCGCGACACGCGGGTCGAGTTCGCGCTGCGCTTCGGCCTGGGCGCATGGCTGCTCGAGGAGATACAGTCCGGGCGAGCCTTCTTCTCGCCCGCACCGCGCTAGCGCCCAAGCTGGGCAGACAGCGCGCGGTCACGGGCATGCGCTCAGCGCGACAGCGCGCTCTCCCGGAACTCGCGCGACTTCTCGGCGAGCCCTTCCTTCCGCGCCACTTCCGCCTCCACGCGCTGCGCTCGCGCGTACTCGCGCAGCTGCTGCGTGATCTCCATGCTGCAGAACTTGGGTCCGCACATGGAGCAGAAGTGGGCGACCTTGGCGCCTTCGGCGGGCAGAGTCGCGTCGTGGAACTTGCGCGCAGTCTCGGGGTCGAGTGACAGGTCGAACTGATCCTCCCACCGGAACTCGAAGCGCGCCTTCGAGAGGGCGTCGTCGCGCAGCTGCGCGCCGGGGTGACCCTTCGCCAGATCAGCGGCGTGGGCCGCGATCTTGTACGTGATGACTCCTGTGCGCACGTCGTCGCGATCGGGCAGGCCGAGGTGCTCCTTCGGAGTCACGTAGCAGAGCATCGCCGTGCCGAACGCGCCGATCAGCGCCGCGCCGATCCCGGACGTGATGTGATCGTAGCCGGGCGCGATGTCGGTGACCAGCGGCCCGAGCGTGTAGAACGGCGCCTCGTGACACACCTCGAGCTGGCGGTCGACGTTCTCCTTGATCTTGTGCAGCGGGACGTGACCCGGGCCTTCGATCATGACCTGGACGTCGCGGTCCCATGCGATCCTGGTCAGCTCGCCGAGTGTCTCGAGCTCGGCGAACTGCGCGGCGTCGTTGGCGTCGGCGATGCAGCCCGGGCGCAGGCCGTCGCCCAGCGAGAAGGCCACGTCGTAGGCGCGCATGATCTCGCAGATCTCGCCGAAGTGCGTGTACAGGAAGTTCTCGCGGTGATGCGAGAGACACCACTTCGCCATGATCGAGCCGCCGCGCGACACGATGCCGGTCACTCGATCCGCCGTCAGCGGCACGTAGCGGAGCAGCACCCCGGCGTGGATCGTGAAGTAGTCGACGCCTTGCTCGGCCTGCTCGACCAGCGTGTCGAGAAACAGCTCGGGGGTGAGCTCCTCCGCGCGCCCGCCGACCTTCTCGAGCGCCTGATAGATCGGCACGGTGCCGATCGGCACCGGCGAGTTGCGCAGGATCCACTCGCGCGTCGTGTGGATGTTCGCGCCGGTCGAGAGATCCATGACGGTGTCCGAGCCCCACTGGATCGCCCAGAGAAGCTTCTCGACTTCCTCGTCCACCGACGACGTGACCGCGGAGTTCCCGATGTTCGCGTTGATCTTCACCAGGAACTGCCGGCCGATGAGCATCGGCTCGCTCTCGGGGTGATTCACGTTGTTCGGCAGGATCGCGCGCCCGCGCGCGATCTCGCTGCGCACGAGCTCGGGCTCGACACCCTCGCGCAGCGCGGCGAACTCCATCTCGGGTGTCACGATCCCGCGGCGCGCGTAGTGGAGCTGAGTCACGGACCGGCCCGCGCGCGCGCGCAGCGGCTGCACGCGCTTGCCCGGAAACTCCGGCGTCTTCGCGCCGCGCCGGCCGTCGTCCTCGGGTCGCGGCGCGCGCCCCGCGTACTCCTCGACGTCGCCCCGCTCGCGGACCCAGGCGTCGCGCAGCTTCGGCAGCCCCGCGAACAGGTCGACCGTCTGTGCCGCGTCGCCGTGCGGACCGCTGGTGTCGTACACGCGAACGCCGGTCTCCGCGACGTCGCGAACCGGAACGCGCAGATCGGCTCGCGATCCGACGACGTACGCGCGCTTCGATCGAGAGAAATGCCGGTGGTCGCTCATGGCCGGCAGGGTACTAGAGAAAGTTCCGAGCGGCTCGCGCGCGCGAGGAGCGGGGGGTCGCGGCGAATGGCGATGGAGGGACTCGAACCCCCGACACGGCGGATATGAGCCGCCTGCTCTAACCAGCTGAGCTACATCGCCACGAGAAACGGGCGGCACACTCTAGTCGGGCACCGGCGCGGCTGCTAGAGCAGCTTCAGGTAGTCGATGAGCTGCGCGATCTCGGCGTCGCTGAGCGGCGTGTCCTCGTCGGCGATGATCGCGCGAATCGCGCTCTCGAGATCCGGCCAGCGTCCGTCGTGCCCGAACGGCCCGCCCGTCGTGACACCGCGCAAGGTCGGCACCGCGAACGGCCCGCCGGTGCCCACGTCGTAGCGCAGCAGTCGCGCGTACGCGGGAGGCTTGTGACAGCCCAGGCACGCCTTCTCCGCGACTTCGAAGCCGCGGCGCGCGCTGAGCGTGACGGGCTCGATCGGAGTCCCGTCCGGTTGCGCGCGGCCCCGATCGAAAGGTGCGAGCGACAGCACGTAGGTCTCGAGCGCCTCGCGCTCGCGGCCGGCGAGCTTCGCTCCGCGCATCTCGACCGCGAACATGCGATCGACCGCCGCGGCGAGCGTGGTCGCGGAGTTGTCCCACAGGTAGGGCGCCGTCTGCCACACGCCGCGCAGTGACAGGGTGCGCCAGCCGCCGGCGGTGCCGGGCGCGACAGGGTTGCCGTCGAGATACACCTTCCAGTCGGAGCCGCCGCCCGGGTGACACGTCGCGCACGCGCGCGAGCCGTCGCCCGAGACCTTCGGGTCGTTGAACAGCATCGCGCCCCGCTGCACCAGATCCGGGTCGAGCGTCGGCGGCGTCGTCGGCGCCCCGCGCATCGCCATCACGAACGTGCAGCCGCTGAGTGACAGAGTGAGTGACAGCAACAGCGAACCGCGCGCAGCGAGGCGCAGCCGAGCGGAGTCACCAAAGCCGAAGTCACCTGAGAACATGCTTCTGGACCTTTCCCGACGCCGTGCGCGGCAGCTCGGCGACGACCACCACTTCGCGCGGAAGCTTGTAGCGCGCGAGTCGCTCGCTGGCCCACACGAGGAGCTCACTCGCGTCGAAGGGCTCGCGCGAGGGCACGACATAGGCGCGGCCGGCTTCGCCCCAGCGCTCGTCCGGTACGCCGACAACGGCGACCTCCGACACGTTGCGATGTTGCCCGAGCACCCGCTCGACTTCGGCGGGATACACGTTCTCGCCGCCGCTGATGTAGAGCTCCTTCAGGCGGCCGACGAGCGTGACGAAGCCTTCGTCGTCCATCACGCCCAGGTCGCCCGTGCGGTGCCAGCCGTCGAGCCGGCTCGCCTCGGTCTCCTGACTGCGCCGCCAGTAGCCGAGCATCACGATCGGCCCGCGCACCTGCACCTCGCCGGTCGCGCCGCGCGCACAGACCCGGCCCTCCGCGTCGGCGATGCGCACTTCTCCGAACGCGACCGGCCGGCCGACGGAGCCCGCTTTGCGGCGCGCGTCGGCAGCGTCGAGACAGCAGAGGATCGACGTCTCGGTCTGCCCGTAGCCCTGCTTCAGACAGATTCCCGCGGCGAAGTAGCGCTCGATGATCTCGGGCGCGAGCGCCGCGCCAGCCGAGAACGCGAAGTGCAGACTCGATAGTTTCTCGGGCGCGAGGCCGGCGTCGAGCATGCGCGCGTACATGACCGGCACGGCGCCGAGCAACGTCGCTCGGTGTCGCGCGACACAGTCCTGCAGCGCGCTCGGATCGAAGCGGTCGACGAGCACGACCGTCGCGCCGCAGTACAGCGCCGGCACCGAGAGGATCTTCAGGCCGAACGAGTGGAAGAGGGGGATCGGGCAGACCACGATGGAGCTCGAGTCGAGCTCGAAGTAGCGCTCGGCGTTGCGCGTGTTCCAGTAGGTCTTGCGGTGCGGGAGCACGGCGCCCTTCGGCTGCCCGGTCGTGCCGCTCGTGTACATGATCACCTGCGGGGCCTCGCCGCCGGGAGCGGGAGTGACTCGCGATGCGATCGCGGGCAGGCGCGCACGCAGCTCCTCGGGGGTGAGCGCGAGGGTTCCGCGCCGCCCGGGCAAGTCACTCCCGGATGGGCGGACCGCGACGCGCGGCTCGGCGTCGTCGAGCTGGAATCCCAGCTCCGCGGCAGTGAGTCGCGTGTTCAGCGGAATCGCGATCGCGCCGACCAGCGCCGCCGCAAAGTAGAGCTCGAGATACAGCGGGTCGCTCGGCAGCGCGAGCGCGACCCGATCGCCGCGCGTGACGCCGAGCTCGACGAGCGCGCGCGCCATGCGCTGCACGCGTGCGTCGAGCTCGCGGTACGAGATGCGCTCGCCCGTGCGCTCGACGACGAGCGCCGTGTGCTCCGGGCGCTCCGCGGCGTGCAGCGCGAGCCAAGTTCCGACGTTGGCTTCCGGGCCGGGGTCCAAGCGCATGGCGGGCCGCGAGTGTGACAGAATCCGCGCGTGAACCTCAAAGGCGAACCGGTCCGCGTCGGAGATCTCGTCCACACCGCGAAGCGCGCGGTATCTCCCGAGGTGGTCGCGTTCTACTGCGACACCTTCCGCGACCGCAATCCGCTGTACGCGCGCGACGGCTTCGCTCCGCCGCTCCTGTATCACAGCGAAGTGTATAGCCACATCGAGCGCTGGTACCTGCGCCGCCTCGTCGGAAATCTGCACGCGCGCCAGGAGTGGCAGCTGTTCGCGCCGCTGCGCGTCGGCACCGAGCTCGCGACGCGTTCGACCGTCGTGGAGCGCTATCGCAAGCGCGACCGAGACTTCGTGGTGAACGAAGTCGACTTCTGCGACGAAGGCGGTCGCTTGCTCGTGCGCTCGCGCACGCACCAGTCATTCCTCGCGGAGAAAAAGCCCGACGACGCGAAGAGCTACGTGGTCGACCGCGAGAGCGCGGCCAAGAAGGAGCGCCGCCCGCTCGGCGAGGGGGACGGCGCGGAGCTCGAGCCCGTCGAGCTCGAGGTCGATCTCGCGACCTGCTGGCGCTTCAGCGGACCCGCGAAGAACTACCACACCGACCGCGACGAAGCGGTGAAGCTCGGCTTTCCCGACGTCGTCGTGCAGGGGATGCTCTCGACGTGTCTCGTGTCTCAGCTCATGGCCAACGCGTTCGGCAAGGGATGGCTCGCCGGTGGGCGCATGGACGTGAAGCTGGTGAACGTGCTCTGGGGCGGAGAGCGCGTCCTCGCGCGCGGCAAGGTGCGCGGCGAAGAGGCCGAAGGCAGCGCGAGGCGCACGCTCGTCGACGTCTGGGTCGAGAAACTCGACGCGAGCCGAACGCCCGTCGTGGTCGGAGCGGCGTCAGCTCTGTCCTGACTGCTCCGACTCGTCGAGGAAGCTCTCGAGCGCCTGCGCCATCTCGTGCGCGGACGCGTAGCGCTGGTCGGGGTTCTTCTCGCAGGCGCGCTGCAGGATCTTCACCAGGGCTTCCGGTATCTCGGGTCGGATGCGGCGCGGGTCGGGCAACACCGCGTGCAGCTGCTGGTCAACGACTGCGTCGCCGCTGAACGGCCGCTGCGCGGTCGCGATCTCGAACATCGAGATACCCAGCGCGTAGAGGTCGGTGCGCCCGTCGATCTCGCGCCCGAGGATCTGTTCGGGCGGCATGTACTGCGGCGTGCCCTTCGCCTCGCTGCGCGCCTCGTCGCCGGTCTCCATGACCTTGCTGATGCCGAAGTCCATGAGCTTCACGGTGCCGTCCGCGGCGAGCAGCATGTTGGAGGGCTTCACATCTCTGTGTATGACGTTCTGGCGGTGCGCGTAGGCGAGCGCGTGACAGATGTCGCGTCCGATCTCGGCCACGCGCCGCGGCGGCAGCGGCTGCTTCTCGTTCGAGCCGCGCACGCGCATCACCTCGCGCACCGTGCGGCCCTGGAGATACTCCATGACGATGCACGGCTCGCCTTCGAGCACCGCGACGTCGTAGATGTGCACGATGTTCTGGTGATTCATCGACGCGGCGGCGCGCGCCTCGGCGCGGAACATGCGCAGCGCTTCGGGGTTCGCGGCGAGCTCGTGGGGCAGGAACTTGATGGCGACTGGCCGCTCGAGCTCGCGGTCCCAAGCGAGCCGCACGATTCCCATACCACCGCGGCCGATCTCGTCGCGCAGCTCGTAGCGGCCGGTCTCCGCCGACGTCGGCGCCGTCGCCGGTCCGCTGGGGCGCTCGCGCAGGCGCTCGAGACGCGCCGCGACGTCCGCGTAGTCGGCGTCGACGCCTGCGACCTTCTCGAGCGCTTCGAGCGCGCCCGCGCCGTCGCCGAGCCGCTCGAGGGCGTTCGAGAGAGTCAGGAGCAGCTCGAGGTCGTCCTTCTCCGGCGCGCCCGCGACGGACAGCGCCTGGAGTCTCTCGCGAGCGCGGTCGATCAGGCCCTTCTCGAGGAAGATCCGCGCGAGCAGGCGCCACGCGGAGCGTGCGTCGGGCGACGTCGCCGGTATACGCTGAAGTGTGTCGATGGCCCGCTCGTACGAGCCGACCTCGTAGAAGGCGGAGCCGGCCTCGAGGTTCTTGCCCTCCTCGAGCGCGAGCTCGGCGGCGCGCACGCGGTCGCCCGCGCGCTCCCACGCCGCGCGCGCCAGCGTGATCTCGTTGGCCTGCTCGTGACAGTCCGCGGCGCGCTCGAATGCCCCGGAGCGCGCGTAGCACTCGGCCGCGCGCGAGAAGCGGTGGATGCGCTCGAAGAGCTCGGCGGCGCGGCGCGGCTCGCCGGCTTCCGCGAACGCACCTGCGGCGCGCTCGAAGTCACCGCCGGACTCATAGAGCTCCGCCGCGCGGTGCAAGATGCGCGGCTTGCGACCGCGCGCCTCGATCAGCGCTTCGGCGGCCTCGACTCCCAGACCCGCGCGGCCGAAGAGCCACGACGCGCTCTCGGGGTTGCCGAGGCGCACGTGAATGCGCGCCGCGCGCTCGAGCTCGCCGCCGCGCTCGAGTAACTCGGCAGCCGCGCGCTCGTCGCCCAGAGTGAGCAGCGCTTCGCCCGCCTCGCGGTACGCGCCGGCTGCCTCGAAGTAGTGAGCGGCCTCGGCGTGCCGACCCATTTCTGCGTAGACCCGCGCGGCGCGCCCGGGCTGCTTGGCCTGGAGCAGGGCCTTCGCGAGCTTCGCCTTCGCGCCCGCCTTCTCGTACAGCGGCGCCGCGCGCGCGAACTGCGTGCGCTCGACCAGGAGATCGGCGGCCTTCTCGAGCTCGCCGCGCGCGAGGAGCTTCTGCACGTCGGTGTCGCCGCCCTTCGGCTGCGCCTCGCGCTGGTGGCGGCGCCAGACGAGCCACGCGAGCGTGAGTCCGCCGCCCAGTCCGACGAGTGCACCGGTCGCGAGCGGATGGTCGTTCGACAACGACTCCGCGAGCGCGACGAGCCCACTCGCGAGACTTGCAAGAACGTCCAAACGCACCTCTCCCGACACAGTTCGGCCCTCCGCGTGCACGCGAGGGTCGCCGCGCCATCTGCGTCTTCGGCGAGCGGCAACACCGTGTTGAGAGCTGCGTCACGGGTGGCGGGCGCGTACCCTTGGGACGATGTCGGTCGCGCTCGATCCGGTCCATCGCGAGCTCGCGCGCTTTCTGCGCGCGCGCGGCGTTGCGCGCACGACGCCCCTCCTGGCCGCAGTGTCCGGCGGGTCCGACTCGGTGGCGCTGTTGCACGCGCTCCTGGCGCTCGGCCAGCGCGTCGCTGTCGGGCACGTCCACCACGGTCTCCGCGGCGTCGAGGCAGAGCGCGAGCTGGAGTTCGTCGCGACGCTGGCGACACAGCTTGGTGTCGCGTTTCACGTCGAGCGCGTCGACGCGCGCCGCCGGGACGGCCGCTCGCCCGAGGCGCGCGCCCGCGCCCTCCGCTACGCGGCGCTCGAGCGCATGCGCGTCGCGGGTGGCTACGCGAGTCTGTTGACCGCGCACCAGCGCGACGACCAGGCCGAGACCGTGCTGCTGCGCGCGGTTCGCGGCACCGGCCCCGCGGGCCTCGCCGCGGTTCGGCCGAGTCTCGACGGCGGCCGCGTGTTGCGCCCGTTACTCGGCCTGCGACGCGCCGAGCTCATCGAGTATCTCGAGAAGCGCGGTCTCGCGTTCGTCTCCGACTCGAGCAACTCCGACCGGGCGATCCCGCGCAATCGGCTGCGCGCCGAAGTCGTGCCCATCCTCGAAGCGATCGCGCCGGGTGCGGTCGCGAGCTTGGCGCAGCTCGCCGAGTTGGCGCGCGAGGCAGAGGAAGCCGCGCGCATCCCGCTCGACGCGCTCCTCGAAGGGGCGCTCGAACGCGGCGAGGGCGGTGTGTGGCTCGACCTCGCCGCACTCGTGTCGCTCGACGCACCCCTGCGCCGGCGCGCGCTCGCGCGCTTGGTCGTGCGCGCCGGTCTCGGCGAATACACATCGCGCGCGGAGCTCGAGCGCATCGACACATTTTTGCGCAACTCGCGCGCGGGTCAGCGTCTCTCGCTCGCAGGACGCCACGCGCTGTACCGCGATCGCGCGCGCGTCTGGCTCGGCCCGGGAGACGGCCCTGCGTTTCCGTCGCCCGTGCTGCGCGGCCTCTGCCCCGGGGAGTCGCTCGAATTTCCGGAGAGACGCGTCCGTCTCTCCTGGCACGACTCGCCGTCGTCCCCCTCGGCTCCCGATCCACTCTGCCTGCCGGTGCGAGCCGGCATCGCGCGCTTCACGGTGCGCAGCGTGTGTGAGGGCGATCGCATTCTCACACGGGGTCGGGAGCGCCGGCTCAAGGACGTGCTCGCCGACGCCCGATGGTCGAAATTGGAGCGGGCGCGGGCGCTGGTCGTCGAAGGCGAGGGCGAGATCCTCTGGATTCCTGGACTCATTCCGATGGCGCCGCGGTGCGCGGGCGAGCCGTGCGGCTTCGAGATTCGCGCGGAGCGCCTTTCGAGCGCGGCGCGGACTTGTTAGATTGCGAGAGAATTCGCGTGCTTAGCCCGGCGCTTGGCCCCACAATGGTCGCGCGATCGGAGGTGTATTGAACCATCTCTACAAGAACCTGCTGACTCTGGCGACGGCCATGTTCGTGTTGCTGGCCATCTTCAGTCTCTTCGGGAACACGCAGCAGGAAACGAACGAGATCACGTACTCCGAGTTCGTCTCGCGACTCGAGTCGGGCGACATCGCGGAGATTGCCGTCAAGGGCGAGCACATCGAGGGCAAGCTCAACGACAACACGAGCTTCACCACGAACGGCCCCACCGACGGTGAGCGCTTCCAGAGACTGTTGCGCAGGCACGAGGTGAAGACGACTTACAAGCAGCCGGATGACACAGGAATGTGGCAGTCGCTGCTGCTCTCCTGGCTGCCGATCCTGCTGTTCACGGGACTCTGGTTCCTGCTCTTCCGCCAGCTGCAGTCGGGCGGCGGCAAAGCCATGAGCTTCGGGAAGTCACGCGCGAAGCTGCTGTCCGAGAATCAGCAGCGCATCACGTTCGCCGACGTAGCGGGCATCGAGGAAGCGAAGGCCGAGCTCGAGGAGATCGTCGCCTTCCTGCGCGACCCCAAAAAGTTCACGCGCCTCGGCGGACGCATCCCGAAGGGGGTGCTCCTGATCGGCCCGCCCGGCACGGGCAAGACGTTGCTCGCGCGCGCGATCGCGGGCGAAGCGGGCGTGCCGTTCTTCTCGATCTCGGGCTCGGACTTCGTCGAGATGTTCGTCGGCGTCGGCGCGAGCCGCGTCCGCGATCTCTTCGGCCAGGGCAAGAAGAACGCGCCGTGCATCATCTTCATCGACGAGATCGACGCCGTCGGCCGGCACCGCGGCGCGGGTCTCGGCGGGGGCCACGACGAGCGCGAGCAGACACTCAACCAGCTGCTCGTCGAGATGGACGGGTTCGAGTCGAACGAGGGCGTGATCATCATCGCGGCGACCAACCGTCCCGACGTGCTCGACCCCGCGATGCTGCGCCCCGGCCGCTTCGATCGGCACGTCACCGTGAACCGCCCCGACCTCCGCGGCCGCGAGGCGATCCTGCGCGTGCACGTGCGGCGCGTGCTCCTCGCGACGGACGTGAATCTCGCCGTGATCGCGCGCGGAACCCCGGGCTTCTCGGGCGCGGATCTCGAGAACCTCGTGAACGAAGCCGCTCTGCTCGCCGCGCGGCGCGACGGAGAGTCCGTGGCGATGCAGGACTTCGAGCTCGCCAAAGAGAAAGTCATGATGGGCGCAGAGCGCCGCAGCATGATCATCTCCGAGAAGGAGCGGCGCATCACCGCCTTCCACGAAGCGGGTCACGCGCTGATCGGGATGCTCGAAGAGCACAGCGATCCCGTACACAAGGTCACGATCATCCCGCGCGGGAGGGCGCTCGGAGTCACGCTGACTCTGCCGTCCGAAGATCGGTACTGTGTCTCGAAGGACGAGCTGCTCGCGATGATCACTCGGGGTATGGGCGGTCGGGCGGCCGAGGAGCTCGTGTTCGAGCACTTCTCGACCGGCGCGGCGAACGATCTCGAGAACGCGACGAAGATCGCGCGCGACATGGTCTGCAGCTACGGCATGAGCGAGAAGCTCGGCCCGGTGACTCTCTCCGACGACCACAATCCGGTGTTCATCGGCCGCGAGTTCGGCGCCGCGCCGAAGCACAGCCCCGAGAAGGCGCGCCAGATCGACGACGAGGTGTACTCGATCCTGACCGAGCGCTACGCGCGCGCGAAGCAGATTCTGATCGAGCGCCGAGACGTGCTGGACAGGATCGCGAACGCACTGCTCGAGCGAGAGACACTCGAAGAGAGTGACCTCCGGCTGCTGCTCGAGGGGCGCGAGTTGCCGGCGCTGCCCGAGCCACTGCGCGGGACTTCGGGTGTGCCGGCCCGCGCTGCGACCGAGCCCGAAGGCTCGCGGCGCCGCTTCGGCGACAAGCCCGTCCCGGACCCCGAGCCGGTACCCGGCTGAGCCGATGTCGGCCCGGCGGCCGCACTCGCGCGCCCGGGCTCCCGGCGCGGCGAGCGCCGGGACGGGAGCGTGGGCAGGGCGTCCACGCGATCATCGGGCGGTGCTCGTCGTCGGGATCGTGAATGTGACTCCCGACTCGTTCTACGACGGTGGGCGCTTCTCCGGCACGGACGCCGCAGTCGCGCACGCGCTCGAGCTCGCCGGCGAAGGTGCCGACTGGCTCGACGTCGGCGGTGAGTCGACGCGGCCGGGCGCACAGCCGGTACCCGCCGATGAGGAACGCGCGCGCGTGCTGCCGGTGATCGAGGCGCTCGCGAAGCACTGCGCGCTTCCGATCTCCGTCGACACCAGGCGCGCGGAGGTCGCGGACGCGGCGCTGGCGCGCGGCGCGCGCATCGTGAATGCGGTCGCGGGGCTGCGAGACCCCGCGCTCGCCGACGTTTGCGCCGCGCACGGCGCGACGCTGGTCATCAACCACATGCGCGGCGAGCCCGCGACGATGCAGCGCGCGCCGGCCTACACCGAAGTGGTTCACGACGTCGCGCGCGAGCTGCTCGCAGACGCGGCTCGAGCCGAAGCAGCGGGCGTCGCGCGCGAGCGCATCTGGCTCGATCCCGGGATCGGCTTCGGCAAGCGCCCGCGCGAGCACAGCGTGCCTCTGATCGCCCGCCTCGAGGAGCTCGTCGCGCTCGGGTACCCGGTGCTCGTCGGTCCGTCGCGCAAGAGCTTCCTCGCCGCCTTCACGAACGCGCCCGCCGAGGCGCGTCTCCCGGGCACGCTCGCCGCGGCGACCGCCTGCGTGCTCGCCGGAGCGCGCGCGCTCCGCATGCACGACGTCGCGGCCGCCCGTCAGGCGGTCGACGTCGCCGCCGCCATTCGCGACGCGCGCGCAGGCAACGAGCCGGGAACTGACTCGTGATTCCCGTGGTCTACGCTTGGCTCCTCGATCGCTGGCAGACCTTCGCGGAGAACTTCCAGCCGCTGCGCGACACGATTGACATACTCGCCGTCGCCTGGGTCGTGTACTGGCTCTTGATGCGCATCAAGGGCACGCGCGCCGCGCAGATGGCCCTCGGGCTACTCATTCTGGTGTTGGCCTGGCGGCTCGCGAGCCTGCTCGAGCTCGCGACCTTGAGCTTCCTGCTCGACAACTTCTTGTCGTCCGGCTTGCTCATCTTGATCGTGATCTTCCAGTCGGACATTCGCCGCGCGCTGACTCGCGTCGGCCGCGGGGTGTTCGGCTCGACGCGCACGCAGGAGGCGCACACGATCGAAGAGATCGTGCGCGCGTGTCAGGCGCTCGCGCAGCGGCGCGTGGGCGCGCTCGTGGCGATCGAGCGCGAGGTGCACCTCGACGAGTTCGTGGAGCAGGGCACGCCGCTCGACGCGGAGCTCACCCGCGATCTCCTGATCTCGATCTTCCTGCCGTACTCGCCGCTGCACGACGGCGCGGTCGTCGTGCGCCGCGACCGGATCGCGACGGCAGGCTGCATCCTGCCGCTGGCGATGCGCGCCACGCTCGACAGCGCGCTAGGCACGCGGCATCGCGCCGCGGTCGGAGTCACCGAAGAGACTGACGCGCTGGTCGTCGTGGTGTCGGAGGAGACCGGCAAGATCTCGCTCGTCGCTGGCGGCGAGATCCGCGAGGACCTCGACGGCCCGCACCTGCGCGAGGCGCTGCTCGACCTCTCCGGCGGCGCCCGCGATGCCGAGACGGCTGCAGAAGAAGGCGTGAAGGACTCGCGCGTCGCCGAGGTGCAATAGGCGATGCGCATCTTCGACAACCTGCTGTACAAGGTCGTGGCACTCCTGATCGCGTGCGTGCTCTGGGCCGCCGCGCAGGGCGTCACCGACGTTGAGCAGAGTCTCGACGTGCCGATCGCCGTCGAGAAGGTGCCCGAGAGCCTGGTCGTCGTGGAGGAGTCGGCGCACGAGATCAACCTGAGACTGGTCGGCAGTCGGGCCGCGCTGCGTCAGGCGTCCAAGACGCTGCAACACTATACGGTGTCGCTCGAGGGCGCGAAGCCCGGCGAGGCGCGGCTGTCGGTGAATCGCGAAGAGCTTCCGGTCCCGCGCGGCGCGCGCATCGCGGCGCGCTCGCCCTCGACGCTCGTGTATACGCTCGAGACGGTGGTGAGCAAGACCGTCCCCGTCCGTGCAGACCTGGCCGGAGAGCTGCCCGCGGGCTTCCGCCTGGTGCGCGTCTCGCTCGAGCCGAAGGAGATCGCGATCGCCGGCGCGAAGAGCTCGGTGCGGAACATCCGTGAGGTCGTGACCGATCGCATCGAGCTCGCCCGCCTGCACGAGAGCGCCGTGCTGGAGAGCTCGGTCGCGTTGGGCTATCCGCACGTCTGGCGCAAGGATCTAGACGCGGGACCGATCCGAGTGAGTGTCGACATCGAGCCGGTCGGCCGCTCTGCGGCCGGGGAATGAGCGAGCGCGGCCCACGGCGCGCGAGGTAGGGATGGGCGGTCCGAGAAATCTCTTCGGAACGGACGGAATTCGCGGGCGCGCGAACGTTCACCCGATGACCGGCGAAGTGATGATGCAGCTGGGGCGCGCGCTGGCGCTCGTGTTCCGGCTGGGCCCGCACGGCGCGCACAAGCCGCGCGTGTTGATCGGCAAAGACACGCGGCTCTCGGGCTACATGCTCGAGGATGCGCTCGCCGCGGGGCTGTGCTCGATGGGCGTCGACGTGCTGCAGGTCGGCCCGATCCCGACTCCGGGCCTCGCGTTTCTCACCGTCGACATGCGCTGCGACGCAGGCGCGATGATCTCGGCGTCTCACAACGCCTTCGAAGACAACGGCGTGAAGTTCTTCTCGCGCGAGGGATGGAAGCTCCCGGACGAAGCCGAGGCGCGCATCGAGCAACTCATGGACTCTCCGGAGCTCGAGCGAGCGCGCGCGCTCGGCGCGGACCTCGGCCGAGCTCGGCGGATCGATGACGCTTCCGGGCGTTACATCGTATTTCTCAAGAAAAGCTTCCCGCGGCACTCGACCCTCGAGGGCCTGCGTATCGCGATCGACTGCGCGAACGGCGCCGCGTACAAGGTTGCGCCCACGGTGCTCGAGGAGCTCGGCGCGGAGATCGTCGCCGTCGGCAACCGGCCCAACGGCACGAACATCAACGAGGGCTGCGGCGCGACTCACCCCGAGCACCTCGCCTCGGTCGCGCGCGAGTACCGCGCGGATGTCGGGATCGCCGTCGACGGCGACGCCGACCGCGTGATCCTGGTCGACGAGCACGGCGAGGTGGTCGACGGCGACCAGATCCTGGCGATGTGCGCGCTCGACATGAAGCGCCGCGGGGCACTCACTTCGGACGCCGTCGTCGGCACGGTGATGAGCAACCTGGGCATGGAGCGCGCGCTGCGCGCAGGCGGGCTGCGCCTCGTGCGCGCCGACGTCGGCGATCGCTACGTGGTCGAGGCGATGCTGCGCGAGAAGATCAACCTCGGCGGCGAACAGTCGGGTCACGTCGTGTTTCTCGACCACAACACGACCGGCGACGGCATGCTCACTGCGCTGCAGGTGCTCGCGCTGATGCGCCGCGAGGAGCGGCCGCTCTCCGAGCTTGCGCGCGTCATGCAGCGCACGCCGCAGGTGCTGAAGAGCGTGCGCGTGCGCGCGAAGACGCCGTTCGAGGAGATTCCGGAGTTCGCGCGCGCGCTCGCGCGGGTCGACGCCGAGCTCGCCGGGCGCGGGCGGACGAACGTGCGCTACTCCGGCACCGAGCCGCTCGCGCGCGTGATGCTCGAAGGCGACGACCCAGCGCGCATCGAGACACTCGCGGACGAGCTGTGCGCGGTGCTGAGGAAAGCGATCGGGGAGAATCGGTAGATGAGCGAACGACGCCTCGTCGTGAACGTCGATCACGTGGCCACGGTGCGCCAGGCGCGGCGCGGGCTCGAGCCCGATCCAGTCACTGCCGCGGCGCTCGCGCTGCTCGGCGGAGCCGACGGGATCGTCGTGCACCTGCGCGAGGACCGGCGACACATCCAGGACCGCGACGTGCGCGTGCTGCGCCAGACCGTGCACGCGCCCTTCTGTCTGGAGATGGCGGCGAGTCAGGAGATGCTGAAGATCGCGCTCGAGGTGCGGCCGACCTCGGCGACGCTCGTGCCCGAGCGCCGCGAGGAGCTGACGACCGAGGGGGGTCTCGACGTTCAGGCGCGCATCGGCGAAGTGGGCGAGATCGTGCGCGCGCTCGGCGACGGCGGAATCCGCAGCTGTCTCTTCGTCGATCCGGACCTCGAGCAGATCAAAGCTGCGCACCGCGTCGGCGCGCGCGCCGTCGAGATACATACGGGTCGCTACGCGGAGCGCGGGCCCGCGCACGAAGAAGAAGTGCGCCGCATCGAGGACGCGATCCGCCTCGCGGCGAAGCTGCGGCTCCAGATCGGCGTCGGCCACGGCCTCGACTACCGCAACGTGTCACGCCTCGCGCGGATCGGCGAGATCGAGGAGTTCTCGATCGGACACTCGATCGTGTCGCGCGCGATGTTCGTCGGCATCGAGCGCGCGACGCGCGAGATGAAGGCGCTTGTCGGACACGCTTAGGGGCGTCGGGCTCGCGCTCGTCGAGGTGCCGCGCTTCCGCGCGGTGCTCGAGCGGCGGGGTGAGTCATTCGCGCGCCGCGTCTTCTCGCCGGGCGAGCTCGCGTACGCGCGCGACAAGAAGATGGGTTGGCAGAATCTCGCGGCGCGGTTCGCCGCCAAGGTCGCGGGACGCGCCGCGCTGCGGCCCGCACTCGGGCGCGTGCTTCCGCTCGCGGGGCTCGAGGTCGCGCGCATGAGGAGCGGCGCGCCGCTGCTCGCGCTGACGACACACGCGGGCGTAGCCGAGCCTTTCGCGTTCCAGCTGTCGCTGACCCACGACGCGGACTTCGCGCTCGCGAGCGTCTGGGTCGAGGCCCAGTCGTGAGTCGCGACCCGCGCGGCTGGCCGTGCCCGACCGGCGCGGAGATGCGGGCGATCGACGCCGACGCGATCGCACGGCTCGGAATTCCCGGCCGCACGCTCATGGAGAGCGCGGGCCGCGCGGTCGCAGAAGCGATCGCGCGCCGCTACCCAGAAAAGTGTCGGCCGCTCGTCGCTTGCGGCTCCGGCAACAATGGCGGCGACGGCTACGTGATTGCACGCGTGCTCGCTTCGCAGGGCCGCGGCGTCGTCCCCCGCGTGCTCGAGCCCGCGCGCCTCGAGCGCCAGAGTCCGGAGTCCAAGGCGAACCGCGACCTGCTCGCCGCGGCGGGGATCGAGTGTCTCCGAGCCGAGGGTGCGACGGAGATTCGCGCCGCGCTCGCCGGCTGTGACTTGATCGTCGACGCGGTCTTCGGCGTGGGACTCGACCGCCCGATCGAGGGCACGGCCGCGCTGCTCCTGCGCGAGCTCGCCGGGAGTCGGCTGCCGATCGTCGCGGTCGATCTGCCGTCGGGAATGTCGAGTGACACGGGTCTTCCCCTGGGCTTCGCCCTCGAGCCGGAGCTCACCGTGACCCTGGGTCTGCCGAAGCTCGGGCTCGGGCTCGCGCCCTCGGCGGGGGAGGTCCTCGTCGCGGACATCGGCCTGCCCTCCGACTCGATCGAGCGGGCGAACGTCCGCGCGCACATGCTGACTCGCGCCGCGGCTCGCGCGTTCCTGCCGTCGCGCCCGCTCGGCGGTCACAAGGGGACGTTCGGTCACGCGCTGGTCGTGGGCGGCGCGCTCGGCAAGACCGGCGCCGCGCTGCTCGCGGCGCACGGCGCGCTGCGCGCCGGGATCGGTCTGGTCACGCTCGCGGCGCCGCGTTCGCTGGTGCCGATCTTCGCGAGTCAGCTCGCCGAAGCGATGTGTCTCGTGCTCGAGGATTCGGGCTCGGGAGAGCTCGCCGCTGCGCACGCGCCCGAGATCCGGCGCGAGGCGGAGGCGCGCGACGCGCTCGTGCTCGGCCCCGGCCTCGGCCAGAGCGAGGGCGCGGCGGTGCTGGCCCGCGAGCTTGCGACAAAAGTCGGTGTCGCCGCGGTCGTCGACGCGGACGCCTTGAACGCGTTCGCGGGCGCGCTCGACTCACTGCGCGCCTCGGCGCCGCGGATCCTCACCCCGCATCCGGGCGAGGCGGCGCGCTTGCTCGGCAGTGACACCGCCGCGGTTCAGGCCGACCGCGCGGGCGCGGCGCGCGCGCTCGCGAGCCGCTCGAACGCGGTCGTGGTGCTGAAGGGCGCCCGAACGGTCGTCGCGAATCCGGCCGGCGAGCTCTCGATCAATCTGACCGGCGGTCCCGGCTTGGCGGCGGGCGGCTCCGGAGACGTGCTCGCCGGTGTCCTCGGCGCCCTCCTCGCGCGCGGACTCACGGCCTGGGACGCGGCGCGTCTCGGCGTCCATCTGCACGGACTCGCCGGCGACCTCGGTCCGGCGCAGGGCGGCCTGGCCTCCGAGCTCGCGGCGCGTTTGCCGTCGGCCTGGCAGTCACTCGCCTCGGAAGAAGCCGCGAATGAGCCCGGAACTCTGCGTCCGCTCGCGTAACCCCGACGAGACCCAAGCCCTCGGCCGCGCGCTCGGCGAGCTCCTGCGCGGCGGAGACGTAGTCACTCTCTCGGGGCCGCTGGGCGCCGGCAAGACGTGCTTCGTGCAAGGCCTGGCGCGCGGGCTCGGGGTTCCGCCCGAAGTCGCCGTCACCAGCCCGACCTTCGTCCTGGTGGCGGAATACCCGGCGCGCGCGTGGTTGAGACACGCGGACTTCTATCGGGTAGAAAGCTACGCTCGCCTGCTCGATGCTGGCTTCGACGACCTCGCGAGCGCCGATGGGGTGCTGGTCGTCGAATGGCCGGAGCGCTTTCCCGAGGCGCTGCCGCCGGAACGCCTCGAGCTGCGCATCTCGGCCGACGCCGGGTCGGGGGTGCGCGAGATTCGCATCGAGGCGCGCGGCGAGCGCGCGCAGGAGCTCGTGAAGGAACTCGGATCGCGATGGCTCTGATCGTCCAGAAATACGGGGGCACTTCGGTCGCGGGCGCGGAGCGCATCCGCAACGTCGCGCGCCGCGTGGTCGACACGCAGAAGCGCGGGAATCAGGTCGTCGTGGTCGTGTCGGCGATGGCGGGAGTCACCGATCAGCTCGTCGCGCTCGCGCACGAGATCTCGCCGAGCCCCGACCCGCGCGAGTACGACATGTTGGTCTCGACCGGCGAGCAGCAGACGATCGCGCTCTTGGCGATGGCGATCCAAGGTCTGGGCGTGCGCGCGCGCAGCTTCACGAGCGCTCAAGTGAAGGTCTACACCGACGACGACCACGCGCGCGCGCGCATCCACCGCATCGACACCGCGCGCATCCGCGAGGAGCTCGCGAACGACGGCATCGTGGTGCTGCCCGGCTTCCAGGGAGTCACCGACGAGGGCGACATCACGACCCTGGGTCGCGGCGGCTCGGACACGAGCGCGGTCGCGGTCGCCGCGGCGCTGGGTGCCGACGTGTGCGAGATACTCACCGACGTCACCGGCGTCTTCACGAGTGACCCGCGCATCGTGCCGAACGCGCGCAAGCTCGCGAAGGTGTCCTACGACGAGATGCTCGAGATGGCGAGCCTCGGCTCGAAGGTGCTGCAGATCCGTTCGGTGAAGTTCGGCAAGCAGTTCCGCGTACCGATCCACGTGCGCAGCACGTTCAGCGATGAGGAGGGCACCTGGGTGGTCCCGGAGAGCGAGATCATGGAGCGCCTGGTCGTCTCGGGCGTGACTTACAACCGCGCCGAGGCGAAGGTCACGATCTTCGGCGTGCCCGACGTGCCCGGGATCGCGGCGAAGATCTTCGGGCCGCTCTCTGACTCGGGCATCGTCGTCGACATGATCGTGCAGAACGTCTCGACCCAGGGTCACACCGACATGACGTTCACGGTCGCGCGCGGCGACATGAAGCGCGCGCTGGCGCTGGTCGAGGGGGTGGGGCGCGAGCTCGGCGCCGCGGGCGTGAAGTCGGACAGCGGCATCGCCAAGGTGTCCGTCGTCGGGCTGGGCATGAAGGACCACGCGGGCGTCGCGGGCAAGATGTTCGCGGTGCTGTCGAAGCACAACATCAACATCCAGATGATCAACACCTCGGAGATCAAGATCTCCGTCGTGATCGACGAGAAATTCACCGAGCTCGCGTGTCGCGCGCTGCACGACGCGTTCGAGCTCGGAGAGACCCCGGCGGAAGCCGAGGGCTAGCGCGGATGGAGCCCGCGGTGCCCGAGACACACGGCGCCCGCGCGCTGGTGTGGGGCGCGCTCGCGGCCGCGGCACTCGCGTTCTCGATCGCGCCCTCGGTGCCGGGGCGGATCTCGCTCGTGGACGACACCCGCGAGTGTAGGCTCGACGTCGCCCGGCCCGAGCTCGGCCGCTGTTCGTGCGAGCGAATCCCGCTCGCCGTGCGCGACGCGCTCGCGCTGCCCGCGCCGCTGAACGCGCTGTCCGCCGCCGAGCTCGAGCGCGTCCCGGGCTTGGGTCCCGTGCGGGCCGCGGCGATCGCGCGAGAGCGCGAGCGCGGCGGGCGCTTCGCGACTTTGGACGAGCTGGCGGCGCGCGTGCGCGGGATCGGCCCCAAAACGGTCGACCGGATCCGGCCCCGCTTGTTTGTCGCGGGGCCGGATCCGGCCTGTGGGGGAGTAGGGGAGTAAGGAGTCGAGGCATCTCGAGAGAGCCGCTCGCAGCAAGGAGGGAGTCGACCGGCGCTCGTGAGACTTGGGCCGCGATTGAGCAAGCCCTGTGCCGCTCCGGACGGCCCAAGCGGGGCTCTCCGGACCGCGGTGTGGCGTCCCGGGTAACAGATGCGGAAGAGCGGCTCCACACACGGGAGAACCGCTAGTCTTCCCGCCGCCGATGGACCCGATCTATCTCGACCACAACGCCGGAGCGCCGCTGCGACCGGAAGCGCTGCGCGCGCTCTCCGCGGCGCACGCGCAGGTCTTCGGCAACGCGTCGAGCGCGCACAGCTTCGGCGCCGAGGCGCGCGCTGCGCTTTCTCGCGCGCGCAGGCAGGTGGCAACACTGGCCGGTGTCGCGCCCGAGACGATCGTGTTCACGAGCGGCGCGACCGAGTCGAACAACACCGTGCTGCGTCAGGTCGCGGACGGCGGACACGTGGTGGTGTCGGCCACGGAGCACCCGTCGCTGCTCGAAGCCGTCGCCGCACTCCGCGCGCGCGGCGGGCGAGTGACTCAGGTGCCCGTCGCGCGGGACGGGCGGGTCGACGCGGCACGCTTCGCGGATGCGCTCGAGCCCGGTACGGCGCTCGCGTGCGTGCAGGCCGCGAACCACGAGACCGGCGTGCTCCAGCCGATCGCGGAGCTCGCGCGCGTGGCCGCGGCGCGCGGCGTCCCGTTCCACACCGACGCCGCGCAGGCGTTCGGAAAGACGCCGCTCGCGCTCGAGTCCCTGCCGATCGACTACGCGTCCCTCTCCGCGCACAAGCTCGGCGGGCCGAAGGGCGTGGGTGCGCTGTACGTGCGCGCCGGCGCCGCGCTCGCGCCGCTCCTGCTCGGCGGGACGCAGGAGCGCGGCCGCCGCGCGGGGACCGAGAGCGTGCCGGCGATCGCGGGCTTCGGGGCCGCGTGCGAGGCGGCACGCTCGGAGCTCGCCGAGTCGTCGCCTCGACTCACTCGGTTGCGCGACTCACTCTGGGCCGGGATCTCGGCCGCGATCTCGGACGTGGTGCGGCACGGCGGACCCGAGCACGTGCTCCCGCACGTGCTCGACGTCTCCTTTCCCGGCGCGTCGGGCGAAGCGCTGGTCGAGGCGCTGGACCTGGAGGGCATCGCGGTCTCCACGGGCTCTGCGTGTCACTCCGGGTCGACGGAGCCGTCGGCGGTGCTGCTCGCGATGGGCGTGCCCGAAGCGCTCGCGCGCGCCGCGCTTCGTTTCAGCCTCGGCCCGAGCAACGACCCGGCGCAGATCGACCACGTGCTCGCGCGTCTGCCCGACGTGGTGGCGCGCGTGCGCCGCGCGAGGGCCGCATGAGCGCGCGCTGGTTGGTCGCGATGAGCGGCGGCGTCGACTCGTCCGTGGCCGCCGCGCTGCTCGCGCGCGCGGGTCACGAAGTCGTGGGCGTGACCATGGACCTCGGGCATGGCACGCGCGACGACGCGCCGGCAGCGACGGGCAAGCGCTGCTGTGGCCTGCCCGACGCCGACGACGCCCGCGACGTCGCGCGGGCGCTGGGCATCCGGCACTACACCGCGAACTACCGCGAGCGCTTTCGCGAGGCGGTGATCGAGCCCTTCGTCGCCGAATACGCCGCCGGTCGCACGCCGATCCCGTGTGTCGCCTGCAACCGCGTGCTGAAGTTCGATCTCCTTCTCCGCCGCGCCGAAGCGCTCGGCGCGTGCGGCGTGGCGACGGGTCACTACGCGCGCATCGCGCCGACGGCGGACGGCGCGCCGGGTCTCTTCCGCCCGCGCGATCTCGCCAAGGACCAGACTTACTTCCTGTTCGACGTGCCGCGCGATGCCCTACACCGAATTGCGTTCCCTCTCGGCGAGCTCGACAAGGGCGAGGTCCGCGCACTGGCGCGCGAGCTCGGGCTCGCGACGGCCGAGAAGCCGGAGAGTCAGGGCATCTGCTTCGTTCCCGACGGCGACGTGCGCGGAGCGCTCGCGCGCCTGCGGCCGGAGAGCCCACGCGTTCCCGGTCCGATCGCGACGCGCGACGGGAAGCAGCTCGGCGAGCACTCGGGCGCAGCCGGCTTCACGCCCGGCCAGCGCCACGGCCTGGGTCTCTCGGGCGGACCGTGGTACGTGGCCGAGGTGCGCACCGCCGAGAACACGCTCGTCGTCGCCCGGGCCGAGGAGATGTACGCGTCCGAGGTTCCTATCCGCGGCACGTCGTGGCAGGACGGGGCCCCGCCCGAGGCGCCGGTGCGCGCCGCCGTTCGCTACCGACACCGAACGGTGTCGGCACGGGTGCGCCCCGAGGCAGACGGCCGCGCGACTCTCTGCTTCGACGAACCCGTGTGGGCGCCGGCGCCGGGACAGGCCGCCGTCGTCTACGACGACGCCGACCAGCGCGTGCTCGGCGGAGGGTGGATCGCTGGCGCGGGCTGAGCGCGCCGCCGAGGCCGGGCTCGCCGCGTTCCACGCGCGCCTCGGGCACACCTTCGCGCGCCCCGAGTTACTCGAGCAGGCGCTCACGCACCCGTCGCACGCCAACGAAGCGGGCGGTCGCGATGCCGACAACGAGCGCCTCGAGTTTCTGGGCGACGCGGTGCTCGGCCTCGTGGTCGCGGAGCACCTGATGGACGCGCACCCCGGCGCGACCGAAGGCGAGCTCACGCACGCGCGCGCCGACATGGTGAACAAGCGCGCGCTCGCGGCGCGCGCGCGAGCGCTCGGGCTCGACGCGTTCGTGCGTCTCGGCCGCGGCGAGCGGCGGCAGGGTGGCCGCGCCAAAGACTCGATCCTGGCGAACGCCTTCGAGGCGGTGTTGGGCGCGCTGTACCTGGACGGCGGCCTCGAGGTGGCGCGTGCCTTCCTCACGCGCGAGCTCGGCTCCGACCTCACCGAGGCCGGTCCGCGCGAGCGCGACCCGAAGACCGCGCTCCAGCAGCTCCTCCAGGCCGAGGGCCGCGAACCGCCCAGCTACGAGACGGTCGCGGTGAGCGGACCGCCACACGCGCGCGAGTTTTCGGTCGAGGTGCGCGTCGGGCCGACACTTCTCGGTGTCGGCTCGGGCGGTTCGAAGCGGGCGGCGGAGCAAGTCGCCGCGCGCGCGGCTCTGGCCGCGCTGGCGTCCGAAAAGCCTGCGTCGACGCGGGAGAAATCGCCCTAAGCGCGCGAGAGAGTTGAGACTTCTGCGATTGACGCAGCGCAGAAGCTTCGTGTACCGTGCGGCCTCTGTTACTGCCCGTTCGGGGTCCGGGCCGGCCGACCCGAGCGCCACCTAAGCGCGTGTTCCGACCCCATACCTGTGCACTCCACCTGGAGGGAGCCAAGCCATGACAGACGTCGTCATTTCCAGCGCCTGCCGAACACCGATCGGCTCATTCCAAGGCGCGCTCTCGGGTCTCTCGGCCGCCGAGCTCGGCGCGATCGCCATCCGCGAAGCGGTGAAGCGAGCGGGCGTCGAGCCGAGCAAGGTCGAGCGCGCGTTCATGGGCAACGTGTTGCCCGCGGGCATGGGCCAAGCGCCCGCGCGCCAGGCCGTGATCAAGTCCGGCCTGCCGGTGAGCGTCGGGGCAGTCACTGTGAACAAGGTCTGCGGCTCGGGCCTCCAGGCGGTGATGTTCGCGCGCCGCGACATCCTGATCGGCGACGCAAGCGTGGTCATCGCGGGCGGCATGGAGAGCATGACGAACGCGCCGTACGTGCTGCCTCAAGCGCGGAGCGGCTACCGCATGGGCAACGGCCAGATCATCGACACGATGATTCACGACGGTCTCTGGGACCCGTACAAGAACATGCACATGGGCAACTGCGGCGACATGGTCGCGGCGAAGTACGGATTCACCCGCGAAGACCAAGACGCGTTCGCGGCCGAGTCCTACCGGCGAGCCCGCGCCGCGCAGGCGAGCGGGAAGTTCAAGGCCGAGATCGTGCCGGTCGAGATCGCCTCGAAGAAGGGCTCGGTGGTCGTCGACCAGGACGAGGAGCCGGGGCGCGGTGACCCGTCGAAGTTCGCCGGCCTGCGGCCGGCGTTCGGCAAGGACGGTACGGTGACTGCGGCGAACGCCTCGTCGATCAACGACGGCGCCGCGGCGCTGGTGATTGCGAGCGGCGCGCGCGCCGCGGAGCTGAAGCTGCCGGTGCTCGCGAAGATCGTGGCCGACGCGAGCGCGGCAGTGGAGCCGGAGTGGTTCACGATCGCGCCGGTGCACGCGCTGGCGAAGCTCTACGAGAAGACCGGCACCAAGCCGCGTGACTGGGACCTGTACGAGATCAACGAAGCGTTCTCAGGAGTCACAATGGCCGCCGCCAAGGAGCACGGCCTCGACATGGCCAACGTGAACGTGCACGGCGGCGCCGTGTCACTCGGTCACCCGATCGGCTGCTCGGGCGCCCGCGTGCTCGTGACTCTGCTCCACGCGCTCAAGGACCGCGGCAGGAAGCGCGGCATCGCGACGCTCTGCATCGGCGGCGGCGAAGCGGTGGCGCTGGCGGTGGAGCTCGTCTGATGAAAACGCTCGGCATCCTCGGCACGGGCACGATGGGCGCGGGGCTTGCGCAGATCGCGGCTCAGGCCGGGTTCTCGGTGTTGTTCTGGAACCGCAAACCGGCGTCGGTCGAAAAGGGCGTCGGCGCGGTCAAGAAGGGCTTCGGGCGGCTGCTCCAGAAGGAGCGCATCTCGCAAGCCGATCACGACGCGGCCATCGAACGCGTGCGCGGAGTGTCTGCGCTGGAGGACGTGAAGTCTGCCGACATCTTGCTGGAGGCGGTTCCCGAAGAGCTCGACGTGAAGCGCGAGCTCTACGAGCGACTCAACGGCATCTGCGGCGCGGACGCGATCTTCGCGACGAACACCTCGTCGCTCTCGATCACCGCGCTCTCCGCGCTCTCGGGTCGGCCCGAGAAGTTCGTCGGCATGCACTTCTTCAATCCGGTGCCGGCGATGAAGCTGGTCGAGATCGTGCGCGGCCTCGAGACTTCCGACGCGACTGCGCAGGCAGTCACCGATCTCGCGACCAAGCTCGACAAAGTCGCCGTTCCCGTGCGCGACATGCCCGGATTCGTCGTGAACCGCGTCGTCATGCCGATGATCAACGAAGCGGCGACCGCGCTGCAGCAGGGCGTAGCCGACGCGCGCTCCATCGACGAGTGCATGAAGCTCGGCTGCAATCACCCGATGGGCCCGCTCGCGCTGGCCGATCTGGTCGGGCTCGACGTGGTCTGGGCGATCCTCGACTCACTTCACCGGGAGTTCGGGCAGCCGCACCACAAGCCCTGTCTCGAGATCTCGAAGCGCGTCGAGGCGGGTCACCTCGGCGTCAAGACCAAGCGCGGCTTCTACACGTACTGAACGCTGGTGGACGGCGCCGGCGTCAGGGGGAAGCTGGAGCGCATCCGCAAGGGCGGCGCGCCGGGCGCTCACGAGAAGCTCGCCGCCGAGGGGAAGCTCTTCGCGCGCACGCGCATCGCGCGCCTGTTCGACGTCGACTCGTTCGTCGAGGACGCGATCTTTGCGAACGCCAAGGCGCCCGACCTTCCGGCGGACGGCGTAGTGACTGGCGTCGGCAGGATCGATGGCCGGCCCGTGTGCGTGATGGCGAATGACTCGACGGTGAAGGCCGGCTCCTGGGGCAAGCGCACCGTCGAGAAGATCATCCGCATTCAAGAGACCGCGGAGCGACTGCGCGTGCCGCTCGTGTATCTCGTCGACTCGGCCGGCGCGCGCATCACCGACCAGATCGAGATGTTTCCCGGCCGCCGCGGCGCCGGCCGGATCTTCTTCAACCAGGTGCGGCTCTCGGGCTTCATCCCGCAGGTGTGCTGCCTGTTTGGCCCTTCGGCCGCGGGCGGCGCCTACATCCCCGCGTTCTGTGACCTGGTCTTCATGGTCGAGGGCACGGCCAGCATGTATCTCGGCTCGCCGCGCATGGCCGAGATGGTGATCGGCGAGAAGACCACGCTCGAGGAGATGGGCGGCGCGCGCATGCACTGCTCGGTGTCGGGCTGCGGCGACGTCCTGTGCAAGACCGAGGACGAGGCGCTCGAGGGCGCGCGCGCGTATCTGTCGTATCTTCCGGCGGTCTGCGGCGGCGCGTTGCCGGAGCGCGCCGGCTCGCCGCCCGCGAAGTCGGTCGCCGAGCTCGAAGCGTCGATCCCCCGCGACGAGAACAAGGCCTTCGACATCTTCGAAGTCATCGACCGCGTGATCGACGCCGGCTCGTTCTTCGAGATCAAGAAGCTCTTCGCGCGCGAGGTCGTGACCGGCTTCGCGCGCCTCGACGGCAAGCCGCTGGGCGTGATCGCGAATCAACCGAAGTGGAAGGGCGGCGTGCTCTTCGTCGACTCCGCCGACAAGGCCGCGCGCTTCATCCAGATGTGCGACGCGTTCGGCGTGCCGCTCCTGTATCTCGCCGACGTGCCCGGCTTCATGATCGGCAAGAAGGTCGAGCGGGAAGGCATCATCCGCGCCGGCGCGAAGATGATCAGCTCGGTCTCGGAAGCCACCGTGCCGCGAGTCAGTGTGATCGTGCGCAAGGCCTACGGCGCGGGGCTCTACGCGATGTGCGGCCCCGGCTTCGCGCCCGACGCGTGTCTCGCGCTGCCCGGCGCGCAGATCGCCGTCATGGGCCCCGACGCCGCCGTGAACGCGGTGTTCTACAACCGCATCCAGGCCACCCCCGAAGCCGAGCGCGTGCAGCTCGTCGAGAAGCTGCGCGAGGAGTACCGCGCCGACATCGAGCTCGAGCTACTCGGCGCGGAGCTGGTCGTCGACGACATCGTCCCGCCCGAGAGACTCCGCGACGAGCTGATTCGGCGCTTCGCGCTCTACCGCGCGCGGCCCGATGATCCGCCGCCGGCGAAGAAGCGCGGCATCCGACCGGTGTGAGTCCCTGCTCGAGTGGATCACTCCACCGGCACGCGGTCCACGCCGTCGAAGGGCGGGAAGTAGATCGCGTAGGCGGCGGCGGGTGCGCCGGAGAGGTTCGCGAACGCGTGCGGCGTGCCGCGGGGCACGTAGACGATCGAACCTTCGCCGAGCGGGCGTGTCTCGGCGCCGATCCGCATCGTCCCGTGACCGCGCAACATGACGACGAACAAATCGTGCGTGTCGTGGCGGTGCGGCTGCTCGCGGTCGACGATCCAGACCAGGTGGTGACTCGAGTTGGCGTCGCGGGCGATCTCCGTGACCTGGAAGCTCTTGCCCTTCTCGAGGGGGTGCTCCGCGAGCAGCGCCGCGAGTGACTCCGTGACTCGGCCGCCCGGAAAGAGCGCGTCGAGAGACGGAGCTACCCGATTCGAGTCCGCGCCGCTCGGCGCGAGCAGCGCGAGCGCGCAGACGGCGATCGCGAGCGGCGCGCCGCGCACGAGCCGCATCTACTGCTGAGTCGCGATCCCGCCGACGCCGAGGATGCCGATGCCGTCGTTGCAGGTCGCGTCGTTGAGGCGAGCCAGGAGATCGGCGCCGGAGTTCGTGCCCAGGCAGTTGCCACCCGCGCGTGGGGTGATGAGGGCGACGTGGTTGATGCGCAAAGGCGTGCCCGCGGGGAAGTTGGGGATCGCTGGGAAGACCGGATTCAGATCGAGCTTGAACGATCCTTTGCCCTTCGAGAGCGCGAGCTTCACGTACACGTCCTGGTTCACCATGCCGCAGTACGGCATCTCGCTGGCGTCGACGGTGCAGGTCTGCAATCCGATCTGCACGACGTAGTTGTCCGCCGCGCCGACCAGCCCGGTATTCACCAACGCACCGGTGGTATCGCGCACCTCCTTGAAGCTTCCCTTGAGCAGAAGCTTGCCGCTGAGCGAGACGGTCGACTTCGCCGAGACACCCGCCAGGGCGCACTCGGAGTTGTCGGTGAAGCAGCTCGCTCCGCTGTTCAAGCAGAACGATCCCGCGATGAAGCAGTCGGGCGGGGTTGGAACGACGGTCATTGAAAGCTTGCTGCCGGCCTGAGCATGCGTCGCCGACAGCAGCACCACGAGCACCACGAGCAGTTTGTGATTCATGCCTCGGAGAATGCTCGAGTCGGTTCGCGTGTCAACGGGTCTCGGGCTCGGAGCGCTCGCCTCCGATGTCCTCGAGCTCGCGCCGCGCGGTCTCGGGCACGAGAAACACGGCGGCCGCCGCGACGATCGTCGCGAGCGACATGAGCGGGATCACGAGTGACTGGTCGTTCCACAACTCCATCGCGCGCGCGTAGAGGAAGGACCCACTCACGATCCCGAGTGTCGCGAGCATCGACTGAAAGCCACCCGCCGCGCCTCGGAAGGCCGTGGGGAAGAGCTCGGTCATGAGCGCGCGCTGCATGACTCCGCTGGCCATGTTCAGGAACACCATGAGGGTCCACGGCACTGCGACGAGCGCCGCCGGGCCGGCGTAGAACGCGGCGGTGAACAGCGGGAACGCGAGCAGTACGGCGATGATGACCGAACGGCGTCCGAAGCGATCCGCGAGTCGACCGGCCACCGGGTTCCCGATGATTCCGAACGCGCCGAAGAAGATCGACATGCCGGCGAACGCGCCGGGACTCCAGCCGCGCATCGTCTGGAGAAACTCCGAGATGAACAAGAACGACACGTTGATGCCGGCGCTCGAGAGACTGCCGATCACGCCGATCGCGATCGCCCGGCGCGGGTGCTCGCGCACGAGCGCCACGATCGGTCGGAATGCTCCCGCGAGGGCGCCGGCCATCCCCTCCGAGGCGAGCGCGGCGCCCCGCACGTCGTTGAAGCGCCGGGTCTCGGTGACTCCGCGCCGCAGCCACGGAAACAACAGCAACGGAGCGACGCCCACGAGATAGAGCGCACGCCAGCCGAGCGGCACGCGATTCACGAATCCATAGAACAAAGCGCCCAGCCCGAAGCCGATCGCCGCGACGCCGGAGAGCATGCCGATGCCCCAGCCGCGGTGCGCGGCCGGGAATTCCTCGGTGACGATCACGAAGCTCAGCACGGCGGACGTGATCAGAAACGTACGGGTCGCGAACTGGAACAACACGAATTGAGTCGCGCTCTGACTCGTCGAGGTGAGTGCCGAGCCCAAGCTCATGCCGATCACGGACGCCAGCAAGAGTCGCCGTCGCCCGATGCGATCGGCGAGTGGCACGAGGAGGAACGCGGGCAGCGCTCCGAGAGTGACGCGGCTCGTGAAGTCACCCAGGTCCGCCTTCGAGAGACCGAAGCTCGCCGCGAGCTGCGGCAGCGCGTTTCCCAACACGGAGATGTCGTAGTTCTCGAAGAAGAGCGCGAACGTCAGTACGCCGAGCAGCCGCAGGTGCTCGGGGGCGAGGCCCGCCGGCACGCCCCCCAGAAACGGCGGAATCCACCAGGGATTCTGGCGAACCGAGCGGTACTCGGCTGGCGGCGGGGAGCTCAACGCCGGCCACCATACAGGTCTGCTCCGACTCTGGCGCGAGGAGCGGGGGGCGATTTTCCGTTAAGGTAGGTCGACATGACCCAGACCCGCCGATTCGAAGCGCCGCAGTCCGAGGCCGCCAGCCCGCGCGGGCCGATCCGCGCCGTGACCGCAGCGGCGCTGTTCGACGGCCACGACGCATCGATCAACATCATGCGGCGGCTCCTGCAGGCGCAGGGCGCCGAGGTCGTCCACCTCGGCCACGATCGCTCCGTCGACGACGTGGTCACCGCGGCGCTGCAGGAGGACGCGGACGTCGTCGCGGTCTCCTCGTACCAGGGCGGCCACGTCGAGTTCTTCGGCTATCTCGTCGACCGCCTCCGCGATGCCGGCGCGGGACACATCCGTGTGTACGGCGGCGGCGGCGGCGTGATCAGCCCCGACGAAGTCCGCGACCTGCACGCGCGCGGAGTGACTCGCATCTTCCGCCCCGAGGACGGGCAGAGGATCGGACTCGAGGGGATGATCCGCGAGATGCTCGTGGCCGGCCTCGCGCGGCCCGAGGTGCGGCCCGAGGAGGAGCTCGCGCGGCTCTCGGTCGAGTCGACGACGGCGGTCGCGCGCTTGATCTCTCACTTCGAGGCTTCGGGCGGCGCGAGTGACTCGGCGCTCGACGCCCTGCGCCGCCGCGTCGATGCGCGTCGGCGCGGCGCGCGCGCGCCGGTGGTCGGCTTCACCGGCACGGGAGGCGCGGGCAAGTCGAGCCTCGTCGACGAGCTGGTGCGCCGCTTCCGGCTCGCTTACCCGGACCGGAGCGTGGGCGTGCTGTCCGTCGACCCGACGCGCCGGCGCAGCGGCGGCGCGTTGCTGGGTGACCGCCTGCGCATGAACGCGATTCGCGCGCCGCACGTGTTCGTGCGCTCGCTGGCTACGCGCCGCGCGCACCTCGCGCTCTCGGGCGCGGTGGCCGACGGCGTGCGCGTGCTGCAGGCCGCGAACTTCGACCTGATCCTGGTCGAGACCGCGGGCATCGGCCAGAGTGACTCGGAGATCGTCGACCTCGCGGACGTGTCCGTCTACGTGATGACCCCCGAATACGGCGCGCCGTCGCAGCTCGAGAAGATCGACATGATCGAGCTCGCGGACGCGATCGTGCTGAACAAGTTCGATCGCCGCGGCGGCGAGGACGCGCTGCGCGACGTGCGCAAGCAGTGGCGCCGCAATCACCCGGGAGTCACTCTGCCCGACGATCGCGTGCCCGTGCTGCCCACGATCGCGAGCCGCTGGAACGACCCGGGCACGGACCGCATGTTCGCGGAGCTCGTCGGGATCCTGGCGCAGCGCGAGTTCCCCGGGTTCGCGAAGGCCGAGCCGCGGCCGTTCGCGCTGCCCGAAGTGCAGGCGATCGTGCCGCCCGAGCGCACGCGCTATCTCGCGGAGATCGCAGAGACGGTGCGCGGCTATCGCGAGCGCGCGCGCAAGGACGCAGAAGCCGCGCGGCGCGCGTTCGCGCTCTCGGAGGCGGCTCGACTCCTCGGTGACTCGTCCGCGGTTGCGTCGATTCGCCAGCGCCGAGACGACGAGCTGGCCTCGATGACTCCCGCCGCGCGCGCCGAGCTCGAGGCCTGGCCGGAGACTCGCGCGCGCTATTCGGCCGAGCAGCAGAGCTACGAGGTGCGCGGGCGCGCGATTCCGGTGCGCAATCATACGGCCAGTCTCTCGGGGCTGTCGCTGCCGCGCGTCGCGGTCCCGGCATCCGAGGAGTGGGGCGAGATCACGCGCTTCACTGCGCTCGAGAATCTGCCCGGGCGCTTCCCGTTCACCGCGGGCGTGTTTCCGTTCAAGCGCAGCGAGGAAGATCCGGCGCGCATGTTCGCCGGCGAGGGCCCGCCCGAGCGGACCAACCGCCGCTTCCACCTCGTGTCACTCGGCCAGCCCGCGGTGCGGCTGTCGACGGCGTTCGACAGTGTGACTCTCTACGGGCGCGACCCGGATCTGCGGCCCGACATCTACGGCAAGGTCGGAACGTCGGGTGTTTCGGTCGCGACCGTCGACGACGCGGTGAAGCTCTACTCGGGCTTCGATCTGCTGGACCCGAAGACCTCCGTGTCGATGACGATCAACGGGCCGGCGCCGGTCGTGCTCGCACTCTTCTTCAACGCGGTGATCGACCAGGCCGTGGAGAGTCACCTGCGCGAGACCGGCCAGCTCGCGCACGTGAAGCGCGAGCTCGACGCGCGCAAGGACCTGCCGAAATACGAGGGGCCGCTGCCCGAAGGTCACGACGCGCGCGGCCTGTCCCTTCTCGGTATATCCGGAGATCAGGTCGTCGATCGAGAGACCTACGCGCGCATCCGCCGCGACGCGCTGGCCCGGGTCCGCGGCACGGTACAGGCCGACATACTCAAGGAAGACCAGGCCCAAAATACCTGCATCTTCTCCACCGAGTTCTCGCTGAAGCTGATGGGCGACGTGCAGGCCTACTTCGCGAAGAACGACATCCAGAACTTCTACTCGGTGTCGATCTCCGGCTACCACATCGCCGAGGCCGGGGCGAACCCGATCAGTCAGCTCGCCTTCACGCTCGCGAATGGCTTCACCTACTGCGAGTACTACCTGAAGCGCGGGCTCGCGATCGACGAGTTCGCGCCGAACTTCTCGTTCTTCTTCTCCAACGGGCTCGACCCGGAGTACGCGGCGATCGGCCGCGTGGCGCGCCGCATCTGGGCGATCGCGCTGCGCGAGAGATACGGCGCCGCCGAGCGCAGTCAGAAGCTCAAGTATCACATTCAGACTTCGGGGCGCTCGCTGCACGCGCAGGAGATGAGCTTCAACGACATCCGCACGACCCTGCAGGCGCTGCTCGCGCTGCAGGACGGCTGCAACAGCCTACACACGAATGCGTACGACGAAGCGGTGACGACGCCAACCACCGAGTCGGTGCGCCGCGCGCTCGCGATCCAGCTCATCTTGAACCGCGAGTTCGGCTGGCTGAAGAACGAGAACCCCGCGCAGGGGTCGTACTATCTCGACGCGCTCACCGACGCGGTCGAAGACGCGGTGCTCGACGAGTTCGACCGCATCTCCGCGCGCGGTGGCGTGCTCGGCGCGATGGAGACGATGTACCAGCGCGGCCGGATCCAGGACGAGAGCATGCTCTACGAGTCACAGAAGCACTCCGGCGAGCTGCCGATCATCGGCGTGAACACGTTCCTCGCGCCCGACTCCGGCGCGGAGGCGCCGGCCGCGCGCGAGCTGATCCGTTCATCCGAGGAAGAGAAGCAGGCGTGTCTCGCGAACCTGCGCGCCTTTCACGCGCGCCACGCAGCGCGCGCGCCCGCAGCGCTCGCGCGGCTGCGCGAGGTCGCCGCCGCCGGCGGCAACGTGTTCGAGGAGCTGCTCGAGACCGTGAAGGTCGCGAGCTTGGGCCAGATCTCGGAGGCGTTGTTCGACGTCGGTGGCCGCTACCGCCGCAGCATGTAAAGCCGCGAATCGCCTGATAGTCTTCCGCGCGTGAGCGAACCGGATCCCAAAGGCAAGGCCGACGTGGCCGCGTGGCGCAAGCTCGCGAGCGAAGACTTGAACGGCGAGAGCCCCGACACGCTCGTCTGGCAGACGCCGGACGGCATCGCGGTGAAGCCGCTCTACACGGCGGCGGACCTCGAAGCGCTGGCGGACACCGACACCATTCCGGGTCAGTTCCCGTTCCTGCGCGGGCCGCGCGCGACGATGTACGCGAACCGGCCCTGGACGATCCGCCAGTACGCCGGCTTCTCGACCGCGGAGGAGTCGAACAAGTTCTTCCACGCGAACTTGAAGGCCGGGCAGATGGGTCTCTCGGTCGCGTTCGACCTCGCGACTCACCGCGGCTACGACTCGGATCACCCGCGCGTCGTCGGCGACGTCGGCAAGGCCGGCGTCGCGATCGACTCCGTCGAGGACATGAAGATCCTGTTCGACGGCATCCCGCTCGAGAAGATGAGTGTGTCGATGACGATGAACGGCGCGGTCATCCCGACCTTGGCGAACTTCATCGTCGCCGCGGAAGAGCAGGGTGTTCCGGCGGGCAAGCTCTCGGGCACGATCCAGAACGACATCCTGAAAGAGTTCATGGTGCGGAACACGTACATCTATCCCCCCGCGCCCTCGATGCGGATCGTGGCCGACATCATCGCCTACACCGCAAAGCGTATGCCGCGCTTCAACTCGATCTCGATCAGCGGCTACCACATGCAGGAAGCGGGCGCGACGCAGGTCCAGGAGCTGGCGTTCACCTTGGCCGACGGGCTCGAGTACGTGCGCGCCGCGCTGGCGCGCGGGCTGGCCGTCGACGCGTTCGCGCCGCGGCTCTCGTTCTTCTGGGCGATCGGCATGAACTTCTTCATGGAGATCGCCAAGATGCGCGCGGCTCGCCTGCTCTGGGCGAAGCTCATGAAGCAGTTCAATCCGCGCGACGAGCGCTCGCTCGCGCTGCGCACTCACTCGCAGACCTCGGGTGCGAGCCTGACCGAGCAGGATCCGTACAACAACGTGATCCGGACGACGATCGAGGCGCTCGCGGCCGTGCTCGGGGGCACGCAGTCACTCCACACGAACGGCTTCGACGAGGCAGTCACTCTGCCGACGCCGTTCTCGGCGCGCATCGCGCGCAACACGCAGCTGATCCTGGCGGAGGAGACCGGCATCACGCATGTGATCGATCCGCTGGGCGGCTCGTACTACGTCGAGAGTCTCACCGCGGCGATGATCCGCGAGGCGGAGAAGCTGATCGCGGAGGTCGAGGCCCTCGGCGGCATGACTCGCGCGATCGAGGCCGGCATGCCGAAGCTGCGCATCGAGGAGGCCGCGACCCGGCGGCAAGCGCGCATCGACCGCGGCGAGGACGTGGTGGTCGGCGTGAACAAATATCTCCTGGCGGAGCCGACCGAGGTCGACGTGCTCGACATCGACAACACGGCGGTGCGCGAGAAGCAGATCGCGTTGCTGAAGAAGATCCGAGCGGAGCGCGACGAGGCGCGCTGCGCGAAGGCGCTCGCGGCGCTCGAAGCCGGCGCCCGCGGCAGCGAGGCGAATCTCTTGGAGCTGGCGATCGAGTGTGCGCGCGCGCGCGCGACGGTCGGCGAGATCTCATCGGCGATGGAGCGCGTGTACGGGCGCCACCGCGCGGAGACGCGTAGTGTCTCGGGCGTGTACGCCGCCGCTTACCGGGGAGATCCCGACTTCGAAGCGCTTCAGCAGGACATCCGCGCCTTCGCCGAGGAAGAGGGCCGGCGACCGCGGATCCTCGTGGCGAAGCTGGGCCAGGACGGTCACGACCGCGGCGCCAAAGTGATTGCCACCTCGTTCGCCGATCTCGGCTTCGACGTCGACGTGGGCCCGCTCTTCCAGACGCCCGACGAAGTCGCGCGGCAGGCGATCGAGAACGACGTGCACGCCGTCGGTGTCTCGACTCAGGCGGGCGGTCACAAAACGCTCGTCCCGCAGCTGATCGATGCGCTGCGCGCGCAGGGCGGCGGCGACGTCGTGGTGATCTGCGGCGGAGTCATTCCGCAGCAGGACTACGAGTTCCTGCGCGAGAAGGGCGTGGCGAACGTGTTCGGCCCGGGCACGCAGGTGCCTCGCGCCGCGCGCGAGGTGCTGCGCTCGATTCGAGATCGGCGCGCATGACGAAGGCGCTGTCCCCCGCGGACCACGTCGCGGGGGTGCGCGCGGGCGATCGGCGCGTGATCGCCAAGACCGTCACCTTGCTCGAGAGTCGGCGCGCGGAACACCGGGAGCTCGGCCAAGAAGTGCTCGACGCGCTCGTGCCGTTCTCGGGCCGAGCGATTCGCGTCGGGATCACGGGGCCGCCCGGCGTCGGCAAGAGCTCGTTCATCGAGACACTCGGTCTCTCGCTCGTCGCCCGCGGCCTCGGACTCGCCGTGCTCGCCGTCGATCCGTCGAGCCCGGTATCGGGCGGGAGCATCCTGGGTGACAAGACGCGCATGGAGCGACTCGCGCGCGAGCCGAAGGCATTCATTCGACCGACACCGTCTGGTGGAACACTGGGGGGTGTCGCTCATCGGACCCGCGAGGCGATCCTGATCTGCGAGGCCGCGGGCTTCGACGTGGTGCTCGTCGAGACGGTCGGCGTCGGGCAGAGCGAGGTCGAGGTGCGCTCGATGGTCGACCTGTTCGCCGTGCTGCTCCAGCCCGGCGCAGGCGACGAGCTCCAGGGCCTGAAGAAGGGCGTGCTCGAGCTCGCCGACGTGCTGGTCGTGAACAAGGCCGACGGCGAGCAGCGCGCCGCCGCCGAGCGCGCCCGCGGCGACTACGAGCACGCGCTCGCGCTTCTGCAGCCCGCATCGGCCGCGTGGGTGCCCGTCGTGCTCTGCGCCAGCGCGCGTACCGGCGAAGGCATCGAACGATTCTGGGAGACGGTGCTCGCGCACCGCGAAGCGATCCAGAAGAGCGGCGAGCTCGAGCGACGGCGCCGGTCACAGGCGCGCGCGTGGCTCTGGCGACTGCTCGACGAGGGTCTCCACACGGCGTTCCGAGCCGACTCGAAGCTCGCGGCTCGGCTGCCCGATCTCGAGCGGGAAGTGGAAGCACACGCCATCTCGGCCCCGCGCGCCGCGCGCATCTTGCTCGACATCTTCACGCGCCGGCGCGGGTCCCGCTGACCCGCGGCCCTCAACCGACTCACGGCCAGCGCCGATAGGCCCCACGACCCCCAGTCAGGCGCGAACCATGCCGCAGCTCAATCTCGAGAGCCGTGAGATCACCCTGAAGATCGTGTACTACGGGCCCGCTCTTTCGGGGAAGACCACGAATCTCAAACAGATCCACGCCATGCTCGCGAAGCAGGTGCGCGGTGACATGGTCACGCTCGACACCCAGGACGACCGCACCCTGTACTTCGACTTCTTGCCGGTCGAGTTCGGCGTCGAGGGCGGCTTCAAGATCAAGCTGAAGCTCTTCACCGTGCCGGGACAGGTGCTGCACCGCTCGACCCGGCGCGTCGTGCTGGCCGGTGCCGACGCCGTCGCGTTCATCGCGGACTCACAGCGCAGCGCGTCGTCGGCGAACGCGTACTCGTATCGCGACCTCGAGGCGAACCTGCGCGCGAACGGCCTCGACGTTCACGCCATCCCGAGCGTCGTCCAGTTCAACAAGCGTGACCTCGAGGACATCAAGCCACTCGAGGAAGTGCGCAAGGCGTGGGAGGGCACGGGCATTCCGACCATTCCCGCCGCCGCCGCGAAGGGCGAGGGCGTGATCGAGACCTTCGAGGCGTTGCTCGTGCGTCTCTTCCGCCACCTCGATCAGCGTCACTCGTTCGGCTCGAAGTTCGGCTTGACCGAGTCGGAGTTCATCTCGGGCGTGATCGGTCACTTCCAGGAAAAGAAGGACGTTTGACGCCCGCCGTTCCCCGCTGATACCGTCCGCGTGGCGCTTACCTACCTCCTAGGTAGCGACCAGCGAGGCGAGACGCGGATGAGCAACAGCCAGCGGCCGGCACCCCCGGCGGTGCCCGAAGCCGACGACGTGATGTCACGGGTCCGAGCGGGGATCGAAGACTTTCGCGCAGGCCGCATGGTCATCCTCGCCGACGACGAGGACCGCGAGAACGAAGGCGACGTGTGCATCGCGGCCTCGTACTGCACGGCCGAGGCCGTGAACTTCATGGCGCGACACGCGCGCGGCTTGATCTGCCTGGCGATCACGCCCGAACGCGCGCGACAGCTCGACCTACCGCTGATGGTGCGTGACTCCGAGAACGAGACGCCGTACGGCACGGCGTTCACGGTCTCGATCGAAGCCCGCGAGGGAGTCACGACCGGAATCTCGGCGGCGGATCGCGCGCGCACGGTGCAGGTGGCGCTGGCGGCCGGCGCGCGACCGTCGGATCTCGCGCGACCGGGTCACGTGTTTCCGCTCGTCGCGAAGCCCGGCGGTGTGCTGCGCCGCACCGGCCAGACAGAGGGCAGCGTCGACCTCGCGCGCCTGGCCGGCCTCGAGCCCGCCGCCGTGATCTGCGAGATCATGAACGAGGACGGAACCATGGCGCGCATGCCCGACCTGCGCGAGTTCGCGGCGATTCACAAGCTGCGTATCCTGACCGTCGCGGACCTGATCAAGTACCGCCTGCGCACCGAGAGCCACGTGACTCGCGGGGCCGAGGCGTCGCTGCCGTCGCTGTTCGGCGACTTTCGCGCCATCGTGTTCAAGAACGAGATCGACAAGGTCGACCACGTCGCCTTCGTGCGCGGCGAGATCCGCGCCGGCGAGCCGACTCTGGTTCGCGTGCACAGCGAGTGTCTGACCGGCGACGCCTTCGGGTCGCTGCGCTGTGACTGCGGCGAGCAGCTGCAGACGGCGCTCAAGATGATTCAGGAAGAGGGCACCGGCGTGCTCCTGTACATGCGACAGGAGGGCCGCGGCATCGGCCTCTTGAACAAGATCCGCGCCTACGCGCTGCAGGACGAGGAAGGCCTCGACACGGTCGAGGCGAACGAGCGCCTCGGCTTCCCGCCCGACGCGCGCGACTTCGGCGTCGGCGCGCAGATCCTGGTGAATCTCGGGGTGACTCACATGCGCATTCTCACGAACAACCCGAAGAAGCTCGCGGGGCTCGAGGGCTACGGGCTCGACATCGTCGAGCAGATCGCCCTCGAGATGCGGCCGAACGACAAGAACCTCGAGTATCTCCGCACGAAGCGCGAGAAGCTCGGTCACATCCTGAACCTGATGAGCTAGGCGGATGTCGGTCGCATACACCATTCTCGGCGTGCTCATGGATGCGCCGGCGCACGGCTACTCGATCCGCAAGCAGCTCGAAGAGACTTTCTCGAAGGAGCTCGGGCTGAACGACGGTCAGCTCTATCCGGCGCTCGCGAAGCTCGAGAGCCTGGGTTGGATCGAGAAGGAAGTCGTCGAACAGCAGCGCAGTCCGACGAAGCACCTCTATCGAGTCACCGAGAAGGGACGCGGCGCGTTCGCTCGCTGGCTCGAGGGCGAGGAACCGCTGGGCTCGCGCGAGCGCCAGAGCTTCTTCTGGCGCGACGAGTTCCTGCAGCGGGCGAGCTTCTTCGCGCGCCTGGGTTCGGCGGCCGCAGCCGAGCAGATCCGCGCGCGTCTCGCGCAAACCGAAGCGCGCGCCGCGCGACTCGAGGCGCGCGGCGGCGAGAAGCGAACGGGCGAAGCCGACCCGTACCGGCGTATGATCGTCGAGTACGGCGTGCGCCTGCAGCGCATGCGACAGGGGTGGTTGGAAGAGCTTCTGGCGAGGGCCACGGAGCAGAGCACGGAGCGAGAGGCCTTGCGCGCAGCGCGCGCTCGCTAGCCTCAGGAATGGGAGACGAGATGTTCGGAAGCATCGACGAGGTCCAGAAGCGCCTGCTCGACCAGAGCTACATCGCCGGAAAGAAGATCGCGACGGTCGTGTATCTCGCGACCAAGCTGAACAAGCCGGTGCTGGTCGAAGGCCCCGCGGGTGTCGGCAAGACCGAGCTCGCCAAAGTCGTCGCGAGCGCGGTCGGCCGGAAGCTGATCCGCCTGCAGTGCTACGAGGGCCTCGACGAGTCGAAGGCGCTCTACGAGTGGGAGTACGCGAAGCAGCTGCTCTACACACAAATGCTGCGCGACAAGATCAGCGACGTGATTGCCGGCACGAAGAACCTGAAGGAGGCGTCAGAGCGCATCGCGAGCCAGGACGACGTCTTCTTCAGCGAGCGCTTCATCGTTGCGCGGCCGCTCCTGAAGGCAATCACCTCGCCCGAGCCGGTGCTGCTGCTGATCGACGAGGTCGACAAATCCGACCCGGAGTTCGAGGCCTTCCTCCTCGAAGTGCTCTCGGACTACACGGTGAGCGTTCCCGAGGTCGGCACGATCACGGCGAAGCATCTGCCGCTCGTGTTCCTGACCTCGAACGACGCGCGCGAGATGACGGACGCCCTGAAGCGCCGCTGCCTCCACCTGCACATCGACTTCCCGTCGACGGAGGAGGAGGTGCGGATCCTCGAGCTGAAGGTGCCGGGGATCGGCGCGCGCCTGGTGCAGGACATCGTCGAGCTCGTACAGCGGATCCGGAAGCTCGATCTGAAGAAGACGCCCTCGATCTCCGAGACACTCGACTGGGCGCGCGCGCTCATGGTGCTGAATGCGGACGAGCTCGAGACGGAGCTCGTGAACGACACGATGATGGTGATCCTGAAGCACCAGGGTGACATCGCGAAGGCGCAGAGCGAGCTGAACGCGCTATTGCAGCGCAAGGCCGCAGAGAAGGCCGCGGGCGCGCCAGTCACTCCAGCGGCGCAACCCGCGCCAGCCAAGAAGAGCGTTCTGCACTAGTCATGCAGAAGAAGCTCGTCGAGTTCACGAACCTGCTGCGCAAGGCGGGAGTCCGTGTCTCGGTCGCCGAGTCACTCGATGCGTTCGGCGCCCTCGACGAGCTGCCGCTCGAGGATCGCGAGCTGTTCAAGGATGCGCTCCGCACGACGATGGTGAAGCGCTCCGACGAGATCGACACCTACGATCGGCTCTTCGATCTCTTCTGGTCCGGCTTCCACGACCAGCTCCGCCAGGAGCTGCAGCAGGCGATGGGCGGCATGCCCGAGGGCTTCGACCTCGAGCAGCTCCTCGAGCAGCTGCGCCGCATGCTCGAGAACATGGACGTCGGCGATCTTTCCGAGCTCGCGAAGGCGCTGCTCGGCATGGATCCGAACGCGCTCGAGAATCTGATCCAGCAGGCGGGCGACGAAGCCGAGGTCCAGAACATCCGCAACATGCTGCAGATCGGATTCTTCTCGCGCCGGATGATGGAGCAGATGGACATGGAAGGCGCAGCGGGTGAGCTGCGCAGCCTCATGGACCGCCTGCGCGAAGAGGGCATGGACGAGGACCGGCTGCGCGAGCTCGGCGACTTACTGAAGGCGGTGCAGGAAGCGGTTCGGCGAGCGGTTCGCCAATTCACCGAACGAGAGCTCGACAAGCAAAATCACGACTACATCGAGCGCTTCCGACGCGAGAGCTTGCTCGAGAAGAGCTTCTACAACCTGACTGAAGAAGACCTGCGGAAGCTGCGCGAGGTCGTCCAGCGGCTGGCGCAGAAGCTGAAGAGCGTCATCACGATGCGCCGCAAGCGCGAGCGCCGCGGCAAGTTCGATCTGAAGACGACGATGCGCCGCAACATGGCCAACGGCGGAATCCCGTTCGAGCTCGTGTTCAAGCAGCGCAAGAAGGAGAAGCCGAAGCTCGTCGTACTCTGCGACATCTCGAGCTCGGTCGCGAACGTGAGTCGTTTCTTTCTGCAGTTCATCTTCAGCCTGCAGGACTGCTTCACGAAGGTGCGCAGCTTCGTGTTCGTCGCCGAGCTCGGAGAGGTGAGTCAGCTGTTCCGCGACCACGAGATCTTCGATGCCATCGACTTGGCGCTCGACGGCGGCGACGTGATCAACCCCTACACGCGCTCGAACTTCGGCATGGCCTTCCACACGTTCTGGCGCGACTACCTGTCGGCGATCGACAGCCGCACGACGGTGGTCGTGATCGGGGACGCGCGCAACAACTACAACGACCCGCGGGCCTGGTGTATGCGCGACATCCACTCCAAAGCCAAGAACGTGATCTGGATAAACCCAGAGTCACCTGGCGCTTGGGGGTTCGGCGACAGCGTGATGGACAAGTATCTGCCCTACACCGACATCGCCGAGGAGTGCCGAAACCTCAAACAGCTCTCGCGGTTGGTGGACAAGCTCATCCTCTAAATCTGCTCCCTTGAGCCGCTCGAGGGCGAGTCGTCCGCGCCTGAAAACAACAACGCCGGCAGCGCTTGGCTACCGGCGTTGTTTGTGGGTCGGAGAGGGCGGTGGATGACTTTGTGGGGGGTGAGAGGTTGGACATTTCAAGTCAGAAATGTCGTCTCCACCGCCTTCTCCATAGACTCGATGGCGGCCCGCGCCTCCCGTCGCGGATTGTGCCGTGTGGGCAAATTATGCATGGGGTGTCGGAGATGTCAAACCACATTTCACTCAGTCCAGTCAACCGCTCGAGCAGTGCACAATCTGAAAATTGAAGCTGTCGACGGATCTCATGGGTCTCGCAGATGATTCGCCGGACCCCAATTCGAATGAATTGCTCCAGGGCAGCGCGAAACTCGCTCCGCTACCGTGCGCAACGATGAAGGGCCGCTTTCACATCCAGACCTTCGGCTGCCAGATGAACCAGCACGACGCCCAGAAGATGGCGAACCTGCTGCATCATGAGGGATGGGCACCCGCCGACGAACCCGAGAGTGCGGATCTCGTCGTGATCCACACCTGCTCGGTTCGCGAGAAGGCCGAGCACAAGCTCTACACCGAACTGGGCTGGCTCCTCGAGCGCAAGCGCAGCGAGCCCGACCTCGTCGTCGGCGTCGGTGGCTGCGTCGCCCAGCAGGAGGGCGAGGCCCTGCTGCGCCGCTTCCCCGCGCTGGACTTCGTCTTCGGCCCGCAGAACCTGGTGCACCTGCCGGAGCTCGCGCGCGAAGCTCGGTCGCGCGCGAGGGGGCTTCGCGTCGACTATCTGGACGAACCCCAGGCACGCTTTGACCTTCCCGAACTCCACCCGGAGTTCGCCTCAAGCACGCCGGGTCGCGCATTCGTCACCGTGATGGAGGGCTGTGACCTGTTCTGCGCCTACTGCGTCGTGCCGCGCACCCGCGGCCGCGAGGTCAGCCGCGCGAGCGAGCGAATCCTCGCCGAGGTCCGCAGTCTGGCAACGTCCGGCGTGAGCGAGGTGACGCTCCTCGGCCAGACCGTCAACGCATACGGGCGACCTCGTCCCGGGATGGTCAGTGGCGAAATCAGCTTCGCCGACCTCGTGCGGCGGGTCGCAGAGATCCCAGGCATTCGCCGGATTCGGTTCACCAGCCCGCACCCGAGCTTCGTGTCCGACGACCTCATCGAGGCCTATCGCGAGGTGCCGCAGCTCTGCCCGCACCTGCATCTCCCGGTGCAGAGCGGCTCGACGCGCGTGCTTGCCGCGATGAACCGCCGTTACGACCGCGCGACGTACGTCGACACCGTGACCCGCTTGCGCGCGGCGCGGCCAGGCATCGCCATCACCACAGACTTGATCGTCGCCTTTCCGACCGAGACGCGAGAGGACTTCGCCGAGACACTCGGCCTGATGCGAGAGGTCCGCTTCACGGACAGCTTCTCGTTCAAGTACTCGCAGCGGCCGGGCACGCCGGCTGCGCGCCGTTTTCTCGGCGAGCTCGATCCCGCCGAGGCGCAGGCGCGGCTCATGGAGGTTCAGTCTCTGCAGGCGGAGCTGACGCTCGAGGCATATCGCGCGCGCGTCGGCGAGCGCGTGGACGTGCTGGTGGACGGGCATAGTCGGCGCGCGGGCGCGACCCACACCGGACGCGACCCACAGAATCGACTCGTGAACTTCCTCGCCGACCGCGACATCGCCCGCGGCGCGTATGCCTGCGTCGACATCGACGGCTACACGCCGCACTCGCTGCTCGGGCAGGCTACGACGTCGTCCTGCTGAAAAAAATCTGCTCGTGGCCGACAAGCACTAGAGACTAAGCTGCACGTGCGCTCGGGCCGCTCCGAGCGAAGTCGGAGTTGGGCCCGCGCCCCCTCGCGGACCGAGGAGAGACCTTGCCTTCCAAGGCGCGGATACTGGCGATCGACGACCAGCTGTATTTCCGGAGCTTCGTCGAGGGCCTGCTCTCCGAGGCAGGCCATGCGGTCCGCGCCGTCGAGAACGAAGCCCGGGCGTTCGAGGTCGCAACCCGCGAGGGCGCGCCTGATGTCGTGATCGCGGATCCATCGCAGCTCGGGTCTGACGCCGTCGCCGCGCTCGAGCGACTGCGCGCGCGCTGGCCAAAGGCGTCGCTGCTCGCGCTCTCCGCCAATGCCGACGCTGCGACGCGCGCGACCGCGCTGCGCGCGGGCGCGCGCGACTTCATGCAGAAGCCCGTCGACCGCGAGGCGTTGCTGCGCGCGGTCGCTGCGCTCCTCGCTCCGCCGCGCAACGAGGCAGAGCAGGGCAGACTCCTCGACGAGAACGTGCAGCTCATGAGTCGAGTCTCGTTGCTCGAGCGCACGGCGGCGCTGTTCGAGTTGCGCGGGCGCGCCGAGGTCGAGAAACGCATCGCGCAGCTTCTCCGGGTCGAGAGCCGCGCGGGCGAGATCGCTATCTACTCCGAGCCGCGCAGCGACGGCACGATCGCGCGCGGCGTCGCGCTCGGCAGCGCGACCGCGGCGGCGGCGCCTGAAGTGTTCGTGTTCGAGCCGCCCGCCCGCGCCGATGCGCTTCGCGCGGGGCGCATCGTCGCGGAGCCCGATACGGCGAGCGCAAAGCTGCTCTGGCTGCCCCTCACGCGCGAGGGTCGGCTGGTCGCGGTCGCGCGTCTCTCCGCGAGCGAAGCCGGCGGCTTTGGCGCGCGCGAGCGCGACCTGTGCGCACAGATCTCGGCTCTCGCGGCGGTCGCGCTCGACGCTGCGCGCGAGCGCGAGGGTCTGTCGCGCAGCAGCTTGCGCGAGCCGCTGAGCGGCCTCCCCGGTCGCGATTTTCTCGACGAGGTCGGCCGCACGGAGGTGCACAAGGCGCACCGCTTCGGGCGCCGGCTGTCACTTCTCTGTGTAGACGTCGACGGTTTCGACGCCACGCGCAACGTCTCCGTGCTGCCGTCGCTGGTCAGCGCGGTGACTCGCACCCTGCGCACCACCGACGTGCTCGTCGCCGAAGGCGCGAAGCGCTTCTGGGTGCTCGTCACCGACACCGACCCACTCGGCGGGGTCGTGCTCAAGCGCCGCATCGCCCAGCGGCTGCGCGACGCCCTGCGCGAGGCTCGGCTCGATGCAACGCCCGCGCTGGGCGTCGCGAACTTCCCCGTCGACGGCGAGACACTCGAGCAGCTCTCGGCCGCGGCGGAGCGCCGGGTCCAGGAAGAACACGCGAGCGTCGTGCGCGAGCTCGGAATCGAAGCAGAGACTCCGCTCTCCGCGATGGGCGCGCGCCTGCTCGACCGCGCGCTGTGGCTGCCGAACGACTTCGTCGGCGAGGCGGCCGAGCTCCTGATCGGCGACCTCGCATGCCGGCCGCGCGATCGCGGGCTGCTCTTCCTGGCGCCGGGGCCGGACCGCAAGCGCTTCCTCGCGCCGCTCACGGCGCTCGGAGACATCGAGACGGCGACCGAAGTATTTCTCGCGACCGACGGTGACACGGTTCCGTCGGGTCCGGCAGTCACCGCTCTGTCTCTGCCGCCAAACGTCTCGGTCGAGACCTCGTGGATCGTGCGCTTCGGCGAAGGACCGCCCTATGCGCTCGTCGCAGGCAAGCCGCGCAGCGACGGCGCACGGCCAGTCTTCCACTCCGCCGATCCCGTGTTGGTCGAGCACATGACCTTCCGGCTGCGCGCCGAGACGGGCTTCGGAGTGCGCGCGTAGATGAGACTCCTCGTCGCCGATCACGACCGCGGCCGCGCCAAGGGCATCGCCGAGGCGTGCACCGGCCGTGGCCACATCGTCGAGGTCGCGCAGCACGGCGCGACGGCGCTCGAGCTCTCCCTCGAGCGCATTCCCGAAGCGGTCATCTGCCCGATCGATCTCGCCGTCATCGACGGCGTACGCCTCGCCGAGATACTGCGAGGCAACCCGCGCACGCGCGGCACCAGCTTCATCTTCCTCGTGAACGACGAGCTCGACGCCCCGATCTCGATGGACTCACGCGATGCGACCGTCGTCGCGCCCTGGCACGAGGCCGACGTGCTCGACCACGTCGACGCGATCCTGGAGCGCAGCGCGCGCTTCGGCGAGATCCGCTCGGACACCGAAATCGAGGGCAAGCTCTCGCAAATCTCCGTCGCCGATCTGCTGCAGATCTTCCAGATGAACCTGCGCAGCGGCAGCGTGCGGATCTCGCAAGAGGAGCTGACCGCGCCGGCCTCGATCTCGGTGCGCGCAGGGCAGGTCATCGACGCGCTGATTCCGCTGTCCGACGGCACCGCCGTCGTCGGCGAGAAGGCGCTCTACAGAATTCTGTGTTGGAAGGAAGGCCGCTTCGAGTTCATCCCCGGCGACGTGAAGGATCAGGCGCGGATCGCGAA
>Ga0326730_1000013_pt1 | contig 50282 bp, 49 predicted proteins | sample MHFSIPfraction_3_FD_207740 | JGI IMG/M metagenome (GOLD analysis project Ga0326730, IMG submission 207740) | Lab enriched peat soil microbial communities from Michigan Hollow, Ithaca, NY, United States - MHF7AN SIP fraction | ecosystem: Environmental > Terrestrial > Soil > Wetlands > Peat...
CGGCGTCTGCAACGGCGGCACGACCACCGTCTGCAATGACTCGAATGCCTGCACGGCCGACAGCTGCATCCCGGCGACCGGCTGCGTGTTCAATCCGGCACCGCTGAACGGCTCGACTTGCAACGACGGGAACGCCTGCACCCTGGCCGACACCTGCAACGCGGGGAGCTGCGTGGGCGGAGGCACGGTCGTGTGCAACGACTCGAACGGCTGCACCTTCGACACCTGCAACCCGGCGTCGGGCTGCGTCTTCGATCCGGCGCCGCTGAACGGCGCCGCGTGCAGTGACTCGCAGATCTGCACGATCGGCGACGTGTGCAGTGCGGGTGTCTGCAGCGGCTCGCCCGCCCCGGACGGCGACAGCGATGGTCAGTGCAACGCGAGCGACAACTGCCCGTACGTCTCGAATCCCGGCCAACAGGACAGCGGCGGAATCAGCCTCGCGGTGCCGGACGGCATCGGCGACAGCTGCCAGTGCGGCGACGTGACCGGCGAAGGCATCGTCGACAACGGGGACGTGCTGGCCTACCGGCAGCAGCTCGCGAGCGGACTGCCGTTCGCCGGTGCTGCCGCTCTGAAGTGCAACGTCGCGGGCGGAGACCCAGCCCAGTGCAACATCCTCGACGTCGTCATCGCACACCGGGCGTTGCTCGGCCAATTGCCGGCCATCGCGCAGGTGTGCGGCGCCGCGGTGCCTCACTAGTCTCTGAGCGGGGCCCGGCGCCGGGCCCCGCGCTCAGAACCCGTTCAGGGTCGCAAACCTCGCGCGGTGATACGCGGCGTCGCCGAGCGTGAGCTCCGCCACGCGCGCGCGCTTCAGGAAGAGGCCGATCTCTTCCTCGTCGGTGACTCCGATGCCGCCGAACATCTGCACGGCCTCGTTCCCGACCAGGTGCGCCGCGTCGGAGACGCGCGCCTTGGCGATCGACGCGAGCACCGCGACGTCGGGCCGCTTCTCGTCGACGGCGCGCAGCGCATCGAGCACGATCGAACGCGAGAGCTCGACCTCGGTGAACATGGCGGCGGCGCGGTGCTTCAGCGCCTGGAAGCTGCCGATCGGCACGCCGAATTGCTTGCGCGTCTTCAGGTAGTGGATCGTGCGGTCGAAGGCCTCGGCGACCGTCCCCAGTGTCTCGGCCGCGACACCGATCGTGGCGCGGTCCAGCACCGGGTCGAGCACGTCGGCGCCGCGGCCGACGTGACCGACGGCCGCGGACTTGTCGACTTCCACCCCATCGAGCTCGATCTGCGCGGAGTTGCGCCCGTCGACCATCCACGTGCGAGTCACTCTCATGCCGCGTGCGCCCTTCGGCACGAGAAACAGGCTGAGGCCGTCGCGCTCGCCCGCTCTGCCCGCGCTGCGTGCGACGACGACGATCTGATCGGCGACGTGTCCGTCCTGCACGAACGTCTTCTTGCCGGTGAGCTTGTAGCCGTCGCGCGTCGCCTCGGCGCGCGTCGCCACTTGGTAGGGCGCGTGGTGCGCGCTCTCTTGGAGCGCGAGCGCGAGCACGGTCTCGCCCTTCGCCACCGCCGCGAGCACGCCCTTCTGCTGCGTGCCGTTCCCGGCGAGCAGGAGCGCGTTCGCGCCGAGCAGCACCGTCGAGACGAGCGGCGTCGCAGCCAAGGTGCGCCCGCACTCCTCGAGCACGATGCCGAGCTCCGCGTAGCCGAGATCGGCGCCGCCGTACTCCTCGGGCAGCACGATGCCCGCCCAGCCGAGCTCCGCCATCTGCTTCCACAGCTCGCGCGAGAAACCGACGGGGTCGTTCGAGTCACGCAGCCGGCGCAGCTCCTTCACCGGCGAGTTCTCGGCGACGAACTCGCGCGCGGTGTTTCGGAGTAGCTCTTGTTCCTCGGTCAGGGCGAGTGACATTTCAGTGTTTCCTTCGACTCAGTCCGGAAGACCGAGAACGCGCTTGGCGATGATGTTGAGCTGCACTTCGCTGGTTCCGCCCTCGATCGAGTTGCCCTTCGAGCGCAGCCACTCACGCGTAGTCGCGAGCTCGCGCGGCGTGAATCCCGCCCCCTCCCAGCCCAGCGCCTGCGAGCCGAGGATCCGGACGAGCAGCTCGTAGCGCCGCTTGTTCATCTCGGTGCCGTAGAGCTTGAACATGGACGATGCCGCGCCGGGGCCCTGCCCCGCCTTCGCTTCCTCCGCCGAGCGGCGCACCGTCGTCATGAAGCAGCGCTGGTCCATCTGGTGCTGGGCGACCTGCTCGCGGATGCCCGCGTCGGCGATGCGGCCACTGGCCTCGCCGACATACTCCTTCGCCATCTGGTCGATCGAGCCGCCGCCGCCGCTGGCCGCGAGGCCGAAGCCCATGCCGCCGATCATCTCGCGCTCGTGCTGCAGGAGCTTCTTCGCGATCGTCCAGCCGCCGTTGACCTTACCGACCAGATTCTTCTTCGGGACCTTCACGTCCTGGAAGAAGGTCTGGCAGAACGGCGAGCTGCCGCTGATGAGCTTGATCGGCGAGACACTGACTCCCGGCGACTCCATGTCGAACAGCAGGAACGAAATGCCGTCGTGCTTGGGCGCGTTCGGGTCGGTGCGCACGAGACAGAAGATCCAGTCCGCGTAGTTGGCGTACGAGGTCCAGATCTTCTGGCCATTCACGAGATAGTGATCGCCCTTGTCCTCGGCGCGCGTCTGCAGGCCCGCGAGGTCCGAGCCCGCACCCGGCTCGCTGTACCCCTGACACCAGCGGATCTCACCGCGCGTGATCTTGGGCAGGTGCTCGCGCTTCTGCTCCTCGCTGCCGTACTCGAGAAGCACGGGACCGAGCATCGTGATCCCGAAGCTGATCAGCGCCGGCCGCGCGTGGATCTTGCGCAGCTCCTCGGCGAGCACGCGAGCTTGCGCATTCGACAGACCCCCGCCGCCGTATTCCTTCGGCCACGTCGGGCACGTGTAGCCCCTCGCGGCCATGCGCTCGAGCCACAGCTTCTCGTCGGGGTTCGTGTACTTCTTGCGGCGACCGCCCCAGTTCGTCTCGTCCTCCGAGTTCAGCGGCTTGCGCATCGAAGCCGGGCAGCTCGCTTCGAGCCACTTGGCGACGTCGGCGCGGAAGGCGTCGAGATTCTCCACGCGAATTCCTCCCAAAGGGGCGGCGCGCCGGTGTGACGCGCGCGCGTATCGTATGCGGCGCCCCGTGAACGGTGCAAGGCGACTTCAGAGGGTTGCCGGACTTCGAGTGTTCGGCTCTCATTCCCCCCCGATGAGAGCTCTGCGGCGATTGGTGGGACTGGACGACGCTCCCGACGAGGCGCGCGACACGGCGACGGTGCGGCGGATCGCGCGCGAGCTCGACGCGCTGCCCGCGACGGAGGCGCGCTTTCTCGCGGCCTTCGCCTACGTGCTTGCGCGCGTGGCGCGGGCCGACCTCGAGATCTCGGGCGAAGAGATGGACACGATGGTGAAGCTGGTGCGCGAGTACTCGACGCTCAGCGAGGCCCAGGCGCTGCTGGTCGTGCAGATGGCCAAGACCCAAGCGACCGCGCTCGCCGGAACCGAGAACTATCTCGTCACTCGCCAGTTCAAGGAGATGTCCAACCGCGCGCAGCGCGTGGACCTGCTGCGCTGTCTGTTCGCGGTCGCGGCGGCAGACAACAACATCTCCGTGGTCGAGAGCACCGAGATCACGCAGATCGGCCAGGAGCTCGGCTTCAGCTCGCAGGAGATCGCGAGCGTGCGCGCGGCGTACCGCGATCAGCTCTCGGTGCTGAAGGACTTGCCCGGGTGACTGCGCGCGCCGTCCTGTTCGACTTCGGCGGCACGCTCTACGACTACCGCTGCTTCGCGCGCGCCGAGTCGGAGAGTCTCTCGGAGCTCGCGCGCTGGGCCGGGATCGCTGCGCCGGTCGAGGCGATCGCGCGTGCGCACCGCGACGCGATGAAGCGCGTCTTCGACGACTACCGCGACCGCGCGTTCTACTTCCACCGCGATCTGTTCGGCGACGCCGTTCGCGGAATGCTGGCGAGCTTCGGCAAGACCGCGGACGCAGTCACTCTGGCGCGCTACCGGCGGCTGCAGTGGGACCTGCACGCGCGCGACTTCGCGCTGCGGCCCGGGGTGCGCGAGACACTCGCCGGGCTGCGCCGCCGCGGCCTGCACCTCGGCATGGTCTCGAACATCGACGACGACCAGCTCGAGCACTTGCTCGAGATCGCCGGCGTGCGCGCGGACTTCCATGCCGTGCTCTCGAGCGAGCGCGCCCGCTCGTGCAAGCCGGCGCCGGGGATCTTCGAGCAGGCGCTCGCGAGCGCGGGCTGCGCCGCGGGCGACGCGATCTTCGTCGGTGACTCGCTGTTCCACGACGTGGCCGGCGCGAGCGCGCTCGGCCTGCAGTCCGTCTTGATCTGGCACCGCGAGGATCGCGACCCGCCCGCCGGCGGTCCGAAGCCGGATCACGTGATTCGCCGCTTCGACGAGCTGCTCGAGATCGCGCGTTGAGTGACTCGCCCCGAGCGACGGCGATCGACGTCGCGACTCTCGGCGAGGACGTGCCGCTGCTCGAGGGCATCCGCACGGCCCGCGCGATCCGGCGGCTGCGCCCCGATCCGGTGCCGCGCGAGCTGATCCGCAAGGTCTGCGAGGCGGGCACCTTCGCGCCCAGCGGCGGGAATCGCCAACCGTGGATCTTCGTCGCGGTCACCGAGCCCGAGCGACGGGCCTGGGTCGCCGAGCGCTACCGGAGCGCCTTCCGCGACTACATCGCGCCGGCGCTCGAGGCGGCGAAGGACCCGAGCTACCCCGACGCCGGCCGGCGCAACATGCGCGCCGCGATCCACCTCGCGGAGCACATGCACGAGGTCCCGGTTCAGCTGTTCGTCGCCGGTCACAAGCGCCGCGGCGACCCGCAGCTGCAAGCGCTCTACCCGTGCGTGCAAAATGTACTTCTCGCGTGTCGAGCCGTGGGTCTCGGCGCCTCACTCACCACGATGCACCGCGCGTTCGGCCGTGAGTGCGACGCCTGGCTCGGCCTACCCGAGACCTGCCCCAGCGCCGCCCTGATTCCCATCGGTTGGCCGGTCGGAAAGCACGGGCGACCGCCGCGGCGCTCCGTCGACGCAGCCCTTCATTGGGAGTCTTTCACCAGCTCCCCATAGCCCTGGGCCCGGTTTATGCTGAAGGAGTCAGAAACCGGGAGGTCTCCGATGACCCAGGATTCCGTGACTCGCCTCGAGCGCTGGATGGCTCGGCGCATCCTCGAGACATGCGGTGACCCGCGCATCCGCCTCGTGCTGTGGAACGGCGAGGAGCTGCGCTGCTCCGACGCTCCGCCCCTCGGCCGCGTCGTGTTTCGCGATCGGCGCCTGATGCTCGACCTCGCCCTGCATCCCGATCTGGGCTTGCCGAACGCGTATCAGGACGGGCGCCTCGAGATCGAAGGCGACCTGCCCACCGCGCTGAAGCTCTTCTTCGCCCGAGAGCCGCGCCGCTCGGCGGCGAAGTGGCTGCGCGACGAGTGGGAGCTGCTGCGCCGGCGCAGCCGTTCCCACGCCCGCGCGCGCGAGAACGTCCATCACCACTACGACCTGGGCAATGACTTCTACGCGCAGTGGCTCGACGAGCGCATGGCGTATACGTGCGCGTACTTCCCGACGCGCACCGCTTCGCTCGAAGAGGCGCAGCTCGCGAAGATGGAGCACGTCGCGCGCAAGGTCTGGCTGCGCCCGGGCGAACGCGTCGTTGAGGCGGGCTGCGGCTGGGGCTCGCTCGCGCTGCACATGGCCCGACACCACGGCGTGTACGTCACGGCCTACAACGTCTCCGCCGAGCAGGTCGCGTACGGGCGCGAGCAGGCGCGCGCTCAGGGACTCAGTGACCGGGTCGAGTTCCGCTTGGCCGACTACCGCGAGATCGAGGGCAGCTACGACGCGTTCGTCTCGGTGGGCATGCTCGAGCACGTGGGCGAGGAAAACTACCGCGCGCTCGGCCGCGTCATCGATCGCTGTCTCGCGCCGCACGGCCGCGGCTTGATTCACTCGATCGGGCGCGTGCAGCGCCGTCCGATGGACCCGTGGATCGTGCGGAACATCTTCCCCGGCTCCTACTCGCCGACGCTCGAGGAGATGGTCGGCATCCTCGCGCCGTTCGACTTTGCGGTGATCGACGTCGAGGATCTGCGCCTGCACTACGAGAAGACGCTCGAGCACTGGCTCGAGCGCTTCGAGAAGCAGGCAGCCGCGGTCGAGAAGCGCTTCGGCGCGAGGTTCGTGCGCACGTGGCGCCTGTATCTCGCGGGCTCGATCGCGTCGTTCCACGTCGGCAATCTGCAGCTGTGGCAGCTCGTGTTTCACCGCGGGCGGGAACGCGAGCTGCCCTGGAACCGCGCGCACCTGTACGCGCGCGCCGGCTAGCGTGGACGACTTCGACGTCTTGGTCGTCGGCGGCGGACCCGCAGGCTCTACGTGCGCGCGGCAGCTCGAGCGTCTCGGCCTGCGCGTCGCGCTCGTCGACGCGAAGGCGTTCCCGCGCGACAAGGTGTGCGCCGGCTGGATCACGCCGCAGATCCTGGCGGAGCTCGAGATCGATGCGCGCGAGTACGCCGACGGCGGACGCGTGATCCAGCCGATCCGCGGCTTCCAGGTGAGTCTCTCGGGCGCAAAGAGCGCGCGAGTCACCTATCCGGAGGTCGTGAGCTGGGGAATCCTGCGCTGCGAGTTCGACGCGCATCTGCTGGCGCGCTGCGGCGCCAAGCTGTTTCTCGGCGAGCCGCTCCGCGAGCTGACACGGAGCGGTGACGCATGGCTCGCGAACGGGAGGCTGCGCGCGCCGCTGCTCGTCGGCGCGGGGGGTCACTTCTGCCCGGTGGCGCGCCAGCTTTCGGGTGAGGCCCGCGCGACGGAGCCGGTGATCGCGGCGCAGGAAGTCGAGTTCGAGCTCGATCCCGAGCAGGCGCGCGCGTGCCCCGTCTCGGCCGACGTCCCCGAGCTGTTCTTCGAGCGCGATCTGCGCGGCTACGCGTGGCTGGTGCGCAAGGGCCCGGTGCTGAACGTCGGCATCGGTCGACAAGACACGCACGACCTCTCGGGTCATGCGGCGCGATTTCTCGCGCGCTGCGAGTCACTCGGCAAGCTGCCGCCGCGCACGCCGCCGAAGCGACACGGGCATGCGTACGTCCTCTACGGACAGACGCGGCGGCCGCTCGCGGGCGAGGGTTTCGTCCTGATCGGCGACAGCGCGGGGCTGGCATGGCCGCAGAGTGGCGAGGGCATCCGGCCTGCGGTCGAGTCGGGCCTGCTCGCCGCGCGCGCGATTGCGGCGAAGGACCTCGGCGGCTACGTGCGCGCGATGGAAGCGCGCTTCGGCGCGCGCGACCGCGGCCGCGGCCCGGGCCTCTCGGACTTCGTGCCGCGGGCGCTGCGGCCTTGGGTCGCCGAGAAGTTACTCGCGCACCCGACCTTCGCGCGCCGCGTCGTCGTCGACGGCTGGTTCTTGCACCGCGATCAGGCGCCGCTGTCACCCTGAAAGCGAGAGACGAGGCGCGTCGTCCCGGGCCGAGTCCGCAAGCGGCGCAGCCGCGCGCAGCGAGGCGGAGCCGAGCGAAGTCAGTCGGATCTCCGTGATCTCGGCCGGCGCGAACAGGCGCATCGGCGGGCCCCAGAATCCGGTGCCGCGGCTCACGTAGAGCTCGGCCCCGCCGCGTGCGTAGCGGCCGGCGACGAACGGAACGGCGAGCCGCACGAAGTGGCGGAACGGCCAGATCTGTCCGCCGTGCGTGTGACCCGAGAGCTGCAGGTCTACACCGCTCTGTGACGCGCGCTTGAAGGTGTTCGGATCGTGCGCGAGCAGGACGACCGGCAGGTCGGGGTCGCGGCCCGCGAGCGCGCGCGGCAGATCCTCGCGCTGGCCGTCGTTGAAGCCGCCGCGGTGGTCGTCGACCCCCGCGAGCGTGAAGGCCGCGCCGTCGCGCCGGATCTCGACGTGGCGATTGCGCAGTGGCACGAGGCCGAGCCGCTCGACCACGCGCACCCACGAGTCCGCGCCCGAGTAGTGATCGTGATTGCCCGTGACGAAATACACGCCGTCGCGCGCGCGCAGCTCGCCGAACGGCGCGACCTCGTCGGCGAGCAGGCGTGCGCTGCCGTCGACGAGATCGCCCGTGACGCAGATCAGATCCGGCGCCAGCGCGTTCACGCGCTCCGTGAGATGGCGCGAGAAACGGCGATCGCGCAGCGGCCCGATGTGGATGTCGCTGATCTGCGCGATGCGGAAGCCGTCGAGCGCGCGCGGCCAGCGCGCGAGCGCGATCTCGAGCCTCACCAGGCGCGGCGGGCGCAGCGCCGAAGTGAGTCCCGCCGCGCCCGCCACCGCGACGAACGCCGCGGAAACGACGGCCTGCACGCGCGCCGAAGTCTCGAAGGTGGGCAGGTCGTTGCCCGCCGCGTACGCGACGCCGCCCGCGATCCAGCGCAGCGCGTCGCCGGCGCCGAGCACGACCAGAAACAGGAACGCGGCGCCCATCCAGATCGACGCAGGCCAGCCGACGAGGCGATTCCACGGCGGCGCGACGAGTCGCTCCGCGAACGGCTGCAGCAAGAGACACGCGAAGCCGAAGCCGATCGAGCCGAGCGCCGCCGCGCGCGCCGCGCCCTGTAGATCCGGATCGAACACGAGCCGCTGCGCGATGTAGAAGTGTCCGCCCAGCAGCACGGCCGCTGCCACGGTGAGAAACAGCATCCCGGCGAAGACGCGCTGCACCAGACTCATGCGGGCGAAGCTATCGAAGCGGGCGCGCGTCGTCCCGCGAGGGCGAGACCGACGAGCCATGCCGCGAGCGCGACGCCCGACAGCGCGAGCGCGACCCGGCGCAGGAGTGCCGGCTCGAGCTCCGCCGTCACGACTGCGTCGCCCGCGGGCACGCTGAGCTCGAGCGTACCCCAGCGGCTCGGCGTCCAGTCCGCGGGCGCGCCGTTCACTTCGACCCGCCAGCCGGGGAACGCCCAGCGCGCGAGCCGAAGGCGCACGGGCTCGGTCGAGTGAGTCGCGAGCTCGATGCGCGTGCCGCGGTCGACGCGTGTCTCCCAGCGCGCCGGTCCGCTCGCCGCCACCACCGGGCCGTCTAGCGGCCGCTGCAGGCGCCACACATTGGTGTCGGACGCGCGCGGCAGATACTCGTCGCCCGCGGTCACGGTCTCGATGCTGTTGCGAACCACGTCGGGATGCACGAGCGACGCGAGCTCCGCCGACGCAGCTGCCGGAATCGGCCGGTACTGCAAGAGGATCGGCACCGCGTTCAGAAGCAGCGCCCCCGCGAGTCCGAGCTCCGCGAGCGCGCGCGTCCGCGCCGAGCGGCCGGCGAGAGCGGCCGCGGTCACGAGCGAGGCGAGCGCGCTCGCGACCAGCGCGAGCGGGCCCATCATCCGCCACGGGAACTGGAACAGCGGCAGCCACGGGACGCGCGACCAGATCGGCTCGCTCGCGCGCGTCTCGAGGAACAACAGGCCGAGCGCCGCCGCGGCCAGCGACACCAAAATGCGTCGCTGCTCGGGGAAGCGCACGGCCGCAGCGGCCGCCGCCAGCAACACGGCGGGCGTCGCGAAGCCGGTCGCGAAGAAGCGCACGTACCAGAAGATCTTCTGGAGCGGTGGGAACTGCTGCCGGAAGTCGAACTTGCCCCGCAGCAGCTCCTCGGGGCGAATCAAGTCGGTGAGCGCCAGCGCGGGCAGCCAGAAGAACGCGGAGAGCGCGAGGCCCGCGCCGACACCGCCGAGGATCACCGCCCAGAGCGCCCGACTTCCGCGCCCGTACAGCGCGAGCGCGAGCCCGAGCGTGAAAGTGACTGCGACCAGCGCCGTGAGATTGTGCGCCAGCACGACGAGCGCGATGCCGGCGGACACCAGCGCGAAGCCGCGCCGCGGCGCGCGGCCCGCGATCGCTACGCCCGCCAGCGCGAGCGGCACGAGACACAGGCCGAGGAACTCGGCGTCCGCGTTGCGCACGAGCTTGTTCCCGAGCAGATAGGGATGGAGCACGAAGAACACCGTGCCCACGCGCGCGGCCGCGCGGTCGGGGGCGCCCGCGCGCTCGAGCAGCGCGTCGAGAAACGCGCGCATGAACGGCACCGAGAGCGCGGAGATGACGACCAAGACGAGGGTCGCGCCGCGCGGCACCGACCCGAGCACCCAGCCGGCGAGCGACGCCGCCGCCGAGAACAGCGGCGCGTAGTACAGAAACACGGGCGAGCCGTAGCCCGCGTACAGGTTCTCGCTCCAGTAAGGGGGAAGCTGTCCCGCGACGAGCGCGGCCTGGTACTCGCTCACGCGCACGAGCTCGAAAAGCCAGTCGTGTCCCAAGGGGAACCCGCCAACGAGCGGTGCCACGCCGGCGAGACACGCGAGCCACGGCAGCGCGCCCAACAACCGGTCCGCGCGCCCGCCGCGGAGCGCGGTCGAATCTGCCGGTGTGTTGCGCATGCGCGCGAGATCTTAGCCGGCGCGCGGCGAGTCGCGGGGTGGTGATACGCTGCGCTCGAGGAGTCGCGCATTGCCGCTCGTCGTCGAGACACGCACCGGTCGCGTTCGCGGTCGCCTCGACCGCGGGGTGACCGCGTTCCGAGGCGTGCCGTTCGCCCGCGCGCCGATCGGGCCGCTGCGCTTCGCCGCGCCCCAGGGCGCCGAGGCGTGGAGCGGCGTGCGCGAGTGCGCGGAGCCGGCGCCCGCGGCGCCGCAGAACGCGTCGCGCTTCGCGCCGGTGCTCGGCGAGCGCGCGGAGAAACAGAGCGAGGACTGTCTCGCGCTCGACCTCTGGACCGCCGGCTTCGACGGCGTGCCGCGCCCGGTGCTCGTGTTCGTGCACGGCGGCGACTTCGCGGAAGGGGCCACCGCGGAGCCCTGCGTGCGCGGCCGGCGCCTCGCGCGCGGCGGAGACCTGGTCGTCGTCTCGCTCTCGTATCGGCTCGGCGCGCTCGGCTTCTTCGCAGCGAACCTCGGCCTGCTCGACCTGGTCGCCGGGCTCGAATGGGTGCGCGACGAGATCGACGCGTTCGGAGGGGACGCGGGCCGAGTCACCGTCTTCGGTCACGGCGCCGGCGCGACCGCGCTCGCGTGCCTGCTCGCGATGCCGCGGGCGCGCCCGCTCTTCCAGCGCGCGATCCTCGCCAGCGGCAGCTACGAGATCGACTCACTCGAGCGCGCCGAAGCGCGGCGCGCGGCGTTTCTGAAGAGTCTCGACCTCTTGCCCCGCGACGGCGCAAAGCTCGCCGGGATTCCGCTCGAGGAGCTCCTCTGGGCGCAGTCCCGGGCCGGCGGGTTCCGCCCGGTCGTCGACGGAGAGACACTCCCGAGAGCGCCGCTCGCGGCGGCCGAGGCCGGTGAGACCGCGCTCGTGCCGCTCGTGATCGGCACGGCCCGCGACGAGACGCGAGTGCTCGACCTCGTCGACCCGAGCTTGCGCGCGCTGCGCCGCGACGACGTGCTCGCGCGGCTCACCGCCGAGGGCATCGCGCGCGAAGCCGCGGCCGACGCGCTCGAGCGCGAGCACGACTCGAGCCCACACGCGCTCTTTCACCGCGTCGCGACGGAGCTGCGCTATCGCGCGCCCGCGCGGCGGATCGCCGACTCACTCTGCGCGCGGGGCGCGCCGGTCTTCCAGTACCGGTTCGACCTCGCGGGCGCGTCCGCGGCCGGCGACACCGGCGCCTTTCACGGCCTCGAGCTGCCGCTCGTCTTCGGCACCCGCCGCGTGACTCCGCTCGGCCGCTTCTTCGAGGACGTGCCCGAGGCGAAGCCCGTCGGCCGGCGCATGCGCGACGCGTTCGCGGCGTTCGCGATCACCGGCGCGCCGCGCTCTCCCCTGCTCGCCTCCTGGCCGCGCTACAGCGCCGCGGATCGGAGCGCGCTCTCGTTCAGCGGATCGGAGTGACTCGCATCCGCAAGAGTGAGTTGCGCCGGACGCGCCGACTCATGGCGCCGCTACAGACCGCGCGAGCCAGAGCAGCGACGCCCAGCCGGCGATGAGCAGCAGGCCACCGATCGGTGTCACCGGGCCGAGTATCCGAGCTTCGAAGAGAACGAGGCCGAAGATCGAGCCGGAGAAGAGCGCGACCCCGGCGGTGAAGAGGCTCGCCGGCAGAGTCACGCTGCGCCCCGTCGCCGACGCGTAGAGCGCGAGGGCGAGCAGCGCGGCGCTGTGGATCAGCGCGTAGTGGGAGGCGGTGTGCCATGCGGCGAGTCTCTCCGGAGTCACGGTCTCGCGCAGGCCGTGCGCGCCGAACGCGCCCGCGATCACCGAGATCGTCCCGAGCACGCCCGCGACGGAGAGCCAGCTCACAAGTCGCGGTCCGTGACCGCGCCGAAGGTCGCGCTCGAGACGAGCTTGGCGTACTTCGCGAGCACGCCGCTCGTGTAGCGCGGCGCGGGGGGCTTCCAAGAGGCGCGGCGCTTCGCGAGCTCCGCCTCCGGGACGTTCAGCGTGAGCACGCGTTTCTTCGCATCGATCGTGATCGAGTCACTCTCGCGCACGAGCGCGATCGGCCCGCCGACGAAGGCCTCCGGCGAGACGTGGCCGACCACCATTCCGTACGTTCCCCCGGAGAAGCGGCCGTCGGTGAGCAGGCCGACGGAGTTCCCGAGGCCTTTGCCGATCAGCGCGCTCGTCGGCGCGAGCATCTCGCGCATGCCGGGGCCGCCCTTCGGTCCCTCGTAGCGAATCACGAGCACGTCGCCCGCGCGGATGCGGTCGCCCATGATCGCGTCCATGCATGCCTCTTCGGAGTCGAAGACGCGCGCGGGGCCGGTGATCTCGTGTATCTCGATGCCACTCACTTTGGCGACGGATCCCTCGGGCGCGAGATTGCCGCGGAGCACGGCGAGGTGGCCCTCGGCATAGATCGGGCGGCTCCACGGCCGCACCACGTCCTGACCCGCGGGCGGCGCGCCCGGTACGCGCGCGAGATTCTCCGCAACCGTCTTGCCGGTCACGGTGAGACACTGACCGTGGATCAGGCCCTTCTCGAGCAGCATCTTCATCACGAGCGGAATGCCGCCGACCTTGTGCAGGTCCGTCGCCACGTAGCGGCCGCTCGGCTTCAGGTCCGCGAGCACCGGCACGCGCGCGCGGATGCGCTCGAAGTCGTCGAGCTCGAGCGGCACGCCCGCGGAGTGCGCGATCGCGAGCAAGTGCAGCACCGCGTTCGTCGAGCCGCCCACGGCCATCACCACGGCGATCGCGTTCTCGAACGCCTCGCGCGTGAGTATCTTGCGCGCGGTCAGGTTCTTCTCGACGCAGGCCACGAGCGCTGCGCCGCTGTCCGCCGCGCTGGTGCGTTTCTCCTCGGAGTCCGCGGCCATCGTCGAGCTTCCGGGCAGCGAGAGACCGAGCGCCTCGATCGCGCTCGACATCGTGTTCGCCGTGTACATGCCGCCGCACGAGCCCTTGCCCGGGCACGCGCGCCGCTCGATCTCGACGAAGTCCGTGTCACTCATCTTGCCCGCGCCGTGCGCGCCGACGGCCTCGAAGACCGAGACGATCGTGAGGTCGGCGCCGTGATATTGACCCGGCCGGATCGTCCCGCCGTAGACGAAGACGGACGGCACGTCGAGGCGCGCGAGCGCGATGGCCGCGCCCGGCATGTTCTTGTCGCAGCCGCCGACCGCGAGCACTCCGTCGTGCCACTGCCCACGAGTCACTGTCTCGATCGAATCCGCGATCACATCGCGCGAGACGAGTGAGCACTTCATGCCCTCGGTGCCCATCGAGATCCCATCGCTGATGGTGATCGTGCCATAGGTCTGCGGCATGCCGCCCGCGCGCCGCACGCCTTCCGCCGCGGCGATCGCGAGCTCACCCAGGCCCGCGTTGCACGGCGTGATGTCGCTCGCCGCGTTCGCGATGCCCACGATCGGCTTGCCGAAGTCCGCGTCCGAGAAACCGACGGCGCGCAACATCGCGCGATTCGGCGCGCGATTGTCGCCCTCGGTGGTGACCGCGCTGCGGGGATTGCGTCTGTTCGCCACGACTCGTGTCCTCCGGTGCAGGTGCGATTGTAACGCGGCTCTTGTCTACACTAACCGCCGGAGGAGTGCCGAAAATGGAACGCGCGCTGTCCGTGGCTGCGACGCCGAGCTCCCTCGACGATCCCAAGGTGAAGAGCGTGCTGGATCGCCTGCACGAGGCCGCGACCGCCGACACGTTCCGCATGTTGGGACGACTGCCGACGTTCATCGGCGCGGTCATGAACCGCAACTTGCCCGCGGCGGAGATGAGTCGCCGCTTCAAGGACGTGTACATCCCCCTCTCTCGACCGCAGGGCAAGCTCCTGTATCTCGTCGCGCGCAGCATCGACGCGCGGCGCATCGTCGAGTTCGGCACGTCGTTCGGAGTCTCGACTCTCTACGCCGCCGCGGCGGCGCGCGACAACGGCACGGGGCGAGTGATTGGCTCGGAGCTCGAGCCGGGCAAGCGCGCGAAGGCGGTCGAGCACTTGAACGAAGCGGGGCTCGGCGGCGTCGCCGAAGTCCGGCTGGGCGACGCCCTGCAGACGCTGCGCGACGTGCCGCCGCCGGTCGACCTGCTCCTGCTCGACGGCTGGAAGGACCTCTACCTGCCGATGCTCGAGTTACTCGCGCCGAAGCTGCGCCCGGGCGCGGTCGTCCTGGCCGACAACGTGCGCACGTTCAAGCGCGCGCTGGCGCCGTATCTCGACTTCGTGCAGTCGGGAAGGAACGGCTTCCAGTCGGTGACTCTGCCGTTCCCGTCCGGCTTCGAGTACTCCGTCCGCACCTGACGGACTCGCGCGACTCAGGTTCTCACGAACTCGAGCAAGAGATTGCGCGTCGGGTCGTGCGCCTGGGCCAGGCGGCGCTCCGATCCCTGGAAGCCCGCCGCCACAAGATACTCGCTCCACTCCGGGATGGACCGGAAGCGGCGCACCTGCTGGTGGTTCACGGTCCAGGGCAGAAAGAGACCGGCGTCGTAGACGTCGTGCGCGAGCGCCACCAGCGCCCACTGGCCCTCCCCGTCGACGTCGTGATCGCGCAGCAGGAAGCGGCCGCCCGGGCGCAGCACGCGGCGGATCGAGCCGACGAAGCCCGCGAGCTGCTCGTCCGGGCAGTGATGGAAGCCAATGAAGTTCGTGACCAGGTCGAGACTCTGCTCCGGAATCGCACTGCCGGCGAACGAGTCATAGTTGCCCAGCGGCACGTAGCGGCCCTTCTTCCGCAGGCTGCCGCGCTCGACCATGTCCACCGGTGAGTACGAGGGCGCGACATCGTTCAGCAGATACGTCGGGCCCTTCATCTTCACGTGATTGTCGAGCGAGCTGACGTAGCGCCCGGTCGTCCCGATCTCGAGATAGCCGCTCGCTTCCTGGTGCTCGCCGAGCAGCTCGATCGACTGCCGAGTCATTTCATCCTTCTGCTTCTTGAGCGCGGGAATCGAGTGAGTGACCGGGCCGAGCAGCGGCTTGATCTTGGGCAGCCGCTCGAGCAGCGCGGCATAGACCTCGCGATCGGTCGCGTATTTCTCGCTGAGCTCGATGATCAGCTCGTGGAAGCGCACCTCCGGATACAGGTGGAAGACGTTCTGCAGGAACAGGAAGAAGCGGTCGCGGAGCGCCGGATCGCCGTAGACGCGGCGGAAGTTGCCCGGATCGACGTCCGGCGTGTCGAGCACCGCCTCGAGCAACCGCGCGAACGCGGCGCTCGCGGGCGACAGCAACGCGAGCGTCGTGACTCCAGCCTTGAGCAGCGTCCTTCGCTTCATGACACCTCCGCGGGTCGGTGGTCGTGAGTCAGTAGTCGTAGATGTGATCGAGCGCCAGCGGCGCGGCGCCGAGCTCGCCCAGCACGTCCGTGAGTCGCCCGACTTCGACGACGAGGGCCACGCGCTTGTGCTCCGGGTCGGTGAGGATCGGCCACTCGTCGATGACGTCGCCATAGAGGCGCGCGTCGTCCCAGTCGGCAGGCGCGATCACGGTCACCAGGATACGCCGGTTGCCGGCGACCTCGACCAGCGACGCCTTTCGCTCCGCGAGCACGGCCAGCGCGTGGCGGAACGGGTCGTAGCGCGCGATCGAGACGAGCTCGGAGTCCGGTCCCAGTGTCTCGAGCACGCGAATGCCGGACCCGGCGCCGAAGTCGGGCTCGCGGCTGCGAATCCAGGCCTGGATCTCCAGGTCCTCCGGCGCGTACGCGGCGCCGGTGCCGAGCCCGATCGCCTTGCCCCAGCCCGCCTTCACGCCCATGCCGAGCGTGGTCGCGAACTTGCGCTCGACGCGTCGAACGCTCCAGTGACTCCCGCTGCGATCGAGCGCCCAATAGGCGCGCAGCTTGGTCCAGAACGGGTACGCGTACCACGGCGTCGCGTGGATGAACTGCGCGTAGTCACGCGTGGCTTCGGCCATGAAGAGATCGTCGGCTTCGCGCCGCGCCGGATCCCCGCCCAGCGAGACCCACTCGGTCACCCGGCCCAGCGTCTCCTCGTACGCGCCGCTCGCCGCGTAGCCGACGCTGTAACTCAAGCCGATCACCCAGATCATCGCGTTGTAGCCGAAGTTGGACGAGCCGCTCGCGCGCGCCGGACCCGACACGTGGCGGTAGCGGCCCCAGAACTGGCCGATGCTCGAGAAGTACGGGAAGTGACTCGGCAGCGAGTCGAGCGAGCGCAGCCCCTGCTCGTCCGCGCTGTACACGATGTACCACTCGGGCAGGGTCAGGAACGTCTGACTCTCTTCGCGCAGGTATCCGGGCCGGGCGCGGAGTCGCTCGCGAATCGCGGCGTCGTCGCGCGCGCGCTCGGCGGCCTGGGGCGGCGTGAAGTAGCGGTCCCACAGCTTGTTGCGGAACTTGTTGGTCGGATCGAGCTTGGCCTTCCGCGCGAAGAACTCGCCCGCGCGCGGATAGGCGCGCCGGAACTGGTCGTCGGTCGCGAGTATCTGGTACGGGAGATAGTACGAGCCGCCCGCGGCGAGCGCGGCCTCGATCAGCTCGCGCGTCCAGAGTCCGACCGAGGTGTTCGCCTCCTTGTCGAGAGGTTGCTTGTAGAAGAGGACGAACGCGAAACACTCCTGGCGCGCCCACGCGAGCAGCGAGCCGGGGTCCGCGCTCGCGTGGCGAATCGATACGTTGATCGCGTTCACGTCGTAGCGCTTCAGGATTTCGACGAGCTTCGGCGTGAACGCGTCGAACTCGGCCACCGGCACGAAATACTCCTGGAGCACGTAGGTCGTGTGTCTGCGCGACCAGGGCTCGACGTCCGCGACGTCGTAGCTCGCCTCGTAGTTGCGCCACACGACGCTCTTGTTGCGCAGGCGCCACTTCTCGAGGAAGTGCTCGCGCAGCGAGCCGCCGAACGGCCCCTCGGAGATCCAGAACAGGGCAAAGCGCTCCTTCCAGTAACTCGCGTGTTCCGGCTGCAGCCGCTTGCGAACCGTGACCTCGCGATCGGTCTTCGTGTAAGTGATCGCGGTGACCGTGTCGTAGTGCGGCGGGTAGAAGTCGCCGTTGTGCATGACGGTGTCCGGCGAGGAGCGGACCTCGCGCTCGAAGAAGCTCCGGTACTCGCCGATCGGCACTTCGCGCACGTGGGTCTCGAGCCGGTCGTTCGGGACCAGCTCGAGCGTCGCAGTCACGATGACTCCCAGCCCGCCGTAGCCACCGATCACTCCGTAGAAGATGTCGGGGTTCTGCGTCGGGCTGGCGTCGACCAGCCGGCCGTCGGCGAGCACGACCTGGATCGCGCGCACCGAGCGGATGATCGGGCCCTGATTCACGTAGCGGCCGTGCGCGTTCACGCTGAGTGAGCCGCCCACGGTGAAGTTCGCGTACGACTGCATGATGCGCAGCGAGAGATCCTTCGGGTCGATCACGTTCTGGATCGCGCGCCAGGTGATTCCTGCCTCGACGCTGATGCTGCGCGCCTCGGGGTCGAACGCGATCACGTGGTCGAGCGCCCGCATGTCGAGCGCGAGCGCTCCCTCGGTCGCGATCTGTCCGCCCATGCTGTGGCGCGCGCCGCCGATCGAGATCGGACCGGGGTGACTCGCGACGAGCTTCTGCACCTCGGCGATCGAGCGCGGTTGGACCACTCGCTCGACCGCGATCGGATTCATCTGCGTGACGTCGTTGACCGTCGTCCCGGGCAGCCCCCCGGCGCCGATGCACGCCGCTCCCAGGAGCGCGGAGGCCAGCGCGGCGAGCACGCCGTGCCAGCGGTGCGCCAGATCCCCCATGGCGGAGACAGTAACACGAGTCAGCGGCGGTGAGTCCTCGGGTAGCCTTTGAGACTCAGAGCGCGATCTTCATTCGGGGGGGTCGAGGCTCAGGGCTTCAGCTCGATCAGAAACTCGCGGAAGCGCGTGGAGCTGCGATTGACCGCGGTCTCGCGACTGCCCGGCTCGACGAAGTACACCTGGCCCGGCTTGACCGGAATCCGGATCGACTTTCCGTTCGCGAAGTCCGCGTCGACCGTGTCGCCCTCCACGACGCACAGCACGTAGGGCAGCGTGTGCTCGTGAAAGTCGGACGACTCACCCGGCGCGAGGTCCATCTGCCAGACCTTCACGCGCTCGTTCTCGAACAGGAGCTCGTTCGCGACGTCGCCCAGCTTGCGGCCTTCGTTTTTCTCCATGCCCCAGAGTCTACCCTTCGCGAGCCTCCCGACGGAAGCTCCGGATCGCGCGGTCGGAGCTCGTTCTACGACAGAGTCACTCCCGGGGCCCAGTTGCCGTGGAAGCCGAAGGGGATGCGCTGCGGGACGCGCACGGTCGCGAGCGGCGGGGCTTCGACGTTGGCCGCGTCGAGCACGACCACGTCGCTGCGGTCCTCGGCCCAGCGGTACACGGGCGCGAGCAGGAAGCCGTCGCCCTCGGGAGCCGAGTCACTCCGGGGCACGAACACCGCCTCGCCGGCAGAGCTGCCGTCGGGCAGCGCGTGCGCGCGGCGCTTGGCCCTCGCGAGGTCGTAGTGCAGGATCGCGTTGAACGGCAAGGTCGAGTCACCGCGCGGCACGGTGCCGACGGCGTAGCCGTGCCGGTACGCGAGCCCCGCGCGGCGCTCGTCGAGGCGCGGGAACTCGATCTGCACGTCGTCGAGCGGCTCTTCGCGGAACGAGTGAGTCGCGAGGTCGAGGGTCCAACGCGCGAGCAGGCCGGGCGCCGGGCCCGCCTCTTCCTCGCCGGCGCGCGCCGTCGGGAACAACGCGACGCGCGGGTACTTCACGGCCTCGATGATCACGCGCGAGCCGACCTCGTGCGCGTTCATGAAGTGGTAGACGAAGCAGGCGTTGGTCTCGAACCAGACCGCGTCCTTCGCATCGCCCGCGCGGGGCATGACACCGATCCGTGTTCCCAGCTCGGGCTCCCAGCGGAACACCGCGTCCGAGTACAGATTCTCCGGCCGGATCGTGACCGGGAACTCCGGGAAGATCACGTGTGACTGCGTCGCGATGAAGTCGTGCATCATCGTGCCCACGCGGCGCGGCACGTCGACGCTGCGCGTGAGTCGGCCGTCGCGAGAGACGACGTGGTGTCGCAGGAACGGCGGCTCGGCCGAGTAGCCGAAGAACAGCAGCTCGCCGGTCTCGGGGTCGACCTTCGGGTGCGCCGTCATCTCGGTCTGCAGCCGCCCGCCGAACGAATACCGGCCCAACGTCTCCAGGTTGCGCGGGTCGAGCTCCGTCGGCAGCTCGACCTCGAGCAGCGCGAGCAGCCGGCCCGCGTGCCAGACGACGTTCGTGTTCGCGGCGTCGACCGCGAGCTTCACGCACTCGTAGCTCGAGAGACCCTGCGCCTCGAGCTCGCGCCACGCATCGGGATCGGTGTGACTCATCGAGCGCAGGCCGCCGAACAATGCCTTTCCCGCCTTGCGCTCCATCTCGAAGCGGCGCGTGCGCACCCAGCGGTTGCGGTACTTCGCGGTGCCGCCGGCGAACGAGATGGCGTGGATCATGCCGTCGCCGTCGAACCAGTGATACGCCTCGCCGCCGCGCGGGGGAAACTGCGGGTTGGGGCCGTTGCGGTAGAGCGTGCCCTCGAGCTCGCGTGGAATCTCGCCTTCGATCTCGAGGCGCGGAAAGTCCGCCTCGCGCGGCTGCGGCGCGAAGCCGCCCTGCAGATTCGGGTGACTGGGCCAGGTCGAGTCGGGGTTCATCGCCTTCTCCTCGTCTTCTGGGGTTTGCGGTGGCCGTCGAGCAGCGCGTCCATGAGAGGCTCGAGTAAGTCGCGGGCAGCGCGGCCGAGGCCGAGCTTGCCGGCCAGGTGCAGCGACACCAGGCCGTGTAGGCCGGCCCAGAACACGTGCGCGACCGTCTCGGGATCGCCCGCGAGCACGCCCGCTTGCACGGCCAGCTCCACGGACTCGAGCAGCACCTGCCAGGAGCGGATCTCCTTCACGCGGTACTGCGGCGGGGCCGCGCTCACGGACTCGCGCAGCTCGAACATGATTCGGTAGGCGTGCGGCTCGCGCAGCGCGAAGCGGAAGTAGGCGCGCGCCAGCACGCGCAGCCGCTCCTCGGGGCCGTCGACGCCGGCGGCGGCGCGGTCGAGCGCCACCGCGAAGCGCTCGAAGCCGAGCCCACACACCGCCGCGAAGATCTCTCGCTTGTCGGCGAAGTAGCGGTACGGGAGCGCATGACTGCAGTCGAGCTTCTCGGCCAGGGCGCGCATCGTGACTGCCTCGTAGCCCTCGTCGGCGAACATCTGCATCGCCACGTCGCAGAGCCGCGCCTTGAAGGTCTCGATCTCGTCGGGCCGAAGCGCCGGTCGCGCCATGGGCCAATATTTACCACTGAAAACTAAACGCTGTCAACTATTCTCGCGCTGGCGCCGCCCGCACCAGGCGCAGAAGCGGAAGAAGCCCCGCGACGTCGGCCCGCTGCAGCGCGTGCAGCGATCGGGCAGCGCCGGGTGCTTCCAGCGCCTGCCCGGCTTGGTCTTGCACACGGGGCAGTAGCGCATGAACAGGCGGAGCTGCCCGGGACAACCGCGGCGCCTGCAGTGCCGGAGCGCGCGCGGGTCGCGGCGCGGCGGGCGGCCGTTCCCCTTGAAGCGTCCCGCGAAGCACCACGGGCAGGCGGTCCACTCGGGCAGGACCCCGCGCTCGCAGTGCCGGCAGACGAGCGGAGCGCTCGTGACTTCCTTGAACGAGTTGCCCTTGCTGCCGCACCATGGGCAGACACTCATCGCTTCGGCGATCGGCCCCTTGCAGCGATGACAGCGGTGAGTCATTCCGAGCGCTCGACCGCTGCGCTTCCGGAACAGCTCCATCCCGACCGCGAACGGCGTCGCCGGGAGCCCGGTGACTCGCCGGCGCCGGCGGCGTCTCGGCGCGCCGGCGTGGGACTCCTCGATCTTGCGGAACGCGGCTTCGAGCGCGAGGTGCAGCTCGACCGCCGACGGATAGCGATCGGCGGGATCGAACTCGCAGGCCTTCTGCAGCACGCCGCGCAGCGGCTCGGGCACCTTGGCGCGGAAGCGGTCGAAGCGCTCGGGCGGCCAGGTGAACGGCCACTTCAAGAGCTTCCCGGTGAGTAACTCGTAGGCGATGAGACCGAGCGAGAACACGTCCGAAGCCAAGGTCGGCTTCCCGTAAGCCTGCTCCGGCGCCATGTAGCCCATGGTTCCCGCCTCGGTGTAGCTGCGCGACTCGGTCCGGACGAAGCGCGATACGCCGAAATCGGTAATGGCCGCGTGACCGTCGGCGAACACGAGCACGTTCTCGGGCTTCACGTCGCGGTGCATGAGTCGACGCGAATGCGCGTGCGCGAGGCCCGCGGCCACGTCGCGCACGATGCGCAGCGCCACCGCGCCCGAGCGCCACGCGCCCGGGTAGTCGTAGACGTGAGTGCGCGCCAGGTCGCTCGCCATGACGAAGCGGCCGTCGATCCAGTCGGCGTTGCGCGTTGCGACCACGTTCGGGTGCGAGAGACTGCACGCGATCCGCGCCTCCGCCTCCATCGCCTCGCGGCCGAACTCGCGCACCACCCAGTCGAAGGCGACCTTCAGCGCTACGCGCCGACCCTCGACGGTGTCGCGCGCCGCGAACACTTCCGAGAAGGCGCCCTTCCCGATCGAGCGCTCGAGGCGGTACTTCCCGAGGCGCGTGCCTCGGCGCAGGACGCCGGCCAAGCGCCTAGCTGTAGATCAGGCGAGTCAGAAACTCGGCGACACAGCCGGGCTTCGGCTCGCCGACGATCTCGACGGTCACCTTCTGCTTGAGCTGCAGCGTGTTCGGGGCGACCAAGGTCGCCTCCACGAGCTCGCGCGTCGCGCGCACGCTCGAGTTCACCTTCACGGGCGCGGGGAAGCGCACCTTGTCGAGCCCGTAGTTCACGCCCATGACCAGCCCTTGGTATGCCTCCGGGTCACTCGGCGGAATGCTGCCCTGCAGCATCGGAAGCAGGGACAGAGTCAGGAAGCCGTGCGCGATGGTGACTTTGTACGGAGACAGCTTCGCAGCGCGCTCCGGGTCGACGTGGATGAACTGGTGGTCGCCGGTCGCATCCGCGAACAGATTGATCTGACTCTGTTCGATCTTGTGCGGCTGGCCCGGTCCGTCGACCTTGCCGATCTGCTCCGCGAAGCGCTCGAGCGCCGCCTCCGCCTTGCTGGCCATCGCTTCCTCCGTGCGGGTTGCGCCCGTTATACACGACCCGCACGATGCTGGGCGATGATCGACGCCGACGCCGCCGCGTGTAGCGAAGCCAGCTCCTCCGCGGGCGAGCCACTCGCCGGCTCGGCCTCCGACGCGCCGCTCTTCGCCGCGCTCGCCTGGCCGAAGGCGCGCTGGCACCACGACAAGGCCGCTCTCTCCGAGGGACTGCCGCCCTCGGTCGGCGCGCTCGAGAAGACCGCGCGCGCGGCCGGCCGCAAGCTCCAGCTGCGCGTGTTCGCGCGGGTCGGCGCGCCGGCGCAGCCCGGAGTCGAGGTGCTGTGCGCCGACTTCGCCAGCGGGCGGTCGCTGCTGCGCCGCGAGCCCGACGCGGAGCGCGCGGCGCAGGCGGTGGCGCGCTTCGTCGCGGGCGAGGACTCGGGTCCGCCACTCACTGCGCCGCTCGTGTTGGTCTGCACCGACGGGCGCCACGACCGCTGTTGCGGGAAGCTCGGTCACTCGCTGGTGGCGGCACTCCGCGATTGGGTCGACGTGGCCGAGGCGAGTCACTTGGGCGGCCACCGGCTGGCTCCGAACTGTCTCGCGCTGCCGTCGGGCCGGCTCTACGGCCGGGTCACCGCCGCGGACGTCGCGCCGCTGATCGAGGCGGTGCGACACGGCGGTGTGTACCTGCCCTGCTACCGCGGGCGAAGCGGCCTCGACGAGCTCACGCAAGTCGCCGAGGCCGCCGCGATCGCGCACTGCGGCGGCGCGCGCGAGTTCCGCATCCGCCCGCCGGCGGACCCGGAGGCCGAGGCGCGGGTCGAGGTGACTTCCGGTGAGCTGCGGCTCGACGTGACCTGTGAGCGCCGGACCTATCTGGGAATCACCTCCTGCGGCGACGCGAAGCCGGAGGCGCGCGAGCGCTGGGTCGCGAGAAACGCCCTTCGGGTGCCCGCGGCCCAGTAGAATCGCCGCATGTTGAAGCGGCCCTGGGTGACTGCGGGTCTGGTCTGTGCGTTCGGCTCCCCGAACCGCTGGAGCCAGGGCGCGTTCGTGCAGGACTTCTCGGCGCTGCGCGCCGTGGTGCCCGAGCCGAACGCGGTGACGCTCTTCGGTGTCGCCGTGCTCGCGCTCAGCGCGCGCCGAGCTCGATCCGCAGCTTGACCCGCTGCAGGTAGGCGTCCCGCACGAGCTGCGAGTCGCGCACGAAGTGCTCGAGCTCCGCGGGCGTGAGTGCCTGCGGGCCGTCGCACAGCGCTTCCTCGGGCCGCGGATGGAAGTCGACGAGCACCATGTTCGCGCCGGCGATGATGCCCTGCGCGGTCACGTGGTGGATGTCGAGCAGGCCGTCCGGCGCGCCGACTCGCTTGCCCACCGCGTGCGACGGGTCGATGCACACCGGCATGCGCGTCAGCCGCTTCACGGCGGGCACCATCGCGAAGTCGACGAAGTTGCGGTGCGGGTCGCCCAGGTTCGTCTTCATGCCGCGCAGGCCGAACACGATGCGGTGATTCCCGCCGCTCGCGACGTACTCCACCGCGTTCAGTGACTCCTCGAGCGTGATCCCCATGCCGCGCTTGAACAGCACGGGGAATTGCTGCTGCGAGCCGACCGACTTCAGGAGCTCGAAGTTCTGCGCGTTGCGCGTGCCGATCTGCAGCATCACGCCGGTGGGATTCCCGGCCGCGGCGAGCGCGTCGCGGATCTCGTCGACGTGCTGCTCCGAAGTGACTTCCATCGCGATCACGCGGATGCCGTACTTGCCCGCGAGCTCGAACGTGAAGGGCAGACACTTCGCGCCGTGACCCTGGAAGTCGTAGGGGCTGGTGCGCGGCTTGTACGCGCCGGCGCGCGTGGTCGAGATACCCGCGGCCTTCAGCGCGCGGAACGTGAGCTCGAGGTTCTCGCGCGTGTCGATCGCGCACACGCCGGGAAACAGATAGAAGCTGTCCTGACTGAAGTGCACGCCGTTGTACTCGAAGCCGAGCGCCTCGGCCTGACCCTCGTGGCGCCCGATCGTGCGGTAGCGCTCGCGGATGCGGATGACTTTCTCGACCGCGGGAAACTCCTCGAACGGCTCCGAGGAGACACCGCCCGTCGGCCCGAGCAGGTAGATCTCGGTCAGCGTGCGGGTCGAGCCGCGAATCACGTGCAGCTCGGTGCGGATGTCCGGATTGCGCTCGGCCATGCGGATCACCTGACGCGTCTCGGGCGCATCGGGTCCGAACTCGGCCTTCATCACGATGATCACGGCGGGGATCCTAACGTGCTGCGCGCGCTTGGAACAATCGGAACAGCCACTGACCGACGAGGCCGACGAGCGGCGGCAGCAGAATCGCCGGAATGAAGCGGGCCCAGGTCAGCGGCCAGCCCACCAGCGGCGCCTCGTACGTCAGCATCCGGATGGGGCTCACGAGCGTCTTGGCGGTGATCAGCGTGATCAGCGCGCCGGCCGGGATGCCCTTCGCGAACAGGCCCGCCGCGACCGGGAAGAACACGTACGGCCCGCCGGGGATGACGAGCCCGACGACCCACGCGACCAGGATGCCGCGACCGCCGTGCTCCTCACCGAGCCAGCGCACGAGTGACTCCTGCGGCACCAGGACGTCGAACAGCCCGGCGAGCGCGAAGCCGAGCGCGAGCTCGAGCCACACGCCGCGGAGCTGGCGCGCCCCCGAAGCGAGGCCCTCGAGCGGCAGCTCGGGGCTGCGCGCGTACGCGACGCCGAGCGCCGCGACGGTGAGTCCGAGCAGGATCCAGAGGTTCGCGTCCATGCGTCTCCGCCGCTTCATCGCGGTGTAGGTGCGCGCCGGTAGACCAGCTCGGCGGCGGCTGGCGGCCGCTCGGCGCCCTCGCGCGCGGCGACCACGATGGAGTGCTTCGGCGAGAGGCGACAGGCCGGGTCGGTCGCGGCCGCGTCGCCGACGAGGTGAAACGCCTGACAGCGGCAGCCGCCGAAGTCAGTCGCGCGCCGCTCGCAGCTGCGACACGGCTCCTGCATCCAGTCCTCGCCGCGAAACGCCCGGAAGCCAGGCGAGTCACTCCAGATCTCGCCGAGCGCGCGCTCGCGCACGTTGTCGAACTCGAGCCCGGCGATCGTGCGCGCCTGGTGACACGGCAGCGCCAGCCCGTCCGGCGCGATCACCAAGATGTTGCGCCCCCACCCGCCCATGCACGGACGAGGGAAGTCCGTGTGGTAGTCGGGCAGCACGAACAGGATCTCCATGCGGCCGCGGAGCCGCTCGGTCGCGACCCGCGCCGCCTCGCGCGCTCGTTCGATCGCCGCGCGAGTCGGGACGAGCGCGTCGCGGTTGGTGAGTGCCCAGCCGAGATAGGTGGTGTTCGCGAGCTCGAGCCGATCCGCGCCGAGCCGCTCCGCGAGCGCGACGATCTCGGGCACGCGCTCGATGTTCGAGCGCTGCAGGACCACGTTCACCGTGAGCGGCAGGCCGAGCTCGCGCACCCACGCCGCGACTGCGAGCTTCTGCGGGAGCGCAGCGACGCCGGCGATGCGGCGCGAGTCACTCGCGCGGTCGTCCTGGAAGGAGAGCTGTATCGCGTCGAGTCCGCGCTGGGCGAGCTCCGCCAGCCGCGCGCGCTCGAGCGGCACGCCGCTCGTGATCAAGCTCGTGTACAGGTCTGCGGCGCGCGACGCGGCGATCAGCTCTCCGAGATCGTCGCGCAGGAGTGGCTCGCCGCCGGACAGATGGACCTGGACGACGCCGAGTGCGGCGGCCTCGCGCAAGACGCGCCGCCACAGCTCGGTGTCGAGCTCGGCCCAGCGCTTCTCGATCTGCACCGGATTCGAGCAGTAGACGCAGCGCAACGGGCAGCGGTAGGTCAGCTCCGCCACCAGAGTGTATGGCCGCGGCGCGTTGCTCACGGCTCGATCCCGCGCAGGAGGTTGCGGTCGGCGAGCTTCTGCAGGAAGTCGCGCACCTCGTCCGCGAGCCCGGTGTTCGCGCCGTGGCGCGCCGCGAGCGCCGCGATGATCTCACTCACTCGGCGCTCGCCGTCGCAAAGGGCGAGAACCTCCGCGCCGGTCGGGTTCAGCGCGAGCCCGCGCTCGGGGTAGACCAGCAGTGTCTTGCCGGAGATCGAGTCGACGCGCAGCCGCGCCTTGGGGGCGAGCCGGGGCCGAGCGTCGAGCGCGATCACGGGGGCGCGCTCGTCGCCGCCTGCACGCAGTCGAGCAGGTGCCAGAGCACCTCGGTCTTGCGCACGAGCGCGGCGACGCACGCGGCCTGGAGCGGCGCGGTGGTCGCGCGCGCCGTCACGAACGCGATCGCCTCCTGCGAGTCACGCCGCGCGAAAGTGACTCGGTTCTTGAAATACTCGAGACCGGCCGCCGCGACCCACGGATAGTGCTTCTCCCAAGCGGCGATCCGTTTCGACATCAGGTCGGGCGCGAAGAACTCGGTGAGCGACGACGCGACCGCCACCACCAAGTCACTCTCGCGCACCAGCTGAACGTAGCCGTCGCACGCGAAGCGCACGCCGGGCAGCACGCCCGCGCACGACGCCACCTCGTCCCGATCCAGACCCGCCGCCTCCGCAAGTCGCAGCCACTGCTCGAGCCCGCCCTCGCCCGCGCGCTCGCCGTCGTGGTCGCGCAGCCGATGGATCCACATGCGCCGGAACGCCGGATCCTCGGACTTCGACAGAATCAGCGCATCCTTGATCGGGATGCGCGTCTGGTAGTAGTAGCGGTTGAGCACCCACGCTTGGAGCTCGTCTCTGCGCAGTGTTCCGTCGTGCATGCGCAGGTGAAAGGGATGGCTGTCGTGGTAGCGACGAGCGCCCTCCGCGCGCATGCGCGCCACGAACTCGTCGGCGCCGAGCGCGCCACTCACAGCCGGAGCTCCAGGCCGTCGTGGGCGACCTCGACGCCCGCCGCGTACACCGCTTGGTGTTCCGGGCCGTCCTCGCGCAGCAGCGGGTTGGTGTTGTTCACGTGGATCAAGATGCGCCGTCCGGGGAGCTTGGCGAGAAACTCGAGGCTGCCGTTCGCGCCGCCGACGGGCCAGTGTGCCATGTCCTCGGCCCGGCGCGTGCCGAGCCCCGCGGCGACGAGCTCGTCGCTGCTCCAGAAGGTTCCGTCGAAGAAGACGCAGTCCGCGCCCCGGACGGCGTCCTGAACCGCGGGCGACGGCCCGGCCACGGCGGGCAGGTAGGCGAGAGTGACTCCGCGCTTCGCGTCGCGGATGCGCAGGCCGACGTTGTCCTCGGGCGACGCCGCGCGCACGCGCTCGAGGTGCAGCGGCGCCTTGCCCGGTATCGCGAGCGCGGTCACGAGCAAGCCGGTGTCGGTGCCGCCGTCCCGATCCACCAGCGCGGTCTCGACGCCGAGCGCGAGCTCACCCCAGCGCACCTGATCCGGGAAGCGCTGCAGGGTCCCGTAGAGGCTGTTCCCCTCCGCGAAGCCGCGGCGCACCGCGCCGGTCGCGTACACGGAGATCGGGTGTGACTCGCGCAGCGACAAGAGCCCGAGCGTGTGATCCAAGTCGCCGTTCGTGAGCAGGATGCCCGACACCGGAGAGTGTCGCTTCGCCCGCGGCCAGAGCGGCGGGAAGCTCTCGATCTGCGCGCGGATCTCGGGCGAGGCGTTGAGCAGGAACCAGCGCTTGCCGTCAGCAGAGAGCGCGACCGACTCCTGGGTACGCGCGCGGGCGCGCAGGGTTCCGTCGCGAAGACCCCTGCAGTTGGCGCAGCCGCAGTTCCATTGCGGGAAGCCGCCGCCGGCGGCCGACCCTAGAACCCGAAGCTGCACGAATCTGGAGCCGAGCTACGCCTCGACGTCGGAGGCGAGCTCGCTGACGAACGGCGGGTAGCTGTCCCCGTCCTCGTCTCCCTGGTACGCGCCGATCTCGGCGCTCATGTTGATCTCTTCGAACGCGGGCGCTTCCCAGTTCATGTCGATTCCTCGGTGTTGAGCGGGCCTACGGTAGCACGTATCGGCTCGAGGCCGCCGCTCGCTCGAGGCGCCGCGAGGCCGCCCGTTCCGCGGACGTCGAGTCAGTCGGCCGAGGCAGCGGCCTGCGCGCGGAAGCGGCGCCAGTCGATGTGGAGCTTGCGCATGCGCGCGCGGAGCGTGTGCGGGTTGATGCCGAGCGCGCGCGCCGCGCCGAACGGGCCCTCGATCCGGCCGAAGGCGCGCGCGAGCGCGGCCTCGATGTGCGCCGCCATGGCGTCGTCGAGGCTCGAGGGTGCGTCGGGCACGGGCGTCGCAGGGCGCGGCGCCGTCGCCGGCGCTTCGCGGGCCGACGCGCGCGCGCTCGGCGGCCCCGCGGGACCCAGCGCCTTGGCGACCTCGAGCGCGCGCCCCTGGCCGAGCAGCACCGCGCGGTCCATCACCGCGCCGAGCTCGCGGATGTTTCCGGGCCACGCGTAAGCCGCGAGCAGGCTCACGTCGTCGCGGTTCGGGACCAGCGCCGGCAGGCCGAAGCGCGTGGCGGCGCGCAGCGCGAAGTGACTCGCGAGCGCCGAGATGTCCTCGGGCCGCTCGCGCAGCGGCGGCAGGTGGATCACGAACACGGCCAGCCGGTACCAGAGGTCCTCGCGGAAGCGGCCCTCCGACACCATCGCGTGTAGGTCGCGGTGAGTCGCGGCGACGATGCGCACGTCGGCGTGCAGCGGGCGCGTGCCGCCGACGCGCTCGAAGCTGCCGTCCTGCAGGATGCGCAGCAGCCGCACCTGCGCGGCGAGGGGCAGCTCGCCGATCTCGTCGAGAAACAGGGTCCCGCCGTCGGCGCGCTCGAACCAACCTTTGCGCTGCGACGACGCGCCGGTGAAGCTGCCGCGCTCGTGCCCGAACAGCTCCGAGTCGATCAGACCGGAGGGAATCGCGCCGCAGTTCACGCGCAGGAACGGTCCGGCGGCGCGCGGCGAGCGGCTGTGAATCGCGCGCGCCGCGACCTCCTTGCCCGAGCCCGTCTCGCCCAGCAGCAAGACGGGCACGTCCGACGGCGCCACCAGCTCGATGCGCTCCATCGACGCGCGCAGTCCCGAGTCGGCGCCGACGATGCTCTCCGACAGATCCTCGCGCCCGAGCCGAGCGAGCAAGCTGCGCTTGTCGGCCTCCGCCGCGCGCCGCAGCGACTCGAGCTCGGCGATGCGCTGGTCGTTTCCGAGCGCGATCGCGAACGGCTCGAGAAGCGCGCGCGCGATGTCCTCGTGCTCGCGCTCGAAGTGTCTCGGCGGTCGGGCGACGAGCAGCAGGAGACCCGCGGGCTCGCCATCGCGCAGGAGCGGCCCGACGAGCACGTCGCCCACGACGTGCTCCGGCAGCGCTCCCGGCAGACGCTTCGCGACGCTCGCGGCCGAGCCGCGCATGGGTCGGTCCCGGCGGCAGAACGCGACCAGCTCCTGCAGCGCGGCGCTCGGCAGGGTTTCGCGTGTGTGCGGTGACTCGTCGCCGTCGGACGCGCTCGCGCACGCGACCGTCTCGACGCTCGCGTGCGCGAGATCGAGCCGGCGCACGAACACCTGGTCGACCGGAACACGGCGCGCGAGCAGCGGCGTGCAGCGGGCCACGGCCTCGCCGATCTCGATGTGCCGCCCGACCTCGCGCCAGATGTCGAGCAGGAGCGGAGCGAAGCGCTCCATCGATCCTCCGAATTTCGAGATCTTATAACGGATTTCCGAGAACTAGTGGTCAATATTTCCGTTCCCCACCACAGAATCTCCAGGCTACGCACACGAGAGCGTCTCTCCGTGCGCGGCAGCGCGGGCATGCGCCTTGCTCGATGCGCGGAGCTCCACATCGGGAGAAGGAGACCGCATGTCACGGGGTCGGGTGGCGCTCGGCGTCGCAGGGGCCGCATTCGCGCTCGCGTTCGGCGCACCGCACGCACACGCACAGGCGCAGACCGCAACCGGCGACCGCGCCGCCCTGGAAGACCGCGTGAACGAGCTCGAGCAGGAGCTCGCGCTCGTGAAGCGCAAGCTCGAGGTCGACGCGGAGACCGAGGCCGCGAAGCCGGAGCAGCCAATAGTCAGCGCCGGGACCGACGGCTTCTCGATCCGCTCTCCGGACGCGAAGTACCAGCTCCGCATCCGCGGCTACACTCACTTCGATACGCGCTTCTTCGCGGAAGCGCCGGCGAACCGCGCGGCGGGTGCAGACACCTTCTTCTTCCGCCGCATCCGCCCGATCTTCGAGGGTACACTGGCCGGTGTCGTCGACTTCCGGATCATGCCGGACTTCGCCGGCAGCACGCTCGTCATCCAGGATGCGTACGCAAATCTGCGTTACATCCCGGAGGCGCAGCTCCAGTTCGGCAAGTACAAGGGACCCGTCGGCTTGGAGCGCCTGCAGTCGGCGACGGCGATGTGGTTCGTCGAACGCGCGCTGCCCACGCAGCTCGTGCCCAACCGCGACCTCGGCATCATGCTCCAGGGCGTCGTCGGCGAAGGCCTCTTCAACTACCAGCTCGCGTGGATGAACGGAGTCACCGACGGCGGAGCGAGCGCGGACGTCGACACCGGTGACGACAAGGACGTCGTCGCGCGCGTCTTCGCGAACCCGTTCCAGGACGCCGGCATCGACGCGCTTCAGGGGCTCGGCGTCGGATTCGCCACGACCTACGGTCACGAGGAGGGAAACCCCGGCTCGTTCAAGACCTCGGGCCAGCAGACCTTCTTCGCGTTCCGAGCGGGAGTCACTCAAACCGGAGCCCGGGCGCGCTACGCGCCGCAGGCTTACTGGTACTGGGGACCCGTCGGACTGCTCGCCGAGTACGTGCTCTCGTCGGGCGGCTTCCGCCGGCCGGGCTTCTCGGACATCCGCGCGGACAACTCCGCCTGGCAGGTCGCCCTCGGCTGGGCAATCACCGGCGAGAACGAGTCGTACAAGGGCCTTCTGCCGAGCTCGTCCTTCGATCCCTTCCACGGCTCGTGGGGCGCGTTCGAGCTGATCGTGCGCTTCAGTCAGCTGAAGGTCGATCACTCGGTGTTCGACGCGAACTTCGCGGACCCCACAGTGAGTGCCGAGTCCGCAAAGCTCTGGAGTGTCGGGATCAACTGGTACCTGAACCGCTTCGTGAAGCTCGCGCTCGACTACGACAACACGAGCTTCCGCAGCTACGACGGCAACCCGGACCGCGCCACCGAGGGCGTGATCCTCGGCCGCGTTCAGCTCGCCTACTAGGAGAGCGCGATGAAACCCCTGCAAGTCACTCTGTCTCTCGTTGCCGCTGCGCTCCTCGGTCTCACGAGCGCGAGCGCGCACGGCGACGCGACGCTCTTGAACGCCTCGTACGACCCGACGCGCGAGCTCTACGCGGACTACAACGAGCTGTTCGCGAAGCACTGGCAGGAGACTCACGGCGAAGCCGTCACCGTCAACCAGTCACACGGCGGCTCGGGCAAGCAGGCGCGCGCCGTGATCGACGGGCTCGAGGCCGACGTCGTGACTCTCGCGCTCGCGGGCGACGTGAACGCGCTCTTCGAGCGCGCGCAGCTCGTGCCGCGCGACTGGCAGAGCCGTCTCCCCAACAACAGCTGCCCGTACACGTCGACGATCGTATTTCTCGTGCGCAAGGGGAACCCGAAAGCGATCCGGGATTGGGACGATCTCGCGAAGCCCGGGATCTCGGTGATCACGCCGAGCCCGAAGACGTCGGGCGGCGCGCGCTGGAACTATCTCGCGGCCTGGGGCTACGCGCAGAGGAGGTTCGGAGGCGACGAGGCGAAGACGCGCGCCTTCGTCGCGGCCATCTACAAGAACGCGCCCGTGCTCGACGCGGGCGCGCGCGGCTCGACCACCACGTTCGTGGAGCGCGGCATCGGCGACGTGTTGATCGCGTGGGAGAACGAGGCGCTGCTCGCGCTCGAGCAGCTCGGCAAGGGCCAGTTCGAGGTGGTCGCGCCCTCTCTCTCGATCCTCGCGGAGCCGCCCGTGGCGGTGGTCGACGCGGTCGCGCGCCGGCACGGAACGAGCGCGCTGGCGCGGGAGTATCTCGAATATCTGTACTCCCCCGAGGCGCAGGATCTGATCGGCAGGCACTTCTACCGGCCGAGCGATCCCGCGGCGGCCGCGAAGTACGCCGCCCAGCTTCCGACGCTCGAGCTGCTCTCGATCGAGAAGGACTTCGGCGGCTGGAAGAAGGCACAGGCGACTCACTTCGCCGACGGCGGCGTGTTCGACCAGATCTACGTTCCCGGACGCTAGCCGACGGCGTCGGAGAAACCGCATGGCAAGCAATCGGAACAGCGTGTTGCCCGGCTTCGGACTCACTCTGGGCTTCTCGATCCTGTATCTGTCGCTGCTCGTCCTGATTCCCCTCTCGGTGCTGTTCTTCCGCAGCGCGTCGCTCCCGCTCGAGGACTTCGCAGCGGCCGTGCTCTCGCCGCGCGCGCTGGCCGCTTACGAGCTCAGCTTTGGGGCATCGCTTGCGGCGGCGGCGCTGAACGCGGTCTTCGGGCTGCTGCTCGCATGGGTGCTGACTCGCTACCGGTTTCCGGGTCGGGACGTCGTCGACGCGTTCGTCGATCTTCCCTTCGCGCTGCCGACGGCGGTCGCCGGCATCACGCTCACCACCTTGCTCGCGAAGAACGGCTGGCTCGGGCAGATCCTCGAGCCCCTCGGGATCCAGGCCGCCTATACACCGCTCGGCGTCACCCTCGCGCTCACGTTCATCGGCCTGCCGTTCGTGGTGCGCACGGTGCAGCCGGTGCTCGAGGACCTCGAGTCCGAAGCCGAGGAGGCTGCCGCGAGTCTCGGGGCGGGCCGACTGCAGACCTTCCTGCGCGTGCTCTTCCCGGCGCTCTGGCCGGCGCTCGTGACTGGCTCCGCGCTCGCGTTCGCGCGCGCGCTCGGCGAGTACGGCTCCGTCGTCTTCATCTCCGGAAACATGCCGCTGCGCACCGAGATCGTGCCGCTGCTGATCGTGACGAAGCTCGAGCAGTACGACTACGCGGGCGCGACGGCGATCGCGACCGTGATGCTGGTGGCGTCGTTCGCGCTCCTGCTCGCGATCAACGCGCTGCAGGCAGTGGGTCGCAAGAGACTCGCGGGCGCGGGAGCCGCGCCGTGACGACCGCAGCGCTGAACGAGATACAGAGCCATCCGTCGGGCTCGGTGCGCGCCGGGCTCCAAGATCCGCCGCTCGTGCGCGCGGCGCTGGTTGCGCTCGCGCTCGGCTTCGCCGCGCTGTTTCTGCTGCTGCCGCTCGCGGCCGTCTTCGCGGAGGCGTTCTCGGGCGGGCTCTCGGTTTACTGGAACGCGATCCGCGACCCGATCGCTGCGAAGGCGATCGAGCTCACTCTGATCGTCGCCGCCGTGTCGGTGCCGGCGAACGCCATCTTCGGCGTGGCCGCTGCCTGGGCGATCGCGCGCTTCGAGTTCCGGGGCAAGAGCCTCCTGGTCACTCTCATCGACCTGCCCTTTGCGGTGTCACCCGTGATCTCGGGCTTGATCTTCGTGCTGCTCTTCGGCGCGCAGGGCGTGTTCGGACTGTGGCTCGTCGCGCACGGCGTGAAGATCATCTTCGCGGTGCCGGGCATCGTGCTCGCGACCACGTTCATCACCTTCCCGTTCATGGCGCGCGAGCTGATTCCGTTGATGCAGGAGCAGGGCTCGGAAGAGGAGGAGGCCGCGATCTCGCTGGGCGCGAGCGGCTGGCAGATGTTCCGGCGAGTCACTCTGCCGAACATCCGGCTCGGCTTGCTCTACGGCGTCGTGCTGCTGAACGCGCGCGCCATGGGCGAGTTCGGCGCGGTGTCGGTCGTCTCGGGTCACATCCGCGGACTCACCAACACCGTCCCGCTGCACGTCGAGATTCTCTACAACGAGTACCAGTCCGCCGCGGCGTTCGCCGTGGCATCGCTGCTCGCGCTGCTCGCGCTCGTGACCCTCGTCGCGAAGCGCGCGCTCGAGTGGCGAATCCGACAGGAGACGCGCGCATGAGCATCGAGGTTCGAGGGATCTGGAAGCACTTCGGCGACTTCACGGCGCTGCGCGACGTATCGCTGCACGTCGAGCCGGGCGAGCTGCTCGCGCTGCTCGGCCCGTCGGGCTCGGGCAAGACGACGCTCTTGCGACTCATCGCCGGGCTCGAGCGCCCCGACGCCGGCGCGATCTCGTTCGACGGCGAGGACGCGACGGAGCGCAGCGTGCGCGACCGGCGCGTCGGCTTCGTCTTCCAGCACTACGCGCTGTTCCGACACATGACGGTGTTCGAGAACGTCGCCTTCGGCCTGCGCGTGCAGCCGCGAGCACAGCGTCCGGCCGAGGAGCGGATTCGGGCGCGCGTGCACGAGTTACTCGACCTCGTCCAGCTCGAGGGCCTCGCCCGGCGCATGCCGACGCAGCTCTCCGGCGGGCAGCGCCAGCGCGTCGCGCTCGCGCGGGCGCTCGCCGTCCAGCCGCGGGTGCTCCTGCTGGACGAGCCGTTCGGCGCGCTCGACGCCCGAGTGAGACGCGAGCTGCGCCGCTGGCTGCGCAAGCTGCACGACGAGCTCGGCATCACGAGTCTCTTCGTGACTCACGACCAGGAAGAGGCGCTCGAGCTCGCCGACCGCGTCGTGGTCGTGAACGAAGGCCGCATCGAGCAAGTCGGCGCGCCCGACGAGGTGTACCGCCGGCCGGCGACGCCGTTCGTGTTCGGCTTTCTCGGCGAGGCGAACTGGCTCGCGACCACCGTCGACGGCCGGAAGGCGCGCGTCGGCTTCCGCCCGGACGACCTCGAGATCTCGCTCGGCCCGCTCGACGGACACGCGTTCGCCGCGCGCGTGCGCCGCGTTCAGAGTCTCGGCGCGCGCGCGAAGCTCGAGCTCGTGTCCGCGGTGGGCGCGCTCGTTCAAGCCGACGTCCCCGCCGAGCGCGTGCGCATGCTCGCGCTCTCGCCCGGCGCCGAGGTCTTTGCCGCGCCCCGCGAGATGCGCGTGTTCTTCGACGACGCGAGCGCGTGAGATGGCGAGTCACTCGAAGCCCGCACAAACGGCAGCGCCATGAGCCCGGCGAACGACTTCGCCCGCCTCGGGTCGACGTCGTCCAGCCCGTACACCACGTCGTAAGCCTCGTCGGCCGAGCGGAAGGTGCGGAGGCCTCGGTCGAAGCACGCGAACAGATTCCCGTAGTTCGAGTCCGTCTGCTTCCGCGCGCGGGAGTGGTGAACCTTGTGCATGTTCGGCGTGACCCAGACGAGTGACAGGGTCCGATCGAGCGGTCGCCACAGCCGAATGTTCGCGTGCTCGAACACGGCCTGGATCACGGACAGAAGCCGATAGACGACCACGCCAGTCAGCGGCAGACCGAGCATCCACGTGGGAACGATGATCCACAGGAAGCGCCAGAGTCCCTCCAGCGGGTGCTGCCGGAGGGTCGAGCTCACGTCCAAGAACGGGTCGCTGTGGTGCACGCGGTGAGCCCGCCAGAGCAACGGGACGAGGTGCATCGAGCGATGCGCGAGATACGTGGACAAGTCCAGAGTCACGACGCTGATCGCGACGAGCACCGGCAGCGACAGCCCGAGCGGCGCGAGCACGCCGCCTCCGCGAATCGAGAGGAACAGCGCGAGCGCGGCCGCCGCGCCGCCGATCGCCCAATTCAACACGAGAGTGAGGCCAGTCAGACCGAAGTTCGCCGCGGCGCGGCCCTCGCTCGCCGCGCCGCGCGCGAAGAGCGGCACGGCCAGCTCGACCAGAGATACGAGTGACATCGCCGCAGCGATGAGCCCGACGTTCGTGACGAGTTCCTGCAGGGTCATGGGAGTCTCCTCGATGGTCGAAGCATTCGAGGAGAGAACGGACGGGTCGGGCGAAGTGTTACAGGCCCAGCGCGATCAGCTTGCGCGGCGCGAGGATCGCGTGCACCAGGCGAATGCGCCCGTCGCCGTCGAGCTCGCAGCGCAAGAGACTCCGCGGCGCCTGGCGGCGCACCGGCCGCTCGAGCGTGATGAGCGCCGCCGGGAGTCCGTTCACGAGTCGAATTTCGAAGTTCACGCCGCCCGACAGGCGCTGGACTGCGGCGGCCAAGTAGAAACGCGCCACCCGCGCGCGGCCCGCGAGCGGCAGGGCCAGCGCCGTGTACTCGCCCGCGGCGTCCGTCACCGTGCGGACGGACTCCGCGAGGATCGCCTCGAGGCCGCGCGCGTCCTGCGCGACGAGACACTCGAGGAAGCGCTGCAGCGCCAAGCGGTGCTGCTCTCGGAGCTCGGGGGTCGGAATGCAGCGGCTCTTGTCGTAGTCGTCGAGCGAGCGGCGCGCGCGCAGGTGCAGAACGCGCACGTTGCCCGCCGAGGCGCCGATCAGGTCGCCGGTCTCTTCCGCGGAGTAGCCCAGCACGTCGCGAAGCAGGAGAACCGCGCGCTGGCGCGGACCCAGAGCTTCCAGCGCCAGAAGGAACGCGTAGGTCACGCTCTCGCCGAGGCTGTACCGTGACTCGGGATCGGGGCTTCCATCCGAGTGAGTCTCGAGCCAGTCCACGCCGTCCGTCTCGACGGGCGACGGCAGCCAGGGTCCGACGTATGCCGTGCGCCTTCTCTCGCGCAGCGCGTCGATCGCGAGGTTCGTGGCGACGCGGGCGAGCCAGCGCCCGAGGTGTGACTCGGGAACGTCCGGCGGCTCCGCCACCAGACGCGAGAACGCCTCCTGGACGACGTCCTCCGCGTCGTCGGCGCTTCCGGTCAGACGATAGGCGAGAGCCCAGAGCCTGCCGCGCTGCGCGCCGAAGAGCTCGACGAGCATCGCGTTTCGCTCGGGGGACTCGCCCGCTCTCGCGACCTCGCTCATCCCGGCTGTTTCCTCGATTGAAACAAGTGTATCCTAGCAGAGTGCAGCTGCTAGATGCGCGAGCTCCGGCCCGCCCGGCACCCCCCGAGGGCGCCCGCTGGCTTCTCCTCATCCATCAGATCCCGCCGAAGCCGAGCTACTTCCGGGTCAAGATCTGGCGCCGGATCCAGCGCCTCGGTGCCGTCGCCATCAAGAACTCCGTGTACGTCTTGCCGCGCAGCGAGCGGGCGCAGGAAGACTTCGAGTGGATCCGCGGCGAGATCGCCGACGGCGGCGGCGACGCGTCGATCTGCGAGGCGCGCTTCGTCGAGGGTCTCTCGGACGAGGAGATCGAGTCACTCTTCAACGCGGCGCGAGCCGCCGACTACGGGCCGATCGCGAAGGAGGCGAACCGGCTCGTGAAGCGAACCGCAGCCGGCTTTCCCGACGAGGCCCGCAGGACGCAGGCGGAAGCCGACCTCTCGCGCCTGCGCCGGCGCTTCGACGAGGTCGCCGCGATCGACTTCTTCGCGGCTCCGCAGGCCGGCTCGATCAACGCCGTCCTCGCGCGACTCGCGACGCGAGTTCGGCGCGAGGAGAAGACGAGCGCCGGCGTCGCAGATCGCGAGAGGTCCCTCGGTGACTTGCGCGCGCGGACCTGGGTGACGCGCCGCGGCCTGCACATCGATCGCCTGGCCAGCGCCTGGCTGATCCGGCGCTTCATCGATCCCGAGGCCGAGTTCAAGTTCGTCGCGGCGAAGGGCTACGCGCACACCCCCGGCGAGATCCGCTTCGACATGTTCGATGGAGAGTTCACGCACGAGGGCGGGAGCTGCACCTTCGAAGTCCTGATCGAGCGCTTCGCCCTCGGAGATTCGGCGCTCGACGCGCTGGCCGAGATCGTTCACGACATCGACCTGAAGGACGGGAAATTCGGCCGGTCCGAAGTCACCGGGATCGAGTCACTGATCGACGGGATCGCGATGGCGCACGGCGACGACGCGACGCGCCTGGCTCGCGCCGACGCCGTGTTCACGGACCTCTACTCTTACTTCCGCCGGAAGGCCGGCGGGGAACGGAGACAGAAGCGATGACTCAGCTCGTGACGAAGCGCGTTCTCACTGCCCTCTGCGCGGCCTTGGCGGCGACTTCCGCGCGGGCCGCGCCGCCCGGCCCTCCGCTCGACACCGCGAGGATCGAAGAGCTCACCGGCGCCAAGGGCTCCCTCGACGAGAGCGAGGGCGTGTTCAAGGTCTCCGTGCCGCGGAGCGACCTCTCGATCTCTGCAGCCGGCGTGAGACTCACTCCCCCCATGGGACTCACTTCCTGGGCTGCGTTCAAGAGAGCCGGCGCGCACGCGATGGTCATGGGGGACACCGTTCTGCTCGAGGACCAGGTGAATCCCGTGATGAGCGTCGCGCTCGACAGCGGTCTCGAGGTGACGGCGCTGCACAATCACTTCTTCTGGGACAGCCCGAAGGTGATGTTCATGCACATCGGCGGCATGGGCGACGTGAGCCAGCTCGCCGCCGCCGTGGGCAAGGTCTTCGCGAAGATCGCGGAGACGAGTGGCGGCAAGGGGGAAGTCCCCGCCGCCGACATCGATCCGGCCAAGAGCACCCTCGACCCGAAGAAGATCGACGCGATCCTGGGCGCCCGCGGAGAGCTCAAGTCCGGTGTGTACAAAGTCACGATCGGCCGCCAGACGAAGATGCACGGCGCGGTCGTCGGGAACACGATGGGTGTGAACACGTGGGCGGCGTTCGCCGGCTCCGACGAGAAGTCAGTCGTCGACGGCGACTTCGCGATGCTCGAGCCGGAGCTGCAGAGTGTCCTCAAGGCGCTGCGCAGCGCGGGCATCGACGTCGTCGCGATCCATCAGCACATGTCGGGTGAGAGTCCGCGCATTGTCTTTCTCCACTACTGGGGCGTCGGACGAACGGAAGACCTGGCGAAGGGCCTGCGCGCGGCGCTCGACCGCACGGCGAAGAAGAGCGCCGGGGCGCGGTGACTGCGCCACGAGTCACGGACGGCGGAGTGACTCCGTGCAGCTTGAGTGAGCTGATCCTCTACTTCCTTCGCCTGGGGACTTTCGGCTTCGGCGGACCGATCGCGCTCGTCGGCTACATGCAGCGCGATCTCGTGGAGCAGCGCCGCTGGATCTCGCACAAGGACTATGTCGAGGGGCTCGCGCTCGCACAGCTCGCGCCTGGCCCGCTGGCCGCGCAGCTCGCCATCTATCTCGGCTGGGTGCGCGGCAGCACGCTCGGCGCCACGCTCGTCGCGGCCGCCTTCGTCGCGCCGTCGTTCGCGATGGTGCTCGCGCTCTCCGCGCTCTACTTGCGCTTCGGCGGCCTCGCGTGGATGCAGGGCGCCTTCTACGGCATCGGCGCGGCCGTGATCGCGATCGTCGCACGCAGCGCCTACAAGCTCGCGCGCACGACGCTCGGAAGGGACCGCCTGCTCGCCGTGCTCTTCGCAGTGAGTGCGCTCGTCACTGCGTGGACGGAGTCGGAGGTGATCTGGGTCTTCCTGCTCTCCGGCGTCGTCGCGCTCCTCGCGAAGGCGCCGCCGCGCTGGCTCGGGAGCTCCGCGGCCTCGCTCGCGTTCGCGCCCTGGCTCGTGACTGGCCTGCACGGCGCGGCGCCCGACAGTCTGTGGAAGATCTTCTGGTACTTCGCCGAGGCGGGCGCGTTCGTCTTCGGGAGCGGTCTCGCCATCGTCCCGTTCCTGCACGGCGGCGTCGTGGGTGACTTTCAGTGGCTGAACGAACGGCAGTTCCTCGACGCCGTTGCCGTCGCGATGATCACGCCGGGGCCGGTGGTGATCACGGTCGCGTTCATCGGCTATCTCGTGGCGGGGCCGGTCGGCGCGGTGTTTGCGGCGCTCGGCGTGTTCCTGCCCTGTTACCTGCTGGTGATCCTCCCCGCGAGATACTTCCACCGCGCCGTGGCCGACGCGCGGGTCAAGGCCTTCGTCGACGGAGTCACTGCAGCCGCGGCCGGCGCGATCGCGGGCGCCGCGTTCGTGCTCGGCCGGCGCGCAATCGTCGACCTCCCGACGGCCGCCATCGGCGCACTCACTCTGGCCCTGCTCGTCACGGCGAAACGCGCGCCCGAGCCGCTCCTGATCGTCGCGGCCGGAGTGATCGGCCTCGCCCTGACCTGGGTCGGAGCGCCGCAGTGAGCGCACTCCGAGCCGTCGTCGCGCTTCTCCTCGCGCTCGAGCCCGGCGCGCCGCTCACGCTCGAGAAGACGATCTCGCTCCCGAACGTCGCGGGTCGCATCGACCATCTCGGCGTCGACCTCGGCCGCAAGCATCTCTTCGTCGCGGAGCTCGGGAACGGCACGATCGACGTCGTCGACCTCGAAGCCGGGAAGCCGACCGCCCGGATCTCCGGGCTCGCTGAGCCCCAGGGCGTCGCGTACGTGCCGGCGTCGGACCGCATCGTCGTCGCCGGCGGCGGAGACGGGAAGGTCCGAGTGTTTCGCGCCGGCGACCTCTCGCCCGCCGGCGAGATCGCGCTGGGCAGTGACGCCGACAACGTGCGGGTCGACCCGCGCAGCGGCCATGTCGTCGTCGGCTACGGCAGCGGGGGTCTCGCCGTCATCGATCCCGTGACCCCGTCGAAGCTCGGCGAGGTCGAGCTCGGCGCCCACCCGGAGGGCTTCCAGCTCGAGCCCGAGACTGCGCGCGTCTTCGTGAACCTGCCGAGCGCGCGGCAGATCGCGGTCGCGGATCTCGCCTCGGGATTGCGGACCGCGACCTGGGCCGTGCCCGACCTGAAGTCGAACTTCCCGCTCGCGATCGACGCGAGTCGGTCACTCCTCGCGGTCGTGTTTCGTAGCCCCGCCAAGCTCGTCCTGCTCGACGCAAAGACCGGCGCAGTGACTGCGAGCCTGCCCGCCTGTAGCGACGCAGACGACGTCTTCTTCGACGCCCATCGCGGATGGATCTACGTGAGCTGCGGCGAGGGCGCGGTGGACGTGTTCCAGAGTGACTCGACGGGGACGCGCCCCCTGGCGCGAGTCCCCACCTTGCCCGGTGGCCGCACCTCGCTCTTCGTCCCCGAACTCGACCGGCTGTTCGTGGCCGTGCGCGCGGGGTCCGCGCACCCCGAGGCCTCGATCCTGGTGTTCCGCCCCTCGCCCCGCGTAGACTGACGCCGTGAAGCTCGGCATCTCGTTGCGCACCATGGGCCCGCAATCGACGCGTGAGACACTCGGAGGCTGCGCACGCGTGGCGGAGGCAGCGGGGCTCGACGAGATCTTCGTACCGGATCACATCGCGATTCCGCCCGACGACGCCGAGGGCTCGGGCGGCCGGTATCTCGACCCACTCACGGCGCTCGCGTGGCTCGCCGCGCGCACCGAGCGGATCGGGTTGGGCACGGCGGTGCTCATCTTGCCGTACCGACCGGCGCTCCCGACCGCGAAGGCCATCGCGACGATCCAGGAGCTGTCGGGCGGCAGGCTGACAGCGCTCGGTGTAGGGGTCGGCTGGATGGAGCCCGAGTTCCGCGCGCTCGGCGTTCCGAAGCCGCGGCGCGCCGCAGACACCGACGCCGTGCTCGAGTTTCTCGGGCGCGCGTTCGCGAACGACGTGGTCGAGCAGAACGGCCAGAGGTTCCTGTTCTTGCCGCGGCCGCCGCGACCGGCGCTGCTCGTGGGCGGCGCCGCGCCGCACGCGCTCGCGCGCGCCGCGCGCTTCGGCGACGGCTGGATGCCGATCGGCGGCAAGCCGGCTGAGCTCGCGCCGCAGATCGCGCGGCTGCGCGAGTTGTTCCGCGCCGCGGGCAAGCCCGCGCCCGATGTCTCGATCATGACCCGCTTGCCGCTCGATGACTCCGGGCGCGCGGCCGAGCTCGCGCGTGCGTACGCGGAGCTCGGTGCGACGCGTCTCGTTCACTCCAACCGCTACGCGGACGCCGCCGAGTTCGCGCGCGCCGCCGAGGCGATTGCGGGTAGAATCCGTCCCGCGCTCGCCTGAGCGCAGGAGACGTGCATGAAGTTCGGGCTGTTCGGAATCAACTTCGGACCGTGCGCTGATCCAGACGTGGCGGTGCGAGTGGCTCGCGCCGCAGAGAGCGCAGGGTTCGAATCCGTCTGGACCGGTGAGCACGTCGTCCTGCCCGACCCGCAGGCCCCGCCCTCTCCTTCGCCGCCCAACACGCCGTTTCTCGACCCGGCGGTCGCACTCGCGTTCGTCGCAGGGCAGACAAAGTCACTCAGACTCGGCACGGGGATCATCATCCTGCCGCAGCGCAATCCAGTCGTGCTCGCGAAGGAGCTCACGAGCGTCGATCGCCTGTCGAAGGGGCGACTCATCTTCGGTCTCGGCGCCGGCTACTTGAAGCCGGAGTTTCAGGCGCTGGGCGCGCCGTTCGGCGACCGCGGCCGGCGCACGGACGAATACATCGAGGCGATCCTCGCGCTCTGGACGCAGGACAAGCCGGAGTACAAGGGCGAGTACGTCGCCTTCGGCGGAATCCAGTCACAGCCGCGACCGGTGCAGACACCGCATCCGCCGATCGTCGTCGGCGGAATGAGTCCATCCGCGCTGCGCCGCGCGGCGCGCTACGGCAACGGCTGGTACGGCTTCGCGCTCGATCTCGACGCGACCGAGCGCGCGATCGAAGGGCTGCGCGCGGCGGAGCAGAGACTCGACCGCGATGCGGCGCTCGGCCGGCTCGAGGTCACAGTGACTCCGCCCCCGGGCAAGCTCGAGCTCGACGCGGTGCACCGCTACGCCGCGCTCGGCGTCGATCGGCTCGTGCTCCTGAATCCCGGCCGCACGGCCGACGACCAGGTCGCGGCCATCGGACGCGCGGAGCGCGAGCTCGTGCGACCGCTCGCGGAGTGAGTCACGCATCCGTTTGCGCGGGCGAGCGCGGCTGGTAGCTTTGCCGCCATGTCGTCCGATCGGGCAGCGCGGGCTCTCCCCTTCTTTGTATTCGCCGCGCTCGCGGCCGCGCTGCTCGCGCTCGCCGCGCCGGCCGGCGCTGCGGGCTCCATCACCGAAGTCATGGACTGTGCGATCCGGAACCTGCCGCCGTCGGCACACGGACTCGCGAGGCTCGTCACGAAGAGCGGCGACGGCGCCGAGCGCACGCTCGAAGTCGACTACTGGAGCCAGACCACCGACCCCGGGGGCCGCAAGATCGTGATCGCGCGGCGGGGCGACGCCGGCAAGGAAATCGCCGCGTATCTCTTCAGCGACGGCGATGCGATCGGCGAGGTGTGGGCGTTCACGCGCGGCAACGCCAAGGCGCGGCGCATCAAGGCGACGGGTCCCGACGCGCGACTCTTCGGCAGCAACCTGAGTCTCGAGGACTTCGCGCGCTTCGCGCGCGTCGTGTTCCCGGGTCAGGTGCGGCGGCTCGAGGACGCGAAGATCGACGGGCGCAACGTGTACGTCGTCGAGACGAAGCCCGCGCCCGACGCGGGCTCGGAGTACGCGCGCATCCTCACGTCGATCGATCGCGAGTGGTGCATGATCCTGCGGCGCGAGAGCTTCGACGCGAGCTTCGAGAAGGGCGCGCGCGCGCGGAAGATCTACAAGGTCGAGCCCGCGGACGTGCGCGTCGACGGCGCGTTCGCGAACGCGAAGCGCGCGCGGCAAGACGACGCACGCGACGGCTCGTCCACGCAGATGGAAGTGCTCGAGCTCGAGTTGCCCGCGAAGGTCGACGACGCGTTCTTCACGCCCGACGCCCTGCCGCGCGCGTCGCACTAGCCGAAGGCACGAGCGATGGTCCGCGGACTCCGCTTCATGGCGGCGCATCCTTGGGGCGTGTTGGCGCTGGCGCTACTCCTCTCGGCGCTGACACTTCCCAGTGTCTACGACTTCCGCACCGGCCAGGCGCGAGTCACCTTCGATCCGTCGTCGGATCAGCTGCTGGCGCGCGGGGACGAAGCGGGCGCATCCTACGATCTGGCGCGCCGCCTGTTCGGTAGCGACGAGCCGCTGATCGTCGGGCTGCTCTCGGCCGACGCGTTCTCGTCCGAGTCACTCACCTCGCTGCTGCGCATCTCGCAGCGCGTCCGGGCGTTGCCCGGCGTGCATCACGTGAGCTCGCTCGCGACGATTCCCATCCCGCGCGCGGATCCGGACGGAATCCGCATCGCGCCGCTGCTCGGGCGCGTGCCCGACGGCGAGGCGGGACGCGCCGCGCTGCGGCGGGAGGCGCTGTCGAACCCGCTGCTCGCGGGCCGGGTGGTGTCGCGCGACGGACGGCTCGCGGCGGTGATCGTGACGTTCGACGAGCTCCCGGATCGCGAGCTCCTCGCACGCGGCCTCGACCGCGTGATCGCGGACATCGCGCGCAGCGAGGCGCGCGGCGTCGAAGTGCAGGTGACCGGCACGCCGCGGTTGAAGCGCGCATCGACCGAAGTGACTGGAGCCGCGCTGCGCGCGCGCTTGCCGCTCGCGATCGTGCTCGTGTTCGCCGCGCTCACCTTCGCGTTCAAGACGGCGCGCGGCATGTTGCTGCCGCTGGTCACGGTCGTGCTCGCGCAGCTCTGGACGTTTGCGCTGATGGGCGCGCTCGGCCGTCCACTCACCAGCGCGACGCTGGCCCTGCCGCTGGTGCTCGCGGTCCTGTCACTCGTCTACCCGGTGCACGTGATCGCGGCCTACTACGACGAGATCCGCGAGACACCGGAGCGCCGGCCGGCGGACAGCATGGTGCGCGCGCTGCGGCGCGTGGGACTGCCGATGCTGCTGGCGGCGCTCACCACGGCCGTGAGTCTCCTGGCCGCAGTCGTCACGCCGGTGAGTGCCCTGCGCGAGTTCGCGGTGCTCGGGCTCGCGGGCATCCTGGTCGCGTTCGCGGCCTCGGTCACGGTGACTCCGGCGATGCTGCTCGCGTTCGGCCGGCCCACGGGCTTCGGTCGCGGGCAGGCGCCCCTGCCGCCCGATCGCTTCTCGCGCTTCGCCGCGGCGACTGCGCGCTTCGTGCTGCGGCGGCGGCGCCCGCTCATCGCCGCCTTCACCCTACTCTTTCTGGTGTCGGGCGCGGCTGCCGTGCGCGTGCGCAGCTCGACCGATCTGCCGCACGCGTTCCCGCCGGGCGATCCGTTTCGCGTCGACTTCGACGCGCTGAATCGGCGTCTCGACGGAGTGACTTCGCTCGACGTGGTCGTCGAGGGCGACGCGCCCGACTCACTCACTTCGCCGGCGAACCTGGCCGAGCTGGAGCGGCTCGAGCGCTGGCTCGAGACGCGCCAGGAGATCGGCGAAGTCACTTCGCTCGTCGACTGGCTGAAGCTCCTCCGCCGCGCGGCGGACGACGGCGCTCCCGACGCGCTCGCGCTGCCCGCCAATGCGGGCTTCGCGGGCGAGCTGCTCGGGCTGGGCCGCGGCGACGAGCAGGACGCGCTGGTCGACGCCGCGCGTCAGCGCGCGAACCTGGTCGTGCACACGCGCGCCGTCTCGACGGCCGAGATCCGCGAGCTCGCAGCGCGCATCGAGAAGCGCCTCGCCGAGCTGCCCCCCACCCTACACGGGACGGTGACGGGACAAGCGATCGCGTTCCAGCGCCTGGCCGACGCGCTGGTCAGCGCGCAGCTGCACAGCCTCGTGCTGGCGCTCGGCGTCGCGTACGCCGTGCTGTCGCTGCTCTTCCTGTCGCCGTGGGCGGGACTGCGGGCGCTCTTCCCGAGCGCAGTGACTCTGGCGTTCTGCTTCGGGTTTCTCGGCGCCGCGGACGCGCCGCTCTCGCTCGCGACCAGCATCGTGCCGCCGATCGCTCTGGGCGTCGCGCTGAACGGCACGATTCACTACTTCACGCGCTTCTCCGCGGAGGCGCGCCGGCTCGCGGACGAAGAGGTCGCGGCCGTGCGCTCGCTCGTCGGCGCGGGTCGGCCCGTGACCTTCGCGACTCACGCGCTGTGCGTCGGCTTCGCGGTGCTCGCGACGTCCGGTCTCGGCGAGCTGCGCTGGCTCGGCGTCACGGCGACGAGCGCCCTCGGCGTCGCTTGGCTGTGCGCTTTCGTGCTCGCGCCCGCGCTGTGCGCGGAGCTCCACGTGGTCACGCTCTGGGACACACTCTCGCTCGATCTCGGCCAGGCGCCGCAGAGGTCGATCCCCCTGCTGCGCGACCTCACCACCGCGCAGTGTCGCATCGTCGCACAGCACGGCACGCAGCGGCGCGCGCCCGCGGGACAGCCGCTGCTGCGCTCGGGCGACGAAGGGCGCGAGATGTTTCTCGTGATCGACGGCGCGCTCGAAGCCTCGATCGAGACACAAGCCGGTCGTCAGGTGCTGAACCGCTTCACGCGCGGCGACCTCGTCGGCGAAGTCGGCTACTACACGCGCAAACACTCCGCCGAGCTCGAGATCGTCGAGCCCGCGCGCCTGCTGCGACTGACCGAGCGCGGTCTCGCCCGCCTCGAGCGCCGCGCGCCGCACATCTCCGCCGTGCTCTACCGCAACCTCGCGCGCATTCTCGCGGCGCGAGTTGCGGAGACCACCGCTCGGATCCGATGACTCGCGCCTATCCGCGGCCGTGTGCTCGCGAGCGAGTGGCTCGCGACCCTGCGGCGATCTCCATGCATCAGCAATCACCCTGCAACGACGGATGAGCGTGCCACTCGTGTGGGATCCGCCGCATGAGAAGCGCGCAGTCGAACTCGACGGCGCCCGCGGGAAAGACGGAACGGTCGGAAAAGAAGCTGGACTCCACGCGAGTCACTTCCAGCGGCTCGACCGACCACGCGAGACTTCGCAGCTCGAGGCCGTCATACACGCCCGCGCGAGAGGTGGCGGAGTACCCCAGCGATCCTGCCTCGAAGAACTCCGACGCCTCCTCGACGGTGCGAAACACCGAGCCCGGCGCGAGCGAAGGCGCCACCCTGGCCTCGACGCTCAAGTGAGTCAGTCCATCGCGGCTGCGAAGCGCAACCGCCAGCTGACCCTGTGACTCGGAGACCGTGAAGACCGCGGGGTGGTGCTCGCCCGGGAACAACCGCCCACCGACCGCCACGTTGAAGCGCGACGAAGTGTCTCGCCGGGGAATGTAGACGCCTTCGCGCGCCCCCTCGCGGGAGTCCCACTCCACGGCCACCCGGTGCGCGGCATTCTCGGAGCGCAGGCCGAGCCAGCGAGGAAGAAGCGCGGGCCGAATCTCGGTCAGGCGGATGAGACATACGCCCGCGATGCCGGCGCCGCGAACCAGCTTCGGACGGAACGGCGGCGGAAGAACGCCTCGCAGCGCGTCGGGCGCCACCCGGAAGTTCACGAGGATTCTCCGGTCGATCAGGCCGCGGATCGCGGGAACTCGGATCATGAGACTCCTCAGACGCAGAAGTAACTGACGCCGAACACCCCGAGGAGGATGAGCCAACCGAAGAGGGCAATCAGCCACGCCGGGGACTCACGGTCGACGGTGTGTCTGCCGCTTCCCCATCCGGGCATCGGAAACGGTCCGATCCACTCGCCGAAGAGGTCCGCGAACCAGATGAAGGGCAGAACGAACGCTTGGGTGAGCAGAAAGAGGAGTGCCGGCTCCCGCCCGTGAGCGGCGAGAACGAGCGCGGCTGCGACCGCGTAAACGGCCAGTGAAAGGCTCCGGTTCCAACTCACCGAGGAAGCTCCCAGGCCCGAAGCGGGCAGCCAACGCATCGGACGCGGCGCGCGTGCCTTGAGGGATACGGTCGGCGCGCGGAGCAGGCGCTCAATCGATCGGAACACTCTCTGGCATCCACTGACTCGAGAGGAGAGGAGCATCGGACCTCAGTGGCGAACCATCGCGATGGAATTTCTGTCGCCCCCTGCTCATACTGCGCGCGCCATGTCGTACACGCTTTCGGAGCACGAGTCGAAGCAGCTGTTGCGCAGCGCCGGGATCGCGATCCCCGAGGACCGCTTGGTCGAGAGCGCCGATGCGGCCGTGCGCGCGGCGGCGGAGCTCGGCTTTCCGGTTGCGCTGAAGCTGTGCGGGCGCAAGATCGCGCACAAGACGGAGCGCGGGTTGGTGAAGCTCGGCCTCGGCGACGCGGCCGCGGTGCGCACGGCCGCTGAGTCGCTGCTCGCCGCGCGGCGGGCTGACGACGGCGACGCGCGCATTCTCGTCTGCCGCATGGTGAGTGGACGGCGCGAAGTCATCGCAGGCCTCGTGCGCGATCCGCAGTTCGGCCCGTGCGTGATGCTCGGCCTGGGCGGGATCTTCGCGGAGGCGGTCGGCGACGTCGCGTTCGCCGTCGCGCCGCTCGCGCGCGGCGACGCCGAGGACCTGATCGACGCGCTCCAGTACAAGAAGGTGCTGGGCCCGTTTCGCGGCGAGCCGGCGGTCGACCGCGCGGCGCTCGCCGCGGTGCTCGAGTCACTCGGCCGCATCGGCGCGGAGCGCGCGGACGTGCGCTCGATCGACATCAACCCGCTGATCGTGTCCGGCGACCGGCCGGTGGTGATCGACGCCCTGGTCGAGCTCGACGGAAGCGCGACGTGAGCACGATCGTCGACAAGTTCCGGCCGCTCTTCTACCCGCGCGGCATCGTCGTGACCGGTGTCTCGCAGCACCCCGGCAAGTTCGGGACGGTCGCGTTCCACAACCTGATCGCGTGCGGCTACAAGGGCGAGCTGTTCCCGATCAACCGCGAGGGCGTCGAGTCATTCGGGCGCGCGACTTACAAGAGCGTGGCCGAGATCCCCAAGGGCCGCGCCGACCTCGTGTTCCTGTGCACGCCGAACACAGTGAACGAGGAGCTCCTGCGCGAGTGCGCGAAGATCGGCGTGCGCGCCGCGTTCGTCGCCTCGGCGGGCTACGGCGAAGCGGCCGACGGCGCGGAGATGGAGAAGCGACTCGTCGCACTCGGCCGCGAGCTCGGCATCGCGATCGCGGGCCCCAACGGACAGGGCCTGATCTCGACGAAGGTCTCGATGTGCGCGCAGATCGTCGCCCCCTACCCGCCTCCGGGACCGATCTCCGTCGTGTCGCAGAGCGGGAATCTCGCCTCGAGCTTCATGAGCTACGGGTCACTCACCGGCGTCGGCATGTCGAAGGCGATCTCGTGCGGGAACTCGGCCATGCTGCAGCTCTCGGACTATCTCGAGTACTACGGCGAGGACGCCGACACGGCCGTGTCACTCGCCTATCTCGAAGGCGTCGGCGACGGCCGCCGCTTCGCCGACGTCGCGCGCGCGCACACCGCGCGCAAGCCGCTGGTCGTCGTGCGCGGCGGAGTCACGAGCGCGGGCAAGCGCGCCGCCAGCAGTCATACGGGCGCCCTGGCTTCGGACGACCGCGTGTTCTCGGGCGTGTGCCGCCAAGTCGGGATCACGCGCTCCGAGACGATCGAAGAGGCATACGAGGCCGCGGCCGCGTTCGCGACGCAGCCGCTGCCGCGCGGTCCGCGCACGCTGATCTTCACGGTGGCCGGCGGCTGGGGCGTGCTGACCTCCGACGCCTGCGTGCAGGCGGGGCTCGAGCTGATTCCGCTGCCCGACGATCTGCGCGCGAAGATCGACACGATGGTCCCCGCGCGCTGGAGCCGCGGCAACCCGATCGACCTCGCCGGCGGCGAGACGCGAGACACGATCCCGGAGGTGCTCGAGCTCATGGCCGCGCACCCGGACGTCGACGCGATCGTGTATCTCGGCATCGGCATCCAGGCCTCGCAGGCGCAGATGTTCCGCAACGGTCCGTTCTGGCCCGAATACGGCCTCGAGCGCATCGGCAGCTTCCACGAGAGTCAGGACCGGCGCTACGCGCTCGCTGCCGCCGACGCGAGCCGCAAGCACCAGAAGCCCATCCTCATCGCCAGCGACCTGGCCTACACCGGCGCGAGCTACGGCAACACGGGTCCCGCGGGCGTGCGCGAGTCGGGCCGAGTCACTTCGCCCTCCGGTCACCGCGCGATCCGTACGTTGGCGCGCATGGTGGCCTACTCGAAATATCGCGCGCGGATCTGACTCGGACTGAGATACAGGTATATCGCCGCGCGCGGGTCGGTCGCGCAGCCTCTCCTCGGCGCTCGCGGGTACGCTCGAAGCCTCGTCGAGGTCCGCGCGCCCACTCCGCGCGCGAACGC